>Ga0310121_10002906_pt1 | contig 15994 bp, 13 predicted proteins | sample CB27_Tmax_986_MG_FD_203504 | JGI IMG/M metagenome (GOLD analysis project Ga0310121, IMG submission 203504) | Marine microbial communities from Western Arctic Ocean, Canada - CB27_Tmax_986 | ecosystem: Environmental > Aquatic > Marine > Oceanic | place: Canada: Western Arctic Ocean | collected...
TGAGTCGCTAGAATATCCTTAGATCTAGGTACCATTTGTTTAAATCCCCACTGCGGTACTTAGGTTGTAAGGTTGTAGGCCGCTTCTCATTAGTTCGCTCTTTCGATCAATTAAGATTCCTGCTGGTCTACCATAATACGAAGTAATCGGTGTTTCCTCTCTTAACACAACGTTATGGCCTATTTTTTGGAGACCGGCAACGACGTGAGGTGGGATACGGTTATCGATAGATAATGGCCCTGATTCAGCATGGATACGGGGGGAACTTATGGCGTCCTGCATGTTCATTTTGTAATCTATCGTATTGAGTATGCATTGTAGCACTGATGTTAGTACTTTGCGTCCTCCAGGAGCCCCTAGAGCCATGAGAGGACCTTGCTCATCGAAAATTAAAGTCGGTGTTCCTGCATGCATTGCATGTCTGCCTGGTCTAATGGAGTTGATGTGGCCCGGTTCAGGGTCAAACCACATCATACCATTATTAAGCGTTACTCCAGTGTTTGGAATTACCACTCCAGATCCGAATGCCTGTCCTAACGAAGTAGTTAGGGATACCATGTTGTGTTTTGAGTCTATCACGTTCAAGTGGGTCGTATTCTGTCTAGAAGCGTCGTAGCCTCCGGGTAGGATTGACGCCGAAGAACTTACTTTAATTTGAAATGGCCACGGATTCCCGACAGGGTCGGATACTGGACCCTTAGTTTTGTTAATGATCCTTGATCGTTCTAGAGCGTAGGCTTTTGACTCGAGGCCATTAATGGGAATGTTAGAGTAAAAAGGATCTCCCATATGTGCGAAACGATCTGAGAAGCCCATGCGCATAGCTTCTGCGATAAGGTGTAGTGAATCGATCGTGTTGTGCCCAAGTGATGTAAGATCGAATGACCCTAGAATGTTGAGAATTTCAGCTACTGTGGTTCCGCCGCTGTTGTAAGGTGCAAAATTAATTAACTTGCTTCGGTATTCAACCTGAAGTGGATCAAAACATCGAGCTTTATAGTGAGCTAAATCATCCTCGCTTATAAGACCTCCATTTGATTGAATATGTTTTGCCATCGATTTGGTGACATACCCTTCATAGAAAGCCTTTGATCCTCCATCGGAAATTGCTGTTAAAGTTTTAGCTAGGTCTTTTTGTATTAGGCGATCCGGAGAACGGGTATCGTCGAAATTACCTGCTTGGAATGGATATCCATCGGATTTATAGAAAACAGCCATCGTTTCTGGAAATCGACTCAGTCTAGGCAGAGAAGATGCACATGTGAAGAAAACATACCAGTCTATAGGAAAGCCTCTAGATGCTAGTTCTATAGCTGGTTTCATTACTTGAGTTAATGGAATAGAGCCGAATTTATCGTGTAATAATAGATAAGAATCGACGGCCCCTGGAATAGCAATCGATCTGTAACCTGTTTCGGCTTCGTCATTCTTTGTTCCTCTCCATCCATAGACACCTGATCCTTGACTGTCGGTATCTAGCAGATCAAACATGTCTTCTGTAGCTTTGCCAGGAACTTTAACACTGCCATCAATAACTTTAGTGAGGTTTTTCTTAGAATCATGAATTACAATAGATGCTCCTCCTCCTAGTCCACTCATGAATGGCTCTACAACCCCAATTGCGAATGCAGTGGCCACAGCGGCATCGGCCGCGTTCCCGCCTGCTTTTAGTATGCTCGCACCCACCTTTGCGGCCAATGGATGCATTGCTGTAACCATGCCGTTTTTCGATTTTATAGTCGTCTTGTTAACCAGCATCCTACTTATCATATGTACCTTCCTTATCTGGAATGTATTCAATTATGGACCTATAGATTCAACGTCGAACAACATTGGGTGGCCACCCGTATGAAGAAATACTAATGATTGATTGGGTTTCACTGAGTCAGATATGACATAATCAATTAGAGTAGCCATAGCTTTGCCAGTGTACATAGGATCCAAGAAAACACCTTCGACATTACCCATTACCTTAACCGCATTTAGCGATTTATTAGAGGGATGGTGATAACCGGGTTCTACGTAATCGAAATTTACCGTCATTTCTGCTAAATTGAGTTCTGCTGGTAGGCCTATGAGATTAGAAACTTGTTTAGACCAATTTTCGAACGGCAGAGCTGGTGATTCAAATGACTGGCCAACTGCTATACTTGTTATTTCCCAGCGAAGTCCTAGTAATTTCGATGCTAATTGCAATCCTACATGACTGTGTCCGGTTACCAAAAAGATGTGTGGGTTCATTATTCGCAGGTCCTTGAGCTGCGAATCCAGTTCTATGGCTGCTTGTAGATATGATATAACTGCAGACTGATGGTACCAAGGCATCGCTTGAATCCTATAAGACTTATGGCCGGTTTCGATCAGTCCTTGTTCTATTCTGTTGGTTTCCTCATAAGTTTCCTCTCTAGGGTTAGTCCCAGGGTTAACATAGCGTAACTTTGCACCTAATATGCTGGAGAGTAATAAATTTGATCGTACGTTCGGGAGACGTTCAGAAGAGACTACTTGGATATAACTCATACCTGCTTTGGCACAGCCTATAGCGGCGGCACGACCAGAGTTCGAGTAATCTGCATATAAATAGGTGTCACAATTCTTAGCAAAATCGTCTCCAAGTCTGAATTCCATATGTCTTAGTTTGTTTCCACTGCTCATGCTAGATTCAGTTAGATCGTCTCTTTTTATGTATATGATAGGTTCATTTGTATTTTTACTCAAATACTTACTTAGCCGGCGACATTTCTCTAGGGGAGTAGGCAAATTCGCCAGCTGCACTCGTGGAAATCTGTCAAGTGATTGTTGTAGTTCATCTGTAGAATAGAAACCACTTCGATTCAAAGAGTTACCTTAACGATACGAATGAATAACAGCATTTAATTTGTCAAAGCCTTAGTACTCGAAAGCCTTTGAATAGCCATATGCGTAATAAAAGAGAGATTCGCTCAAGTATATGAAAAACGATTGTTATTATGATGGTCGGAACCATAGCATTAACTATTAACGACGTCTTAGAATTAACTGACCATAAATTATCGATCAAACCTAGGGTATTCAGGCAAACCGACGATCTGATTAATAAGTTAAAACAATTAATTCAAGAAACTATTAATGGATCAACGGCCACCGTTGAAATAGGAGGGGTTCGCCTGATTCGTAAACCTTACCGCATCTCTGATGTCGGATCAGGTCCGAAAGGTGGACGGCCCAAGAGAACACACAAAAATAATAAAAGAAAGGAAGGAGGAACTATTCAATGACCCAGCAACAGAACGAATGGACAGAATGCAAGGTGCTATGTGAAGCATCAAATATATCGCCGCATGGCTTCGGTCCAGCCTATATGGTACTGGCGAAATTCACTGGGTCTAATTACTACTCAAGGTTTGCGGACGAAATGACTTTCGAGTCACTGGTGGATGTAAAAGACCTTAACCTGAAACTATAGAAATTAGATCAGAATGATATTATACCTAGTGTGGATTATGATTAAAACATAGAAAACGCGAATTCTAGCTTTAAGAAAATCAAAAGAGGTCTATTCGATTAGTTGCTGATGTCGAAGTTCAGCATCGGTAATCCCAAAGATTATTCAGGAGATAATAGAAGTATATGAGTGTTATGACAGTTATGGGACCAATGAGTACAAAGGAATTGGGAGTCACCACTATCCATGAACATATATTTTTTGATGGATCATGGCACTATAAACCTTCAGATGATCCAGATATACGTGAGATTGCAGAGACCCCCCTTCGCATGGATACTATAGGATGGGCGCGAAAGGTAGGTTATGGTCACCTCGATAATTCTCACCGGTTGGATCTAAAAGAAGCTCTCGATGAGATTAAACGCTTTAAACTGTCAGGTGGCGATACAGTTGTAGATCAGACGCCTCCAGGTTTAGGACGGGATCCTAAAGCCTTACAAAAAATTGCTGTCGCTACAGGATTAAACATAATTATGGGCGGCGGTTATTACGTGCAAGAACGTCACCCAGAGTATCTTAAAGAGCGCACCATAGACGATATAGCAGACAGACTGATTAAAGAGATCACTGTAGGAGTAGATGACAGCGGAATACGTATGGGAATTATTGGAGAGATAGGAACAGGAGATCCGTTTACTCTGGGTGAAGAAAAAGTGCTTCGAGGTTCGGCCAGAGCCCAAGCGAGTACGGGTATACCACTCTCTATTCACCATAGTATATGGGGTCGGCACGGACCTAGAGTTTTGGATATTGCAAGAGAAGAAGGAGCTGATTTAAAGCATACCTTGCTTTGTCACGTTGATCTTGATGCCCGGTGTGACCTTTCTTACTATGAGGAAGTCGCTAGTACTGGTGCATATTTGGGATTTGACACCTTTGGACAGACAGATATTTATCAATACTCAGATCGTCAGCGGTCTGGCCGTGTATATCCGACCGATTATGAAAGGGCTGAAAACATTGCTAAGGTGGTGGAAGCAGGGCATTTAGACCAGATTGTTTTAGCTATGGATCTATGTACGAAGAATCAGCTTAGAAGATACGGCGGGTTTGGATACGATCATCTACTGTATAGTGTCGTACCCATCCTTAAGGCAGTTGGGTTAAATGAAGAACAGATAAAAGTTATGCTAGTAGACAATCCAGCCAAGTTTCTTGACAGTGAAGCATAACAAGAGGGTAACCTATTCCCGTGATGAGTTAGTGTTCAAGGACTGCAGATCGGCCTTTTATCAGATCTACATAGACTGGTATTACGATTTTAGTAAGCAACAAAATGTTGGAAATGGGATATGAATAGCTTATTAGAATTTAACTCTTTGTTTTAGATAGGTCTCTACGAAACTCTCAACGCTGCACCTAACTCACGGGTTAGTTGCCTTACAATATCTCCCTGAACTCGGTCTATCTGTTTGGAGTTGAGGGTACCTCGATCGGACTGAAATATGATGCGATAGGCGGTCGACTTCTTACCGTAACCGATTCCTTCTCCAGAATAAACGTCAAACGGTATACTGCGGGTCACCATTTTGTGACGATTAATTATCCTCTGTACTTCTCCTGATGATACATTTTTATCCAAAATAAGGGCTATATCTCTATATGACTCCGGGTATCGATTAAATCTTTCATACCGGGGTTGCTTGTTTGATATCGAATTTAGTAAAGCTTCAAGATTTATCTCAAATAGGGTCGTTGAAATCATCTCCAGATTGAAACGTTGCGCGACGGTGGGACTCAACTCACCGATAACCCCGACGTTACGATTATTGATGTCTATTTGAGCGACCCTATCAGGGTGCATTGTATTATCAATTACACGACTGTATTTCGCATTGACACCCAACTGATCAAACATTGATGTTAGGATACCCTTCCCGTCGAAGAAGTTCATGTTAATTTCCTGGCTTAGCCACGATAATGGGTAGCGAGGACCGGCCATAACACCAACTAACATCTCTAGTTCTTTGGGAAGATCCATTTCATCTTCATCAGATCGTAAATAAATCCGACCAATTTCAAACAATCTAGCACCGTCTTTTAGTGTAGTTCTTGTATTATCAGATAGCGTCTTAAGGAGACTCCCTCTGAGAGAAGTGCGTAAAAATTCGAATTCTTTGCTCATTGGGTTTGCAATACGGAGAGGTATCAGACCTCCGGGTATGTTGGCTCGTTCAAGAAGCTCTAGAGAGGTTAAAGGATATGATATAGTCTCTCTCATTCCTGCCGAAACAAGGCAATCTTTTAGGGATTCCTTGAGTTCCGTTAGGGGTTGAGGTATGTGATGTGGAAGACTGGACGACAGCATTGTAGTTGGGATAGTGTCATACCCAATGATGCGAGCTATTTCCTCTATGATATCTTCTTCGATAGATATGTCGGAACGCCAGTAAGGAGGTTTGACCCAGATCGCACTATCACGTTCTGCGACAGAGGAAGACTCTATGGATTCGAATATATCTATCAGTTTTTCAGGTGTATTGCCTTCTTTAAAGCCTAGAGATTCCAAAACCTTGCGTATTTTAGACATGCTATAGTCGACACCCAGTACTTGCTTTATTCTAGGTCGACTAACCTTTATTGGAGTTTCTTCTTCTCTTTGTACTTTGATATCGATGACACCTTTCGATACATTTCCACCTGCTAATTCAAGTATCAAATGAATCGCCCTTTTTAGCGCCCTAGATGTAAGTGCTGATCTAATCCCACGTTCAAAACGATAAGAAGCTTCGGTATTTAAACCAAAATCGGCTCTGGTTTGTCTTATGCTAACGGGGTTAAAGTTCGCTGATTCTAATAATATGGAGGTTGATGACTGACAAATTTCAGTACTAATTCCACCGATAATGCCTGCCAAAGCAATGGCTTTTTTATCATCAGATATTGTTAACATGGTTGGTTTTAGGCTGCGAGTTGTTCCGTCTAATGTAATGAGTGTTTCATCTGGCTGAGCAACCCTGACTACCACTTTAGAATTCTCAACCTTCTCAAAATCAAAAGCATGCAGGGGCTGACCGTATTCGAGCATCACATAGTTTGTTATATCTACTACGTTATTAATAGGCCGTTGACCAGCCTTTATAAGCGCTTCTTGCATCCAGGCCGGGGATTCAGCTACTGTGATACCAGTTATTAAAGTAGCTGTGTATCGGTTGCAGAGGTTGGAAGAGTCGAGGTTGATCGTGACTTGAGATTCTATATTGTCACCCAGCTCCTCGTATGATGAATTGGGCTCCGTCACTTGCTCATCTGTTAAGGCCGCTACTTCATGAGCTAATCCAAGGATAGATAAGCAGTCAGGTCTGTTTGGAGTAACTTCTATGTCCAATATAGAGTCCCCCATATATTCTCTTAGAGGCATACCTATTGGGGCATCATCTTCCAACACGAGAATTCCTTCGTGATCATCGCCGATACCCAATTCTAGAGCGGAGCACACCATTCCTGATGATCTAACACCTCTGATAGAAGATGCTTTCATAGGTCCTGTTTTACCAGATCGAGGACTATATAGAACTGCGCCCTCTTTAGCGAATGCTATCTTCTGGCCTGGTTTTACGTTTGGTGCACCACAGACGACTGTTAGGCATTTTTCATCACTTAGTTCGACAGTTGGAAGTTTTAAACGATCGGCGTTAGGGTGGGCTTCGATACTGCGAATATATCCGACAACGATCTTATCATGATCCCAATTTTCGCCAATCTCCTGGATTCCACCTACTTCAACACCTGCCATTGTTAGACGTTCCGCTAATTCTTTGGATGATACGGATATAGGAACGTATTTCTTTAGCCACGATATGGGTATTTTCATGCTAAGCCTCTTGAATGGTACTGATGGGGAATATGTATATCTGAGATATCACCATGAGAGTAAAAGGAACATATTTTTGAGCATACATCCTAAGTAGATTCCTCAGTTTGGTATAACAATAAAGATATCGATTCATATCAATGGAACGTTAATCCTTTAAAATTGGTTAAGGAATCTTAGATCGTTAGAGTAGAATAAACGTATGTCTTCTATGCCATACTTAAGCATAGCGATTCGTTCTGGTCCCATCCCAAATGCAAATCCAGTATATATTAGTGGATCATACCCCACGCCTTCTAGAACTTTGGGGTGTACCATTCCTGCGCCCATGATTTCTATCCATCCGGTCCCACTACAGATCTTGCATCCTTTTCCATCACATGAAAAACAGTCTATGGACATATCTACGCCTGGTTCAACGAATGGGAAGTAATCGCACCTGAACCGTATTTTCCTTTCCTCCCCGAAAAGCTGTCTTGCGAATTCAAATAGAGTGCCCTTTAAGTCTGCAAATGTGATACCTTTATCCACCGCTAGGCCTTCTATCTGGTAAAAGTGCCATTCGTGGGTCGCATCGGTTGCCTCGTATCTATAACATTTCCCAGGAACAACTACCCTAATAGGGGGATCACTTTTTTCCATAGTTCGTGCTTGCATTGGGGACGTGTGGGTTCGCAATAGCATAGGGTATTCTTCAAGGGCATTGGTGTGATCAATCCATAGAGTGTTCCACATATCTCTGGCTGGATGGTTTTTAGGTATATTGAGCATCTCGAAGTTGTAATGGTCCCATTCCACTTCTGGTCCTTCAATTATTTGAAATCCCATTGATCCGAAAGCATTACAAATTTCTCTCACTATACGAGAAGTTGGATGCAGGCCCCCTCTTGGTTTGTGCCATCCTGGCAGAGTTATGTCAATCCCGTATATGTCAGACGAACTTTCGGTATGTTCTGATGCATTAATATGTCGCTTCCGTACTTCATATTGTTCTTCTAATATGGCTTTTGAAATATTAGAAACCTTTCCCATAGCGCGGCGATCATCTTGAGATAGCGAGCCAAGCCCACGGAGAATATTTGTGAGACGCCCTTTGCGACCTAGATACGTAATTCTCCACTGTTCAAGAGCTTCTAAGATGTTGGTTGACTCAAGTTCTTCTAGAGCCTGGTTCCTTAGATTGGTAATATCTGTTATGTTTGAGTTCCTATCCATTAAATACCTCCAATCACAAGCCAGAACATGTACGCGTAGTTTATTATAGGTTCGAATATTTAATGTGGTCAAGGAAAGAATGTGTCCTAGAAAGACGTGTCTTCCTTAGAAAGATATTGACAGTTTCCCACGTGCATGATTATATTCTGCTTGTCTATGTGCTTCATCACTTAGGTTTAGTGTAGGCTAATCTAGGATACTTGGCTTAGAGATGCGAGCTTTTTAGAAAACAATTTATGGAGGTCTAGGATGGTACCTGAGACTATATCCGAATCACTGATTTGGGGGCCGTTATTTGCGTTGGGCGTTTTGTTGGTGATGAGTTTATTCGCAGTTATAACCAATATCATTCTAAGCCTGACCCTGAAGTATCGCACTATTCGAAATTCTGAAAGTATAGATATTCAACTTATTGGTGCCGTAAAAGGTCCAATAATGCTTTCTATCATTTTCTCTGGTGTGGCCCTGGGGATCGTATCTTTAATGCAAATTGATGATCCGTATTTCGATGTGGCTAGAGATATGGAGACATGGGTACAGAGAATATGGTCAATTTCAATTGTGGCGGTAATAACTTACGGGATCTCCCGAACATTACAAGTTTTGCTGACATGGTATGTGAAAGAACTTGCTTCCAAAACCACCACTACTCTTGATGATAAATTTATCCCTATAGTGAATAGAATTCTCCCCGTACTAGTCTACACGTTAGGATTACTAATCATTCTAGATATCTTGACTGTTCCGATAAGCCCATTACTGGCTGGATTGGGAATAGGTGGATTGGGTGTTGCGTTGGCGCTTTCTCCTAGCCTTAGCAGTTTCATAGCGGGTACATATGTTGTAACGGAAGGACAGATAAAGGAAAATGATTACATAGAGCTAGACAACGGGCCGGCGGGATTTGTAGTTGACGTAGGTTGGAGAAGTACTAGAATACGTAGTAGACTTAACAATCTTGTTATTATTCCTAATAATAAACTTACAGATAGCATTTTGACGAACTATTCTACTCCAACGCCAGTCCTTACTGGGATAGTGGAATGTGGAGTTAGTTATGAATCAGACCTTGAGCAGGTGGAGAACATATCAATCGATGTCACTAAAGCAATCATTAATGAATCAGAATTGGCGGTCAAAGATTTTGAACCAGTCGTTCGATTCTCAGAATTCGGGGACTCGAATGTGAATTTCGTTATTATTTTTCAAGCTATGGATCGTATTGCCAGTTTTGCGATAAAGAGTGCGATCATTAAAAATTTATACGCCCGGTTTAAGCAAGAAGGGATAGAAATCAACTATCCGATTCGCAAATTGGTTATGTCACCAGAATCCGATGTAGGGTCGTCGATTGGAATGTCAGTAAATGATGATAAGTCGTGAGGGGAAAACTTTAAATTACCGGAATAATTAATGTACTATCTGGTAAGAGATAATAAATTGAAATAGTAACCATGTGATAAGATTCATAACTGACGTGATAATTTATCATTAAGATTTTACCAGTGGGCTGTTCCTGAGCTAAAATTAACATTGCGTGGGTTTTTCTGTTAAAAGGATGTGAAGATGGATCTATATAGAGTTGGAGCGGATATAGGGGGGACGTTTACAGATGTCGTTTTCTTGGGTCATGATGGTACCGTATTAGTCAAAAAGGTTCCCAGTACACCAGACGACTATGGACGTGCAGTCCTAGAAGGTCTTTCACAAGCTATTAAAGAGCTCGGCATTGGGCCTGAGCACATATCTGAGTTGAGTCATGGTTTCACGGTGGCCACTAACGCCATCTTAGAGGGCAAAGGCGAGAGAACTGCACTAATTACTACCAAGGGTTTCAGAGATGTGCTAGAGATTTCTAGGTTGCGTACTCCAACTCTATACGATTTGTACTATCAAAAGCCTCCACCTTTGGTGGAACGAAGACTTCGCTTCGAGGTTAGAGAAAGGATCACATTTCGAGGTGAAGTACTGCAACCTATAGAAATGGAAGATGTTGACAAGATAGCAGGTATTCTAAAGGATCAAAAGATACGATCGGTAGCTATTTCTCTTTTGCATTCTTATGCGAATTCCGATCACGAACAAAAAATAGTGGCTAGGTTAAATTCGATAATGCCTGAATTAGTTTTATCGATTTCAAGTGAACTCCTTCCTGAAATGAAGGAATATGAACGAACCAGTACTACTGTGATTAATGCATATGTTAGGCCGGTTGTTGCGGAATACTTGAAAGAGCTGAGCATAAAAATGCAACAAATGGGAGTCAAGGTCCCACTTACAATAATGCAATCCAATGGTGGACTAGCTCCAGTGGAAGTTGTAGTTGATAAGCCTATGTATTGCATAGAATCTGGACCTGCGGCGGGTGTAGTAGGCGCTTTTCAGTTAGGTAAAAAGTTACAGAAATCCAATTTAATGACCTTTGACATGGGAGGTACAACTGCGAAAGCCTCCATCATAGAAGATGGAGAGATGCTTAGAGCTCCTGACTATGAAGTTGGAGGAGGAATGAGTTCAGGCCACAGACTCCTCAAAGGTTCCGGATATATACTTCGAGTTCCTGCTATAGATATAGCTGAAGTGAGCTCCGGAGGAGGAAGTATTGCTTGGGTGGATAGAGGTGGATCCTTACAAGTGGGTCCTCACAGCGCAGGAGCAGTCCCTGGTCCAGTATGTTACGACAATGGTGGTGAAGATCCTACAGTAACGGATGCGAACGTCATACTGGGATACCTTAATCCAAAACATTTACTGGGTGGAGGATTCCCATTGAATGAGGAGAAAGCACGTCAGTCTATTGCTGATAAAATCGGCGAACCACTTGGCCTGAATGATACTGAAGCAGCTCGTGGCATCCATCTCCTTGTTAACTCCAACATGGCTCGAGCTTTGCGTGCTGTGTCCAGCGAACGTGGACGAGATCCTCGTCTTTTTGATCTAACTGCCTTTGGAGGAGGAGGTCCTATTCATGCGACTGGTCTTGCTGACATGCTTGATATAACTCAAATAATAATCCCCCCCTCACCAGGAGTATTTAGCGCTTTCGGACTTTTATTTGCAGACGTTGAGCATCACTTCGTACGGACTTATTTTAAGGCGTTCTTGGAATTAGATATGGACGAGGCTAATTCAATATTAAATGATCTTAGAAACCAAGGTATAAAACTTTTATCTGCCGAAGGATTTTCCAAAGACAACCATCAGGTAATCACTCAAATTGACATGAGATACATCGGCCAAACCTCCGAGCTCACCGTAAATATGGAGCATGATTATTTTGATTCTAATTCCGTAGAAGCGTTGGGTTTGGAATTTGATCGTGAGCATGAGAAAACCTATGGGTATAGTGCTAAAGACCCGTACCAGTTAGTCAATATTAGAATAGTGGCTAGAGGAATATCCGAATCGCCACGTGTACCTAATAGCATCAAATTTATTTCTGTGCCTCGTGAGCGCCAGAACAAGATCAGGAAAGTGTTTTTCATCTCTGAGAATGCTTGGATCGATACTCCTGTGATTGATAGATTAGATCTGGGAAATGATGTGAATCCCGGACCACTAATTATTGAGGAGTATGACTCTACAACTGCTGTACCACCTGGGTGGCAGACATCTTTGGATGAAATGAAAAATATAAGTTTGAAAAAGGGGAATTAATAGAAGGAAATAGAAAAGTATAGGTATTAATAGTATTAGCAACCGCTGTAGGAAAGTAGAGAGGTATTATATTGAATAAGTCTCAGATATTAGATCCGATTACCAGAGAGATAATAAAGAATTCTCTTGCCAGTGCAGCTGATACGATGGCTGTGACTGTTGTTAGGACTGCACGGTCCCTAGTTGTTAAGGATGGTATGGATTTTTCAACTGCCATATTCAATGCTGATGGAGAACAGGTTGCACAAGGACTGACATTGCCTTTTCATATGGGGGCTATGGAGCCGGCCTTGCACGCAGTAATAGAGCATTTTGGCGACGATATTAATCCTGAAGATATATTTGCAAATAATGATCCGTATGAGGGTGCAAGTCATTTGCCAGACATCTTTCTTTTTAAGCCCGTCTTTTATAATGAATTGCTGATGGGGTGGGTTTGTGTAATAGCTCATCATACAGATATTGGAGGACGGGTAGCTGGAGGAAATGCTTGTGATAATACTGAAATATATCAGGAAGGATTGCGGATACCGCCAATAAAATTATTTGACAGAGGGAAAGTCAATAGTGCGGTCTGGCGTATTATTACTAAGAATGTCCGTGTTCCAGATAAAGTACTGGGTGATATTCTTTCTCAAGTTTCAGCCTTACGACAAGGTGAAAAGGATTATCTCAGGTTGATTGAGGACTATGGGCCTGAACCGTTAAAGGGTTATATGACAGACATAATCGATCATACAGAAAGATTAACGAGGGCGGAAATCGAAGCGTTACCTGATGGTTCCTGGGAATTCACTGACTACATTGATGATGATGGTATTAACCCTGAATCCATAGCCATCAAAGTGAAAGTAACTATTACTGGCGATGAAATGGAGGTGGATTTCACTGGCACATCTCCTCAGGCTAAGGGTTCCATAAATCCGAATTTGGCCTTTACCAAATCTGCCACTTATGCTGCAATTAAATGTCTTACTAATCCCAACATACCGGGCAATACTGGTTTTTTCCGTCCGATTAAAGTTATAACTGAGCCAGGAAGTTATGTTAACCCTCAACATCCCGCAGCTGTGGCAGCTCGAGGCGTCGGGGGCTTCAGAATAGGTTGTGCTGTTTTTGGAGCTATGAGTAGGGCACTTCCCGACCGAATACCTGGTGCATGGGGGGGTGGCGAAGTAGGTGTTAGTATAGGTGGTTACTCTCCAGCTCCAGATAGGAAACCCTTTGTATTTGTCGAATTCAATAATGATGGACCTCGCGGAGGCACCCCGTTTGCGGACGGAGCAGATGGTGCGGCGGCTCCTATAACCAATATGGCTAATACGCCTATTGAAACTATAGAATCAGATCAACCCTTACTCATAACTCAATATGGATATGTTCAGGATTCAGCTGGCGCAGGGAAGCATCGTGGTGGATTGGGGATGATACGTGAATATAAGCTGTTAGAAGAAGAAGCGACCCTACAAATTCGCTCTGATAGGACTAAATTCCTACCATGGGGTGCTCAGGGAGGAAAACCAGGAACACGTACTTATAGTATTCTCAATCCTTATACTGAAAATCGTATACTGCCTTCTAAATTTTTACTTGATATGAAGAAAAACGATGTTTATAGGCTTATACAAGCAGGAGCCGGAGGCTATGGAGACCCTCTTGATCGCGATCCTGAAGCCGTTTTAAATGATGTTTTGCAAGAAAAAATATCCATTGGAAAGGCAAAAGCTGATTATGGAGTGATTGTCGAATCCGAGACTATGGTAATAGATTTAGTCGGTACAACTAAGACCAGAGAATTAATGAGAAAGGAACGGGGACAACTTAATTTGGATGCTGAGGTAATTCCTGCACCAAGGAATTAGCAAATAGATTTTTTTGTTAATTAAAGATATGTCTCATCCGCAACCTGGTAGCATGTTTTTATTCACAATCATATTAAGATCTAATTGATAATTTAACGTATACTTATCTCTTGCTGGTAGAATAGTTTTCGAGTATCCGTCTTATCACTCCCCCTAAATTTGAACACTTCCGCACTTAATTAGAGACTGGTTACGATGGAATAAAGGTAATAGTACCAAGGTAAAGTATCGTGTAACGACCTTTGTATTGATTCTATAATACCTCCTGAGATTGATAAGAGGATCAGGTTTTTGAAAAGATTTGATGGACGATCGCATAATGAACTCAGGCCCGTTTCTATGACTCATGACGTTCAGTTATACGCCGACGGCTCGGTTATTATAGAGGCTGGATTTACTCGTGTATTATGTTCAGTGACCGTAGAAGATGATGAACCAAAGTTCCTTAAAGGGAGTGGAGGAGGCTGGATAACTGCAGAATATGCGATGTTACCTAGTTCAACGTCGACTCGTATTTCGCGTGATTAACGTACAGGAGGACGAGTTCGCGAAATACAACGCCTTATTGGGAGGTCACTTAGAGCGGCAGTCGATATGCAGGTGTTAGGCGAACGCACGTTAACTATAGACTGTGACGTTATTCAGGCCGACGGCGGGACACGTACCGCATCCATCACTGGAGCATATGTGGCTCTTTATCAAGCTTTGGTTAATATGAAAGAAAGAAATGATATTCAGTGTCTGCCCATTATAAATGGAGTGGCTGCTGTCAGTGTAGGGATAATTAATGATATTCTTATACTAGATATGGCCTATGAAGAGGATGTAATGGCTGATACAGGTTTTAATGTGGTTATAACAGATCGGGGGGAGTTTGTGGAAATACAAGGCACAGCTGAAGCGAATCCGTTTTCTCCGATGATTCTAGATGATGTATTGACTTTAGCCAATCAAGGTATAGAACAACTTCTTAAAATTCAAGCACAGGTCATTGAGAATTTTTAAACATGGCCACTGTATAAGAGGCAGAAAGGGTGGCTTAAGTGCAACCTAATGAAATCGTTGTGGCTCGACTGGGCAGTGGGCTTAGTATCGTGAGAGCCATAGACCAGCATAGCCCGTCTAAGTCGATAAAATCAAAGAAAATTCGTATATTAACTGCTCGTAATAAAGAAGCGAGACTTCCGTATAATAGAATTCTGTTATCGACTGGAGTTGTTGCTCAAAATTCTGACACAGTTGAAGAGTTCGTCGCAGAATGTGAAGCCTTATCTAAAGAGATAGATTTATCTGAGATATGGGAGATCACAAGAGATCAAAAACATGGACTTACATTAGAGGAACTCAACGAACTTTACTGGAATATGGAACTTCCCTGTCCTGCTAGGCAGGTCGCTCTTCTTTTCCAATTAGAAGATCCTGACATCGTGTACTTTTTTAGTGACGATGAGAGATATAAAGCACGTTCAAAAGAGGACGTGGAGAATATTTGGAAACGACGTTGCATTGCGAATGAAAACGCACGTATGGAAGTTGAACTCATGAATTACTTAGTGATTGGTAATTTGCCTCCCAATATCACGCCCTACCAAGAGGAATTAGTGTTCTACATTAAACAATATGTTATCGACGGTGAGAATTTCGCAAGAAATAACTTTGTTCGTAAATTAGTCGCAATTGTAAATAGTTCAACACGAGATCCGCAGAAATTCAGTTTCGAAATTTTGGTAAAGGCTAAATTACTGTCTGATGATGAACCATTAGAATTGGCAAGATCTGGAATTTCCATGACCTTTCAGGATATCGTCTCAGATGAAATACAATCGTTAAATTTGCCCCGTATTTTAGAAGAGACCCGCAGAGTAGATTTGACATCATGTCCAGTGACTACCATCGATGATGAAGGATCGGCTGATAAGGATGATGGACTATCGTTGTCAGTCGAAGTAAGTTCAAAAG
>Ga0310121_10002907_pt1 | contig 15993 bp, 11 predicted proteins | sample CB27_Tmax_986_MG_FD_203504 | JGI IMG/M metagenome (GOLD analysis project Ga0310121, IMG submission 203504) | Marine microbial communities from Western Arctic Ocean, Canada - CB27_Tmax_986 | ecosystem: Environmental > Aquatic > Marine > Oceanic | place: Canada: Western Arctic Ocean | collected...
GTAAGCCTTATTCATTTGAATAATCGGGAAGTAGTTAGGCACGTTATAGACGTCAGCCTGGACGTCCCAACGAATACCATTCGGTAGGTTGAAGGACTTCCGGATCGATACGTCGATCTGGGTCAGGTTGTCCGCAAAGAGCGAGCCCGGAGGCATCAACGCGATGCTCAGTGCCTGCGTCCTTACTACACCCTGCGCTGCCAAGTCCGCAACGCTAACCGTGTAGTTGACGTTCCCAGTGAAAGCCTGGAGGTCATCAAACGTCGAACCACCCTGGTTGGTGCCACCAAACAAACTGGTGGAGCCACCCGCCGTCATCTCCTGCGCCGGATAGAACTGCGCTGAACCACTGAACTGGATACCACCAGGCAGCGGCACCGTGCCGGAGATTTTGAAGTCATGCAACCACGGAATGTCATGTTTCGAGGCGTCGCAGAAAAGCAACCGGTTGGGGTCACTTGGCTGGTCACAACGATTCATGAAGTTCCGCTCCATCGTCCAACCACCGAAGATAGCCGCGCCACCCGCAAGGCGAGCGTTGAAGCTAACGTCGAATCCGTTATACGAGTCGGCGTTCGAACTCGAGTTCCGCATGTAGTTGTCGGAGGTACGACCCTTCGCGGCTGGATTGAGGTTGTAAATGTTTAAGGTTGCCGGCGGCGTGCCACCCCGTGTAGAACAGGGGAAACCATTCGGCGCCTTACCCGTTATCGCACACGGATTCGGGAACTGCAACGCAGTCCAGTCCGAAAGCGAGTACGCACGGTTGTATTGGATGATCGGGTCATACGACTCGCGATGATACCAGTTGGCCTGCATCGAGAAGCCAGTGGTAATTTCGCGCTCAATTCCGAAGTTCATCAGCGACACCCAAGGGCGCTGAACGCCATTCGGGTCCGCAGTCGGAATCGTCGAGAACTGGCCATAGTCGGCCGCAAGCGGCAAGCCAATTTCCCAGTCCTGCACGTAGTCGTCACCGTTGGTTCCACCGTTGTGTCCAGAGCCTGCGAGGACGGCACCCGTTGCATCCGTGGTGCTCGTGCCATAAGCAATGGTCGGGTCGAACCCGAGGCCTGTCAGTTGAGCCTGGGTTGCACACATCGTGTCGTTCGCTGGGTCCAGGGCACAGTCAAACCAGGTACGGTTTTCGCCCGTGTGTGTCACAGGATTGAACTGACGCGAGTAACTCGTCGTGTTCGAACCGTTGTAACGACCCCATGAGAACTTCACCGCGGTAGAAGCATCACCGAAGAGGTCATACGCGACCCCTATACGGGGTGCGACGTCGCTCCAGTTCGGCAGGTCATCCAAACCCGCATACGTGTTGGCCGGGACAAATCGATTCTGCTGACGATAGGTGGGGAGGTTTTCGCCCAACATCGTTTCCCAACGGACGCCAAGATTCAACGTCAATCGGTCGACTGTCCATGTATCCTGCGCATAAATTCCCATGTCCTTGCTGTAGTTCATAGGACGCCAGATCGGGAGATTCGAGACACGCGCCTGATAGGGCACCGCATCTTTGTACCGCTGCTCCCAAATGTCGGCATTAACCGAGTGCACCCGATGGTGGATACCCCAACTATTCATGACGCCCAGCTTGAGGTTATGTGAACCAGTCACATAGGTCATGGAGACGTTGTAGTTGAACCGCTCTGGCGTCTCATGGATGTAACTCCAGTTTCCACGGTCGCGGAACGCAGCGTCAGTATCATTACGACGAGTTATCGAATACCAATCTGACATTCCCGCACCGTATTGCATCTGCTGCGCGGCAGTGTTACCAACGTGGTAGCACGGTGTAGCCGCACAGAAAGGCACGCTGGATGGACGATCCTGACGTAGGCTGACAGCTGGACCGAGCGGCGGGGCATCCCGTCGTTCTTCGTAGCTCCAGTTTTCAACGTTAGAGGAGTAGCCAGCTTCCAAGAGCAGACGATTGCTCAGGGTCGCAGTCCACTTGGCCGCGCCAGTGTAATAAATCGGTGAACCCTGGTGGTTCGGCGCAGTGGCCGGGTCATCACCCGCACCATGCGGACGATAACGATCTTTAAAGATGCGGTCAAAATAGGCCGACAACTTGTGGTTCGCACTAGCCTGATAGGTCAACCGAAGCAGCGTGCTCTTAATGGTATTAGCGTCAACACCAGAGAGCAAATCACGCCCACCCTTACCGTCAAGCTGCGTAGGATTGTGGTCAAAATACCGGGGCGCAGTACCTGATGTGTTGCGATAGAAACTTCCGGTGATGGGTTTATCCACCTGCCAACGACGCGCGCTAGCGAAAAACCAAAGTTTATCGCGAATAATCGGGCCACCCTGGGCAAGGTTCACGTCAAAGAACAACGTGTTGCCTTCGGAGCCTGTCGCACGCGTGCCACCATTCGGATAGGTCGACTGACTTGCAGGAACCACCGTGTGGTCGTTCGCTAATGCGTTATTTGAAAACCCACTATAGAACTGACCCGCGAGCGTGTTACCACCTTCGCGCGGAATCATATTGATTCGGACACCGCCACCAGAGGTCTCAGCGGTCATACCGCTGGTCTCATAGGCCATTTCCTCGTTAGCCAAGTGGTTGTGGTAATTCTGAATACCACCGTCACGGTCCGTGCCGTTGACGAGCTGTCCGTCAACCGCAACGCTAACCTGACGCCAACTCATGCCGTGGGTCATCATGACGGTCTGCTGCGCCGACGTTGATAGACCAACTTCCGGCCGGTTCAGCTTGATACCAACAATAAGCTGACCAGTCGACTGCATGTTACGACCAGTTGGAATGGAATCAAGAACCTCACGATCGAGCACTTCGACCTGGCGAGTCGACTGAACGTCGACGACCGGAGCCTCACCCGAAACAGTGACGGTCTCTTCAATACCACCAACATTCATCTCGGCATCGATGTTCATCGTGAACGCAGCCTGAAGCGCAAGCTCGTTACGAATGACCGTCGAAAAACCGGGCAATGTGAATGTCAGGGAATAGGTGCCAGGACGTAAATCGACAAATCCGTAACGACCGGCTCCATCCGATATCGCTACACGACTTCCCTCGATCAACGCTGGGCTAGATGCCTCGACAGTAACGCCAGGCAGGATACCACCAGTGTTATCACTGACTTCTCCCGTAATCTGACTGTTGGTCTGAGCCAGCGCCGCACTCGGCACAAGCACCAAAGCCAACAGCCCCAACAGGGCTACAAACGACCTCATACTACCTCCCCGTGTTAAGACGTCGCCACCCAACACTCCAGGCACCAACGCAACCGTGAAACTTCGCGTCATAGTCACAGACGTACTGCGCACGCTTAGATTCCGATATATATATAAGCAAGAATCGGGCCAACATGCAAACAAAAAAACACTCAATAAATTTTGCCCTCAGACCAGCAGCCCCGCATAAACAAGACAAGGATCCATTATTTTGGAGCCAATATTTTGGTTTACGAGCTAAAAAGGGCTTAACATTCCATACGGCACCAGCAGAGCCTTAGTTCTACCAACCTAATTATCTCTAGTCTATATTCGCATTTCATTCGCGAATAATAAATCCGCAGACACAGTAAGTTTGTGATACAAGGAAAGTGTAGTGCTTTTTTCTGAGGTAAGACATATGCGACTCATTACATCCCGCCTGTTACCCATCGTGACTCTCGGTGCCATTACCTGGTCTGCTGCGTTAGCCGCCCAGACACCAGCGGACATCAGGCACGAGGTAGAACAGACGCTCAGAGACGACCGGGCGCTTCGTCGCCTCGATGTCTCGATTGCCGGAAACGAAATCACCCTGACCGGTTCGGTCGAGTCGTTCTGGAAAAAAAGCGAGGCGCTCCGGCGGACGTTTGACGTGACCGGTGTAGAAACTGTGGTAAGCGAAATTGACGTTCCCGTCGAAGAAGACCAGCAACGGTTGATCGAAAACATCGCCGAAGCGATCCAGCGCTATGACTACTACCGCCTTTGGGATTACCTCGATGCCCATCTCAACAATGGCGTCGTCACCGTCACCGGGAAAGTCACACCGGAGCGAGACAAGGCCAAAGAATTATTCGAACGCATCGCGAAAGTACGTGGCGTCCAAGACGTCGCAGTCAATGTTGAGGTGTTACCGTCCAACTCTGGAGACCCACGTCTCCGCGACGCAATCGCGCTGCGCGTCTTCGCGAATGATAATTTTGAACAGTTCGCGGGGATGACTAACCCGCCCTTCCACATCATTGTCCACAACAGCGTGGTCACCCTAATCGGTTATGTCCAAAGCAATATTGAGCGCATCGAAATGCACCGCATCGTCGGACAAACGCAAGGCGTCATGCGTGTCGACAATCAACTCGAGTCACTGCGGTAAGCCCTGGCTACAAGGCAACAATCTTTGAAGTTGCTTTCCCTCTCGATTCGATTACACTTGCGCGACCTGTTCCATCCACGTATTTACCTAGTGATTAAAGGGGTCGACGAATGACCGCACGCAAGAGGGATACAAACATTTTTGACCAAGGCGCGAGCCGACGTCAGTTCTTCAAGCTACTGGCGGCAAGCCCACTGTTAGGCCTAGCCGCGTCCGGGCTGCCGACGAGCTGGCAGACAGCGCTTGCGCGGGAGGCGGAGCGACGGGCCGCGACGCCAGCCCCGTCGAGTCTCCGATGTCAAGGGTGCGGCGTCGAGATGCCGCTGGCGCCCACGAGGCGGTCCCACCCCAACCTCGGACAGGCCCCCGAGGGGCAGATGCGGGACGCGATCAACGAACAGTTCACCGGGCAAATGATCGAATCGGTGGATGATGCGGTTAACGTGTGGGACTTTGAACGGGCCGCCCACGCGAATAACCTGGCGCAGCACTGGGACTACCTGCACATGGGGGTCGACGACTTCGAGACCCGCCGAGCCAATCGGGAAGGCTTCAACCGGTTAATCATCAGACCAAGACGACTTGGTCCCGACGTAAGCAATCTCGACATGTCGGTAAACCTGTTCGGTAAGGAGTATGCCTCCCCACTCTTTCTATGTCCGGTGGCTAGTCTCGAGGCGTATCACACAGAGGGCGAGGCGGGCGCGGCCCGGGCGGCCAGGACGCACGGCGTCCTCCAGATGCAGTCTCACCAAAGTTCGCAGTCATACGACGAGATCGCGGAGGCACGTGGGGAACCACACTGGTTCCAGATCTACACCGCGCCAGACTTCAACGTAAATAAACGCGTGATCGAGCGCGTCGAGTCGGCCGGATGCCCAGTGTTGGTCTGGACCATTGACCTGCTCGGCGGCAGCAACCGTGAACTACAGCGCCGTACGTTGCAAGGTGAGGGCTACGAGGGCGCGTTGTGTCAAAACTGCCACAATCATCAACCAGACTACCAGCGGCCGATGCGGGCCGGCTTGGAAGGACCACAGGGAGAGCGGTATCCCTACGATTGGGACTATGTGAAACGGCTCAAAGACGCCACCCAGATGAAACTGGTGCTCAAGGGGATCGTCACCGCCGAAGAGGCAGAGTTAGCGGTAGAGAGTGGTGCTGACGGCATCTTCGTGTCCAATCACGGGGGGCGTGCCGAGAGTAGTTTCTGGTCTTCGATCGACTCGCTGCCAGAAGTGGTCCGGGCGGTCCGCGGCAGGGTACCGGTCTTCATTGACAGTGGCGTGCGTCGCGGCACAGACATCTTCAAAGCGCTGGCGCTCGGCGCCGATGCAGTCGGCATCGGTCGACCATATGTCTGGGGCCTTGGTGGCTTTGGAGAGGACGGTTCCGCAAAGGTCATCGACCTACTACATGCGGAACTGCAGATAGCGATGCGGCAGACGCGCACCGCAGCGGTCGATCAAATCACCTCTCGCCTGGTCATGGAAGGGAAGAACCCGGTCATGATGCGTGAGAGCGGTTTCGGCTTCGGATTGTAAGGGCGCCTGTCATGAAACTCCTACTTGGTTTCGCAGCCACTGTCGCATTTACGTTCGGGTTCGTTTCTCCGACGGCGGCCCAATCCACTGTGGATTTCGCCGTGTCCGGAAACTCCACCATCCGGGGCTGGACCTGTGAAGTAACAGGCACTGCCACACTGACCCCCGGCGGCGGCGACGCAGCACCCGGGTTCGCATCTGGAGTACAGGGAGTGGTACTGACAGTACCGGTGGCTGAGTTCACGTGTCCAAACGAAGAAATGACCGAGCATTTGATGGAGGCGATGCGTCCAGACGAACACGCCGAGATCACGTTCGAAGTGGAGAGCTACGATGTCACGGCCCAAGGTGCCCAGGCTGCTGGGTCATTGACCATTCTGGATACTACCGAGTCGGTGACCGTATCACTCCAGCTAACGCCGGTCGGGGCAGGCGCCGAAATCGAAGGCGAGGTGCGACTCGACATGACCGACTACGGCGTGGAGCCACCCACGGTTATGCTCGGCATGCTTAGGGTCCGCCCCCAGATTACCATCGAGTTCTCTGGCTCTGTTTCTCCCTAAAGTGGGTGGAAGAGCCGCGAGACTAACGTTCTGCGTCACGTCACGAAAAGTGCAACAGCGGGTCGCGCGGAATCAGCACGCCGATGGCCGACGAGATGACGACCCCAACGACATCATCGCCACTACCACGGCGACGCGCAGAACTTACCAGTCTCCGCCGTTTATCGTAAGCACGACCACTCGCACAGGGACGGCACACTCTGAAGTCTGGTGTTAGGGCTCGACGAAGTGAAAGTCGGCAGGACCATCACGACGAGCCAAAAGCACCACGTCAGCATCATCTGGAACATGCCATTCGTGATGCACTTTACCCGGAATAATGATGTAACTACCTTCGTCTGCCGTACGGCGCTGGCCATCTAGAACAATATCAACGGTCCCTTCAAGCACGACAACCGTCTCGGTGTACGTGTGCCAGTGCGCCTCGAAGCGGCTACCCGCAGGAAACCGAGCAAAATAGGTGGGTCCCCCGGTCTCGGGATCGGTCGCGATCGGCGCATTTTGAATCCCCGCCGGGAACCCGGGCCGATTGGCCGGCGCCCCCCACGGCGCGTCCTGCCAATCCAACACTAACGGCGCTAACCCGTTTGACTGGCTCTCACTGGCGAGTCCACCGGCAACACCGACCATTAGTCCCATCACCACGCTTAACGGAACGACGGTGCCCCTGACACGAGAACCACTGGACTTCCTACACACGGTGTAATCCTACTTCTGGACGTATTTGTGCAGCTCCGGATGGACGGTATCAGCAACGTAGATGTCCCCGTTAGGCGTCATGGTCATGTAGTGCGCCTCACCGAACTCACCAAGCCCTGTTCCTGGCTGACCGTTGGCGCCAATAGCTTTGCCATTCTCATCAAGTTTGAGAATTTCTCCCGCAAAGCCGCTCACCATGTACATCTGGCCATCAGCATCTATATAAAGCCCGCATGGCAGCCCCTTGTAGGCCCATTCCTTAATGTAATCCCCATCACTGTTGAAAATTTGCACGCGCCGATTCTGGCGATCAGCCACGTACACCATGCCCTCGCTGTCAACCACGATGGAGTGTGGGGTGTCGAACTGACTAGGGCCAGTTCCCGGGCCGCCCCATGTCTGCACGAGTTCTCCAGCGCTATCAAACTTCAGCACACGCGGTACACCTTGTCCATGACCGACGAGTACAAAAATCTCTTCTTCAAGACCAATGTACAGGTCAGTAGGTTCTTCAAGTAGTGGCGTATCATCAGGGGTAATCGTAAGCAGTACATCTCCAGCTGCATTCATTTTGCGGATCGTGTCAGCGTTGACGTCAGTCGTCCAAATATTACCTTGACCATCAATACGCATACCATGCGGTCGGTCGTATTGTCCTTGGCCCCAGCTCCGAACAAAACTGCCGTCCGGATTGAACTCCATTAGTGGATTCGGCCCTCGGTTGAAAACCAACAGGCGGTCCGTCGAAGTCCACGCAACACTACTCGGGGCCCCCATTTCGACGTCAGCTGGGATCTCCAAGCCGTGAGGCACGGGCCGATAGCCCAAGTCTGGAGCATCCTCCATTTGCGCCGGGTCCGGAGCTGTCAGAATCTGGAGTGATACAAGCAATAGCGTTAGAAGGCGCATGAGTTCTCCTTACGTCATGCGGACTCTAGAAGCTTCAGTCCGCAGAGGCGTCCATTGTCGGGGGGATTGGTTTTAGTTGCAAGCAAGAACAAAAATCTTCTGGACAACCACTCACAGCGCACGTGGTTTGTCGCTGTAAACTGAGAGCACTAGGGCTAGTTACACAATGAACCTACCCAGACCGCCAGCTAGGCCTTACGGTGTGTCACCCTGCTCTACGTTTCGTGCAACTTCCAAAATGTGCCGGATGTCGTAGTTACCCTCATGGCACGCATATTCGTACAGCGGGCCGTCACGCTTCATCAGCGGAAACTCGGCGCTCCACGGTTGCACCCACGTGGTCGGGTCCTCAACGGTAAATTCATAGCGAATCGTCTCGTCGTCCAATCGCGTAAAGCGCTCCACCACGCGAAGGCCAACATTGGCACCGTTAAAAGTAACTTTCTCGTTAAAGTTAACCGTCTCCACAACGAGTGTGTCGCCCTCCCATCGTCCGCGTGAGTCACCTGGCCACTGCCGAATCGAGGGAGAAATGTGTGGTTGGCCGACGAGGGGAACGATTCGCACCTTGTTTGCACGCATCTCTTGCATGATCACCACATGATGTTCCGTTTGAAAAATTTGCAGCAGGTCATTGTAGGACGCCGGGAGCATTGGGGGCCCTTCATGCCGCCAGACTAGACAGCGCTCCTGTAACGTACGCGTTTGATGGCTTTCGTAGGATGGGGATGGATTGTTGTAAACCAACCATCGACTCTCCTGCCGACGCATCGCCTCCCGCTCCTCCGCCGTGGCAATCAGTGCAGGAATTTTTCCGTCCGGTGGGTCAACGATCAAGGAAGTCCGTGTTGTCGTCAACTGCCGTGGTTCCTGTTCACGCAGCCAGACCGAGTTGTCGTAATGAATATTCTCCTGTGTTTGCCGCGTACGTTCGAGGCGCTCTTCCTCCGTCCCAGCAGCGAGAACGCTCCTCGCCCGCAGCGGGTCCACACCGTCACCCGTAAGCAACTCGTTCAATGACGCCAATTCCTCCTCGGACAGAAAGGCTTGGTCGGCTAGACTATCGGGTCGCTCTAGGGGGGTGTAGGTCGAACTCGTCCAGACACCCTGCAGGTTCGGGTGTCCCCACGCGGTCTTTGGTTCCTGACCAAAAACCGTCAGTGGAATCAACGCTACTAATGTGGCCACCGGAAACGCTCGCAGAGCTCGCTGATTCATTCCACCCCTCCAACTTGGCAAAAGATGGCCCAAATCTTTCTATTCAATATCAAACTCATAGGCCACAATTTCGCTATCGCGGTACCCGAGTCGACCGCACTGTGCCCGTAGCTCCCAAAAACGCATGCGAAACGGCCCTTGGTACAACCGCCAGTAAAACGGCTCCTCGCGTTCCGTGGTGTAGACAATGGTAGCCCCTAAAGTATCGCACCGAAGCTCTACCGTCGGCGCCGCGTGAAAGAGTCCACCAGTCGGATACCCACTGGGCGTGGCGGCCACTTGTGCCTGTCCACTTCGCGTTGGATGTTTCATGTCGGCCTCAGACAACACCAACGGCGGTCGCCTCGAAACCGGCTCAACCAAAGACTGTCCGTTCATGTAGGACGGAACACGAAGACCGACCAGCGCCAAAGTGGTTGGAGCCAAATCGAGTAGCCCTACCGTCTCCGGCAACCCACCCGTGGGCTTATGTCCCACCGGCCACCGGACAGTTACACGTGGCGATTTCGTGTCGATACTCACCACAAACACGGCCGTCTCTTCAGTCAGCCCATCCACATTAAGTTTGTCTAGAACGCGCGAAACCGTAGCTAGCGCTGTTGGCGAGCCGGAGGTCCCAACAGTGAATAGAGAAAAGAAAGGATAGCCACTCGAATTAGCTGGACCACCACAACCAAAAGCAACCGTACACGGATAATCCCAATCCTTAAACCGATCACGCCAATCGGCATCAATACCGGAAGCATCCCAAGCCCCGAGAAGGCCCGGCTGTGCAGGCCACACATCACCGCCCAGTTCAGATTCGATTGAACGAGCAGGCACTCCGGATAGTGCATGCAGAACAGGTCCAGACCGACTGGCGTAGTACCCACCGCGACGAAGTGCCTCAGCAATCACCGCGACTCCTGGGGCCGGCGACTCCGTATAAGTCCCAGTTACGTAATCGAGTCCCAAAGTATCTGTGTCAGCTCCAGTCAAGAGAAGAGATTGCAACAAACCCCTGTCGCGGGTCGGAAGTGACAAGGTCGCTGTTTCAGCCGTGCCCAAACCGCTCTTAAGGAGTTCCTCAATCCCGGCATCATAAGACTCTGTAACAACCCACACGACATTCGGCTGTGCTCCCACCTCTCGAGACAGATCAACCGCAACCAACGTCGACTCTTCGACACAACCAACCGCGCACAACAGCAACGCACTCGAGCAGAACCAGTCACCCGCCACTCGCAAAGAACGCGCCATCGGATAGAATTATACCGTCGGGTAACGGATTTCGCCCGAACGATAGGTGGCTGGTATGATCGGCTAGACGTGGCTCACTGCCCAGAACCAAATCGGAGTATCACGATGAAGAACTTGTTGACCACCGTTGCTGCCGTGGTCGTACTCTCAGTATGTACCGTGTCGGCTCAAACCGATGAGACGCCACGCGCCTGGGACGGCAATCCGGACCTTAACGGCATCTGGCAGGCAATCGGCACAGCGCACTGGAACCTTGAACCCCATCCACCCGGACCCGGACATCCTGACTTGGGAGCCATCGGTGCGACGCCTCCTGGGCTAGGGGTGGTAGTGGACGGTTCTATCCCGTATCGCCCGGAGGCGCTGCAGCAGAAACAGGACAATTTTACGAACCGGATGACCAATGATCCCGAGGCGAAATGCTTCATGCCTGGCGTGCCTCGTGCCACCTATTTGCCCTATCCGTTTCAGATAATTCAGGGTGACAAGAAAATCCAGGTCGTGTACGGGTTCGCGGAAGCGAGTCGAACCGTCCACATGGACAAGGACAATCCAGAGCCACCACCCATTGACAGCTGGATGGGTCGGTCGCATGGTCGTTGGGACGGCGACACCCTCGTCGTCGATGTGCAGGGGTTCACAGGGGAAGCCTGGTTTGACCGAGCCGGTAACTTTGCAAGCGCTGCTCTGCGTGTTGAAGAGAGATACACACCGATGGGGCGAAACGCGATCATGTACGAAGCGACGCTCACCGATGACTCGGTGTTCACGCGTCCGTGGACAATCCGTATGCCGCTCTATCGTCGCCTTGAAGACAATGCACGCGTCATCGAATTTAAATGCGTCGAATATTCCGAGGATTTACTGTACGGTCATTTACGAAGAGTGCCTACTCGATAAGGGAACGAGTTGAATGAGGAAATACACCATGACGATAACTTTGCCACGCGTTACTTCGGTGTTACCAGTCATCGCAGCGTTACTGGTTGCAATGCCAGCGACGTCCACCAATGCCGTCGCAGCTGAAGCCGAATACCACCACGTCCACATAACGTCATTCGCTCCAGCGGTATCGGTTCGTTGGTACACGGAACATCTCGATTGCCAACCAATTGCAGACCGAAACGATGCTGCAGATTGTCACGGAGTTGAAGTGACCTTCGTTCCACAGGCGACACAAGGCGGCACGCAAGGCACCGGTGTGAATCACATCAGTTTCTCGTATCCAGACCTCACAGCAAAAATGGAAGAACTTGAATCCGTTGGGTCACGTGGGTCCGGTGTGCGACTTCAACGGTTTGAAGGCGGTGAGATGGTCCGTGAAGCACCAGGTCTTTTCAAGTATGGATTCATTTTTGACCCATGGGGCACGCGGATCGAACTGGTCGAAGATTCTGACTACCTTGGTTTCCACCACATTCACCTGAGTTCGACCGACCCTGACGCAACCCTCGCGTGGTACCAGAGCGTGTTTGGTGGTGAGCGCGACAGTCTACGTGGTCGGCTTGACGGATTGAGATACGGCGACGTCTGGCTGCTGGCCATGGAGCATGAAGAAGGCATTCCGGCAACAACCGAAGGTCGTGCAATCGACCATATAGGCTTCGTCGTTGCTGACCTTGGTAACGCTGCAAACGAGATGCAAAACGCCGGCGCAGAATTCCAGCAAGAACCAACAGTTCCGGAAAACGCACGCACGTCGGCGCAACGTGCATTTATCTATGGCCCTGACAATGTGCGTCTAGCTGTTGTCGAATCTGGGTTTGCTGGCGTGGACTCAACTTTCGCCGCGGAGAACACCGCGGACTCAACGCCGTACGATCCAGCGCAAACGCCTTGGGGGGAACCGGACCTTCAAGGTGTGTGGACGGGTAATGCTGCTCACGGTATTCCGCTCGAACGGCCGTTAGATCTCGCCGACGTTGAAAACTTAACGGCCGAAGAAGCAGCTGCTCGCCGTGAAGGTGGCACACTCGGAAGTATTTGGGGCTACGAACGGGAGTGGAGAGATACAACGTTGGGCTATGACAAAAATGCCCCGTCCACTCAAGTCGCAATGATTGTCGATCCTCCAAACGGTCGTTTACCTGAGCGAACACCGGAAGGGCTGCAAATGGCAGAAGAAGCTGGTCGCGCAGCCGCGTTGTACACAGAAAACAGGTCGGCCGGCCCTGAAGACCTGACACCGTATGTGCGATGTATCACACGAGGATTGCCTGGCCTGATGATGCCGTCTATATACAACAATGGTCTGCAAATCGTTCAAGGCCCAGGATTCGTGGCAATTCAAAAAGAAATGATTCATGAAACACGGGTTATCCCGACAGAAGAACGGGCCCCGCTTGACGCAAACCTTAAGACCTACCTTGGAGACCCCCACGGACACTGGGAGGGAAATACGCTTGTCGTCGAAACAAAGAATTTCAACGGCAGAACGAACTATCGCGGGTCAAGCGCGGATATGAAATTGACTGAACGCTTTACACGTACAGCTGATAATCGGCTGGATTACCAGTTTACAGTTGATGACCCGAAGGTTTGGACGCAACCCTGGACTGGCGTCTTCACGTTCAATCTTGATAATGAGCAATACGACGTTGTCGAATATGCCTGTCACGAAGGAAACTACGGAATGACCAATATCCTTAGTGGCGCGCGTGCACTCGACAAAGAACGGGCCGAAGGCTCACGATAGCGAGGACAACACTAATGAGTAAGAAACTAACAATCACTTTGACCAGCGTGACACTTCTGCTGCTGGTTGGCATAGCCCCAATCGTGGCGCATCATGCGTTCTCCGCCGAGTTTGATGCGACGAAACCAGTCGCACTTCGTGGAAAAATCACAAAAATGGAGTGGATCAATCCACACGCGTGGATGCACATCGACGTCACGACTGAAGATGGTACGGTCCAAAGTTGGATGATCGAAGCCGGGCCTCCTGGAGCACTTGTCCGTCGCGGATGGAAGAAAGATTCCGTAATCCCAGGCACCGAAGTTTTGGTTGAGGGATATCAGGCCATCGACAATGCGTTCCGCGCTAACGGTCGCGACGTGACCTTCCCTGATGGCACGCGGTTATTCGCCGGGTCGTCAGGCACGGGCGCCCCGCGTGACGGTCGAGACGCCACCGAGCCCGAGTAGAGGTCAGAAACGTGCGTGCCACCGGTTGATTGCACTAGCCGGTGGCATCCACTTCTTTTCCAATCTATCTACCTTCCTCCAGACGTGCAGTCCGGAGCATGCCCACGAGCGACACATTTCCCTCATGACAGGCAAATTCATACAGGTCCTGTTGCCGCCGCGAAAGTGGCACCTTGGCCGACCACGGCATCAACCACGTGGTTGGATCAGTGAAGGTCATCTCATAGGCAATCGAGTCTGGACCGGTCCTCGTGAACCGCTCAACCAGGTGTAACCCTTCCGCTGCACCACGGTAGTAGCTCTTAGCTGAAAAGTTTCGCGTTTCAACGACTAACGAATCGCCCTCCCAATACCCTCGGGAATCACCGTTCCATTGCCGAATGTTGCCAGCGACATGCGGACGTCCGTCAAGCGGGATGATGCGCGCGTCATGAAACGCTTCACTCAAAAATACAAAGTAATCTGGAGTCTGGACAATCTGATAGTAAGTGTACGGACCGGCACCAAAGTTGCCACCTAGCCGCGGCACACCAGTCGTTATACATCTGTGAATGCTATTGAAATCTTCTGGTCCCGTTTTAAACTGCCATCCATTGACAACAGCTAACTCTCGGCGTTGCGCTGCTGCCGTGTGAGTGGGCAGCCGACCGTTTGGCGGGTCGACAACCAGTGATGTCTGCGATGTCACCACGACATCAACCATTCCGATCGAGCTGCTGGTTGACCAGGCTTCATAGGTTTCGACCTCTTCTAGAGCAGCCACAAACGCTCCCCCCGGTGTCGTAAATGCACTCCGGCCATTCTCGAAAATTCGATTCGCTCGAGTTTGCAACTCAGCAACCTCTTCGTCCGTTAGCTGGGACCGGCCGGCCAACGCCGCTGGACGTTCCATTGGAATCGCTGCATTATTTAGCCAAACACCCTGGAGATCGGGATACCCGGCGTGGGTCCGTGGCGCCACCCAGTCACCACTCTGCGCGAATACATGCGGCGCCTCGACCAAGTATCCCAAAAGTAAAGAGACAAACACGGTAACCACAACACAAAAACGTCTGAGCAGCATGGCGCATCTCCTTCTCTAGACGAACGTCGCATCTTCCCGCACCTCTACGAAAATCGCAACAAACACAATTTATGATTTATGATACGCGTTGTACGTATAGCTTTGTTGCCGGCGGCGATCATCGAGTTTGAAAGGGGCCAACAAATGGCAAACGGAACCACGCGTCGAGATGTTCTCAAAGGTAGCCTCGCCATGGCGGGACTCAGTGTTGTTGGATTACCTGAGTGGGCCATGCCAGCACTTGCACAGGGTGAAGCACTGATGGAGTTCACGGACCTCCCGGACGAAATCAATTTAATTCGAGACGCGGAACGGCGCATCATCGATGTGAGACATATCGATGGGCCAATCACACCAACCGGGCAGTTCTTTACTACGCAACATTACGGCCACCCTGACATCGATACCGCAACCTATCGTCTCCGCGTGTCTGGGTTGGTCGACGAACCTCTGACACTCTCGGTCGCGGATCTGCGTGCCATGCCAAGTCGCGAACTCGTTTTTGGGTTTGAGTGCTCCGGCAATCGAGGTCCATTGAACGGACTGTCGAGTAACGGGCGTTGGACTGGAGTCCCACTACGAACAGTGCTAGAACGTGCCGGAATCCAGGATGATGCCCGTGAGTTCGTCTTCTTTGGTGCCGACCACGGTGAAGAAGAAGTGGAGTTTAGGGGTAGAACCTATAACGTCGACCAGCAGTACGGTCGAAGCCTTGAGCGTGATCAGGCACTTTCGGATGAACCTCTGTTAGCGTACGCCCTCAACGGAGAACCACTGACCGCCCATCAAGGGCGTCCGCTGCGTTTGCTGGTGCCCGGTTGGTACGGTGCACCGAACGTTAAGTTTTTGTCAGAGATTCACGTGCAAAAGGACCAATACCTGGGTAAATACCAAGCCCGTTGGTATCGGACACTCAAAGGCGAAGTGGTCAACGGTGAAATGAAGTGGAAAGAAACGGCCATTTCGACCATGCGTATCAAATCGTTCATCGCGAGAGTAACGAGTACCGGAAGTGCACATAACATCTTCGGTGTCGTCATGCACGATGGAACGCCGTTGCAATCGGTTGAAGTCAAGATCGACGACGAACCGTGGCAATCGGCTACGTTGGACCCGGCCACCATGCGAGAAAAATACGGTTGGAAATTTTTCAACTACACGTGGAATGGTGCAACACCGGGCGAGCATACGGTTACGTCCCGTGCGACAGATGCGAACGGTGTCGTCCAACCAACATCCGAGGACCTCGAAGTTAAGCAGACCTTC
>Ga0310121_10002909_pt1 | contig 15985 bp, 11 predicted proteins | sample CB27_Tmax_986_MG_FD_203504 | JGI IMG/M metagenome (GOLD analysis project Ga0310121, IMG submission 203504) | Marine microbial communities from Western Arctic Ocean, Canada - CB27_Tmax_986 | ecosystem: Environmental > Aquatic > Marine > Oceanic | place: Canada: Western Arctic Ocean | collected...
GGGTCCAGCCGCGGAAAATACAGATTTTTGATGTTTGGTGTTTTGAATACATTGAAAAGCTCCTAAGCAGATTATGCCTGCCACTAAGAGCAAGGCGCGTGCCAGCCTGACGCAAGAACTACAACGCTCTGTTTTTACTTGCTTTTACTCTCTTCACGGCCACCGCACGGCCTCTCAAAACGTCCCATCAATTTGCCACTGTCCCGGGACAACTGGGACACTTTCGCGACCCCTCACCTCACCAATCCACCGTCTACATCGCGTAAAAGGCCTCAGAAGCGGAGCGCTGGGATGACGCCCATCCTGGGGGGGCGGGGTTGGGCCCCGGGCCCTCAAGGTGCGCGGCGACCCAGGGCTTCGATTTGGGCCCAGACCGCCCAAACCAGACGGTAATGTTACGGAAAAAGGTACGATTTGCCCGAAAGGTGGTTTTGCGGCTAGCATCGGACCCAATGGATCCAACCCTCACAGATTTTCCCGGCCGCAAGGACGGGTTGAACCAGGGCGTACAATTCATCCTGCGGATTGTAGACTCGCCCCTGCAGACCCTGGTGGATTTCCGAATGCCTGTACACGGGCCCATCGTCCTGGGTCGCGCACCGGAAGGCGGGTTGGCCCTGCCTCTTACCGATCCACGGATCAGTGGAACCCATGCACGTATCGAACCGGGCAGTGATGACCACGTACTTGTCACCGACTGTGGCAGCAAGAACGGCACCTTCGTAAATGGGCTCCAGGTGGAACAAGCAAAGGTAAAGCTGAACGACGTGGTTCGGGTTGGCAGCACCATTCTTGTTCTCAGCCGGAGCACGGAGGCCATGGCCTGCGAGGAACCCAATCACTCCGTCATCGGTGATGGTCCCGATTTTCGAGAACTGTGCGCCCATGTTGCGACTGGTGCCCGGTCTACCCTGCCCATTCTGCTTCTCGGAGACACGGGTACCGGCAAAGAGGTCTTCGCCAATATGGTGCATCGCATAGGTGCACAGGGTGGAAACTTTGTACCCGTCAACTGCGCGGCCATACCGAAAGATCTGGTGGACTCCAGTCTCTTTGGTCACGAAAAAGGGGCCTTCACGGGGGCCACGGAAAAACGCCCCGGTTTTTTCCGGGAAGCCCATCTGGGCACCCTTTTCCTGGATGAAATCGGCGACCTTCCCATAGAGGTGCAACCGCGCTTGTTGCGGGCCATCGAACAGGGGGAGATCATGAGCGTCGGCGCCTCTCGACCCACCCGGGTGGATACGCGCCTGGTGGCAGCCACCAATGTGGATCTTGAAGGTGCCCTTGAGAGCGGATCCTTTCGCGCCGATCTATACGCCCGGCTCACCGGCTGGACCGTACAAACCAGCTCCTTGCGGTCCCGGCGTGAAGATATCCTCCGGCTGGGGCGGTTTTTCATGGGACGGCGACCGGACGAAGCAGCCTTTGGAGAACCACTCTGGGATGCCGATCTTGCCGAGACCCTTATCCTGTACCCCTGGCCCTACAATATTCGAGAATTACGCCAGGTCATGGAACAGCTGATTGCCACCCGCAGCGGCTCGGCGTACACCCTCGACGACGCACCCCAGAAACTTGTTGATGCCTTTCGTCGTTGTCGTAATGGCCTGGACCCCGCGCCCATGCCCGCGTTGAAGACCTCGTCACCGGCCTCGGCCGAGGAAACCCCTGTCGCCGCACGCCCCCGAACTCCGGATCGGGAAGCTCTGCTTCTGGCCCTGGAACAACACGACTATAATGTAAGCGCTGTGGGTCGCCTGTTTCAGCGGGACCGGAAACAGGTCTATCGCTGGATGCGACGACATAATATCGAACCCAAAGACTGACTCATCGTGCATCCTCTACTCGCCGCACAAATCAAGCTTGGTAAGCAACAATACTGGGCTCTCCAGTCATCAGCACGGCTGCTCACAGGGATGCGTTTAGACGCAATCGAAGTGGACGGATTGACCGTGCCCTACCTTCACGGCGGGACCGGCCCGCCCGTACTTCTCGTCCATGGCTTCAACTCGGATAAAGAATCCTGGCTACTGACCGCGGGGGTTCTCAAACGCCATTACCAGTTGATCATCCCCGATCTGCCCGGCTATGGCGAAGCCAGCCTCATCCCGAGAGAAGAAGCCGGAGCCGGTCAACAAGCAGAGCGTCTCGGCATGTTTCTCGACGCCCTGAAGATCAAGGCCGCCCATGTAGTGGGTCATTCCATGGGTGGCGGCATCTCCCTACGCCTGGCCTACGATGCTCCCCACCGGGTCCGAACCCTCAGCCTCCTCTGTTCACCCAGCCCCACCCATTACGAGAGCCCATTCACCAAAGCGCTGAAGAGCGGCCACAATCTGCTGCTGCCCCGAACTCCATCGGAATATGATCAGTTGCTGAAGCTCGGCTTCGAAAAGAAGCCCTACTTCCCTTCTCCGATCTGGGCCTATCTGGCGGACCGGACCATCCAGAAGTCGGATGTCCTGACCGAACTGTTTCATGGTTGGATTGATGGCTATAAAGACCAACAACTCCCCAACGATCTGGAAACCATGCAGGTGCCGACTCATGTCCTCCATGGGGAAGCGGACCGGATCATCGCTCTGGACAGTAGTCGAGAATTGGCCCAGCGGATCCCCAAGGCCGCCTTCACCCTGATACGAAATGTTGGCCATATGCCCCAGGTGGAACGGCCCAGAAAAACCGCCAAAGCCCTATTGAGCTATCTGCGTAGCCGCCACTGAACTCAACGCCAAGGCAGCAGAGTAAAGACCTCTTCGGTTAAACGCTTTTCGCTGTATCGGGCCATCCCATCAAAGGCCTGGAAGATCACCCGGTTCTTGCGTTCATACTGCTCGGCAACAGCACGGCATTCGGCCACCAGATCGCTGAGCTGGACAGGATCTTTATAGGGGCTGAAGCCACCCAGATCGCCGGTCATTGGTTCCAGAACGGGATGGGCCCCGCTTTCATCAACCACCTGGGCAAAGCCCATCAATCCGCCCATAACCTGGGTGCTCAACACGCAGCTTAAGGTAAGTCGAAGCGGATGCTCGGGCTGGGCATTGAGCTCGGACAACGCCTCGATAGTATCCATAAGACGAGGCCAGAACTGCTTGCCTGTCATACGTTCATGGGTTTCGGCAGAACCGGCATTGAGGGAAATTCGGAAGTTGCTCCATTGCACCGCCTCATGCCTCTTCAGCCATTTCCGGGTCACCAGGGTTCCGTTCGTGGTCAAAGACACCTGCATGGCCGGGTAGCCATGCCTGGCGATATGTTCGAGGAGCTTCAGGAAGTTCGGGCTCATAAGGGGTTCGCCCGGCCCTACAACCGATAGATGGATCAGGGTGGGCAAAAGCTCGATAACCTGTTCCAGACGTCGATCGCTCAACTCCCCGAAGGTACCCTGCGGGCCATCACAGAAACCACAGGTAATATTACAGTGGGAAGCTACCCCCAGGGACAGATCCAGGGGTCTGGCCGAGAGAATATATTTGCCGCTATTCACCTCATCGAGGAGCAGATTCCGGTTGGCGACGATCTCGGGTGTAAGTTCCGAATCGGGACGAACCAGCAGTTGGCGGCCGCGCTTCTCGGCAACCCCGAGCAATACCCGACACATGGAGCGGCACCGTTCGCTGGGGCCACCCCCCAACATCTGTTCACGCATCAGCCGATGCAGGGGTCCATTCCACATAGCATCCAGGGACCAGTCCTCATTCTCCACATTGAAGAAATTGACCCCATACTGCTCCTCGGACTGTCGGTTCTGCTCCTCGTATTCCGCCAAGGGAATGCCCATTACCTGGGCTTCGTCCTCGCCTTCGAAGCTGGTGTGGACCCAGGATTGCGCGCAAGGCACGGGCCGATGCTTCAGCTCGTTGATGGCGATACTGGTGAAGGGGGCAAAGCAAATCAGATCGAGGAGATCCAGCTTGCTATCCTTAGCTGGGAGTTCACCCGGGTTTCGGCCAATGACATGGCGTGAACCATATTCCAGAAACTCCGCTGGTGCGTCCTCTCCGAGAGGCTGCATATACTCGTTGGGAGCGTCTTCGTCCTCGAGGAACCAGGCACAGTATTTTTTCCATAGACAAGACTCGCAAGCCTCCGGCTGCACATAGGTCTGTGGGTCACGGGTACGGCCCGAGACCGAGAAAAGGGCGGGGCGAAGCGCCTCAGTAGGAATCATGCACGGGGCATATCCCCTCGCCTCGTCGATCCACAGATCGGCCCCAAGGTCCATAGGCAGACGCACCAGGGCCTGGCCCAGCGCGGGCAATTCGGGCCATAGCCATTTCCCGTCGGTCCGGTCTTCACGTACGGGCATGCGCTTGAGTACGAGTGGTGCACGGCCCCCAAAACCATCGGCCAACGAAAGTATGGTCTGGGTCAAGATCTCCACCGTTGCACGGTTCACGGGGATCACCAGGGCCATCGGTATAGAGCACGCCAGGGCCGCCTCGATGGCATCGAAGCAGACCTTGTCTCCACTGGGCACCACCAGGCGGAGCGCGGACGGGGCAATGGCCTGCACCCGGGCTACCACTTCCGGGTCGAGGAAACTCGTTACCGGCCCCTCGAGTTCGATCTCCGCCTTGGGGGATTCGCGAACCCAGGCAGCCCAGCTGGCAAGATCGCCATAGCAAAAGGGATCTCCGCCCATGAATCGAACTCGAACCGCCTCCGTTCCAAATCGAGCCTGGGAATCACCAGATGGGGTTGGTTCCTCCAGATCGCCACGTCCACCATGAAGGTCCCAGGGCCAATCTACATCCGAGCGATAGGTGATGAATACAGGATGGAGCGGTGTGCGCTCGCGGTTTCGAACATAGGCGTTCGACGAACTTCGTTTTCCCAACAGAGAACCAAATCCAGACTGCGGCTTATGTGATTCAGATTCGTCCACGTACTCGAAACCTTTTTTATCAGACCCAATTCAGGCTAGCTGTGCCCTGGTTTGAGTGTCAAGAAACGAGGCCTTGAAAACGACCGCAAACGATCGCGTGGGCGTTTGACCGAAGAGTGTAGCACCCGCATACTGTCCGTTAGTTATACTTTCGGAGGGTTGGATGAATCGTTCTCGTAAAACAGGTCTCATTTTCGTTGGGTTTGTTCTTCTGCTGGTGTTGGCGCTGTCCACAGCCCAGGCTGCGGAGGGGACGGATGCATCCGCGACGCCGAAACTGGAAACGATTGTTCTGGTCGATGGGTCTACCATCACCGGTATTGTAACCACCGAAGACGGCGACTCCGTCAACCTTCGGCTGGTAGACGGGACCACCCGCAGTATCCATAAGTCCTTCATAGCCAGCCGTAAGGGCACCAAGAAAGTCAAAGTCGTACGTGGGCAGGTCTGGGGGCGTAATCCCATGCGTACGAAATACATATTTACCCCATCGGCCATCCCGCTTCGAAAAGGAGAGGGCTATCTCTCTTTAAAACAACTCACAATATTGGAAGGAGCCTGGGGGGTGACCGACAACCTCTCCCTCGATGTGGGCAGCTTCCTCCCCGGCATATTCATGGGCAAAGATACCGCCAACGTTATCCTGGGCATAAAATACGCTCGGAAAATCGCTGATAAGGTGCATCTGGGTGGGGGGGTAACGAGCATCGTATTGCCCTTTAATGGATTCGTGGCCACGCCGTTGATCGGTCTGACCTATGGGCAGGAGACCGGCGACGCCCAGGTCACATTGGGGGTGGGGAAACCATTTGCCTATAATTTCAAAGAACACGAGAGCGCCAGCGCCGATCTTGTCATCAATCTCTCAGGTATGGTTCGTGTTAGCAGCGCCGGGGCCATTGTCTTGGAAAACTGGTTCTTTCCTGGCACCCCCGGGCTCTGTTTTGGCGGTGACCCCGGTACGGATGGGGCTGGAGAGGATGTGTTCTGCGAAGAGAGCGGCTGGGGTATGCTGAGTATACACGTGATCGGCTTCCGAAAGATCAACAAAGCCTCTTCCTGGGATCTGGGACTGATCTACCTCGGTGGTTTTCCGGTTCCCTACCCCTGGTTTGAATACACCTGGTATCTGGGCGAATAAGAAGGCCTCCACTCGACGTAGCCCTTTTCTTTTTGTATGTAGCTCCAATGACAACAACATCGGAGTCTATTGTGAAGGTATCGCTGAAGTTTATCCTGGGTATCGGTATTCTCTGTCTGGGCGTAACCCCGGCTATGGCGCAGGTGGATGATGCACCGGCCGAAGTGCCCGTAGAAGTGGAAGCCGCTCCCACTCCGGAGGCCGCTCCCGCCCCGGCGGTCGAAGTCGAGGTGAAACCGGCACCAGCGGCTGCAACGACGACTCGTCCCCCACTCGAGGTCCTTATCCTGGTGGACGGATCCACCATCACGGGCATCGTTGTCCTTGATGATGGCGAAAAACTCACCATCCGAAAGGTGGATGGTACGACCAGCCAGATTCATAAATCGTTCATCGCGAACCGCAAACTCCAAGGGAAGGTCAAGGTGGTCCGAGGACAGGTCTGGGGGCGTAATCCCATGCGTACACGTCATCTCCTCGCACCCTCGGCGCTGCCCTTACGAAAGGGGGAAAGTTACCTCTCCCTAAAGCAGCTCACTATTCTCGAGGGCGGGGTTGGCCTGACCGACAATATCGCCATCGATATCGGATCCTTCCTTCCAGGGGTTTTCATGGGCAAAGACACCCTGAACATCTTTGGCGGCCTGAAAGCGAGTTATAAAGTAAAAGACAAGCTCTTCGTAGCCGGTGGTGTGTTTTTTCTGGCGCTGCCCTTTGAGATGGGCCTCGTGGCCCCTATGGCGGGCATAACCTATGGCGAAGAGACCGGCGATTGGCAGGTAACCGTGAGTGGAGGGAAGGCCTTTGGGATCAACGTCCATGATCCCCATGCATTCGGTACCGCCCTCATCAATATATCGGCTCAGTTCCGCGTCAGTAATAGCGGTGCGCTCGTCTTCGAAAACTGGTTTATTCCGGGAACAGAGGACTCAGTGAGCGAGGATAACGGCTGGGGCTTCTTAACCCTGCACACGGTTCTGTTTCGCAAGATCAATAAGCAAAGCTCCTGGGACCTTGGGTTTATCTACGTAAGCGGCGAGATCGCCTTGCCCTACTTCGAGTATTCCTGGTTCCTGGGGGATTGATTCCGCTCGGCGTTCAGGCCTCGCCCGCCAGAAAGGGGTCTATAAGCTGGGCTACGGCCTCGGGCGTGTCCAGGTGCACATGATGGCCACCGTCTACGCTATGTAGGGTCGCATCCGGTACACAGGCTAGACGCTCCTTCATCATCGCTGGATTGAAGTCCCAACCCGAGCGGGCACGAATCAGCAAGACCGGGCTTGTTATAGCACCCAGAAAGGCCCGCACCTGCGCTTCCTCCATACGTAGATAGGAGGTGCCCCGTAGCTTTGGATCGTAACTGAAGCGTACACCAGCGCCTACTTCGTAGGTTCCTCTCGCCAACAGGATCCGGGCCGACTCCTCGGCCATCGGGCCGGCCTCAATTCGACGTTTCAACGCGGCTTCAAAGTCCGAATGAATCCCGAGAACGCCACGGCGCGCCACCCGGTTTCTGGCGATGGCCTTTGTCATATTGGCCGGAGCGTCTTTCGCTGGGTTCGAGAGGGGACCGAGCCCCTCGATCAAGATAGTCTTGTGAATACGACCATCGGCACAGCCCGCCATAAGAGAGGCCACTCCGGCGCCCATCGAGTGCCCCAGAACCGAAAACTGATCCCACCCCAGGGCGTCGGCCATCTCAAAGCCGGTCACCACCCAATCGATGAAGTGATAGTTGGCTTCAGCGGCCCGCCAGGTCGAATAGCCATGACCCGGAAAATCCACCGCCACGACGTAGTGATCCGCCAATAATGGTGCCAGCCCATCGAATGTTGCCGCATTGTCCAGCCAGCCATGCAGGGCCAGAATGGGCGGGGCGTCGGGATCTCCCCAGGCCCGGGCCGCGAGCCGCGTATGGCCGACATCGATGGCGATCTCGCGGGCCGCGTCGGTGCTGGGCGTGCCGGGTCGCACCATCTTTATATGGGGGATTTCGGCCTCGTCGTAGATCTCGCCTTCGCGCTGCCAGCCAAGACGGGTATACCAGTCTTCCAGATAGGCCTGGGCACTCATCAGACCCGGGCGTCCCGCCATGATCCGATGGACGTAATGCATAAGCTCGGTGCCCACGCCCTCTCCCTGTAGCTTCGTCGACACAGCGATTCGACCGATCTTTATGGGATCTGCGTTCATAAATAAGCGAGCCGTAGCTACAACCTTCTCATCCGCATCAAAACCGATGATATGGACACATTCCGGGTCGAGACCATCGATCTCCAGCTCGGCGGTGATCTTCTGCCCTACCACGAAGACGTCTTCGCGGAGCACCATCAGATCGTAGAGATCCCGCTGGCTCAAGGCCGAGAAGTTTCGGTGGATAAAGCGAAACGGGCCCAATCGACGGACCTACTCGGTATCTTGTACGAAGTGGTCCTGGCGCCGATTGATAGTCCACCGTTCAAAGATCTCCATCTCTTCCTTGGTGGCGTTCTTCAAACGACGGGACAGGTAATCAAAGATCCCCATATGCTTTCGGCACCAGGTGGAATCCACCATGCGTCCAAAGAGAGAACCCTGGGTCTTATAGTTGTATTCGGGCTGCTGACCGCAATAGACCTTGTACACACAGGACGCGCAACGGGGATGGCCATCGTTGGTGCTGGCCAGGATAAGGCTACGGGCCACATCGCCGCCGATGATATCGCTATAGTTATCGTTTTCGGTGTCTCCAAGACGGAAGATATCGTCTCCCATGGCCGCGACCATACGACCTTCATCACTACTATAGATGCTGCCATCGGGATGATAGCCCATCTGGCCGATCACAGCTCCACCCGGGCTGCGTAGATCGAGATAATTGGGGTCGTTATGGGCGATCATCTTGTTCAGCATGATCGCCGCCAACCGCTCCATCACCTCGACACCCTGCTTATTCAACTCGATGATATAGTCCACCGAGTTACAATAGAACTCGATGAATTCGTCGATGTTATACCCCAGAGTTCGGCGTGTTGCGGCCGCAAAGCCGAAGGGATCGAGCACGCGTAGGAATACAGCTCGACAACCCTGCTCTACATAGTGGTCAATGATCTCCCGATAGCGCGTCAGGGAATGGCGGGTGATGGTGGGCAATGCCTCGACCCGATACAAGATGGGATCGAGCCCCATCTCGATATAGCGGTTGTTGACCTTGTGGATCCATTCCAGGGTGATTTCGTGTGAATTCCCGTCTGTAAAGATACGGGTCTTATTGTGGAGATCGGCCGGACCATCCAGGCTGGTGCAGATCTGCACCCGATTGGCGACCAGAAAATCGAGCCGTTCGTCGGTCATAAGGCTGAAGTTGGTCACCAACGCAAAACTGAGCTCTTTCTTGGCGACCTTATTCTTCTCCTGGGCGTAGTCCACCACGAACTGGAGAGTCTCCCAGTTGGCCGTCGGTTCGCCACCTTGAAACTCAATGGTCATCCATGGGCTTGTCGTCTGAAAGGCGAAGTCCACCGCACGACGAGCCGTCTCGACCGACATATCCGTGTCCATACGGTCCATCCCCACAATAGAGGAATGGCAATACTGGCAGCCGTGGTTGCAACGCTCGGTCAATACAAAGGCGTGAAGCGTCGGTCCTGCATGCAGAAAGGACTTGCGCTGGTAATACCGTTCCACCAGCTCGTTGTCGTCGGCCTCGGCGGCAATGAACGACTTGGCTTTCAAGCGCTCGTAGAGTTCGTCGCCGGGAGCAACGGCACCCGCCACAAAGGACTGGAATTCCGATGGGCTCAGAAACTCAAAATCACCAAAATCATTGGCGATCATGATGGCGTCGTCGATAACCCGCATGTTGAAGGGCATGGTAAAGCCGGGCTTCACCGTTTTCAAATCGATAAAATCAGCGTATTGCATCAATGAATACTCGAGGAAGAGGCAGCCATAACGCTACCAGGATTCAAGTCAGGTCCGAAAGTGTTAAGCGTGGAAACCACCGGCTTTGCAGGGGGTTCCGGGCTTGGGCTGCGGAACAGCTCAAGCAAGTCCTGCAAAATTCCGGAGGCGAGAAAGTTGATCGTCATCCGCACCATGCAGGTGTTCAAACAGCGTGTCCAGAATCACAAATTGCAATTGTGTACTCACACTATCTGTCATACGCCCCTGAAGCGAGCCATGTTCCAGATAGCTTAAAACGGGTGCTTTACCGGCGTAGTGTTTATAGGTGGAGTTGATCCAGCCTGGCTGCACCTCCAGGGTGGTTGCCAGAACCAGGGCCCGTACCGTCGGATGGTAGACGAGATCCTGATAGCCGGTGAGAGTTACATGACCGATCATAAAGATGGGGTCGTTGCGCTGCTCGAATACAACACGGCCCGCGTCCGAGGTGTAGACGTTCCCGTCCACGTCGTAGGAGAACTGGCCTACTCCATCAATGGCAGGGCTCGAAAGCTCGAAGTCATCGCATTCTTCGGCTGCGAAGATCCGGCGAAGATATCCCATGGCCGTCCACTCCGAAATCCCGGCCTCAAACATCTGTTCGAAGGCCTCGTGGTAGAAACGACGGTAGTCTTCTTCCGAACAGCCGGTATAGCCATCGTTGGCATCGTCGATCCGGCGAATATCGTGGGTCATCAGGTCGACACAGCTGATCCCGAGTTCCACACAGGTATCCACAACCAGCTTCGCCTTCCCCATCAAACCAGGGGTGCAGGCCACAAGGGCCACGACAGCTCCCTGTTCTACTTCGGACGCCTGCATGGCCTCGGACAGGCTCTTCGCCCAGCGGGCCTGGGCAGAATCGGCCCCAAAGGAGGCTTCATCGAAGAAGATCCGTACCAGAATCCCCTGTTCGGCCAGCCAGGCGACTTTTTCCTCGTCGAGAAGATCGGCTTCGGTATCGATCGAGAAACGCACTTTCTTAAGGGCGATGTTATTCCGATTTTTGGCGTAGTCGATCGCATAGGTAAGGATATCCCAGTTCTTCAGAGGGTTATCCCCCCGAAAAGAAAAGGAGAGTTCCGGGCTTGTGGACATGAACGCAAGATCCAGAGCACGCTCGACGACTTCTTTCGACATCTGCGTAGCGGGTAGACCTTCGTCTTCCGCATCATCGACCGCGATGGCTTCCCGGTTCAGCGCCAGAACATGTACGCGCGGGCCGAACTTCAAAGCCTGATAGCGTAATTCCACACGCCGTGTAGCGGCCTTCTCATCAAGCTCTTCGATAAGAAAATTCTTTGAACGAAGTACGTTGAATGCAGGGCAATCCGCGTCCAGATGGCCCTCAACATAGGCTTTAAAATCATCCGTTGTGAGAAAAGCCCAATTTCCGAAGTCGTTGGCTACCAGATAAGCATCATCAATAACTCGATAGGTAAACGGACTGATCTTCTTCGCATCAACCGTCGAAATCCCAGCACTCTGCATTCACGCCTCATAAATCAAATACGGCAGGCAAAGTACCACCGGATTTTTTGCCATGTCAACGTAAGATAGCGGGGATTTCTCAAGCTCGAGATTATCGACCTTCTTCGTTTCGATCGAGAATGAAGACTTGACATACTCCGCACGATAGCTGAACATATGTTCAGTATACTTAAGTTGTGCCATGCCAAATCCTACGTCCATACCTGCTTCCGTTGCACATTCATCGCCAAGGCCCGACCCCAGGCTTTTGAACCATCTTCGCCAGATGTTGCAGCGTAAGCAGGCCGGATTCACGACCGCATCCCACTCCAAAACCATTACCCACCCCAGGCTCCAGGACCAGCTTCCCGGTGGCAGTATAACTCTGGTTCATGGTGCTCGTTCCTGTGGTAAAACATCCTTTGCCCTGGAACCACTCGCCCCTCTTACACGTACCGGACGGCAAGCCGCCCTCATCGATACCACCCAATCCATCAACCCGGTGGCCCTGAATAATCTGGGCATTGATCTTCGGCATCTCCTATTCCTACGCCTGCCCCCATCTACAAGGCGTCCTCATAAACGTACGCTCTGGGCCATACAACAAGTAGTTGTCAGCCGTGTTTTTGAGCTGGTTCTGGTCATCGAACCCGGCCTCCTCAGTCAGGCCAGTATGCGTCAGTTCCAGCTCGCCTCGGAACGATCCGAAACGGTGCTTATCTTCCTGAACTCCACGCCTCTACTCCATCGGAATGCCATCCATTGCACGATTCATTATGAAGCCACCCCCACCGTTCCCGCTGCCAATCGATCTCCTATATTGGCACCACCTCGCAGCGCATCCATTCAAATACAAACCCGGGGGCAGCAAACCCAGACACAGCAATTGATCCCAGAGGCTATAGCATGAAGCGATGGGCCTATATTCATGTGGAAGATCAACGGATCTATCCCGATATTCCAGGCGCCTCTCCCCAGATCTGTAGAAACCATGATCTGCTTGTATTGGCCGAAGGCCTACTCCGCTTCACGCCCCATATCGCCCTGCCCTCCATGGATTCCGAGTCTGTCGATGGGCTGTGGCTCGAAATCTCCGGCTCAGCCCACCTCTTCGGAGGGGAACCCAGCCTGATTGGACAGATCCTGGATTTTGTAACCAGTGTAGGCTTTCACCCTACCGGGGCCATTGCCAACCGTCCCGAAACCGCCCGCCTGCTGGCTCGGTTCCGGCAGGGACCCGCCTACATCGTACCGCCAAACCGGGATCGGGATGTCTTATCGCAACTCCCCATCGGCATCCTGGATCCCACTCCTGGCGCGCGCAATTTTCTTCAACAGCTGGGAATCACCCATCTGGGTGCCCTGGCCAGACTGAACCCTACCGATATAGAGCAACGTCTCGGTCCTGAAGGTAAGCGTATGGTGGCGATTGCCTGTGCCCTTCCCCAGCCACCTCCGACTCTCTACAAAGCCTGTGATTCCCCCGTCGAGGACCTTGAATTCGACCCGCCTGTGGTCCCAGATGAAGCCCTCCTCTTCGCGCTCAAACGCCTGATCTACGATCTCAGCCTACGGATCACCGGGCGATCCATGGCCATCATGTCTCTAGACCTCGAACTTCATTTTGACTCCCACCCAACGCGCCACGAATCATTCCTCTTTGCGCATCCCCTGAGCCATGAAAAAGCACTCTTCCAGACCGTACGACTCCGCCTATTTGAGAACGGATCCCGCCCCTGGGACGCTCCCGATCCCCCGCGCCTCTCCTATATCTCGGTTCGCGCCAGCGAACTTGTCGACGCACCGCAGATACAAAACAACCTGTTCAGCCGCCAACAACAACACCAGGAAGTTGCCCTTGTGAATCGACTGGGCGTGGTCCTCGGTAGCGAAAACGTACTCTCCACATGCGTACAGGACAGCCATCTACCCGACGAAAGCTGGGAGTCCTGCACCTATCCTCCTCCTCCCCGAGAGTCAGAGATCCCCCCTGAGCGGCAGGTTCAGCGTCCCGTCTTCCTGCTCCCAACCCCCCTGCCGCTTCAGGGCTCTCTGACTCGCGGAGAAAGCCTCAAATGGCCCAATGGAAATGGGGTGATTCACGACTATTGGGGACCTGAACGACTACGTGGCCAATGGTGGTCCAAACCCTTTGCCAGAGATTACTTCGTAGCTGAACTACAACGTGGAGAGCGCATCTGGGTCTATCGTGACCTTCATACCCATACGCTCCATATCCACGGGATCTTCGACTAGACCATTATTCTCTATCATGTACGCAGAGCTGGTATGCCGATCCAACTTTTCATTTCTGGAAGGAGCTTCCCATCCGGAAGAATTGATTGATCGAGCGCTCACCCTCGGGCTGCGCGGACTGGCTTTGACGGATCGAGGCGGGATCTACGGAGTCGCCCGGGCGCATGCCCATCTAAAAAAACGTCGCCAACAAGGGCATCCCCATGCGGAACAGCTCCAATTTATCGTAGGGGCCACTCTGACCGTCGCTGGGATCCCCCCCCTGGTACTTCTGGCCCAGAATGAGGATGGATACGCCAACCTCTGTTCCCTCATCACGCAAGGTCGACGCCGCGCTCCCAAAGGATGCAGCCAATCGGAGATCTCGGATCTCGAATATAAGGCCAAACATCTGGTTGCTATTCTTCTCGATGTCCCTTCATCGACGAAAGATCTGCGCCATCTACGTCAAGTCTATGGCGAGCAGCTGTACTTTGGCCTGGCCCGTCATTGCATTCCTGAACAGGAACAACGTACGGCCCAGATGATTCGTACCGCTGCGGACGAAAATATCGACCTCTGTGCCATCAACGATGTGCTCTACCACCACCCCTCCCGCAAGGCCCTCCAGGATGTAATCACCTGCATTCGGCTTGGCTGCACCCTTGAAGAGGCGGGCCGAAAACTTCAGCGTAACGAATTGCGTTATCTGCGCTCTGCAAAACAGATCAAACGATGTTTTCGTGATCTGCCCCAGGCCATTCGGAGCACCTTGCAGATCAGTGAATCCTGCACATTCTCTCTGGACTCTCTCCGCTATCAATACCCGTCCGAGGTTCTGCCCGTAGGCGTCGACCCCAATCACTATCTGGAGACACTGGTGCAGCAGGGAGTTGCCTGGCGTTATGGCCAGGACGCCCCCCGGACCGTACTCGAACAGATCCAACGGGAATTGGCTCTCATCAAAGAACTCGATTTTCCCCATTATTTTTTAACGGTCTACGATCTCGTACGTTTTGCCCGCGAACAGAAGATCCTCTGTCAGGGACGCGGCTCGGCCGCCAACTCTGCCGTTTGTTTCGTCCTCGGAATCACATCCGTCGATCCGGCCACATCCAATCTTCTATTCGAACGGTTCATCTCCAGAGAACGCGGTGAACCCCCGGATATCGACGTCGATTTCGAACATGAGCGCCGCGAAGAGGTGATCCAGTATCTATATGGAAAATATGGCCGCGATCGAGCCGCTATGGCCTGCACCTATGTCTGTTATCGAAACCGTTCCACATTTCGGGATGTGGGCAAGGTGATGGATTTCACCCCCGAAGTGATCACGAAGGTATCGAACGCCCACAGACATAGACGGCAGGGAATCGAAACACGCGTATTCCAGGAGGCCGGCCTCAATCCCGAATCAGCCCGGGTTCGAATGTATGGAGCCCTCGTCAAACAACTCCTTGGTTTTCCCCGACACCTCTCCATTCATACGGGCGGCTTTATTCTCTCCGACCAACCCCTACATCGAATCGTCCCCGTAGAAAACGCCTCCATGCCCGGACGTACTGTAATTCAATGGGATAAGGAGGACCTGGAATCTCTGGGCCTTCTGAAAGTGGATGTCCTTGGCCTCGGCATGCTGACCTGTCTTAGAAAGAGTTTCGACCTCATCGAACAGCATACCGGCCGACAACTTTCTCTGGCCACAATCCCACCCGAAAAGGCCGCGGTCTACGATATGATCTGCGAGGCCGACACCGTGGGCGTGTTTCAGATTGAATCACGCGCCCAGATGGGCATGTTGCCCCGCCTGAAACCACGCAATTTCTATGATCTGGTGGTCGAGATCGCCATTATCCGACCGGGTCCAATCCAGGGAAATATGGTGCATCCCTATCTACGTCGAAGAAACGGGGAAGAAGCGGTGGTCTACCCACATCCAGCTCTGGAGGAGATTCTGGGGCGAACCTACGGGGTTCCTCTTTTTCAAGAGCAGGTGATGCGACTGGCTACCGCCGTGGCCGATTTCACTCCCGGTGAGGCCGATGAGCTGCGCCGCGCCATGGGAGCCTGGCGTCGAACCGGCCAGATCCACAAATTGGGTGTGAAACTTATACAAGGCATGAAAAGCAATGGTCTTTCGACCCAATTTGCCAAGCAGGTCTTTGCGCAGATCCAAGGCTTTGCCGAATATGGATTTCCGGAATCACACGCGGCCTCTTTCGCACATCTGGTCTACGCATCCTGCTTTATAAAACATGACTACCCAGCGCATTTCTGTTGCGCTCTCCTCAATTCCCAACCCATGGGCTTCTACCCCCCTC
>Ga0310121_10002910_pt1 | contig 15973 bp, 15 predicted proteins | sample CB27_Tmax_986_MG_FD_203504 | JGI IMG/M metagenome (GOLD analysis project Ga0310121, IMG submission 203504) | Marine microbial communities from Western Arctic Ocean, Canada - CB27_Tmax_986 | ecosystem: Environmental > Aquatic > Marine > Oceanic | place: Canada: Western Arctic Ocean | collected...
CGCAGGTGGATCGAGCAAGCGTCGAAAATCGTCGGCTTCACCGGCGCCGGCATCTCGACCGAATCAGGCATCGCTGATTTCCGAAGTCCGGACGGGGTCTGGGCTCGCAATCGGACGGTCTACTTTCACGAATTCGTAAGTAACGAAGACGACCGGATCGACGCTTGGCAACAGAAGGTCGAGAGTTGGCCCGAGATGCGCGACGCACAGCCGAATGCGGGACACAAGGCCTTCTTGGAACTCCATCGCGCGGGTAAGCTCAGCGCCATGATCACCCAGAATATCGAGCGTCTTCACCAGCGCTCCGGGCTACCGGACGAGATGGTGTTAGAACTCCACGGAACCACAACCGAAGCCATGTGCCTGACCTGCGGCGACCGCATCGACATGAACGAAGCTGTAGCGCGTGTCCAGGGAGGCGAAAAAACTCCGAAATGCAGCAAATGCCGTGGCCTGCTAAAACCCGCCACCGTCTCCTTCGGCCAGCCGATGCCGCAACAAGTCATGTTCGCCGCGCAACAAGCCGCCAAATCCTGCGACCTGTTCCTGGCAGTCGGTTCCTCTTTGGGCGTGCGGCCGGCTTGCCGATCCTCGCGAAACGGGCGGGCGCGAAGCTCATCATCATCAATCGCGAAGAGACACCTGTCGACGCGGCCGCCGACTTGGTCATACACGGGGAAATCGGTGTCATCCTGCCGGCAATGGCGGGAACGGTCGCCGGCTGAGAGCCGCGCTCCTCGCTCACCAAGCAAGCGCGTAGGATTTATCCCGCCGAGGACTCGCCGCGCCGAATAGCATGCCCCGTTTCGGATCAACCATCAACGCCGTCGTGTCCCCCAGAGACTAGTCGCCGGCCGGGCGCGTCTGGTGACCCAACTCCATGAGTTTCTCGACAACCGCCGCGTCGATCGCTTCCTGAATGTCCATCCCGAAGTCGACGACGTTGACGAGGAACTGCAGATTCACCTGGTCTTGCACGTCTCCGCCAGGGGTGCCCCAAGCTAGGAACGGTTTACCATCCTTCAGCGCCAGGCTCGGCGTCAGGGTCGATCGTGGCCGCTTACCGGGCTCCAGCCCGTTGGCCTTGCCCTCGTCGAGCCAGAAGATCTGCCCACGCGTTCCCAGCACAAAGCCCAACCCTTCGATGATCGGCGAGTGACGGAACCAACCACCGCTGGGTGTTGCCGAAAACACGTTCCCTTCGGCGTCGGCCACTCGTGTGCCGGTGGTACCCACTTCACCGGGACGGAAGTCGATCGCCTTAGGGATCGGGCGGTGCTCGGCCTGTTGCGGTTGGAACGGATAGGGGTTGCCCGGTCTGAGTGTAGTCGAGGCGTGTTCGAGATCAATCAAGTCACGGCGCTTGGCCGCGTATTCTTTCGACAGCAACCGGCGTAGTACCACTCGCGGTCGGCAAAGGCGAGCTTCATGGCCTCGGCGAGTAGATGGATGTACCCAGGCGAGTTGTGTCCCAACGCTTGCAGGTCATAGTCTTCCACTATGTTCAGAGCCTGTAGCAGGACAGCGCCCTGCGTCCAGAAACCCGCTTTGTAGACATCGATGCCTCGGTATGTGGTTCGCGTCGGCTCCTCGATTCGCGAGTGAAAGCCCGCTAGGTCCTCGACTTCGAGTAACCCCGCCGATTCGAAGCCGTTAGCATCCTGCGATTTGAAGCTCTTCTGGAAGGCGACGATTTCTTCCGCCATCTCACCCGTGTAAAAAAGATCGCAAGCCGCTTTGAGTCCGGCGGATCTGCCTCCCTCCTGGTGCGCGGCTTCCGCTCCGACCAGCCTCCTAAGGGTCCGCGCAAGGTCGGCTTGAACAAAGAGATCCCCGATCTCGGGCACCTTGCCATTGGGAAGGAAGATCTTACCCGATGTAGTCCACTCTGAGCGGAACCGTTGCTCCTGCTCCTCGATATGCATCTTGAACTCGGGATGCACAGCAAACCCGCGCTCAGCCAAGTCAATGGCCGGGGCCAAGACTTCGCCAAGAGACATCGTGCCATACTGATCGAGCGCCAGAATCAGCGTATCGACGACGGACGGAACGGCTGCCGGCAGAAACCCATCCATCGGTACCAAATCGATATCGCGGCTCCGAAACCACTCAATCGTCGCCGCGCGCGGAGCGGTTCCTTGTCCGCTAATCGAGACGACTCTTTTCTCGTCGGCGAGATAGATCAGCAACGGCACTTCCCCGCCGATGCCGAAGCGGTCGAACTCGACGACCGCCTGTGCGAACACGGTCGCCACGCCGGCGTCAATCGCGTTGCCACCCTTCTTGAGCATCGTTAAGCCGGCGTCGCTGGCTTGGTGATGTCCGGATACGACGGCCCCGCGCGTCCCCATTATCAGGGGTCGCGTACCCGCGTCAAGCCGCGCGGCTTCCCAGACAAAACCCAGCAGGCAGAGCAATAGTGCGATGAAACATTCCCGGTTCAACTTCACGTCACACTCCTAACGAGACTCGGAGGTCATTATACGGGCATCCGGGAATCCATCGTGGAAGCTTCCCCAAGCGCTTGACGCCTCTTTACACACAGATTCGAGTCAAGGCCGCCTCAACGAACCCTATGCTAGAGTGAGAAATCTATGGCTATCGCGAACACGAAACGATACAGAATCACGAACCCCAACGGCGCCGACCACGCCACGGTGGTAGCGGTGCTTCCCAAGGGTACCAATATCAATGCCTACCTCAAGGATGCTACCCAGCGCTTTGACTGGAAGGCGTGGGAAGAAATGAAGGCGTCCCAGAACAAGATTCGCGTCGGTCAGCAGAAGCAGAAGCGGAAGTAACGACCCGCTTTCCCTTCACTACCGAAGCAAGCCTATTTCTAGAGCCGCGCCTGTAAGTTCTTTAGGGCGCGAATGGCTTCCTGCGCCACGTTCGTGTCCAAATCGTGGGTCAGCTTCTCCAGGTGGGCCATACTCTCCTTGTTCCCGTTGATCGAGATTACGTAGGCAATGTGCTTCTTCTGATCGTTGGATCCGGTGGCCAGCGGCTTGTAGAGTTGCTGTAGTATCTTTTCGTCGCGTGATAGCTCGGTAAGGAACGGCCGCGCTTCAAGGCGGTGAAAGCTCGAGTTCAAACCGTCGTAGAGGTAGGTCAGGAAACTCATATCGCCCAGGCCGGCCGCGCCAAACGCCATCGACAACCGTGCTGACTCGCTCTTCTCCCTTGAGAAGGCGTCGAGGATTGACTGCAGGTCTTCCGAATTGCCCAGTCTCCCGAGACCCTCGGCCGCGGCCGCACGGAGTTGCTTGTCCTTATCCCGCAGGTATCGCTGAAACAGCTGGCGCTGCTCTTGATCGCGCATCTTGGCGATTGCGATCAGGGCTTCCCTGCGAATCTTCTTCTCCTTACTCCTTTCGAGCAGATTGAGTAGTTCGGGAATCCCCTCGTCCACCTGCAGTTGACCCATCGTGCGGGCCGTCTCAAACTGCACGTCTTCGTCCAGGTCACGCAGCAGGAAGACCAAATCGGGCCCTACGTCCGTCTGGCCGATCTTGCGAATCGTTCGAACGCACTCGATGATGATCGTGCTCGCTCGCTCGCGCAATCCCTCGACGAGCTGCGGCATGCCTTCCTTGCCGCGCAATACGCCAATGGCTCGCGCCGCGTTCGCCCGCGACTCAGTGCTCGTGCCGCCCGTAATCAACCGGCTAATCGCCCGTACGACATCGCGGGATACCTGGCTCTGCACATAGGCGTCAACAACTTTCGGTTCCGGTTCGGAGAAGCGCCCCTTGATGTTCGATCCGAGCGAATTCAGTGCGGCCGTCCATCCGGTCTTCACGTAGCCCGGATAGTAGAAGTTCACCAGCCCGTCCGTCGCCATGATCTGGATCGCGGGCGTCGAATCTCGTGTCGCGCGCATCAGTGGTTCTAAACTATGCCGCGTGTCGAGACGTAGGATCGCTCCGACGGCTTCCGCCCTCACGTCGGTTACCGGATCGTCCAGCAATTCGGCAAGCGCGGGGATATCGTCCGACGTGCCCTCCTTGCCCACCTTGGCGGCAGCCTTGGCGCGCGCCTTTGGGTCGGAATCCTTCAGCAGCGCCACCTGCGCCGAGAGGCCAAGCGTGATGAACGGAAGAACGAGAAGGGCACTAAGCCGGAACAACTCGAGTTGCTTCATGGGCCGAAAACCTCCTATTCGCGGTGTCTGGCGAAATCAGAGTCCGCATGTAGAGTGCGAACGCGGCCCTTATTATACGTATTCGAGTTCTACTCTCTTCGAGATCAAGCCGGCATCGAACCCCATCTGGAGCAGCTTCCGCGCCGACTCCATCACTTCCGGCGCCATGTCGGTTGTGTGGTGGTTCACATACATCCCGACGAACCTCTCGGCGGTCGCCAAGTCGAGGCCCCGCGAGAACTCCATCGCGTAGCTCAACGCCTCGTCCCGGTTTTCAAGAGCATAGACGATGCTGGCGCGTAGGCAGTCGACACATTCTTTCTGGATTTCAGGTGTCAAGCTGCGCAAGATCGCGTTCGCGCCCAGCGGGAGCGGCAGGTTGTACTCTTCTTTCCACCACGCACCCAAATCCACGACCAACTGCAACCCGCTCCGGTTGTACATCAACTGCCCTTCGTGGATGATCAACCCCGCATCAACACTACCGTCTTGCACACGCTCCAGGATTTGGTCGAAGGGAACAACCACCGGATCAAAATCCGGCTGGTAGAGCCGCAGGGCCAAATAGGCCGTCGTCTGAAGGCCGGGAATAGCCACCTTTTTGCCCTTGATCTTGTCAGGGGACATCCCTCGCTTCGCCACGACCAACGGCCCGTAACCGTCGCCCACACTCGATCCGGAGGCGGTCAAAATGTACTTGTCCGCGACGTACGGATAGGCGTGGTATGAGATCGCCGTCATCTCGTAACGGCCTCGTTTCGCCTCATCATTCAGCGTCTGGATGTCGCTGAGCTGATGCTCGAATAGAACCGACGACGACCGCACTTTTCCCGTTGCCAAGCCATAGAACATGAAGGCATCGTCCGCGTCGGGACTGTGTGCCACGGTTATATTCTTCAGGGGAGAATCCATATGATTTGTTCGGCCCGCGCCGCTTTTTTTGGCGCCTTTAGCCGTTGGTGGAATCAGTGGGTAGAAAGCTCTACTGCTTTCGGACCCACCAGCGCCGCAGCCTCAGGATGGCGTCCGCCCGGTCGAAATTGGGCTTATCTGCTAATGTAGCAGACCGATCACGAACATCCAGAAACCCATTTCCAGCCTACCCCTGAAGCGTCCCTATGTCCGAAAACACCGCACCACAAGTGATCGCAGGCGTATCCGACTTGATCTTCACCTCAAAGATTTCCGAAACAGCACGCCACGTTGGTGTATCAGTTGGCTTTGCCGGCTCTCAGGAGGCGCTTCTTCGCAAGGCCGCCGCAACGCCCGCACTCATCATTTTGGACCTGAATCTCAAGCTGCTCGATCCGGTGGCGCTCATTCGTGACCTCAAGAGTGACCCGAATTTGGCGAAGGTCCCGATCACTGCCTTCGTCAATCACGAATGCGCTGACTTGATTGAAGGAGCCCAACAAGCAGGCTGCGACGCCGTTCTAACGCGAGGCGCCTTCTCGAGCGGCCTACCTGAGATCCTAGGCAACCTTTAAGTAGACATCGTCATTGGTTCGTGAATCGAATCAACGCTTCCAGCTTCTCCCGAGCGCTGCCGCTATCGATCGACTCCGCCGCCACTTGAGCCGCGTCCGCGAACCCGGCTGCTCTCCCAGACGCCACCAGCGCCGCCGCCGCGTTCGCGAGGACGATGTCGCGTTTAGGGCCCGCCTCACCCGACAGAATCGCCTTGAGGATTGCCGCATTCTGATCGTGGTCACCTCCAGCAAGATCCGCCTTCGAAGCCCTGGGGAATCCAAACTCTTCCGGACCGACTTCACGCTCCGTCACCTCTCCGTCGCGAACTTCGGCTACGCGCGTCGTACCGGTCGTCGTGATTTCATCCAAGCCATCGTGGCCGTGAACCACAAACGCTCGTGACACTTCTAGCCGCGCCAACGCCTTTGCGATCTGTGCAACACGCCCGCCATCGAATACCCCAATCACCTGAGCCGCCGCGCCGGCCGGATTCGTGAGCGGTCCCAGAAGATTGAACACCGTCCGCATCTTGAGGTCCGCGCGAACAGGTCCGGCGTGCTTCATCGCCCTGTGAATCGTCGGAGCGAATAGGAATCCAATCCCCACCTCGTCAATCGACTGCGCCATCCGTTCCGGCGTCAGCGCGACATTCACGCCCGACGCCTCCAGCACATCGGCGCTGCCGCAACGGCTCGAGACCGACCGATTCCCGTGCTTCGCCACTGAGACACCGGCTCCCGCGACCACAAACGCGCTCACTGTCGAGATGTTGAACGTCTGCGAGCCGTCGCCGCCCGTACCGCAGGTGTCGACCAGCGCCGAGCCCGGAGTATTGCAGGGAATCGGTGTCGCCGCGGCCCGCATGGCCCGGGCGAAACCCACAATCTCGTTCACCGTCTCGCCCTTCATCACGAGCGCGGTCAGTAGCGATCCGATCAGTGCCGGCGACGATTCACCGGCCAGGATCTCGCCCATCACCGACACGGCCTCGTCTTCGGACAGGTCCTCCCGCCGAACCACTCTGTGCAGTGCTTCGCGCACAGTCGATCTCAAGTTTGCGCTCCCCTGAATCAATCTCTTATGATGAGGTTCTTCGGCCTTCCCACGTAGTTCCCCCCGAAATCCTATCACGCGTCGATTGACCGCATGAAAATTCACGAGTATCAGGCAAAGGGTGTCCTGCGCCAGTACAACGTCCCCGTCCCCCGAGGCGAAGTCGCCTTCACCTCCGACGAAGCCCGCCAGATTGCTGAAAAGCTCGGTGGCCGCGTCGTCGTCAAAGCACAGATCCACGCGGGTGGCCGCGGCAAAGGCGGCGGCGTCAAACTCGCCGACAATGCCGACGACGCCGCCAAGCTCGCCGCGCAGATCATTGGGATGACCCTCGTCACCCATCAGACCGGCCCCGAAGGACGGCTCGTCAAGCGCGTGCTTGTCGAGGAAACACTTCCGATCGACCGCGAGCTCTATCTCGGTATCGTCCTCGACCGCAAACGCGAACGGCCCGTTTTGATGGCCTCATCCGAGGGCGGGATGGACATCGAAGAGGTTGCCGCCAAGACGCCGGAGTTGATCCTCAAAGAGGTCATCGAGCCCGGTATCGGCTTGATGCCTTACCAAGCGCGGCGTTTGGCGTTCGGCATGGGTGTTGAAGGCGAAGCGGTCAAGGGCGTTGTTGCCGCGATTATGGCGCTCGCCAAGGCCTACGAGGCCACCGACGCCAATCTGCTCGAGATCAACCCCTTCGTCATTACGAAAGACAACCGGGCCGTCGCACTCGACGCCAAGATGGATTTCGATGACAACGGCCTGTTCCGTCACCCCGACCTCACGGAGTTGCGGGACCTCGACGAGGAAGATCCTCTCGAAACCGATGCCTCGAACTTCAGCTTGAACTACATCAAACTCGACGGCAGCGTCGGCTGCATGGTCAACGGCGCGGGGCTCGCGATGGCCACGATGGACATCATCCAGCACGCCGGCGGCAGCCCAGCGAACTTCCTCGACGTGGGCGGCGGAGCCAACGCCGACCAGATCAAGAACGGCTTCCGCATCATCTTGTCGGACCCGAACGTCAAGGCCATATTTATCAATATTTTTGGTGGGATCCTGCGCGTCGATGTGCTCGCCGAGGGCGTCGTCGCCGCAGCCAAGGAACTCGATATCAAAGTCCCGATCGTCGCGCGCCTTGAGGGAACGAATGTCGACCAGGGCAAGAAGATCCTCGCCGATTCCGGGATGAACTTCACCGTCGCCCCGAACATGAAAGAAGCCGCCGAGAAGGTGGTCGCTCTTTCGAGCTAAACCGACCATGAGCATCCTTCTAGACGAAACCACTCGGATTGTTGTGCAAGGCTTCGGCCGCGCGGGCTCCTTCCACGCTCAGCAGTGTAAGGACTACGGCGCGAAGATCGTCGGTGCCGTGCATCCCGGCAAGGGCGGCACGGAACAAAACGGCACACCGATTTTCAACACCATGCGTGAAGCGGTGGACGCCGTGCAGCCGACGGCTTCGATCGTCTTCGTGCCCGCCTCCGGTGCGGCGGACGCGATCATTGAGGCCGCCGACGGTGGTCTGGAACTCGTCGTCTGCATCACGGAAGGAATCCCGACGCAGGACCTCGTCAAGGTCAGCTTCGCGCTCGAGGGAAGCAAGACGCGCCTGCTCGGACCCAACTGCCCCGGACTCATTTCCCCGGGCAAGTCCAAGCTCGGCATCATGCCCGGCTACATTCACAAGCAGGGCCACGTCGGCGTCGTCTCACGCTCCGGAACGCTGACCTACGAAGCTGTCGGACAGCTCTCGGCGCTCGGCATCGGCCAGTCCACGTGCGTGGGCATCGGTGGCGATCCGATCATCGGAACCAAGTACATCGATGCGCTGAAGCTCTATAAAGAAGACCCCGATACGCACGCCGTCATCATGATCGGTGAGATCGGCGGCACCGCCGAAGAAGAAGCCGCGGCCTTCATCAAGGAACATTTCACCAAGCCCGTCGCCGCTTTCATTGCCGGCCGCACGGCGCCTCCGGGACGCCGCATGGGCCACGCCGGTGCAATCATCTCCGGCGGCAAAGGAACGGCGAGCGAGAAAGTCGCCGCTCTGGAAGACGCCGGTATCGCTGTCGCACCCACACCCGGCGACATGGGCACAACACTCGCCGGTCTGCTGTAGACTGCCCCCGGGGACGCAACGCGGCACACCCAAGGAATTGAATCACTATGGCTATCGAACGTACTCTCACCATCATCAAACCAGACGCCGCCGGCGCTTCGCACATCGGCGAGATCATCACCGAGCTTGAACGCGCGGGTTTCAACATTCTCGCGATCCGCAAACTGCAGCTCAGCCGCGCGCAGGCGGAAGGCTTCTACGCCGTCCACCGCGAGAGGCCCTTCTTCGAGTCACTCGTTACCTTCATGACCGAAGGCGAGATCGTTCCCATTGCTCTCGAGCGTGAGAACGGGATCAGCGCTCTGCGGGAATTGATGGGTCCCACGAATGCTTCCGAAGCACCGGCTGAAACGATTCGCGGCAAGTTCGGTACCAACATCGAGCGCAACGCCATTCACGGCTCCGACGCCCCCAAAAACGCGGCCGTCGAACTCGCCTACTTCTTCAGCACCCTCGAACTCAATCGCTAGCCTTGTCCTAGCCCTTCTTGGCGAGCTTTGCGGTACTGGGCGGCTTTGAGGGAAGCCTTGGGCAGTGGGTCAGCTCGAATGACTGAAGACGTCAGTGTGACCCGAAAGTGCCACTCCAATCAGGAAACACACATAGCGCCAAGCACCTCAACCGCTTTCAGGCGGTTTCCGCGCGAAGCGCGTGTAGGCCGGTCCTTTAGGGCCAGTTACTCGTCTTTCTGCCTCCGCCGCAGGGCGCTTCAGCGTCCTTTCCTGCACGGGATTTAGACACCTCAACAGAACCGGCGAAATCCTCAAGGTATGTTCAAACTAACCCACTACGAAGCCTTGACGCTCGCCCCCCGGGGGCGTTTTACTTGATGGGATGCCCATCCCCGCCGACCAGCAAATTCCTCTCGTCGATCGCCTGACCGAACTCTCCGGTGGCAGCTACTCGCCCGAGACCCGCCGCAAATACTACATCAGCGGACCGCAATGGGCCTACGCCTACGAAGGCCACGCGCTGTTCCACGCCGCGACGCGCCGCCCGGTTCCTTTTGAGGAAGTCATCCGCGCCCTCGGTGAGATTGGTATCTCTTGCTGGACCACGCACGACACCGACGTCATCCCCACCGATGACCTCATGACCGACCGACAGGCCGAGACGGTCGCGGCGATTAAGTCAGCGCTCGAAGCGAACGACGTGCGCTGCTCGATGGTCACCTGCGAGACGTTCCATCACCCGGTCTTCGCCGCCAGCGCCGCGGCCGAAGCGCCCGAGGTCCGCGAGTACGCTGCCCGCCGCCTGACGAACACCGGGACTCTCGGCTATATGATCCAGGGCGCGATCGACGAAACACAGACCCTTAGCTGGTTCGCCGACGGGATCAACGCCGCCTGTGAACGCGACATCGTCGTCGCGAAGGAGCGAGGCCGCGACACCCTGAAACACTGCCTCGAAGCAAAACCTTTCGAGCCCGTCAGTCAGATCATCCTGCCAACGTCCGACGCCATGCTGGCCTTCATCAGCAGCGGCCTGCTCACGCATCCCGAGATGGTCGGGCTTAACCCTGAGTACCTGCATGAGTTGATGTGGGGGGCCGCTTGCCGTGCCGCGCTTGCCCGCGCCCTGCTGTGCGGCAAACTGTGGCACTTCGACATCAACGACGGCTATCCTCTCAAGCACGATGTTGACCTCGGCGTCGGATTGGTCAATCCGCTCGACTGGCTCAACGTTCTCATCCTGCTGCGGTCGCACAACTACGAAGGACCGTTCAATCTCGACTTCAAGCCGCCGCGCACCACCAGCAACCACGGCGTGTACAAGATCAGCTTCCCGACCGCCGTTGACCGCTTCATCACACTGTGGGAGATCGCCGGCGAAGCGATCGAGGACCCAGTCATCAAAGAAGCCACCGAGGCTCTGAAAGCCGGTGGCGGGGCCTCCGGCGCCGGGAGCGCCGACGACATCGTTGCCGCCAACCAGGAACTGTTGAGCCTCCATGAACTCATCCCCCACCGGCTCTTCCAGATTCTGATCGGGCAGCACAAAGGCCGCGTCTTCGGCTAAACAGTTTTGTTTTTCTTGGCGGTCTTTGCGGTACTTAGCGTCTTTGCGAGAGACAAACAATGCTCAAACGCATCGTCGGCGATGAACTTTGGTGCATCACCCAACCGGACCACGTCGTAGTCGCCGGCTACCTGGCCGCCCACTGGGGCAACGACGAGTTCGCGCGTCCCGGCCACTATGCACCCTTCCCTGACCCCGAGCGTCTGCGATCTGAAACGGTCCTCGCTATTGCCGAGCACGATAACGGCTGGTGGGAATGGGAAGCCGACCCACAGATCGACCCTGCCGATGGTCTGACTCTGGATCTCACCGGCCTCAAGCAATCCGATGGACTTGCGCGCTGGCGCTTAGGCGTTCCCCGATTCCGCGAAACTCACCCCTACGTCGCACTCCTCATCAGTCTGCATGCCTACTGGCTGCACGCGCCGCGTATCGGCGCCGAGGACACGCCCGCGTTTCTCCATCCACTCTTCGGTGGTCCCGGTGACTGGCCCGCGCCCAAAGGTGAAGAACTCGAGGAAGCCAAGCAATTCGTCGGCGAGCAGCACGTTATCCAGGAGTTGCTCGCCGACCGCATCAGGATCGCTCCCGAATGGGCCGCCGTCGTCGAACCTTGGCACCTTCGTCCCCACACGCGCCTGCTGCAACTCTGCGACGCCCTCTCGCTCCACCTCTGCTTCGGCGGCGACAAAGCACGCACCCTCCACGACAGTCCACGCGAAAACTGGGACGATCGAGTCTCCCTAACCGTCCGCCCCGCCGGCGAAGGTCAAATCGTTATCGACCCCTACCCGTTCGACCAAGACCCTCTCCCCATCCACCTCCGCGCCCGCGTGCTAGCTCCCGGCACACACGCACGGGACAACTTTCAATCCTGGTGGCACGCCGTTCCAAGAACTGACCTCCACTTCGGGTTTTTCAGCTCTTCTTAGCGGGCTCTGCGGTACTTAGCGCCTTTGCGAGAAATTCTTAGCGCAGCGGAACCCGATATTCGGGCTCCGCTCGCGAGGCCGCGCAAAGCTCCGATACGGGCTAGTTAAATACTTAGCCGCGTCCACCCAAGAACCCCCACGCAACATCCGGTACATCCCCTCATCCGGCCCCCTCGGATTCTTTTCAGGCGACCTCTCGTAGTAAGTCCGGTCATAGTGGTCGAAGCACCATTCCCACACATTCCCCGCCATGTCACAAAGCCTGAACCCATTCTTTGGGAACTGACAAACCGGCCGAGTACCGTCGAGAACGTTGAAGTGCGCATGCTCGCCCTTCGTCGGCTCTTCGTCTCCCCAGGGAAACTTCGCTCCCTCCGCCAACCCACGCGCGGCGCGCTCCCACTCGGCCTCAGTCGGGAGACGTTTGCCCAGCGACTCGCAATAGGCCGTCGCCTCATGCCAATTCACATTCACAACCGGATGCGACTCTTCACCCTTCGCGATCTTGCCGTTAATCCAATAAAACGGCCGCTCGCGCCCCGTCGCTTCGAGGAACCGCAGATACGCCTCGTTCGTTACCTCGTGTGCATCGAGGTAGAACGGATCGATGTGGATGATCTTCGCAGGCCGATCATCCTTGAGCAGCGTCGGACGCCACTTCACATCATCATCAGGAAGAGGATGCGACCGCCCGCGCAGAAACGCCCCACCAGGGATAAACACCATCCCCGGCTCTGCACACAGAGCTGGAAAGGCTACGAGTACAACGAGAAGAAACGCCTGCCGGAAACCAACCCTCAAGCTAACCGTAGATTTCCGAAATCTCATCCGTCGGGATAAGGCCGTTCGCACCCAGCGGATCAACATAAACATACGGACGTCCCGAAGGAGTATTGCGGATCTCCTTCGCCCAGTCAATCCCCAGCGCCGAATACATCGTCGCCAGCACATTTTCGTTGCGCGGCTGTTGCTTGTGATCCCAACCCGTATCCGCGCAGGTCGCGCCATCGGCATCCGACGCGCCATACCGCACGCCGCCCTTCACACCCGCGCCCGCGAACAGCGCCGGATAAACCGGGTTGTGGTGATCCCGCCCCGCCATATTGTTCAGCGCGCCCGGCGTCCGCCCAAACTCGCTCATGTTCACGACCAATGTCTCATCCAGTAGCGTCTTCTCCGGATTCGTCTTCGACGGAACCTTGGCGAGATCCTCAAGCAAGGCTGAGAACGCCTGATCGTACTCAGCGCAGAGCTTGTAGTGATTCGCTGCCTTCGAGCGATCCCAAATGTAAACGTGGTGATCCCAACCCGGATGACAGATGTGGATGTAGTGCGTACCGGCATCTTGTGCCAGCACATTGCGCGCCAGGATCGACGAGATCCCCGCCCGATGCGTCCCGTAGCGCTCCTTGTCTTCTTCGGTGATCTGGAAAGCCACGGGCCAGCGTTCGTCTGAAAGCAAACGATGCGCGGCGCTGTAGAAATCGTCGTAACTCGACATCTTCCGGCCAAACCCGGAAAGCCGCTTGTGCTCCACGTCGCGCAGTTTGCTCAGCAACTGCCAACGCTCCTCCAGCAACTCGACCGCTTTCTGATCGAGCGCCGGCGAATCCGTTGCCGCGTCAGTATTGATGTCCACGACCGAGAAGCGCGCCGGCAAGAATCCCGTCGAAAGCGCCCCAGCCGAACCCTTTTCCAGGTTGAACGACATGTAAGTCGGGAACGTGTCGTTCGACCGCCGCCGCTCTTCCAATTCCGCTGCGATCACCGAACCGATCGCCGGAATCTCACGCGCGAACGCCAAGTTCATCTGCCGGCCCGTCTGCAAGTAATACTGCGCCCGGAAGTGAACCTCTTCATGACTCTTCAGCGACCGCACGATGGCCATCTTGTCCATGTACTTGGTCATCTTCGGCAACAAGAGCTGCGACATATGTAGGTCCGGCGCCAACTGCGTCATTGCGAGATCCTTCGGCGTTCCTTTGGTCTCTTTGAAGTCGTAAGACTCGACGTGGCTGATCGCGCCCGACATCTCATAGAAGAGAACGTTCCGAGCCGTGCCGCGCGGCTGGATCCTGGCGTCCGTCTGTTTCGCCGACACTTGCAGCGGCCATACACCGTCCACCGAGGCCCCGAGCAGACCGAGCCCGCCGATCCGCAGCAGGTCACGCCGCGATCCCAACAGATCCCCGACTTTTCTAGGCTCCGCCATCAGAACGCCTCCGTACTGCCAATGTAGGGGCACGGCATGCCGTGCCCCGCTCTGCATCTCTCCGCCGCTAGTAGTTAAAGAAAAACTCCACGCTGTTAATCAAAGCCCACTGCAAGTTCTCGGCCCCGGCAACCCGGTTCGTGTTCAAGGCCGCCACGGCGACTTCTTTCTCCTCGCCCGACGGCGGACGCGAAAGCGTCCCCATAAACATCTCGTCAACCAAGCGATCGTTGTCGTAGCTATCGAGTAGATTCTTTACGCGGCTATCTTCCTTCGCGATCACCCTGTCCGTCACAATCGGCGACTGCATCAGTGCCAACGGATGCAACAACGATCCGGGCATTTCCTGCGGCGGCGTGTTGCGATCCGACTGCCCGAATGTCCGCAGGAACGTCTTGATGTCGCGGCCCCCGGGAGGTCCCGTCAGCTTCATCGTCATGCCCACCTTGTCGTCACCGAACTTAAAGTCACCCGGCTGGTCCGTCGCTAGTGCGATCGCGTCGTGCAACTCTTCCGCACTCAGCCGCCGCGCGAACTTCCGGGCGAAATACGTCGCGTACGACTCTTTCCATTCGCCCTGGAACCGTGCCGACAACTGATACGTGCTCGACTTTGTGATCGTGCGCATCAACTCCTTGATGCTGTAATCACTCTCGCGGAAGCTCTTCGCCAACTCGTCCAGCAGTTCAGGATGCGACGGTTGCAACTGCCAACCTTCCGGTACGTCGTTCGCATCCTGCCTTAGCAGATCAAACTCGTCAAACGGCTCCACGATCCCGAAGCCCATCAATCTGGCCCAGAAGCGGTTTACCGTACCGCGCGCAAACTGCGGGTGCGCCGTCAGCATCCGTCCTAATGCCACACGCGGCTCCTCGCCCGGCTGCGGTTCTTCTCCCGTCAGCAGAAACGCCGGGTTCTCCGGCCCGCCCAGCCGCGCGACGCGCACCATACTGGAGCCTTCGCTGTCATAGCCGTCGTTGCCGTCATCCAGCAGGAATTCGCCCGACTGCGGCTTGCCGTCCTCGAAATACATCAGGTAACGGCTGCGGCCCATGAACGACGCCAACTGGAAGAACTCCGCCCGCGTCTTCGTGCTGAGCCAGACGTTGACCTGCTCGAGGTGGGCCTGACCGTCGTGGCACGAGATGCACGACAGATTCAGCCCCATGAAAACCTTCGCGTAGTGGATCGCCAACTCGTCATGGGTATCGAGCTGATGCACCATGCTCAGGTCATCACCATCCTTCGGCTGCGGCGCACCCTGAATGTGCTCGCGCGCGATCACATTCGACGCCGCTACGACGTGATTGCTCTTCGCCGACGCTGCGATGATGTCCTGCGCGACTGCGTCGTACGGACGGTCGGCGCGCAGGTTCTGCTTCATCCAATAGTGGAAGAGATGCCGCCCGCGCCCCATCTTGCCATTGGCGCGGAACAGGTCCATGAAGTGGTAGGACCACTTCTCGACATACTCTTCGCTATCCACCAACCGATCGATCAGTTTGTCGCGCTTGTTCGGATCGTCATCCGCCAGGAACTCGCGCACTTCGGTCCGCGCCGGGATGCGCCCCGTCAAGTCGAGCGTGACACGCCGCAGAAACTCCATGTCCGACGCCGGGGGCGCGTGTGGCACGCCGTCGCGCTCCATCTTGCCGAAGATGTAGTCGTCGATGAAGTTCCGCCGCGCAACTTGACCGGACCCCGCACCTGGTTCCGAACCCAGCAGCCGATCCGTCAGCTCCGCCGCTGCGTTCGACTTCGGACGGTCGAACAACGAGCCATGCGTTTTAGAAAACTTCTCGGCGGAAAGTACTTCGGGGCGAGCCTCTCGGGGTTCACCTTTGTCCTGAGCAGACAGCGTCAAGGCTGCCAACAGGACACACACAAATACACTTCCAGCGCGCTTCATAAGCGGGCCTCCAAGGCGGACGAAGCTACAGGCATGGTACGCCCGACTCTGCCGCGTGTCAATTCCGATACATCGTCGATAAGAAACATCCCCGATGACATCCTATGTATGC
>Ga0310121_10002911_pt1 | contig 15971 bp, 16 predicted proteins | sample CB27_Tmax_986_MG_FD_203504 | JGI IMG/M metagenome (GOLD analysis project Ga0310121, IMG submission 203504) | Marine microbial communities from Western Arctic Ocean, Canada - CB27_Tmax_986 | ecosystem: Environmental > Aquatic > Marine > Oceanic | place: Canada: Western Arctic Ocean | collected...
CCCCTCCGTGTTGAGCCACGTTTGGCAGCCCACAGCAGCCCACAATCGAGCGTTGGAATTTCCGCGGTTTTGCCAGGATTTGACAGAATTCCTTGAATTTGCCACGCATCACCGTCGTCCAAGATGGATCGTGCTTTCAATACGAAACACTATGCCATGCAGGCGATGCAGTACCGGGGGACGTATATCGGCTTCCTCTGGACGTACCACGGCGAAACGATTCAACCGATCCCCAAAGACAAGCTATGGATGGACAAGACTGACCAGCAACTGGTCTTCAGCCGCAACGGCCGGTCCTGGCTGCGCGTGGCCAAAAATGGAGCAATCCCCTGGCCTGAAATGGACGACAACCGCGACTGGAAGAAGGTCATCCAGGACGCGGTGTTCATTCCTTACGGCCGCCACAAAAAGGACTGGGATTGGGGCGCCGTTGGTGCCTGCCACCAGCCGCTGCTGGTTGTCGACGACAAAATCTGGATCTACTACAGGGGATACACCGGCCGGCATTGGGCAAAGTACCACGGTGACAAGTTCCCCAAGACCCGGGGCATCGGCCTGGCAACGCTGCGACTGGATGGGTTTGTATCAGTCAACGCCGCGGCAGAGGGAACGATGACGACCAGGACATTGCTCTTCATAGGCGACACGCTCGAGGTAAACGCAAACGCTGAAGGCGGGTCAATTGTCGTCGAGGCCCTCGATGCCGGAGGCAACGTGATCAAGGGATTCTCGAAAGACGACTCCATCGCGATCACCGCCGACAGTGTTCGGCACGTGTTGAAATGGAAAGACAAAGATGACTGCCATCTGATTCAGGGCCGGCCGATTCGTCTGCGGTTCCACCTGAAACAGACCAAGCTGTATTCCTTCACACCGCGAATCCGCCACAAGCACTACGTTCAATCGTATGACTGACCGATCAAACAACGCGCCGACCGAAACAGGCGGCGCTAGTGTCTCCCTCGCTGAAACTGTCCCAGCGGCTATGTGAAACAACAGGGAATGCTGCCTGGCTCTTCCGTCCATCCAGCATGGTCGGGAAGTGCGGCTCGCTGCAATCCGGTCACGACGTAACCAGATGACCCGCGGATGCCAGCGATTCAATCGCCGCATCGAGATCCACCTGCTTCACCAGCACGAGATCGGTGTCGAATGTGGAGATGACGAACACACTGATGTTCGACGCCGCCAGGGTTCCGGTGAGCGAAGCGATCACGCCGACCATCGAGAATTCCAGGGGACCGGCAACCCGCAGGCACCGCCAACCGGATTCGCAGGTGATGTCCTCGGGAACATTCTCTTGCCGACAGACGATGGACAGTTCATCCGGCGTCCGGGTAATCGAAGCGACTTCGCCGGACGCCCAATCAGGAATCTCGGCGCTGGCATCGAGTCGACAGACGGCGAACGTGTCGGGCAGGGCTTCAAGCGTGAACTTCATGGCTGAGAGTCTCTCGCCCACGTAACCATCGCAGCGGACGACCGGTTGCGGTGGATATTTGGGAAATCGTCGGTCCGTTTGAGACAGCTGGCACAGCAGAAAAGTCGAGCCCGTGCCAGAAACCACTTCACGGACATACTCGCAGGAGCTGCAGAGCGTCGCCATCAATCCCGATCCTGCCCCGCCGCTGTCCGGACTTGCTCCGAGTCGTCATCAGCTGACCTGGAGCGTCCATCCCTTGCGGTATTCCTTGTGCACAAACTGGTTGAGTTCGGGCGCGTTACGGATCTTCATTTTCGCCCCATCCCATTCCAGTCGTCGGCCCGGGGCTCGTTGGGCCAGCACACCCAGCAGCACGGTTTCGGTCAGCGGACCCGAGTAGCTGAAGTTCGAGACGGCGGTGCCGCTGCCACGACAGGCCTGGAGCCATTCGAGATGGTGACCCGGCGAACGAGCCATCGTCTTCTTGACCGCCCGCGCCGCATCAACCAGGTCACCGGGCAACAGTTGTGGCATGCCACCATGCGATCCGTGGAACATCTTCCCCCTGGTGCCCACATACAGCACCCCGTTGCCAGGCAACGAACGGCCGGCCGGCATTTCGGCCGGCGTCGGCGGCATCAGGCCGCCCTCGTACCAGGTCATCTTCACCGGAGGCCGTTTCCCCCGAGCGGGAAACTCGTAGTAGATCGTCGCCGCGATCGGATAGGTCTCGAAGTTCGGCTTGCCGTCAATCTCCAGGCCGTCGAGAGTGCAGACGGCTTCGACGGCCGTGGGACTGCCAAGTTCCAGGGCCCAGATCGGATGATCGACAATGTGGCAGCCCATGTCACCCATTGCCCCGGTGCCGAAGTCCCACCAGCCTCTCCATGTTTTCGGGACATAGGAGGGGTGATACGGTCGCGGCCGGGCCGGGCCCAGCCAGAGATCCCAGTCGAGAGTCGCGGGGATCGGCGGACGTCCTTCGGGGCGACCGACGCCCTGTTTCCAGTGCTTGCCGGCCCGATCAGTCCAGACGTGTACCTCATCTACCTCGCCGATCACCCCGGCCCGAATCCATTCGTTGGTCAACCGGGCCCCCTCGGTGGCATGTCCCTGATTGCCCATCTGTGTCACCACGTCGTGCCTGGCCGCCGCCAGGGTCAGTTGACGAGCTTCGAAGATCGTGTGAGTCAACGGTTTCTCGCAATAGACGTGCTTGCCTCGCCGCATCGCCGCCATCGATGCAACCGCGTGGACATGGTCGGGAGTCCCCACGGTGACCCCGTCTATGTGTTTGGCTTCCTTGTCGAACATCCGGCGGAAATCCCGGTAAACCCGGGCCTTGGGGTACCGCTTGAAGGTCCCCGCTGCATGGGCATGATCCACGTCAACCAGTGCCACGATGTTGGCTCCATGAGAGGCCATCTGGTTGATGTCGCCGCCACCCTGCCCCCCCGCGCCGATCGCCGCCAGGTTGACCCTTTCGCTGGGAGCCAGGTGTCCAACACCCCCCAGGACGTGTCGCGGAACGATGGTAAAGGCCGTCGCCACGGACGCTGCCGTGGCGGTGGATGTGACGAATCGGCGACGCGTGATTTCACTCGGACGTTTCTGATCGACCATGAAGGACTCCCTTTGTGTGCGGCCCACTTCTTGCGTTCACTTTTTCTCGACGGCTTTCCTGATCAGCTTTGCTTTCAACGCTTTCTCGTTCATGCCGGCCAATTCGATCTTTGGATCATGGATCAACTTGAGAACTCGATACTGCACCGTTTGTGGTGGCCCGCTGTGGATCTGAAATGCGATCTTGCCGGACAATTCCCCGGCGGGGTCTTCGAGCGCCACACACAACTTGCCGTTGATGGCCGTCCAGATGCGATGGCCGACCGCAAGGATCTCATACCTGTTCCATTCGCCAGGCTTGACCGCCTTGGAACCCCGGTCGTTCCAGTCCAGCTTGCCGCGGCCGTGTTCGTGGTAGAGCTTGCCCCAGACGCCCAGGCCCACGTCAGCCTGGTAGCCCAGTGCCTGTCCCGCGGCATTCGCCTTCTTCGAGCGAAACTGGATCCCCGCGTTGCGGTTGTTCGGAGCGAGCTTCACATCGACGGCGAGATGAAAATTTCTGACTTCCACGTCCGACCAAATGAACTCGTTCTTCGGCACGTTGACCGCCGAATGCCCGACGATGGCGGCCGTCTTGACAGACCAGTACTTCGACTGCGAAGTCGACCAGCCCTTGAGGTTCTTGCCGTTGAAGAACTCGGCAGCCACTCGCGGCGTGGGATTCCAGCCTCCTGGTTGTGGCGACGCGGTCTTCTGGGTGTCGGCGTACCATGACTTGACCCGGTTGAGCATGGCGGCAGCGAGCTTGGGTTGCCTGGCGGCGAGGTTGTTTGTTTCCGCTTCGTCCCTGGCCAGGTTGAACAGTTCGATGGTCTCGTTTCCGAACGTCCCGGGCCTGGCCCTGGGGTGTTGTACCACGAGTTTCCACGGACCCTCTCGCAGGGCCTCGGACCGTGAACCGTTGTTATTGAGGTTGGCCCAGTAGAGCGGACGGGGCGATAGAGGTTTCTGCTCAAAGAGCACCGGCGACAGGTCGATGCCGTCAAGCGGACGGTTTTTGGGCGGTGCGATTCCGGCAACGGACAAGATGGTGGGCATCACGTCCAGGGTGATGCTCGTCTCGTCGGTGCTGGTGCCGGGCTTGATTCTCCCCGGCCACCACGCGACGGCCGGCACGCGGGTACCACCCTCGTAAACCGAACCCTTGTGCCCACGGAAACGTGGGCTGCCCGTGGCGGTCCGCGGGGCATCACCGTTGTCCGAGAAGAACAGGAACAGCGTGTTCTTCTCCAGGCCCAGTTCGACCAGCTTCGCGCGGACCTGTTCCACGCCCTTGTCCATCTCGAGGATCATCTGCTTCATGGCCTCGGCGTGTGGTGTCTTGCGGGGCTGTCGGCCGGGGCCACGCTGGATGGGGTCGTTGGGGCCTTGCACCGGCGAGTGCGGTGATTCGTGTGCCACGTAGAGGCAGAAAGGCCTGTCCTTGTTCTGCTCGATGAACTCCAACGCGTACCTGTTGATCAGGTGCGTGGTGTAGCCGGCTTCCTTCGTCTCCTTGCGGCCGTGCCACCAATCGTGCGCGAAGTGGTCGCCCCAGTGATTGATGTAGTCGATGTTGCCGCTCACGTAGCCCATGAAGTAATCGAACCCGTGGTTCATCGGGTGATATCGGGGCGTTTCCTTCGCGTAACCCAGGTGCCACTTGCCGACCAGGCCGGTGGTGTAGCCGGCTGCCTTGAACAGCTCCGCGAATGTCACCTCCGACTCGTGGAGCCCCTTGCGATGCTCCGGGTGAGCCGCACGCGGATGAATCACCGCCTCGATTCCCGCGCGTTGCTGGTAGCGTCCGGTGACCAATCCCGCCCGTGTGGCCGAACAGATCGCGCCGCTCGCATGAAAGTCGGTGAACAGCATCCCTTCCCGCGCCAACCGGTCCATGCCGGGCGTCTTGTAGTGCGGGTTGCCATACGGCGAGATCGATGGCCCGGAAAAACCCATGTCGTCCACCATCATGACCACGACGTTGGGACGGGTTGCCGGTTTCGCAGCCTGCAACGTGCCAGCCACGGCGAGGGCCGGTGTGCAGCAAAGCACGAACTGGCAGGTAAGTCGGAATGGGACTTTCATGGCCTGTTTTTCCTGCCGTTGGTGAGATCCTCAGCAAACCGAACTTCGCCAAGCGCTTTGCGTCAGCCGTAAGGCCTTGTATCCGTGCTGGTCCGTGTAGTCGATGATATGCCGCAGCAGCGCACTACCAACGCCATTGCCGAAATAGTTTGGATGCACATTCATAATGCCCAGGCTGACATGGTGTGTGCGCGGATGATAAAAGCAGGATCCCATCAGCCGTCCGGTTTCCTGGTTTTCCGCCACCACGTTGCATCCCGGCGTCAAGTCGTTGTAGACGTCGTGGAAGACTTCGGTGACCCGAGGACCACCTTGGAAAATGGCAGGACCACCGTGCGTTTGGTACCACACATTGATCGAAGCGTAGATCAGCTCGGCAACCTCAAAACGATCGTCGTCGTTCATCGGGCGAAGGGAGAAAGGCAGTGACGACATGACGTTGTCTCCAATAGGCCCTTCGATTACTCTTCAAGCAACCGAGCAATCGCCGGCATCAACACGTCTTCCACCTCGGGGGCCACCAGCGAAACGCGCGGGTTCACTTCGTAGCCACCCTGAGGATAGGAGGATTTCAAACCGATGTATCCCGGCCCGTAATCGCCGTAAGCGGCCACGGCCACAAATTCATCCGGACGCTGCTGTTGAGCAGCCAGTTGATATTCGACGAACAACTCTCCGCACAAGTAGAGGCTCCTGGCGCTGCCCAAGTGGAGGCAGCCAATGGTCACCTTTTCACCGGCCTGGCAGCGGCGCAGCCAGGCGAGGCATTGGGCCGCCCCAAAGCGGGCTTGTTGCTTGGACTCGTCATTATCGAGCGTTTCCAAAAGCTGCGATTCGACTAAGTTCGTGGCGACCGGCAACGCGACTTCCTCATGACGCCAGTCGACCTCCTCGGCAGAGATCGGGATGAGCTCGTTGGACTGCCAGGCGAGTTTCATACCAGCCGCCAATCGATCGGCAAAGATCTTCCGGTTTTCATGGGATCCGTCGTTATACTTGCCGGCCGAGACATTTCCTCCCGCACCCGTAAAATAAATGTGCGGGACACCTAGCTCTTTCTCCCGCATGGTACGCGCAATACCGACAAAATCCGGATTCGCTTTGCCGGTTCGGTAATAGCTCATCGGGTGTGTCGCGTAGTAACAAAGCACCACCAGCGGCTGGCCATCGCGAAAGAAGCTGATCGATCGCACTAACGGATCAATGTTCCCCTCGGGCTCGGCACGTGCGTCCGAATCCCCCGTCGAACTCCCTCGCCAATATTTGATTTTGCCATCGGCGCCGATCACCCGGCGATTCGAGGCGATTTTCTTGACCTCGCCCGCTCCCGTTCCCAGATGCGTGACCTGCTGCGGATCTCGCAGTGACTCACGAATGGCCGTCGCCACACGAGTGATCGTTTGTCGAATGAAATGATTGTCGTACTGTTTACCAGCCAAACCGTGCTCGGCAAGGAGCGCTTCGGCGGCGAAATCCGCGCCCGGAGCATCATGTTGGTGAAGCGTGTGCACGGCGACCCGTTCGGGAGTCGTCCCCGCCGCTTCGGCCAGTGCGGCGCGCCATTCGGTGTGCGCCGAGTCCGCTATGCCAATCCAATCGACGGCACACAACACAATCGGCGGCTCATCGCCCAGCAACACAATGCCGCGCGCCGTTAGCGGCATCAGCACTTCTTCGGTCGGCTGATAAAACATCGGACTGCCGATCGGTGGAGACGCATCGACTTCAAAGCAAGCGATCCTGAGCGGGGGCGAGTCGGCGAATGCGCTGGGAAGCGCGACGATTGTCAATAGCAGAGTGAGTATGTAGTTGCGCATGTTGGGACTGTGGGACTGTGGGACTGTGGGACTGTGGGACTGTGGGACTGTGGGACTGTGGGACTGTGGGACTGTGGGACTGTCGTTCAGATCAAAGATTACTCTTGTTCTTTCGTAACGGATAGGCGTGGTGCGGATGTTTGCGCCACGCAGGGCGCGCGTTGTGGGGTCGTGGCGGATCGAGCCCACGTACCACTTCAAAAAGCCGATACAAGCCCTCCCCGGAGAGGAAGCAGGCCCGAGGTGCTGAGCGCCCCCAACGCGCTCGCCGCCGATGTCTGCTGTGGTGAGTTGTTTGGAGGTGGAGCGTTGTCCGCAGCAGACATCTCTGGGTCGCGGTTAAACGTTGAAGCGGCGCTTGCCGCTAACCATATGCAGCAGATCCGCCACGGCAACCTCCGTCGGCCGCCGTGGAACCGCCAGTACGCTGACCATTCTCTTTTCCTGTATTCATTCGTCTGCGTGAAATCAGCTTGCGCAATTCCACGGCCCAAAAGACCACCGTGCTCAGTACCAGGGCAATCGACAAGTCCTTCGCGGTTAATGGTACTGTATGGAATAGGTCGTGAAGAAAGGGGAGATAAACAACGCCAAGCTGCAAACAGAACGTCAGGCTGATCGCTGCCAACATCGGTTTGTTGGAAAGGAGACCGATACGCAGTAGTGAATCGTAATCACTGCGAACGGCGAGTGCGAGAAACATCTAACTGCAGGCTTCCCCGCAATCGGCTATGTTGCCCAAGTAAGACTGGCAATGATACAATCGTCAGCCTGTTTTGGCAGGCTGCTCGGCTTGGCCTCCGACTCGGCTTTCCCCCCTGTTGCGATTCGAGCAGTGTCCCCCCATCGAGCGGCAGCTCGGACATCACCCTCCGCCAACCAATCCGGGAGTCAAACCTGTGATCCAACAGAAACTTTGCGTTGCGCTACTCGCACTTTTTTCCTTTTATGGAATCTCCCGCGGTGACTTGGCAGCCAAGGACGATCCGTTAGAACCTCTGAATCTAATCGTTGGCACCTGGGATACTGAAATCACCCTTAAGAAAGCTGCCTGGACACCTTTGGAAATCAAAAGCAAGGGCGAAAACACGGTCCAGTGGATTTTAGGCAACAAGTTTATCGAAAGTAAATCCAATTTTGCGTCCATCGATTCTGAATCTCTCGAACTGGTAAACTACGATTCGAAAGACGGTATTTACCGAAGTTGGAACTTCTCCAAAACCTCCTTTCCTCGCGGAGAGACGACCGGGAATTGGGATGCCGAAGCGAGAACCTTAAATTGGAAAGCCGATTACGGTTATGGGTTTCGCGGAAAGGGCAACTGGAAATTCACCGGCGACGACAAGATGGACTGGTCCTTCACCGTAACTGGTCCCGCCGGCGAGGCGCTCTTGGACATGCAAGGGACAAATACTCGGAAGAAATGAGGCACCTCGGCGTTGAACCCGGCACCAGGAAAATCATTCCCCGCGCCGGGACTACCGCCCCACTGAAACACCGTTGGTACCTTCTGGGACCCATAGCACGGTTCCACGTAGAAGCCGTGAAGTTTGCCCTGCCACGCCCTGAAAAATCGCGTTTGTGCTCCGCTGCGAAGACAAACACCTCGTTGGCACTTCGCGACTCAACAGCGAGATTTCCGATGCCCCATCCTCACCGCCCTTCCCGCCAGGGGGTCGCGGCGATTATCCTTGAGGCAAAGCGGAGATGCGCCTCCTGGCCGTTTGACGTCCGCGAAATAACAACACCGATGCGGATCGTAATCGTAGGGCTGGAGGTTCGGATTGTAGTGCTCGATGATCTTGGGAGTTAGGGCGCCCTGCCGGTATCCCAGGCCCGCATACAGCTTGTCGATGATCTCCTGCCAGTTGATGGCGTGAGCCATGGCCTTGCGGACACGAACATCGTCAAAGGGTTTACGAAACGTATTGATGGTGATGAAGTTCGTTCGGTGCGAAGGCACCGTGCGGATGGTGACGTTGGGATTCTTCTCGAGACCGTCAATCATGTCGGGAGGTACTTCGTCGATGATGTCCGCCTCGCCCGATTGAAGCATCAGCACTTTGGTCGCTCGGTCGGAGACGAATCGAAAGATTACTTGCGAGATCTTGGGCGCCTCTCCCCAGTAATCGAGATTTGCCCTTAGGGTAATGTGATCGTCCAATTCCCATTCAACGAAGTGGTAGGGTCCGGTTCCTACCGGGTTCAGGTTATACGCCGCAGCGCCCACCTCCTCAAAGGTTTCCTTGTCCACGGGCATGAAGACGTTCATGGCCGGGAGAATGCCGTAGACTTTCCCGCTGACGTCAACCGTATAGTCGTCAATGACTTCCGCTCCGCTCACGGCATGATAGAAGCCGCCAACCGGGCTTGCGAGCTCAACGTCTTTGATGCGGTCTAACGTGAACTTCACGTCGTGCGCGGTAAGCGCGGAACCGTTGTGAAACTTGACGTCCGAGCGGAGGTGGAAGCGCATCGTGTTGCCATCGATTGCCTCCCAAGACGAGGCCAACATCGGCTCCCACTGCTGCGTTTCCGGGTTGAAGCGCACGATGGGATCGTAGATATGCGTGTGAGGACTGAACCGAAGCCCCTGCAACGTCGGATCCAGGTATACGACGAAGCTGGCTCCACCCGAGGCAGCCACCGTGACGGAGTTGGCTCGACGGCCACCCTCCCGGGATCCTGTACTCGGATCGCCATCCTTCCGGCAAGCGGTTAGGGTCAACAGTACTCCGAGACAAATCCAACCAACCGCTCGGATAACTGGGAACCGCATGATGACCCTTAGCAGGGCGTGGCCAAAGTAAGGTTTTCTTGTCAAACCCGTTCGATACCCTACCTGTTGTGCTAGGCCGGGCAGGCGGTCACGGCATGCCGTGGCCCTACGTTTGTGAACGCCCCGGTGCGCCCTGGGGCTTGGTCAAGTGTTTTCTTATTCACTGGTGGCTTCGGTGATATTGCCGGGTTGGTATCCGGAGATTTGCAGCTCACCATCGCCAATCTCCATACCACTGTCTCCGTAATAGTGGCCACGTACGCGACCGTCGTTCCGAAGACCCCAATACAAAACGTTAGCGAGGTCCTGTCCTCCCATGGCGTCGCGTCCCAGACTGGAAGAGAGGCCGACGCCGACGCGGAGGTCCTGCGTCGCCGCACCGCCCGTGAAGGCCACATCCACCTGGACGTAGTCGCCGACCTCGAGCACGACGTCCTCACGAAGGATCATGGTGGTCTGCGGCAGCCCAGGTGACAGATAGTTGATGCGGAGCGAGCCGGGATGAGTCGGTGGGTAGAGCAGCCGGAACATGTTCATTTCCGCGACAAGCGGCAAGACGTGAATCACAAACGTTGTCCCAACGATCAAGGCAAAGAGGGTTGCGCCGGAAAGGACGCCCGGCGCCAGCAACAGCACCGCCACAAGTAAGCTCGGGTAGATGATCAGCAGCCGCATCGGCACTTTCTTGCCGACGTAGCCGACCAAAGGGCTGAGAAAGCTACTGCCGTCGAACATTGCGGCAACCAGCATCAGGTGCTCTTTGGTGCCGGCGGGGGAGAAGATTACGTCGCTCTTCAGCGCCGCGAGGGAGAGTCCAAACAGCGCGACGAACGCGCACCCGCGCCGAGATTGTAAAAGGTCTCGTAAAACAAAGCCGGGCGGCAGCGGGCGGGCACCGCGTCCCGCTCATCGTTCGCTGGCCCGGGAAAACTCCGCGAGGTGCCGTCAGTGATGAACTGATTGAACTCACCGATCTGCTCGCGACCTGCGCAGCGCTCGTCGGCACGGAGCTGCCCGCCGGGATGGGCGAAGACAGTCGCAATGCACTTCCGGCTCTGCTGAAAGCGAAGCCGGCGAAACCCGTCCGTGACTTCGCAGTGCATCATTCGCTGTGGGGAGCCTTCGCGATCCGCAAAGGCCCATGGAAGATGATCCCGCAGCGCGGTTCGGGCGGATTCACATTTCCGAGAGAACTCGATCCGCAGAAAGCTGGTGGGCCGCCCGGTCAGCTCTACAACCTGGACGCCGACCCTTCAGAAACGAACAATGTCTGGGACGAGAAGCCGGATGTCGTGGCGGCATCGTTGCCGGATGCTATGATGACAGTACGTGTGCAGAGGCTCACCCGGCGGGCCCCCGCAATCCTTAAATCTCATTGGAGGTACATGCATGCGTTTCCAGGATCATGTAATCCAATCGACACAGCAGGCGGTTATGGCGATAGGGTTGGCAGTCATCATCGGTTTCGCCGTGCCTTGTTCAGCCGAGCAGGACCCGAGTCTCGTCGCCCACTACACGTTTGAGGAAGGTCCCGGCGGCGCAGTGAAAGACTGGTCCGGCAACGGTAACGACGGAACGAACCGGGGCGCCGGCTACGTTACGCTGCCCGAGGGAAAAGGCTTCGCGCTTTCGTTTGATGCGCCGGATGCGCACGTGGACTGTGGCAGCGGCCCGGGCCTCGATCTCACCGGACCCCTCACTATCGAGTTGTGGTTCTATCCGGAGAACAGGCTGAAGAAAGGGCAGACTGGGCTGGTCGGCAAGAGCCACGGCAGCTATCTGCTGGCCTACGATAGCAGCTGCTGGTTCTTTGTCACCACGCGCTCGGGGGGCACCCACTGTTCCGTGAGTGCCGACATCGGGGGGTGGCGTCACATCGTGGCGACCTTCGACGGCGAGAACGTCAAGACCTACAGCGACGGCAAGCTCCGGAACAGCCAGAAAGCGAAGTCGGCGAAGGTCAACAGCGTCAAGGAGAACCTCTATCTGAGATACCCCGTTGTCCACGGCAAGGTCGAGCCGCCCTTCAAGGGCATGATGGATGACGTGAGGATCTACAATCGCGCGCTTTCAGAAGCGGAGGTGATCCGCCACTACAACGACGAGATCCAGGAACGGCCGTACATCCCCGGGTTTGAGGGAGTGAAATTGGATTGGCGCGTTCTTGCACCCACATCGACGCTCGTGGTGACGGCGGATCCGTCGCGCATGGTCTTACGGCCGACCGGGGCCGGCTTGAGACTGGAGCTGCGCGATCCCGACCGCGGCGAGGTGGTCGCGCGACACGAGGAGGCCGACGTCGTGCCCCAGACCGGGACCATCGACTGTCTCATGAGCGTCAAGGGCCTCCCCCCCGGCGAATATGAACTGCGGGCGGAGATCATGCTCAATGGTGTCCGGATCGGCGTCCCGTCCTCGACCAAGGTGAAGCTCTCCATGCAGAAACCCGCGTGGGCCGCCGCCTACGACGACGTGACAGTCCTCAACAACCTCGTGGCGGAACTGCTCGCCGTCCACACGCCCCAGAAGGAACCCCAGAAGACCTATGCCTTCACCAACCCGAGGGACGGCTGGATCTTCATCTCCTCGACCGCGAAGACGGAGGGTGCGGACAGGGTGTCTCTGTCTCTCGATTCTCCCGACGTCAAGGACGCCGTGATCGTCCATACCCATGAAGAGAATGAGACTCTCGAGGCCATGCGCCATATCCCCGCCGGTTTGCATAAGCTCTACGTCAACTGCGATCGGGAAGCGCGCCCGAGCGAGCTGGTCGTCCGGGCTATCCCCGAGATCATCCCTGTCGAGGTCGGCTACGGGCGCGCTCCCATCGTGCCGGCGTATGGGCCTTACACCTGGGAGTACCTGGAAGGGATCAACCTGATCCAGAACGGCAACGTGCTCATCGAGCGGTCTCCCAGCCCGGAAAACGCTGGACACGTGGCGGACTGGAGAAGACAGGGCAAGAAAGTGATCGCCTTCTACAGCACGGTGTGGCTGGAGCGAAATTACGATCCCGTTACATCTGAGGCGATCGTGAAGGAGTGGTCGACATTCCGGGGCTTCCAGAGCCCGGACTACGGCGGCATCATAGTGGACGAGTTCGCCAGCAATCACAATGCAGCTCAGTATGTCGCCTTCGCAGTGGCCATCAAGAGACTCGCGCAGGATCCAAGGCTCAAAGGCAAGGTCCTCTATGCCTACGCTGCCCGCAGCAGTACCCAGAAGCGGTCCCAACCCTTAGTGAGGGCCGTCATTGATACCGGATACAAGTTGTCCGAAGAATTATACATCGGGGAACAGCCCACGGAAAAAGCCGCAAGGGAAGTCCTGAATGAGGGCCTCAGACGGAACATGCTGCGCCATCTGAGTGCCCACCCCGATTTCGCCAGGCACATGAACATGAACCTCGGATTCTTCTGCACTCCGGCTCTAAGCTCGGACGTCTATCCCGGCGTCGACTACAAGGTCTACCTCGACATGCAGATGAACCTGATCGCCAACGACCCGACGTTCTTCGGGCTCTACGGGTTCCAATGGTATCACATCGGATACGTCGATGAAGAGGTCCTCCGCTGGTCGGCGAAGCTCCTTCGCCACTACCTGATCGAGGGAAAGCGAGACCGCCTCACAACCGACCCCTACCAGCTCCCCCACATCACGAATGGGGACTTCAACAAAGGCACTGCCGGATGGACCGTCCGGAGTGCTGAAGAGGACAGCGTCGTTGTCAGATGGGCGCCCGGCTACGGCCGGCTCCAGGGCCGTCGCGGCGGCGACAACGTGGGAGATGCGGTGTTCGTGACAAGACGCGCAGGCAATGCCCCCAACCGCATCTCGCAGACGATCAGGAAGCTCACCCCCGGGAGGACCTACTCCGTCACGATGTTCATCATGGACCATGGAGAGTACAGTAGAGGGAAGTCGGTCGAGCAGTCGCATCCCGCGAGCGTGCGGCTGGAACGTGTAGAGCTCCTCCCCGAGAGGTCCTTCCGTGTCGTGTTCGGCAGCGGCGACCACAGCTTCGGCCCGTTCGACCGCGAAAACCAGCTCTACATCACCTACTACCGCGATGTCTTCCGCGCCAGGGAGGAAACGGCAGAGATCATCCTCTCCGATTGGGCCGGCGAGGAAGACCCGGGCGGACCCGTCGGCCAGGAGCTTGGATTCAACTTCATACAGATACAACCCTATCTCGAAGATTGAACGGTAGCGCCCGGACACGCCGGTACGGAGAAGTGCAATAATATGGCGTCCCTACTATTGTCCCCCCGAAGAATATCGTTGTATGTTGTGGAGGAGTCGTTTCTCTGACGACACGCACTCTGACGAGAGGTTCACTCACTCTCAAATGATCGGCGACGTGCCATGACCGTCACCATGTGTGCGCCGTGTCTTTGCGAATGTTCGTACTTGGCGTGATCGCACACTGGCAGTGACATCAGCCGCTTGAACGCATCCCGTGGCTCGGCGTACTTTCGGCCTTCCGCAATCTTCTTTGCTCTTTCTTCGACTTCCGTGCGAAACTGTCTCACAACCTTATCCAGCGCTGACACTGCCCAGCCGGTGAGATTCGCCATCATCTGCCTCTCAGTCTTTGGCATCGTGGTCAGTGCGATCATGACTACGGCATCTCTTGTGAGCGCAACCGCTCAAAGAGCGAATCAACGTGCAGTCGTAGCTGAGGGAGTGTTTCGTCTGCCGGGGCAACATCCAGATCGTGGACCTCCCAATACTCGATCCGCTCTTCCCAATGCGGAAACATCTTTCGGATGAGGGGACGGTGCTCCGTTTCTTTGACGGCTATTGTCACTTCGGCACGAACGAGATCATCTTCCCGCAATGACATCGGCAATCGAAGTGGCTCCGTCGAAATTCCAAACTTTTCGCATTCACTAACTGTGTGCTGCGAGAGCGACCCTTCGTTGTCAGAGAAAAGTTGAAGTCCACGGGAATCAACGTGCCAGTTGATTTCATACTCAGTGGCCAGATGGCGGAAATACAACTCAGCAAACCGGCTGCGGTAGTAGTTTCCAGTGCAGATGAAAAGCAGCATGTTCATTCGATTTCTTCCCTGAATTGACTGGCAGCTACACTTCGCTCTGTCATCCCGAAACGGCTCCTGAGCGCTTGTTCCAGCACGTCAAAGGCGACAAGTTCGGCGGCTTCGAGGACTTCCTGCTTCTCGAAGTCTGGGTGTTCCCACCATTGCGCCTCAGTCACGAAGTCAGAATTCAGGCTGTTGCCACGCTCATCCAGTGTGTTCATCGCTCTGACGCCGCATTGGAATGATTCTCGCCTTTTTCAACCTTCCTGATTTCAGATAAAACCCAGTCAAACGTACTCAAGAACTTGTTCAATGTGTCGGGTGCAACAAGCAACTCAAGCCCGAACGTCGGTCGTCGTGTCAGCGCATCATCAGGAATGGTCACACCTTGAATCTCTGAAAGTTGCTGAGCAAGTTCCTTTCGCTTGTGTTCTTCGCCAAATGGCGGTTTTTTCATGTGTTGGAACTGAAGCCCTATCCGTCCGTATGTCCAGACGGAATACGTAAAATTCTTTCCCAACCTGTTGTCATACATCGGGAAGAAAGAGCCGTCGTTCTTGCCCCTACCCCACCAAATCCGCAAGCCGTGAGCCTTTGCCCAATCAAGACATTTCTCGGCAACACCGACCTCTTCCTCGCCTCGATGGAGTCGTAGACTTTCTAAAAACGAAGCCTCGTCCCACTGCTTGCCTGCTACCGTGCCGGATGATTTCTTCTGCCGAGCGGCCTCTGTCTGTCCCAACACTCTTGGAACCAGTGTCTTCACTCCTTCGCCAATGAATTGTTTGATCTCAATTGCGAGAACTTCTGCCGGGTCCATCTGCTCGTTCAAAAACTCGACAATCCGTCGCAGTTCCGCAGGAATCGAGTCGGCGACTAAGACCATTCGAATTCGACCAGCTTGCAGATTGGTCTTCACCCGTTGCCAGAATTCAGCAGGCTCGTAATCCTCGCCGAGATGAGTGCACAGCACTTCCTCGGGGTCTTCGTCGCTGGCCTCACAGCGACCTACAAACTTCGCTTTGATTTCCTCGACAGGCCAATAGGCCACAGCGTTTGCGGCAACTGAAATTGCCAAGAGCGGGTAGCTTCTGCGTCGATTGGCCGTGGTTGTGGTTACATTGCCCACGATCGCGGTTAGTCGCTTGGCAATAGGAGCAATGTAATGTCAAGTGATCGCGAAGAACTAGCCATAACGCGACCGTCTCGCAACGCACC
>Ga0310121_10002912_pt1 | contig 15970 bp, 11 predicted proteins | sample CB27_Tmax_986_MG_FD_203504 | JGI IMG/M metagenome (GOLD analysis project Ga0310121, IMG submission 203504) | Marine microbial communities from Western Arctic Ocean, Canada - CB27_Tmax_986 | ecosystem: Environmental > Aquatic > Marine > Oceanic | place: Canada: Western Arctic Ocean | collected...
AGGGTTCGAAAGTATCGTACCCTGCCTGCGCAATGTTCCTGCCAACCGGAGACTCTCCCAATCCCAAGAATTTCACGCCGTGGGTCACCTACGCGCTGATCGGCCTGAACATTGCCATCTACTTGTTTATAACGATTCCGCTTTCGAGACAGGGGGTCGATTCACGGAATCCACTGTTGGCGGAGTATCTCGATACGATTCGGTCTTCCGTTCCTCCCGGCGTCACTCTGCGCCAGGTGATCCAGTCGATATCGAACTACGATCTCTACCTGTTTTCGCACGGCTTCAAACCGGGCGCGCCGCAGCCCTGGGATCTTTTATTCTCGATGTTCCTGCACGGCGGATTGGCGCACATCTTCGGGAACATGCTCTTTCTCTTTATCTACGGGGATAACGTTGAACACCGCGTGGGGCGCTTCAGGTACCTGGTGCTGTATCTTTTGACCGGGGTTGCCGCCACGGTGTTCTTCAGCGTCTTCGCCCGCGGAAGCATGATCCCCATGGTTGGCGCGTCCGGCGCAATCTCCGGCGTGCTGGGACTCTATTTTCTGCTCTTTCCCCGAAACGAGGTAAAGGTATTCATTTTCCTGTTTCCAATCTTGATGGACTTTGTCCTGCTTCCGGCGAGGCTGGTGCTCGGCATCTACCTGGTCCTCGACAATCTGCTTCCCTTTTTCTTCGGCGCCCATTCGGGCGTAGCCCATGGTGCGCACATCGGCGGGTTCATTGCCGGATGGTGCATCGCCTTCGTGGGAGAGCGCCATCTCTGGCGCCGGCGCCTTCACCTCCAGGTTGAACGTGATCCGGACGAAACGCCTCCGGACCCGATGCCCGAGCGGCTGCGAAAGGCCATCCATACCGGGAATCACCGTCGTGCCTTACACCTCGCTTCAGAGGCGGAGCCAAAGCACATTGCAAATCTGGGCCCCAAGGAATGTATCCAGCTTTCGAGTTGGATGGAAGAGGCCGGCTACGCCCAATCTGCTGCCCGCATCCTCCGGGGATGCATCGCCCGGCACCGGAGCGCGGGACTGGCGGAGGTCTACCTCCAGCTAGGCATGTTGCGACTGCGGCAGGGCCAGGATGCTGCCGCCTACCAGCACCTGATGGAAGCGATTGATCGCGCGAGCGATCCGGACACAAAAACCCAGGCCAAAGCGGCCTTGGAACACGTAAACCTCTACCGCCGAAAGTAGCACGGGCATCCGACCCGTGCTACGGAACGCGAACTTCGACATTCGACACTTTGCCCCACAAACCGGTTGGGTTCCACTCCACAGGATGCCCGCGCCACGTTTGCGGCGCGCCTACACGTCCGCTACGATCTTGTCGTAGAACCCAAGGTAGTCGTCACGTGCTTCGCCCGCACGGCACTGGATGGCACTGCGTGGATGGGCATTCATCTGCCCGGTAATGTTGTACGGCACGGATGGGCCCCAATCATATTTAGCCTGGATTGGGAGCATCGTTTCCTGGATCGCCTTGAGAATCGGACGCAATTTGAACTTCGGATTACGAAGAAACCCGAGAAGAATTTCAGTGTGGCAATTGCCGGCGCCGCGACCCATGCCCAGGAGCGTACCATCGGCGCGGTTGGCGCCGAGGATGATTGCTTCGATGGTGTTCGCAAAGGCGAGCTGCAGATTGTTGTGCGCATGGATCCCGACATCCTTTCCGGTTCCCTCCAGCGCCTTGGAGTATTTCCGAATCAGGTGGTCAATCTGTTCGCGGTAGAGATTTCCATAGCTGTCGACCACGACGACGGCCAGGGCAGGGGTCTCGCGGGCGAGCTGCAGCATCTGATCGATTTCCGCTTCCTGAACAATGGAAATCGCCATGACGTTAAGACAGGTTTCATATCCCATCTCGTGCGCGTGCTCGATCATGTCCGTTGCTTCCTCAATCTGATGGACATAGCAGGCGACCCGAATCATATCGAGAACGCTCTCGTTTGCGGGAATAATCTGGTTCTTCCAGTCGCTCTTTCCACCGGCGTCCGCCATCGCGCACAACTTCAAACCGGTCTCGCTCGAGGAGTGATCTCCGACCGCGCGCCGCATGTCTTCCTCGTGGCAATGACGCCAGGGACCGAACTTATCCTTGGGGAACTGTTCCGGGGAATTCTTGTATCCGATCTCCATGTAATCGATTCCCGACTCGACACACGCTTCGTACACCGCCTTTACCTGGTCGTCGGTAAACTGCGAATCATTCACGAGGCCGCCATCACGAATCGTGCAGTCAAGCACCTGCAACTCAGGGCGATATGTAATCCAAGGGGCTTTATCCGTTGTCATCTAGTTCTCCCGTCTACTTTCGCGAATCTACTACGCCCCTGCTCTCAAAAAACCGGCAAAAAGCGTAACCAGCCTGCAAACTTACACGAAACAAGCTATCAAAGCAATGCCTATCCGCTGAGTGACGGCCAAGGACTTTCGCACCGTTTTCGTCGACAATGAGCGGGGGGGAGTACGATGATGGAGCGACCAGCTTGTGATCGTAGTGTGAAGTATTGAGTCATGAGGAAGTTCCCGTCATATCGAGGGCTCCGCAGGAAGGGACCAGCTCGATGCGAAACCTGATCCTCAGCGGTGGCATTGCCCACGACTACGCCGCAACCTCACCGATCCTGGCGGAAATTCTCTCTGAAATAGGGATTGCGTCAGAGATTCGAGAGGAGTTCGATCTGGTTGAGAGTGGAGCTTTGTCTGACTTCGACCTGCTCACGCTAAATTGCGTACGATGGACATGTGCTCGGAATCCGGATTTCCGAGACAGGTGGGGATTCGAACTCTCAGAGAAAGCGCGCCTGGGCATTCTGGACTACCTCGCACAGGGCAAGGGCTTGCTGGCATTGCATTGCGCGACCATATGCTTCGATGATTGGCCGGAATACCGGAACATTCTCGGCGCATGGTGGAAATGGGATCACTCCGGACACGGCCCCTACCGGGATCACGTCATGCACATTCAAGACAGTACGCACCCCATCACAAAAGGCCTTGAGGACTTCACGGTAATGGATGAGCTCTATACGAATCCGGTGATCGTCGACAGGGTAGATCCACTGATGACGGCCGACTGGGAAGAGAAGACCCACCCGATGCTCTGGGTTCGGGCGTACGGCAATGCACGCATATGCTATTGCGCGCCAGGTCACGGCGTCGAGACATTCGAGAATTCAACCCTCCAGAAAATACTCCAGCGGAGCGCTCTCTGGGTGACTCGAAAGCTCTGATGCGGAAAAGAAGAGAGAGGGCAAGAGTCGGTGATTACGTTTTGGGTTACGGATTCCCGCCATGCCGCCCGTGCGGCTATCGTTCTCCGCATGGCCCGGTTGCTGCGAATCGCCGCTATGTATTCATAGAGACTTTGATGCCGGCTTGATTCTCCAACTCGCCAATCCATTCGAGAGCACAAACATCGAATTGCTCGAATGCTTTTTCCCCAGGCGTGTCCGTGCTCTTAAACCGTTCGAAAAGCACGCGTTTACAGTATGTTTTGGTGTCGGCCATCTTCGAATAAAACTCAATGACACCGATGCCATGTTCGTGATGTTGACCCGGCGGATCTGACGGCAGCTCGCGCCCATTGGAGATGAAATCCAGTGTAGCCGAGAGCGTTGAAATTTCGGGCTTCTCTTTTTCAAGCCACTGTTCAAAGGCTTCGTCAGTGATTCCGGTCTCTTCCCAAAAGTCAATTTTGTCCACGGGCAATTCAGCGCAACGCCGGGTCACGAAATCACGGTCGAGGAATGAAAGCAGGTTGCCTGCTTTCGGGCCTGCCTCGCGGTCAAGCAACACTCGATAAAGCGCCTTGAACGCCTTGGGTTGATGAATCGGCGTTAGACGGGCGGCGTTGAAGACAGCGACCTGCAAGGCTTCGCCCTCCCATTGTGTTTTCGGCAGGAGGCCGGAGAAGGTTTGCAAAAAACCGCGTTGGGCAGCGGTGAGTTCCTGCGCACGCGCCGGCAATTTTTCCTGCAGGCGAGTTTTCTCTTCCTCCGCCGCGTAGTTCGTCAGCCAGTAATTTGCGGCGCGAATGCGGAGGTCGAGGTGTTTGCGCTCCAGTTCGGTGAAGGGCGAGCCTTTCCGCTTTTCCAATTCCTTTACCGCGTCAAGATGCGGCATTTGGACGAGAGCGATGACGAGTTGAAAATCCGCGACCCAATGATCCGCCTCCGCCTCCGCTCGCGACAATTCATAAACGCGCTTGTCGTCCACCGAAATTTTCGGGTCGTGTAAATAGCGCCGATGGAAGCGGTCGAATTCGTTGAACACCTTGATGATGTGAACCTCCGTAGGTTCGAAGTTCACGGCCTGTCGTGGGGGCGTGCGAATCATCAGAAATCGCAGGATCTCCGGTGGCAGAAAATCCGCCATGGCGCGCGAGGAAACACCGACGCCTTTGCTCGAACTCATCTTCGCGCCTCCGACGAGGAAAAAGTCGTAAGGACAGTTAAGCGGCGGCTCTTGCCCGAAAATCGCGCGCAGGCACGCTATCGCCACGTCGCGCGAGCCGCCTTTGGTGCTGTGATCTTTTCCCGCGCCTTCAATCGTGACAGGAAATGTTTTCCACTTCGCGCACCATTCGAGTTTCCACGGCAATTTTCCATTGCCGTCGAATGGCGACATCTTGCCGCGATGTCCACATCCACGTGCCCACTTCACCAAATCCGGCTTGCACTCGTAGACAACTTCTTTGCCGTCGTAGGCTGTAATTTCGGTCGTGCCAATGCGCCCGCACTCTTCGCAGATGACTTGAAACGGAAGCCAGGTGTCCGGTCGCTCCGCCCCGCTGACCTCCTTGTAGATGCGGCGGACGATATCAGCCTTGCGAAGAATCGCATCAATTGCCTCATTAAACTTTCCGGCGCGGTAAATATCGCGCATCCGGTAAAATTCCGGTTGCACGCCCAGTTCGTCAAACACGGTGAAGAATTCAGAGATGAAATGCTCCGCCATGTCCGTGGCTTCTGAGCCGGGCGGTGGCGGCGTGTTGCAGAGAGGCGCGCCTAGATATTTTTCAAAGTGCTCTGTCTCGCCGTAAGGAATTTCGTCCACCGGATCGTAATCATCCACGCCGAACAAGTAGCGGACGGGCACTCCTTTGGACGTAAGCGTCCGGAAAATAGCGTCGTGAATCAGTGGTCCGCGCAACGCGCCCACGTGCGCGCGCCCCGAAGGCGTCTTCGAGTCGTTAATGGTCTGCGGCCCGTCAATCTTCTCAACCAGTTGGTCACACCAAAACATATCGTCCTTTGCCCTTGATCCTTCAGCAAGGTTTCAGATTCCGCACATCGACACAAGGCCGAATCAGATTTTCTTCCTCAATCCGCTCCCGACGGTCATGAGAAGAAATCTCGCGATAATGGCATAAGAATGACGCCATTGCGCAGAGGCGTATTTTTCCACCCTTGTTTTCCATACCCAACCTGTGGCACCGTTCGCAATCCGACTTTTCTCCTGCACTTGAGATGTAGATGCCCCTGGCCAGTATAAAGACAATGTTCGAGTCCGCTGTCGCGGGAAAGTACGCGATCGGATACTTCGAGAGTTGGAACCTTGAATCACTGCAAGGCGTCCTCGACGCTGCCGAAGAAACACGGTCGCCCATTGTGATCGGTTTTAACGGCGAATTCCTCAGCGATCCTGATCGACTGGCGGCGGAACGACTGGCCCTATACGGAGGCGCCGGAAAGGCGGCGGCCGAAGCCTCCCCGGTACCCTGCGGATTTATCTTTAATGAATGCACCCGCGACGAGTGGTCGCTCCGGGCGATTGACGAAGGGTTCAACCTGATCATGCCCATTGACGGCGGGAACGACTACGAGGCGTATATCCTGCGCACCGCGGAGATCTCGGGACGAGCGCATGAGCATGGCGTGGCGGTTGAGGGGGAAATCGGGGAGTTGCCGGATGGGTTTGACGCGGCCCACGAAGGACTCTCCACGCACCCGGACCAGGCCGCCGACTTTGTCGAGCGAACAGGCGTGGATCTGCTTGCCGTCAGCGTAGGCAACGTACACTGCCATACCGGGGACGGCATGGGACTTGACCTGGAACTGCTCGAGAAGATCCGCCGGCGGGTGGATATTCCCCTGGTGCTGCACGGGGGAACCGGAATCGAAGGCGGGGCACTCAAGGAGGCCATCGCACTGGGCGCTGCAAAAATTAACTACGGCACGTACCTGAAGCGGGCATACCTGGATGCGGTGCGAAAGGCATTGGATTCGCAATGCCCTGATCCCCACAAATTGCTGGGTGGCGGTGGAGAAGAAGACGTGATGGTGCTCGGTCGCCACGCCATCAAAGACGCCGTACTGGAGCGCATCCACCTGTTGGGGTGCTGCGGAAAGGCATGATTCGATGTAGTCGTTATGAATGGTTTTCAGTAGTCAGTAATCAGTGGTGCCCCCGGCTGGGCCGCACTGAAACCTGCACGATTAAGCAAGTAAAATGAATCCAGTACCCGACAACCGAAAAACAACAACCGAAAGCCGATATGGACGTTGAACTTAAAATGCCCGATCTCTCAACCACCGGGTCGGAAGTCACCCTGTTGAACTGGCTGGTGGAGGTGGGAGAGGAGGTCAAACGGGGACAACCACTGGTTGAGATTGAAACCGACAAGGCCACCATGGAGGTCGAATCAGTGGCGGCGGGGACGGTCAAGGAATTGTGCGCTGAACCCGGCACGGAAGTCGCCGTCGGGGCGGTGATCGCGATCATCGAGAAGGCCGGCTCCGCTGCGCCCGCTCCGGACGCCGTGGCCTCGGCCCGCGATACGGAGAAGCAATCGCCCGACCGACCCGCATCGAAACCCAAACCCGGATCGCTCTTTGCCAAAAAGAAAAAGCCGGGCACGGAGACTCCCGCGAAGTCGCGCGTCATACCACCGGATGCCGCGATGGCGTTCGTCGGCAAGCGGATGCAGCAGAGCAAACAAACCGCGCCCCACTTTTATCTTCAAACCTCCGCCAATGCCGATCCGATGAGTGCCCGGCGCCAGGCTTCGGAACCGAAGCTGGCGTGGGACGCATTCTTTGTGAAGGCGATCGGCACGGCGCTGCAGGAGTTCGACCGGATGTGTTGTTCAATCGAGGGCGAAAACCTGGTGCGGCGTGAGGAACAATCCGTCGGTGTGGCGGTCAGTTTCGACGAGGCGCTGTACGTCCTGCCCGTCCGCGATCCCGCCGGCAAATCGCTGGAAGATATTTCGGGTGAGATCCGCCGCAACGCTGAAGCGCTCCGGTCCGGGGACAAGGAGTTACGCAAACTGCAGCCGGCCTGCCTGACGGTTACCAATCTCGGCGCCGCGAATGTCGAGGTGTTCAGCGCCATCATTAATCCCCCGGAATCCGCCATCCTGGCAGTGGGGAAAATCGAACCCAAACCCGTTGTCGTCGATGGCGAGATTGCCGTGCAGAGCCGAGTGAACCTCGTGCTCTCGGTTGACCACCGTGTGGTCAATGGACGTTATGCAGCGGACTTCTTAAGCCGCATCGTGAAAGAACTGGAAGAGACTATATGAATCAGGAACTCATCAAGAAAATCCAAGTCCGTATAGAGAAAGGCGGCTACGAGAAAGCCTTTCTCCTGGACCTGTTCGAACGAATGTTTCTCATCCGGGAATTCGAGGAACAGGTGAAATTTCTCTTCCTGGAAGGGTCCATGCCCGGCACGATCCACCAGTGTCAGGGTCAGGAAGCGAGTGCCGTCGGTGTCTGTTCGGCCCTGCGCACGGAGGATTTCATCACCTCGACGCACCGGCCTCATGGCCATGCCCTCGCCAAGGGTTTGTCGCCCGATGAAATGCTCGGCGAACTCTACGGTCGAACCTCGGGATGCTGCAAAGGCAAAGGCGGATCCATGCACGTGGGCAATATGGACAAGGGCATGCTACCGGCGATCGCGATCGTTGGGGGCAATATTCCAGTGGCCGCGGGCATGGCGCTGGCCTTCAAGTTGAAAAAGACCGACCAGGTCGTTGCCTGTTTCTTTGGCGACGGCGCGACCGGCGAGGGGGCTTTTCATGAAGGAATCAATATGGCCGCAATCTGGGACCTGCCGGTCATCTATCTTTGCGAAAACAACCTGTACGGGGCTTCCACGGCCGCCAAGGATACGATGAGGTTGGACCGTATCGCCGACCGGGCCCTGGGGTGCGGGCTTCCCGGTAAGCAGGTCGACGGCAACGACGTTCTGGAAGTTTACGAGAACACCGTGGAGGCCGTCAAACGCTGCCAGGCGGGCGAAGGACCGATTTTCCTGGAACTTTTAACGTACCGGATTACCGGCCATTCCCGGAGGGACCCCTGTCACTACCAGCCGGACGACGAGAAGAAGGCCTGGTTTGACAAAGACCCGATCCTGGTCTTCCCCGCTGCCTTGATCGCAAGCGGCGTCTGCACGCAGCAGGAGATCGATGAACTCCGCACGGGGGTCGAGCAGCAGATCGAAGCCGCCGTCGGCCGCGCCCAGCAGGAACCTGAACCCACCCTTGACGACTTAACGACGGACGTTTTTTGCGCACCCGCCGCGAGTGTCTCGTAACTACAGAAAGCAGGTATTATGAAGCGACTATCACTGGCGGAAGCATTGCGGGAAGGCATTACCGAAGAAATGGAACGGGACGATTCGGTCTTCTGCATCGGCGAGGACATCGGCATCACCGGCGGCTTCGGGGGCGCATTTACTGTGACCCTGGATCTGGAAAAGAAATTTCGGGACCGGATGCTCGATACGCCGATTTCCGAGCTGGGTTTCACCGGGATCGCGGTTGGCGCGGCCATCATGGGAATGCGGCCGATCGCCGACATGCAGTACAGCGATTTTCTCTTTCTCGCCATGGACCAACTCGTGAACACCGCCGCCAAGATGCGTTATATGTCCGGCGGAACGGTTTCGGTGCCCATGGTGATGCGGGCCCCGGTGGGCGCCACCGGACGCGGCTCACAGCACGCACAAAACATGGAACGGTATTTCATCGGAGTCCCCGGCCTGAAGGTGGTTGCCGTCTCAAACGCCTACGACGCGAAGGGCATACTGAAAGCGGCGGTTCGCAACGACAACCCGGTGATGATGTTCGAGCACAAACTGCTGTACGGATCCAAGGGCGCCCGCGCCGAAATCGGCGCGATCGACAGTAGCAGCGATATTCCGGACGAGGATTACACGGTTCCCCTGGACAAGGCCGCCGTCTGCCGCGAAGGAACCGATTGCACCGTTCTCGGCTGGCTGTTGATGTTGCATCGGTCCAAGGCCGCGGCCGCGGCCCTGGAGTCGAAAGGCAAATCGGTGGAGGTGATCGACGTTCGGTCCCTCTCCCCGTTCGATTATGAAACTATAGGCAAGTCGATTGAAAAGACCGGCCGCGCCGTCATCGTCGAGGAGGGCGCCAAGACCGGTGGCGTCGGGGCCGAACTGGCCGCCGGGATTACCGAACGTTTCGCGGGTGACCTTATGGCGCCGGTCATGCGCATCGCCTCCGCCGACGTGCCCCCGCCCTTTTCCCCCATCCTGGAAGATGCGTATCGCCCGGAAGTGGACCGCATCATCGAAGGGATCGAAGAGACCCTGGAATTCTAATTCAAAATGTCCCGATTCAAAAAAGAAGGGGTATCAGTGTGGCATGTCGCTGACTTAAGCTGCCGCTCTGACGTGGTCTTTTCATGATCAATTCATTCTAGGGAACGACGGGGACCGCCGTCTCCAGAGATGCGACAACATCCTGAAAAGCACGAAGATATGAATTTGGAGACGGCGGTCCCCGCCGTATTGAGAATGGATGGGTCATGAAAAGACCGCATCGGTGCGACAGCTTAAGCGCCATTCCGCCCTGATTTTCCGGAGCCATGCGCATCTTCTTCATACTCCTGGCCCTGGTCGCCGCGACCTGGGTCATCCTGGACCGGTTCCCGACCGAGCAGGATAAGTATCCCGGCTACACCATCCTGCGCTGGGCGACGGACGCCAACCCCGCGCGATGGGATCAAATCCGGACCTTCAACGAACTGCACGAAAAGGACCGCATCCGTGTGCTTCTTCAACCGACGGCGGGTGTGGCAACCGACGTGCAGTTGAGCGGACGCCGCGGGCCGGACCTGGTCGACATCTATAGTCCGACGGCATTTTTCAACTACGCGAGCCAGGGCGTCCTGCTGGATGTCACGGATCGCGCGGAGCGAGGCGGGATCGGCGTCGACGACGTCTGGCCTGCCGCGCAAGCGCAGATCATGCACGAGGACCGACTCTATGCGCTGCCGACGAACTCCAGCGTGATGATGATGTATTACAACAAGAACGTGTTCGACGACCGCGGCGTTCCGTATCCGCCGTTGCACTGGACCTGGGAGGAATTTGTCGAGACCGCCCGCAAGTTGACGCACGTGGACGAGGCGACCGAACTGTATGAGTCATTCGGCTATCAGCCCTGGGGCGGCCAACTGGCGCTAAACATCTGGGGCTTCGCGGGGGAGGGCCGGCACTGGGGGATGGACGAGACGACCGGACTGATGACCCGGAGCCTGCTGAACGATCCGCCCTTCCAATCGTCCTACGACCTGGTTCACCGTTGCGTCCTTCGCGATCAGGTTTCGCCGCGACCGGGCCTCTTCGTGGAGGGCATCTCCGGCGAAGCGAGGAATGCGGGACTGCGGCTCTTTCTTACCGACCGGGTGGGAATGGTCGGCATCGGCCGCTGGGTGCTTTCGACCGGCTGGAAATACCCGGGCCTTCGATATGGGGTGACGACAATCCCCTCCCCGCCCGGCGTCGAACGACCGGGGTACCTGTACCTGGGACGCTCCACCGCGATCACCCGCGACTGCCGCCATCCCGAAGCGGCGTGGAAATTTCTCCAGTACCTGCTCAGCCCCGAATACAACCGCATCCTCGTGGCGCAAGGCGACGGAGTCGCGGCACCGAAACAACATGTCGACGCAGACTGGCATCTGTTCCAGCCGGAGTTTCCGGAAGTGCAGATCCGCATGTACGAGCGCATCTTCGACCGGTTCGAGAAGAAGATGTCGGAGTTCACCGGCGAGTCCGCCGGGCTGACGCGGCGGGAGCGGCTGCGCCGGTGCTACGAGGCATGGCTGGATTTCGATGAAGAGAAACAGCAACAGATGGAAGCGCAGGATATCCGCCCGTTGCAGGGTCTTGCCGACACCGAGCTCGCCCGGGCCGCCGCAACGGAATGGGGCCGGCTGTCCGGCGCGGAACAGCGCCAGGTTCGCGACGAGGTAACGGCGGAGCTGCGATTGAATCTCGACGCGATGACCCACGCGCGCCAGCCAATTCCGTCGCCCTATTGCTTCGGACCTCAATGGGGGCGCATCTTCGGGGACTCCCGGTTGGACTTGATCAACGCGGACCCGGAGGACTCCCCCCTTCAGTTCAGCGCCGAAGCGGCCGAACTGCTGACGCAGGCTGCGCGCCGCAACGCCGACCCGAACTACGGCCGGGAAAAGTACCGCATCGGCGGGCGCATCGGCCTGGCCGTGGTGGCGGCCGCAGCCATCGGGCTGGTGATCGGGGCCCCCGCCCTCGGCCGCCGCGCCCGGCGGGCCATGGGACGCAATCGTCCCGTGATCGCGGGGCGGCGCGAGTCGTGGTCCGAACGGTTGACCGGTCTGGCGTTCGTCGCGCCCAACTTCGCCGGCTTCTTCGTCTTCACCGCCTTTCCCGTGGTGTTTTCGATCGTGATCGCGTTCACGGAGTGGGACACCTTCGCGGGCACGGTGCGGTGGACAGGCTTCGACAACTTTGTCGACGTGTTCTGGAACGCCGACTTCTGGTTCTATTTCGCCAACACGATCATTCTCCTGCTGTCCATTCCGGTGAGCATCCTCGGCTCGCTGGTCCTCGCATCGATCCTGAATCGGCGCCTGCGCGGGACGGTCGTGTTCCGCACCCTGTTCTACATCCCCAGCCTGGTCAGCGGGGTGGCGGTGTTGGTGATGTGGAAGTTCATCTTCGAACCGCGCTTCGGCCTGCTCAATTCCCTGATTCGCGGCGTTCTGCCGGGGGCGGATCCACCGGCGTGGCTGACCAGCGAAGGATTCGGATGGCCCTGGCTCCCGATCTACCCGGCGATCTACATGATGGGGATCTGGGGCAGCATCGGCGGCACGAGCATGCTGCTCTACCTCGCCGGGTTGTCGAACATCCCGCCCGAGCTGTACGAAGCGGCGGAGATCGACGGCGCGGGCAAGTGGGCGCGCTTCTGGCGTGTCACCGTGCCTCTGGTCGCGCCCACAACATTTTTTATTGTTGTGATGAGCATGATCGCCGGGCTGCAGGGCGGCACCGACCTGGCCTTCGTCATGACCAACGGCGGCCCCGACGGCGCGACCACCACCCTGGGCTTCTATATGTTTCAGGAAGGCTTTTTCCAGTTCCGCATGGGCATCGCCTGCGCCGCGGCGTGGGTATTGTTCGCGTTTATTTTCACCCTGACCTGGCTGACGTTCAGGTACGGCAACCGGGGATACTTCTGATGTCGAACCGGTCCGCCGCACAACGAGAGGCGCACCGGCGTCGCTTCCGCCGGAAATCCGCGCGGGGGATGCTATACACGGCGCTGATCTGCCTGGCCCTGGCCCAGCTCATTCCGTTCCTGTGGATGGCCTCGACATCGATCAAAACGTCCGAAGAAGCCGCGATGATGAGCGAACTCGTTCCCCGGGAGTTGTCCGCCGAAGCGGTGCGGGAGGCGGCGCGCTACTGGATGCCCAGCCGCCCGCAATGGTCCAACTATGTCAAGGTGCTCGGCCTCGATCCCGAACGCACGCGCATACGCATCAATTTCGCCCATGCCTGCATCAACAGCGTGTTCGTCGCCCTGGCCATCACCTTCGGGCAGGTGCTGACCAGTGCGATGGCCGGGTTCGCGTTCTCGCGCCTGCGCTGGCCGGGACGGGACGCGACGTTCCTGCTCTACATCGCCACCCTGATGATCCCCGCCACCGTCACCATGATTCCCGGGTTCCTGATCCTGCGCGCGTTCGACTGGATCGACACTTACCAGGCGCTCATCATCCCCGGGCTCTGCAGCGCGTACGGCACATTCCTGGTGCGCCAGTACATGCTCGGTCTTTCGAGCGAGCTCGAGGAGAGCGCAATGATGGACGGTGCGTCCCACCTCGGCGTCTTCCTCCACGTCGCGCTACCGCTCTCCCGCCCCGTGCTGGTGGCGCTGGCCATCCTGAACTTTCTCGGCGCCTGGCAAGGATTTCTCGGCCCGCTGATCGTCACCTACAGCGAAAACCTGCGGGTCGCACCCCTGGCTCTCTACCTGATCCAGACCCAGTATGCATCGGAAGCCAATCTGGTCATGGCGGGCTCGCTCCTGCTGATGATTCCATGCATCATCGTCTTCGTACTCGGCCAGCGCTTCTTCGTAGAAGGGATCCAGCTCGGGGCCGTAAAGGGATAGCTCCTCACGAACCATCCAATCCGTAAAGTAGCGGAAGTCGCCAAGACTTCCGATCGGCGGAAAGGACTACGCCGCGGTTTACGTCGGGCTGAAGTACTTTAAAAAGAAGCTCCGCGATCGAGGAAGACGCAACGATCCGTTCTACAAATCCTAAATCTTTCGATCTGGCCCGAATCCCCACGTGTGGATAGACAAGGAGAATGTAAAATACGACACACCCCTGTTTTCTGCCCTGGTTTCAGAATCTCTGAAGTCCCTCAGGGAATAAGACACTCAATAAACCCGACCGATCCTGGCGGAATGACCAGGGGTCATCTGGTTGGGCTTTGCTACACGGGTCGGATACCCGTGCTACTTGTTTGCGCTGGGTCGCTCCAGTCTGTTTTTGTTGTGTCCCAGCGCCTGGCCCAATAGATGAAGGGCGTGTCGAGGATGGCAATGATGAATTTGAAAACGTATTTCACGCCGGCGAGATAGAGGGCGGTGCGCAGGTCCAGCACCGCCCACCATACCACCAGCGAATAGATGAGGGTGTCGATGATTTGCGACACCAGCGTCGAGAGACAATTGCGCAGCCACAGATGCTTTCCCTTTGTCGCCTTCTTCATCAGATGAAAAAACCAGACGTCGTGGGACTGGCTGATGAGGTAAGCGAGCATCGACCCGAAGACGAAGCGCGGGGTAAAACCGAACATGAACGAGAGCGCATCATGGGCCTGGGTCGCAATCTCGGTGGCTTTACCCCCTTCCGGCGTGGGTTCGAAAAGGAGGCTGAGGCTCATGGTAATCACCATGAACAGGTTCGCCGCAAAACCGATGAGCACCGCGCGCCCCGCTTCCCGCCGGCTATAGCGCTCGCCGAGCAGATCGGTGGCAAAGTAGATGCCGGAATAGAGGATCACCCCTAGGCTCGTGGTCATCCCGAACACCTGCGTAAGCTTGGGACCCTGGATGTTGCAAAGCATCACGTTGAGCACGATCACCGTGTACAATCCGGTCTTTCCGAAAAGGCGGAACATGACCACCGTAAAAGCAAGATCTAGAAGGACCACCAGAATCCACAGGAAACTCTGGTTGGCAGCCAATAATTCAACGAAAACATCGGGAATCATGACCAAGTATTGACCAGTGCAGCCTCACATTCCAGCGAACAAAACAAAGAAACTGTACTTCCACTTCGTTTTCTCCGTTACCTTCTGTTCAATTGGCAAATTTTGGGGAGCAGCTAAATAATGGAAATCTATCCGTGGCTACTGCAAGCTGGAGAAATTGTTCTTTGGATCCTCATTTGCCTCTCCTTTGTATTGGCGCTGGTGCTCTCATGCCTTTCGCTCTCCGGCACTTGGCTGGTGGCCCTTGCCGCGATTGGGGCGATTCTTTTGCGTCCGGGCGAGTTCCCCGGATGGGCAACGGTCATGGTTTTTCTTCTTCTCTCGGTTGCAGTTGAGCTAGTGGAGTGGTTTGCGGGGGCGTGGGGCGTCACGCGCCGCGGCGGTTCAGGTTGGGCCGGCCTGGCGGCGATTGTCGGGGGAACCATCGGCCTGATTGCGGGCACGTTCATTCCCGTTCCTATAGCAGGGAGCCTGGTCGGCATGCTGATCGGCAGCTTCGCGCTCACTTTTGCGGTGGAACAATACCGCCTCAATCACACCGGACAGGCCGCCCACATTGCGCGGGGCGCGGTAATCGCCCGAGTCCTCGTTATTTTCCTCAAAGTGGTGACCACCCTGGGCATGATTGCGTTCCTGGCGGCAGGGATTCTGTTTGGCTGATCATGGGGCGGCCGCCGGGGGGGCTGACTCAAATGGCTGACGTAGGCTGCCGCTCCGATGCAGTGCTGGTCATGATCCGGCCATTCTCAGAACGGCGGGGACCGCCGTTCCCGAGATTGAGTGGGACATGAATAGGCCTTCAGATCCTCTTTGTCCCCCGACCGTCCCGCATCTTCGTGCCCCGTCTTCGCCCCGCGTTTCGGCAGAGAAATTAGAGCACGAAGACGCGGGACGGTCGGGGGACAAAGGTAGATACAGAGCCCGGGGGGAGAGAGAAATTAGTTTTGGACTGAGTTTTGGAATTTAGTTTCAGTCACCACCCCATTTATCTGCTTGTGAAAATCTTCCGCTGCAGGAATGATCCCCCCGCAAAATAAGGAGTATTGTCATGAAAGTATGCGTCATTGGGGGAACCGGTCACATCGGGAGGTTCCTGACACCGGGACTGGTTCGCGACGGCCACCAGGTCACACTGATCACGAAGGGCGAAACCAAACAGACAGCGGACCCGGAATGGACACAAGTCAATGCGGTGCAGGCCGTTTACGAGCTTGGCGACGGTTTTCGAGATTTGATGAAGGACCTGGATATCGACGTCCTCATCGACATCATCGGAAACGATGTTCCGACTCTCTACGATAACGCCAAGCACCGGATCGAGCACATCATTCTCTGCGGATCAATCTGGATGTTCGGCGCCGCGAAAACCGTCCCCACCCCGGACGATACCCAGACTCCCTGCCCATTTGAAGGCTACG
>Ga0310121_10002914_pt1 | contig 15965 bp, 12 predicted proteins | sample CB27_Tmax_986_MG_FD_203504 | JGI IMG/M metagenome (GOLD analysis project Ga0310121, IMG submission 203504) | Marine microbial communities from Western Arctic Ocean, Canada - CB27_Tmax_986 | ecosystem: Environmental > Aquatic > Marine > Oceanic | place: Canada: Western Arctic Ocean | collected...
CACTTCACTTTTCGCGCGCTGGCCTTCGCTTTTCCGAGAGCCGGCAGAAGAATGCCGGCGAGGATCGCGATGATCGCTACGACGACCAGAAGTTCTATCAAAGTAAATCCGTTTATCGGACGTGATTGTGCATTCTTCATAATGGCTCTCCAAACTACTTGTTCGGTAGCCTATAGCATACGGGAGTGGGGGAAAAGCGTTCAGCGTTCTTTTGTCGCTTCCGTTGGACGGGGCCGTTTTTTCAGTTCGCTTCCGGGCTTGATATTCAGCTTTTTCCTAAGTTTTTTGAGATTCAGCTTTATCATTTCGTCCTTCGGGTTTAACTCACGAGCTTCCTTAAAGACCTCGAATGCTTCCTTGTCTTTCCCTAATCGGCGCAAGCGGAGTCCAAGCTGGGCGCGATAGTAAAAGTGGTTTGGCGCGAATTCGATGATTTCATTGAGCAGCTTGATGGAGCGTTCAGGGTCGCCCAGCAGATCTCCATAGACGCGACTAAGTTCCAGCTTCGCCTCCATATCAAGCGGATTGCGGGTGAGGCATTCCTCGAACGCAGCCGCGCACTGCTCCGCCAATTCAATCTTCCCGTCTGGATCGTAGAACCACACGCTTCTCGTTTTCAGCAGCGAAGCCTGCTCCTTGTGGGCTCGCCAAAGTCCGGGATAGGCGGCGACCGCCCGGTCCGCGACCTCCTGAGCCCGGTCGTATTGTAGTTCCTTCTTGCGAAGATGTTCGGCCTCCTGCGTCAGGAGGTAGGAATTCAGCATGCGGGCCGTCAACTGTGCCAGGAAAATACAGGCGCCGATTCCTATGACACAAACGACGACGGTGGAGACGACGGGTAGTTTGCGAAGCCGCAGCGAGCCGGTGTTTGAAAGAACTCCTCCGGTGACGGCGGCGAACCACACGAGAAGATGTACCACAGCGAAAATGTGCAGCTGAAAATCGAGTACTGCGTGAGCGGCTGTGGCAACGAGGCAACTAAGAAATCCGGCACAAACCCAGGCTGCATTCGAGTTTTTCTCGCGCAGGTAGGCAGCGAAAAACCGGCAGCCGACAACAAGGCCTATCAGGCAGGCGAGCCCGGCGCCAACCAGTCCATAGTCCGATGCGGTATTGAGATATTCATTGTGCGCGTAGTGAGGCCACTTTTCCACGTCCCGGTACTGGTTCTTGTATTTTGGATAAATCCAGCGGTAGCTCGCGGGGCCATGCCCGAACCAGGGCCGGTCCTGAATGGCGACGGCCGTGTCCTGCCACACCGCGGGCCGCATATCTCCCTTGATCGCAGTATCCACCCGGTCGTGAACGATCGATGAACCGATATACATTCCGGCGCCGACCGCCGCCAGCACGATGGGAACCGCCACCACGGCCAGCACGAATCGTTTTGCGCCGGCCCGGAAAGAGGCGAGCAAAACCAGCGCGGAGAGTCCCGCGGCCGCACCTATCCATCCGCTTCTCGATTCAGTGAGCACCAGAACCGGAATGGAGAGAACGAACGTATACCCGGCGAGGATGCGGAGCGACCAGCCGGCGCTTTTCATGGGAACAAGCGCGGCCGAACTGATGATCAACAACTCCAGAACGAACGCAAAATGATTTGGGCAGATGAGCGTTCCGCTTGCCCGCATGCCGTAGCCCTCCGGGCGGGTCTGGCTCAGCACAAGATTCGATCCGTGAGTGTGCTGAATGATCGCATACCAGACGATGAGGCTGCCAACGATAAGAGGAATTGCGTAGCAGATCCGCCATCGGCCCCGAATGAGTGCGAGCTGGTATATCGCCCAATAGGACAACAGGTAACTAACGATCTTCAGTACTTCGACTAACGCCTCGTAGGGAATCGCGGCGGAAGCTATGAGCATGGCGCCAAGGACCGCGAACGCGAGGATGGACAGCCAACCTGCCGGCAGCCGAACGACGGTTTGGCCGGGGTTGATGAGACGGGAAAAAAAAACTAGGGCCGCGGCAACGTACACCACCATGAGAAATGGGGCGCTATATGAAAAACGAACGCCACCATACAGAACCATCCCCGCCGTGCCGGGGAGAAGAAGGATCAGGAGCGCCAACCAGTCGAAAGTCGATCGTGCTGCGGAAGTAAGAGCCATTGGGAGATGATACGCTGGGGCGGCACCTTCGGCACCCCCGGCCGCCGGACATCAGCCCCAAATACTTCTGGGTACGATGATCATGTCACCCGGCTCGATCGGAATATCTCGGTCAGGATGTTTTTCCATCTCCTGCGCGTTGTGGGTCGATGTTTTACCTCCCCGAAGAATCTTTATTTTTTTCTTGTTCGCGAAGTCGTTAAATCCCAAGGCTGAGCTGATTGCCTGTAGCAGCGTCTGCCCCGGCGCGTAGGGGAACTGCCCTGGTCTCAATACTTCTCCGCGCACGAAATAAGTCCGCGAGACGGGCACGAGCACCGTGACATTGAGATACTTGAAATACTGCGGAACATACGCGTCGTGAATCAGTTGTTCCAGTTCGTGACCGGTTTTGCCTTCAGCCTTGACCTTATCGATCCACTGAAGCGTTATCGTTCCATCCGGGTCGACGGAATCTTCGAAGGACATCGGCGTGGGGATGCCACGGAGGATAACGCCCACTGGATCCCCGGTTTTCAGGCGGTAGGAATGTGCTTTCGCCGCCCCCAGGGATGGCGGGAGAACCTCGTATGCGTCCTCGCTCTCAATCTCCCCGGAAGACTCGAATTCGTGAGGAGGAGGGCGCATCTTAATCTCCCCTTCACTCAGTATGACCGGGTCATAATCATCGCCTTCCGCTTGTGGAGCAGATGCGCAACCGGCCAGTCCCAGCACAAGGATTATGCCGCCGAAGATAGGCAAACTCTGTTTCACTTTCTTCAACCTAGAACACTTCCTCTTTTTTCGGTTTCTTCCGCGAGTCCTCGCCCCCGGCCGCCTGGTCATCGGTCGGCTCTATCGACTCTTCGGACCGGCTGTAATAATACGGATACTGCCCGTGGTAGTAAGAGTAGTAGTCGTCGCGCATGACGTTGATGTTATTGAGCACCACGCCAAGGATGTTCCCGCCCACGGTTTCGATCGTGCGCTTTGCGCGAGTCGACATGGTACGGGGATATTTGCGGTACTGAATGACAAGCAGCACGCCATCCACTTCACTGGCGAGAATGGAAGCGTCGCTCACGCCCATCAGGGGCGGCGAGTCAAAGAACACGTAGTCGTACCGTGCTTTCAGATTCTTCACCAGATCGCGCATGCGCTCCGAGTCAAGAAGCCCGGCGGTCGCACGCGGGATTCTTCCACTGGAAAGGAAGTGAAGATTAGGAATCGTTGTCGGCTTGATGATTTCCTCGATGGAGAGGTCACGCACGAGAAGATTTGTAAGCCCGTACCGATTCGACATGTCGAGAAAGGTGTGCTGCACCGGCCGACGCAAATCTGAATCCACGATCAACACCTTGTCTCCCAGCTGCGCGCAAACATACGCAAGATTAAACAGGGTGGTCGATTTTCCCTCGCCGACACCTCCGCTGGCCACGGCGAAGGCGCCGCCTCCAAGCCCTCCTTTGTTGGAGAAGAGCATGTTGGTACGGAGCAGACGATAGACTTCGGCGTGAGGATTGTCGGGGCCTTCTTCGGAGAGCGGCCGTACTTTTTGCGGAATAATTCCAATGACAGGAAGCCCGAGATGCTGTTCGACGTCCTCCACTGTCTTGACGGACGTGTCGAGGTATTCGATGAAATAGGCCATGCCGATTCCCAAGCCCAGGCCTACGACGATGCTGACAAGAATGTTGAACAAATAATTAGGGCTGACGGGCTTGTTTTCGTCAGGAGTCAGTGCGTTCTCGATCACTTCCACCGGAGATCTCGGCATCTGAATTTCGATGCCTTCCTGCGCTATTCTTGCCCTCAATGCGTTTAGAATTTCGGTTTCCAAGGCAACCTTCCGGTACTCCCGTGAAATCCGGACATGAGAGGTCCCTTGTGCATCGATACTTTCCTGGCGAACCTCCTCGATGGCCATGTTGAGTTCCTCAAAACGTTGTGCGGCCACTTCGAGATCTGCGTTCAGTCCCGCCTTCAAACCCTTCACCGCGTCCGTCAAGTTGGTGCGCATTAGGTCGCGACCCGTGAGCAGGCGTATGACGTCGGGATGCTCGGGACCAAGCTGCTGCTGGATCAGTTTGAGACTGAGCTCCATGTCGACGAGCGCGTCTTTGTATTTACTCAGGTTGGGATCACGCGCGATGTAATCGATGGAGTAGAGCAACTCCTTGTCACCCATCGCCAGGATCTTATCGAGGCGGGCCTTTCGGACCATCATGTCAACACGGGCGTCGATCCGGTCCTTTTCCAGCTCCTGGAGCTGGTAGCTGGCGCTGTCCAGCCGTCCGCCCACGAGGCTGAAATCCGTTTCTTCCCTAATTTCCTGGAGGCCGTCCTCGGCGGTCGACACCTTCTCCTCTTGCTTTGCTATTTCGGAACGCAAGACGCTAATGGAGCCCGAAACCTCCTCCCGGATGTGGTCGAGGCGGTAATTCGAGTATGCCGTGGCGACTGCATTGGCAATCTCCGCTGCCTGTTCAGGATCCTGATTGTAGGCGAGGATATCAATCAGTGTCGTGTCCCGATAGGGGCGAACCTTTACCTGGTCATCCAGGATTTTAAAACATTCTTCAATGGGGATGAGCCCTTCCACTTCAAAAGTTGCGGCCCACTTCCGTTGAAGGTCGAGGTTTCTGATGACATCATAGAGAATCTGGCGAGACTTGATAATTTCGTACTGTGTGGCCACGAAAATAGGGTTGTAGCCGGACGCAGACTGGTTGCTATGGAAGACCTCCGTGGTCAGCGCGTCCTGCCCCACGGATATCCGTGAGCTGGCCATGTAGATTTTCGGGCGGGTGAAGGTATAGGCGGTGGCTGTGACAACTACCAGGAGGGTTACCGCAAGAATGATTTCCTTACGCGACCGTATGACGCGCCAGTAATCGAGAAAATGAATATCTTTTTCTTGCGTTTCTTCCATGATGGCTCCTTACGACAAAAAGCTAGTGGGGCTTGTGGACAAGCCCCACTAGCAAAATCACCGTATCCGTAAGGTTCTGCGGCGGATTAAATTTGAGCCGCGCAACGCCTAAATTTTTAGAACCCAACCGATTCCGCCACGTTGCCTCTTGAAGTTCTCGCGCACATCGGAATCTACATCGGTGTACTGCCAGTTTAATTCGAGGCTGTTTCGTCGATTGAGCTTGTAATTCATTCGTGCGGAAACCTGGTACCAATCCTCTTCGCCGTCTTTGAAAAGCTCCACCCCGGCGGCCTCGTTCCCGTCATATTCGTTGCGGGTGTAGGACACGGTGAGAAATCCCGATACCTTGGCCGTGATATCATGCCCGGCACTCAAGAAAACGCGACCACGATCCGTGCTGGAGTATGGGAAGATGTCGGACTCAAAAAGCGAATAGGAAGCGCCGACTGAAAGCCGAGTTGCCGGAGCGGGCAAATAGGTCAGCTTCAAATCGAAGGTCGGAGAAGTGCTGTCGTTCTGGGTCACAGTTCGTCCTTTAAAATCCCTGTTTTGGTACCCTGCGTGCGCACTTCCAAGAAAACCGGGATTGAAGGTGTGTTCCGCACCAACTCCGACTGAAACGGTATCCGAATCCCTTTCAGATATCTGGTATTCCAACGTCTCATAGCGAACATCCGCGGAAAATGCGGTTTGTGGTTTCCATGCATGTCGCAGTGTCAGGCCTCCAACGTACAAATCATAATCATTACGCTGCGCGACTTCATCTTCGTCGTACTGCAACGTGATCCAGCGGCCAGCCAATTCCAGTCGCGTTTTTGTTGTTACGAGATAAGACACCGCGCCGAGCAGGGCGTTGTAAATAAAATCATTTTGCTGTCGAAGCGTGGTTCCGCGATCGTTTTGTTCCGGATTCTGTGTGAATCGGTATGTGTCCTGAAGGCTGACTGACCATCGGGGATTGAAAATGTGATTGAAGGAGAGATCGAATGCGTTATCGAATGTAGAGTCATCTCCGGGGCGGTTTTCCCAAAATACGAATCCAGGGCGCCAGCGCAGGCTCAAAAAGGTGTTCTCCATCGACAAGTTGTAGCTGAGATCGATCTGTTCGATCACTTTCCAGCTCTGGAGTTGATTGTTCTGTGTCGTGAAAACGTTGTCGTCGTATTCGAGCCGAAGACGATTCTGCACATTCCAATTCTTATATGCCGCCCCTTGCGCCATCGCCGACCACGGGAGGCACAAAATTGCCAAGAGCCCGATCACCATACCTCGCGTCTTTACTGTCATGAAACTTCGCCCTCCTTACCGGTAGCCTGAGAACAAACTGGCCTACCCAACGAACTTGGTCGACCTAATGCCCTCTGTGAATTGTGCGCAATTTGCTTAGAAACGTTATGCTTCGCCTCCGTCCGGCGTCGGTCTCGAAGTCGGGGGAGGAGGAATAGGAACCAATGCGATGATATCCTTGACTTGTGCTTCGGTCAAGGGCTGTGGGATTAGTGTGATATCCGTGCCGAATTGGGTTTCATCCGGTGCTCCCAGGACAGATCTTTTCTTCAACGGATCCGTGGTCGTCGCTTCTTTCATCGCGTAGCTTATGATCGGATCGGTCATTGCGTTCGGGGAAACCGAGGCGATCGCCTCGTCCACATTATCCATCGGGACTCCCATCTCCTGCAAATATTCTATCCAGGAATTTGGATCATCGGGGTTCTCAATTTCGTCTACCGCCCCCATGGCCTGGACCAGCACTCGGGCAAGGTCTGCCTTCGTAACGGTTGATTCCGCATTCCACCCACCATCAGGCACAACGCCGTTGGAGACGAGAATCTGGAAGATTTCAAACGGGGTCGCAGGCAGAGAAATGAACGGGGCAAGGCCCATTATGTTCACCAGCATTGTAGCCAGTTCCGCTTGCGTTACCTGGTTGGCATCTTCGGCCGATGCCGCAGCACCACCGTCATCGCCGTCCGCTGCCAGTACTGGTGTGACTGAAAGTACAAACAATCCAGACACAAAAGCTATTAAGATTTTTTGGACACGTTCTTTCATATTTTTGTCTCCGATTTCAATCGGTAGCAGGAGCCTTGCCGTTTCTGCTAAATACGGCCGAATGCCGCAATATTCTACAAAGCTCCGAAAACACGCCTAATTACTGTTACCTACATACCATCGTTTTACTTGTATAGTCAATTTTAAAATTGTGAAAAAATCTGCCCCCGCCGCGGGTGTAATAAGTTTCGAATCTATTCCGCCTTGCCGGGTTCCTCGGTGGCTAAAATCCACTAATTTATAAGTGAGTTATTGAGTATCCTATAGAGTGATGAGAGGAGGAGTAAAGGAAAATATGCTATTAATAAGCCCGTTGACAAGTTGTCGCCCGGAACGCGCGGTTCTGATCGGAGAAAGCACGGCACGACAAACGGCTCAAACACGGCTTTTGGACACCGCTTGTCCCTCGGGACCAAGTTCGGCTCGCTGGTGCCCGGCGGCGGCCAAAACCTGATCCGTTGTTCGGAAATGGCACTTCGCCGTCTCCAGCAGAACCTCTGGACCTTTGGTTTTTACTAGAGTTTCAGCCTCTTCTCTCACTTTTTGGGACGCTCCCTTGGGAAAATCCTGGTCGTACTGATCCTTCATTTTGTCCAGCGCACGAAGGAAAGTAGCGCGCGCCAGAATTGATGCGGCGGCAACGGCAGGATCAGATTCTGCTTTCGGTCGCTGTTCGAGTTCGATCGAACGCCCTTTTTTCATCAAGGCTTGCTCGATCTGACGCTTGGGGCCAAATTGGTCCGCTACCGCACGGGTGCAGTTCGGAACCGCATCCAGGAGATTTTCGATTGCACGGGCGTGTCCCCAAGCCAGGATGTTATTCACGCTCCGCATTTTCAGATAAAGCCGATTGTAGGCTCGGGGACCAATGGTCACCAGTGCGAATTTTTTGTCCAGCAGCTTGCGAAGATCCCGGTCTAACCCACGCGCTTTCTTGTCGCTGCCGATCGCTTTGCTGTCTTTTACGCCCATTTCATTGAATTTGCGCGCGAGGTCCTCGTCACTGAAAACGGCGGCAATAACCATCGGACCAAAGAAATCGCCTTTCCCGCTCTCATCAACCCCCATGTGTGGCGAAAATGCTGCTGGATTCAGAAGTTCCTCATACCCGGTTCGGGCCTCCATCAACACCATCGGCTCCAGAATGAATTGTACCCAGTCCGTCGCGCCTTTGCCTTGTATCAGGCATTTTCCCGATGTGTAGAGCATCACCCTGCAGTGGTCGGCTTCTACCGCGGCACGCGTATGAGGGACCTCAACCGGTAAGTAATTGCCGCCGGCAAGGAGCTGCTCCAGCGAGTCCTGCTGATCCGGACTCAGGACAAACGTATAACTGTTTTTCGCTGCCATGGATCAAAAAAAGAGGACGGTATGAAACCGTCCTCCTTAATATAACACGCCGAATTACCGGAACTCTATAAGACGCTCTCCTTGCACACTTTCGTGATTCTGAACTTCACGGCCGTCTTGGCGGGAATCTGGATCTGTTCACCCGTAGCCGGATTCCGCCCCACACGCGCGAGACGGTTTACCAGCACAAGCTTCCCGATTCCCTGGACAGTGTATCCACTCCGGGCTTCCTGGTAAGCTAACGCAGCTTGCTCGTCCAGGAACTGTTTGACTTGCTTCTTATCCAACCCGGTTCGTTGAGCGAGTTCGGTCTGAATCTGCGACTTGGTCATTGCCATCAGCGGGCCTCCTTGCTGAAAGTTTCGAGTTCTGGCCAGTCACGATCGCTTGGAGATGCAACCCGCATTCCCAAGCATCCGTACTGTGATTCTGCCTCCATCGGTTCGTTTAGCAAGCGTTTTTTCTCAGAAAATTAACAATTTGATCCGAACTTCGGTGGGGGACGCTCCAATTTGCCCCCCGATCGTTCCAAAATCCCAGGCATGGCGCATCACTCCCGCGTTCGTGCACGCGCCTCTCGCACGGCATAATTCGGACTGTCCGCAGGCTGCGGTCACTTGTCTCCCAAGCCGTTGTTCTCTACTCTTATGGAAATGCGAAAACGCGACACCTTTCATGTTCTCTGCACCGTCCTCGCTGTGCTCGCGGACGGATTAGCCCTGCTCGCCGGCTTTGCTCTTGCGTGGTGGATTCGATTCGGGTCCGGGCTTATTCTCGTGGACAAGGGGTACCCCCCGCCGGTCATGTACATCTATGGCGCCTTGGTAGCCACCGTCATTTATCTGTTCATCTACGCATGGCTCAGTTTGTACCGCCGGCCGCAGTCGGGCTCGTTCATCGAATCGGTTCCCCGGCTGATTCGCGGCAACGTGATCGGAATCCTGGTGGTGCTGGCCCTCACCGGGGTGCGAATAACCGTAGTCGAGTATTCCAGGCTTACTATCGGATTCGCCTTCCTTACGACATGCTACATGACCATCCTGGTTCGATTTCTGATGTTCCAGCTCGAGATGCGTCTGGCAAGAATGCAGCAGAATCCGCGACGGGTTCTGATCATCGGAACCGACAACACGGCGTATCGACTCCGCCAGGGACTGGAGAACGACCCCCGTCTCAACTGCCGGGTGGTCGGGTTTTTTCCTTCGAACGAAAAATACCCGGATCTCGCGATCCCTCCCCGGCTGATCTTTCCGAAACTCGAAAAAATGATGGAACAGATCAAGAACGGGAAAGTGGATGAAGTCATCCTCGCCGAGATGTCTATTCCCAAGTCCAAAACGATGAGTATCATCTCCTTATGCGAAAAGCATCTGATCGATTTTCAACTGGTGCCTGACGTGTTCCGCCTGCTCACCAGTTCGGTGGAAGTTGAAAACATCAACGGGATCACCTTGCTCGGAGTGGGGCGCTGGCCCCTGGACCGAATCTGGAACCGCGGAGTGAAGCGGTTGGAGGATCTTGTCGGCGCGGCCATCTGCCTGCCCATCGCCGGTTTGATTATCGGGATCGCGGCCATTTGCATAAAAAAGTCGTCACCAGGCCCGGTCTTTTACCGCCAGCGCCGATGCGGAGAGGGCGGCAGGACTTTCGCGCTCTACAAGCTCCGAAGTATGCCCGTAAACGCAGAAGCGGGGACCGGCCCGGTCATGGCCAGCGAAGAAGACTCCAGGCCGACCCGTGTGGGGAAATTTCTTCGGCAATACAACATCGATGAACTGCCCCAACTCTGGAACGTGTTCAAGGGCGACATGAGTCTCGTCGGCCCGCGGCCCGAGCGCCCGCATTTCGTGGAACAATTCAAAGAGAACATCGGGCAATACATGTGGCGACACGTATATAAACCGGGCATGACCGGATGGGCACAGGTAAACGGTCTACGCGGCAAAACCAGTATTGAAAACCGCATCAAATATGACCTTTTCTATTTGGAAAACTGGTCGCTCGCATTCGATGTCAAGATTCTGCTACGAACACTGTTCGCTCGCGAAAATGCATACTGAGAAAGCGAACCGCGGTTTCGGTTCCGTTCTACGATGGAAAACGCACATGTAATCGACCATCCCCTCATACGGCACAGCCTGATCCGGTTGAGAGATGTTTCCACGCAGCCGCAAGAATTTCGCGCCATCGTGACCCGGCTCACCGGACTGCTCGCGTACGAAGCGACCCGAAATCTCGAAGTGGAATCCGCCCCCGTTCAAACGCCGCTGAAAACGGCCGCGGGCTCGCGCCTCGCAGGGCGCATCGGCATCATACCCATCCTTCGCGCCGAGCTGGGTATGGCGGAAGGCATCAGCGTACTGAAAGATCTGTCGCCCAATATCGAAATCTACGTGTGCTCGGTGGATGGACGGTTGAACGAGCAGGGGTACATCGTGCCGGGCCTCGGGGATGCGGGAAACCGCATGTTCAATACGGGGTGGGAGAACACCGGTTCAATCACAGAGTATGGATAAAAATGATGCGGGATGTGAAAAATCCGGAATACGCTCTCGTCTGCGTTCTCTTTGATATCGACGGGACGTTGCTATCGGCCAACGGGGCCGGCCGACGCGCATTCTCCAAGGCGCTGTCAACCACCTTTGGCTGGGAAGATCCGATGCGCCACGTCAATTTCTCCGGGGCCACGGACTTGATGGTTTTTGATCAGATCATGGCGGAGAAAGACTATTCACCCAGCCGGATGGAGCGAAACTCTTTCTTTCGCAACATGGGAGACGAGTTAGAAGCGACCCTGGGCGGGGGCGATCCCTTTTTATACGACGGTGTGAGTGAAGTGATCGCAAAGCTTTCCCAGGACAACAGGTATCTGCTCGGCCTGGTGACCGGCAACGTTGAGCGCTGCGCGCGCATTAAGCTGCGATGCTTCGATCTTGACTCCGCCTTTTCATTCGGCGGCTTTGGCCACGACCATCCGGATCGCAACGAGATTGCGGGATTCGCCGTCACGCGCGCGCGTCATTGCGCCGGAGAACCGCATGGCATCGACCGGTTCTATCTCGTCGGGGATACGCCCGCCGACATGCGGGCTGCGCGCGCGATCAATGCGATCGCGATCGGAGCAACTACGGGAGATGCCGATGCCGCCACGTTGCGGGAGTCCGGCGCAGATTTTGTGATTGATGAAATGACGGCACTGCTGGGAATCCTTCACCAGGCCGGATAACATCCTAATCACCGCCGGCGGGCTCTATTCTCCGGCGGCTCGCCTCCGGATGTCAGTACACGATGGGCGCGTAGACAGGATATCCTCCAAGTTTCTCCCGGCCACTGAGAAAAGCCAGTTCCACGAGGAAGTCGATCTCAACCACGGTGCCACCAAGCTGCTCGATCAAGGCCGCGGAAGCGGCGGCGGTACCGCCGGTCGCCAATAGGTCATCGATGATCAGGATTCGCTCTCCGCGAGACAGCGCATCGAGATGCACTTCGAGGGTCGCTTCCCCGTATTCCAGCTCGTAGGAGACTTCGATCGTCTGATGAGGCAACTTCCCCTTCTTGCGAATTGGAATCAAGCCGGCGTTCAATTCCAGCGCGAGAGGCCCTGCGAAAATAAACCCGCGCGACTCAATGCCGGCGACCTTATCGATCCCGGCGCCGCGATGGCGATCGGCAAACAGCCGAATCGCTTCCCTCAACAATTCCGGATTCGAAAGGACCGGAGTAATGTCCTTAAACAGGATGCCGGGTTTGGGAAAATCCGGCACATCCCGAATGGCCTGTGCTAGTGCTTTCGTATCGGTCATGCAGATATATGCCTGAGCTTTTTTATCGCCTCATCATTTGGCGCATCTTGGGCATACATCATGTCACGCAATTTTGACACCGCCGAGTTTTGAATCTGCCGAACCCGCTCCCGGGTGATATTAAAACGCTGCCCGACCCTCTCCAACGTCTCCACCCTGACGCCGTGCAGGCCGAATCGCCGGACTAAGATCTGCTGCTCTCTACTATCCAGCTCCTCGAGCAATGTCTCGATTTCCGCATGGGTCTGCCGGTCGTTGAGCTCCTCAAATGGGGTTCGGGCACTCTCGTCGCCAAGGACATCTCCGAATTCGCTGCTGCCACTGGCGTCACCGATGGGCGCGTCCAGCGACGTCGGCCTCAAAGATACCGTGCGCCAATGATTTACCGTCGCGGGCGTGATCTCCAGCGAGACCGCCAGCTCTTCGGCGGTCGGATCCCTACCCAGTTTTTCGGATAGGGCATGCTCGGCTCGCCGCATGCGAGCGATCTTGTCCACGAGATGCGCAGGCAGACGAATCGTTTTGGACTGGTTTGCCAATGCCCGCTTGATCGACTGCTTAATCCACCATGCCGCGTAGGTACTGAGCTTTCCGCCCTTTGCGGGGTCGAATCGACCCACCGCCTTCATGAGTCCGATATTTCCCTCGGAAATCAGGTCCAGCAGTGGAAGACCGTAGCGGGAGTAGTCGTGGGCAATCTTTACCACGAGCCGGAGATTCGCCCGAACCATCTTCTGACGGGCCTCCTCATCTCCGACCTTAATTCTGGTCGCCAACTCTATTTCTTCCTGCACCGTCAACAACGGTGTCTGTCCGATCTCCCGAAGGTAGATCTTGATCGCATTGCTTTCGTTTATCACGGTAGCTCATCTCCTCTCTGGATACGGACCCGCCACGACCTCGCCATCCAATGTACAGCGATAGTCCGGATTCGATTAGACCGAGAGGGCTGAAATTTTCGCCAAACTAAAAACTGAGCGCCCATGAATACATACTTACCAGTATGGACAGTTACAATGGCATGCTCTCAGGGATTAATCGGACCAAAGTCCTATCCCTTACACCACACCGCGTGGTATGTTGGTGGGCCAGTGAGGTTTAAGCCTAATTCGAAACCGGCAAACAAAAATATTGCTTGCCTTAATTTCGGCTAATTCCGGGGTGTAAAAGCAGATATCGGCCGACGGAGACGTGCCAACCGGGCCGATTGACGCTTCAGATCAGACCTGGAAAAATTATCCGTTCAGCGCCGCCTGAGCGGCCGCGAGGCGTGCAATGGGTACCCTGAACGGCGAACAACTGACGTAGTCGAGACCGGTTTGATAGCAGAATTTGACGCTGGATGGATCGCCACCATGCTCGCCACAAATGCCGCACTTGAGTTGGGTCCGGGTCTGGCGGCCCTTCCGAACCCCCATCTCAACGAGCTGTCCAACGCCCGTGATGTCAAGGTGTTGAAAGGGGTCGGACGGAAGGACTTTTTTGTCCAGGTAGTCGCCGAGAAAAGTCCCGATATCATCCCGGCTGAATCCGAACGCCATCTGTGTAAGATCGTTGGTGCCGAAGCTGAAGAACTCTGCCGTTTCCGCAATCTCATCTGCAGTGAGGGCGGCGCGGGGAATTTCGATCATGGTCCCAACCAGGTATTTGACCTTTCCCTTGCGGGCCGAAAGGACCTGATCGGCGGTAGACCGGATGATTTTCTCCAGGTAGTCGAATTCCGCCCGAGACCCGATGAGAGGAACCATGATTTCCGGTATCGCCTTTTTGCCTCGTTTTTCGACCGCGCAGGCCGCTTCCATAATTGCCCGGGTCTGCATGACACAAAGTTCGGGAAAGGTAATGGAGAGCCTGCACCCTCGATGCCCGAGCATCGGGTTGAATTCGTGAAGTTCGGTGACTCGCCGCTCAACCTTTGATGCGGGTACGCCGAGGCGGCGGGCCATCCTGGAGATATCTTTCTTGGAATGAGGCAGAAACTCGTGAAGGGGAGGATCAAGCAGTCGGACCGTCACCGGCAGACCGTTCATCGCCTTGAAGATGCCTTCAAAATCTTTCCGCTGGTAGGGGAGCAATTGCGCGAGCGCCTTTTCGCGACCCTCCCTCGATTCCGCTAAAATAAACTCCCGGATCGCCCAGATTCTATCGCCTTCGAAAAACATGTGCTCCGTCCGGCAGAGACCGATCCCTTCCGCGCCAAAGGCCCGCCCGACCTTGGAATCCGCCGGGGTGTCCGCATTGGTCCGGACTTTCATTTTCCGGTGTTGGTCGGACCAATCGGAGATCAACTTGTACGTCTGGTAAATGGGATCCTTTTTCGTGGTCTTCGTGGATCGGGTCACCGACCTCACCACCGGGCTGTCCATGGATGGGATCTGGCCCTCGTAGACGATGCCGGTGGAACCATTCAGGCTGATCCAGTCGCCTTCCTTCAACGTTCGGGACTCCACGGTGACCGTTTTTTTCTTATAGTCGATTCGAAGGGATGCCGCCCCGCAGATACAGCTCTTGCCCCATCCCCGCGCGACCACCGCGGCGTGAGACGTTATTCCGCCCGTGGTGGTGAGGATACCCTGTGCGGCCCACATACCCCCCACGTCTTCGGGACTTGTTTCGTGCCGGACAAGAATCAGCTTATCATTTTTGTTGCTCTTCACCGCACTCTCGGCCTTGTTCGCATCGAATACGATTTTCCCAACTGCCGCGCCCGGTCCCGCCGGCAATCCCTTCGCAACTACGGTCGCAATTTTCTCCGCCGCACTATCAAAAATAGGAAACAGCAATTGTTCAAGATCGTCTCCGGTTACCGTCAGCAGCGCTTCCTTTTGACTGAGCAGTTTCGGCAGGGGCTTTCCGGTTTCGGTATCTTTTCCCGTCGCCATTTCGACCGCCCATCGCACGCCGGCAATCCCGGTTCGTTTTGCATTGCGTGTCTGCAGCATCCACAGCTTGCCCTGCTCTACCGTGAACTCAACATCCTGGGGATACTTGTAATGCCTCTCGAGACGCGACATGATCTTCAGCAGATCTCCATGTGCCTTTTTCCACGTTCCACCCGGCTCGTCCGACATCTCATCAAGATCTTTCGGCGTCCTGATACCGGCCACGACATCTTCTCCCTGCGCATTGACCAGGTACTCTCCCATCGGCTTGGCCACCCCCGTCGAACTGTCGCGCGTAAACGCAACGCCGGTACCGCTCTTTTCCCCCATGTTTCCGAACACCATGGTGCACACGTTCACCGCGGTGCCGAGGAGTCCGGTAATTTTATTGATCTGACGATACTTGACCGCGCGATAAGACTCCCAGGAGCCGAACACGGCGCGAACACTTAAATCGAGCTGAGTCATCGGGTCTTGCGGAAACGGTTTCCTGACGCGTTTCTGATATACCTTCTTGTAAACGTCCACGAGCTCTTTGAGCTGCGTCGCGGAAAGATCCGTATCTTCTTTCGCTTTGTGTTTTTTCTTTATGAGAACAAGCTCCACTTCGAAATCGTGGTGTGACAATCCGGTGGTCGGACCCATGACGACAGTGCCGAACATGTCGATGAATCGGCGGTAGCAGTCCCACCCGGCGCGAGCGTTTCCGGTCTTGTCAATGAATCCAAGAACCGAACGATCCGTCAGTCCTAAGTTGAGCACGGTGTCCATCATGCCGGGCATGGAAATGGCAGAGCCGGATCGCACCGAAACCAGCAGCGGGTCGCGCGGATCTCCTAATCGTTTGCCCATG
>Ga0310121_10002915_pt1 | contig 15959 bp, 18 predicted proteins | sample CB27_Tmax_986_MG_FD_203504 | JGI IMG/M metagenome (GOLD analysis project Ga0310121, IMG submission 203504) | Marine microbial communities from Western Arctic Ocean, Canada - CB27_Tmax_986 | ecosystem: Environmental > Aquatic > Marine > Oceanic | place: Canada: Western Arctic Ocean | collected...
GGCGCGACGATGCCGATTGGCACGGCGCCCGCCCCCACTGAGGCACGGATGTCGTCGGGCGTGTCGCCCACCATCCAAGTGCGTTGCACGCCGAGACGGGAAGCGGCCTTTCGGACGGGCGCCGGGTCCGGTTTGAGGGGGCCGTCTTCCATGCAGACCACGGCGCGGAAGAGGTCGCTCAGGCCCTCCTTGTCGAGGAACCACTCGGCCTCTTCTCGAGGGCGGCCGGTTACGATCGCGAGGGGCAGCCGGTCCGCGAGGCGCGATAGAACGTCACGCGGCACCAGGAGGCGTTCGGATTCCCGGAGCCCGGGCGTGTTCGGGGTGCCGAGGTAGACTTTCTGGTACGCTTCGATGACGTCCTCGAGCGAGACTTCTACGCCCCGCCCCGCGAGGATGCGTTGCGTCAGGACCCAGTCGTTGTTGGCGTCGCCCGCGAGGACCATCGTAGCCAACTCCTCTCTCGTGACCTCCACCCCGAAGGTGCCCGCCGTCTCGAGCACGCACCTGCGATAGGAATCCTCGACGTCCGCGATCACCCCGTCCAGGTCGAACAGGATGGCGTCCGGCGCGAGGCAGATCCGTAGCGCCTCAAGAAGCCGTTCCAGCGGCTCCGCTCGTTCAGGCACGGTGATGCGTAACTTGTCGGCGATCTCAGGGCGGTGCGGGAATCGTCGCACACGAACCCCCAGTGCGTCCAATCCATTGAGGACGAAATCGCAGCGGGCGCCGAAGTCGGCGAGCACGAAGTTGCCTTCGGCTTGATCCGTCTCGATGCCCAGTCCGCTTAGGGCCTCCATAAGGCGCTCCCGCCCGGCACGCACGGCTGCGACGTGCTCCTCCAACGCCGCATCGCCCGTGCTCAGTTGGGTCCGAACCGCGGCCAACGAAAGTCCGGCAACCGGGAAGGGACTCCCCACGTTCCGGAGTACGGTGGCGACTTCAGGCGATGCCACGGCGTAGCCCACTCTGCAACCCGCCAGTCCCCAGGCCTTCGAGAACGTGCGCACGGTGACGACGTTGTCGAACTGTTGTGCGACAGAGGTGAGATCCTGATCGGAGTACTCGACGTAGGCGTGATCGAGGACGACCATCGCCCCGAAGGCGGCTCCGGAGTTCACATCGGACGCAGCCGCGGCGACGCGCTCGAGATCACTCGCGGTGGCAGTGCGGCCCGTCGGGTTATTCGGCGAGATCATGGCGACGAGTGACGCACCGTCGTCCAGGGCGGCGATGACCGCGTCGGTGGGAAAGGCGTCGGTCCATGGTACGGGAGCGATCTCCCCACCGACCACGGCTGCAAAGCGGTACATCATCTCGAAGGCGGGTATGGGAAGGACGAGGCGCCGACCGGGCGCCAGAAAGGCGCGAAAGACGCGGTCCAGCGCCTCGTCCGCGCCGGCCGTCACAACGACACGTGCCGGATCCACCCCGAGCCGTTTGGCGATGTCGGACTCCAGGGGGCGGGCGTCCGGGTAATCCCGGACTTTGGACAGGTCCACCGTCGCCAGATCCTCGAGGAGCGCGCGTGGTGGAGGATTCCCCTCGTTACCGTCTAGCTTGAGCACCCCGGGCTCCGGCTGGGCCGGTCCCTTGTAGAGATCCCGGGGAATCCAAGTCGCAGGGAGCAGTGATGCTCGGTCGGTCATGGGACGATTTGGGAGATCGACGTGACGACGACGTCAGTGCCGCCCGCGGCTTTGATGGCCGGGATGATCTCAGGAAGCTTTTCCCTCAACACGGCTGCTTTGACCGCGTATCCGCTGTCTCCGTAGAGAGGGGCTACGGTGGCCTCGCGCATGCACGGCAGGAGCGATACGACTTCTTTGAGACGCTCCTCAGGGGCGTTCACTTCGATCATGACCCGCTTGCGAGCGTCGAGTACGCTCCGGAGCAGCAGGCGCAGGTCCTCGATACGTTCCCGCTTCACATCGTGCTCCATGGCCTGGGGACTCGCGTACAGCCGCGTCGACGACGTGATCACCGTATCGACGATCTCGAGGTCGTTCGCCCGTAGGGTGCTGCCGGTTGCGGTGTTGTCGACGATGACGTCGGCGTCCTCGGGGGGAAAGACCTCGGTGGCGCCAAAGGAGCGTACGAACTCCGCGTCGAAGTCTCGTCGTGCGATCCAGGCCTTGGTGAGCGTCTCGTATTCGGATGAAACCACGAGGGGTCGCCCGATCGAGTCGAGTCGATCGAAGAGGCCGGTGGGGGCCGCTGCCACCACGCTTACGGGGTCGAGCCCCGTATCCAGGAGTTCCACGACCTCGGCGCCCAGCTCCTCGACCCAATCGGCTCCCGCGAATCCCACGTCGCGACTCCCAAGCTCCAGCATCTCGACGATGTTCTGGTGCTTGAGGACCTTCGCCTCACAATCGGGAAGGGACACGGCGGGGCGGTACCCACGGGCCGTCGCGGTTACGCGGATGCCGGCGTCGGCCAGCAGCGCGAGCACCGCGTCCTGCATGCGGCCCTTGGGCAAAGCGAGACGGAGAGCATCCGCGCCCGCATCGTCCCGGTTTTTGTTCTCTTGGTTCATGAAGGAGCTCCGTAGTGTGCGCCGGAACTCCGAGGAGGGCATATATGAAAAACGCCGACCTCAGAGGCCGGCGTAAGGTGCGCTCAGGTCGTCAGACGATCTTCAACCTCAGTAGCACAGCCCCAGCCAGCCGCTCAGGAGCGGATGGTGATGGTGATGGTGGTGCCGATGATGTCGAGTCGAAGTGTTCATGGAAAGTACGTTAAATGCGGGAGCTTGGTGAGGTCAAGTGCCGGGGGGCTGGAGGGTCGTGCCGGAGGGCTGGTGCGTCGTTCACATCCCGGCTTGCAGAATCCTGTCCGCCGACGCCTTGCGGAAGGTGGCTCGGCGCACCTAGTCCGCTTCTTTCAACGCGCGTTGGATCTCTGGGCAGACGCTTCGGACCACCTCGACATCCTCCCTGCACAACTCTATAGAGAGCACACGGAGTCATCGCTCGGCACGTCGCGGTCCGTCAAGTTCCATGGAGCAAGGCCATTTCACCGAAGAATTCCCCGGCGATAAGCGTCGCCAAGTCCCTGCTAGATCCGCCGTCTTGTCGGGACACACCCTGACCACGCCTCGCGCCACCAGGAACAAGGATGGAGACCGAACCGCCCTGGCGGACGATGATCTCACCGGCGGGCGCCGTCCTGCGCCGGAGCTTGGCCGACACGATGGAAAACTCAGTTTCAGGCATATCGGCGAAGAACGGCACGTTCTTCAGAAGCTCCTCAGGGCCAACCGTGAGTTTGGCCGGCTGGCTGGCCCGCACTCCTCTCAGGTCCGCCGCCAGATCCTCGAGCATGGCCTCCGCTACTCCCTCAGGGATCATCCCGGCACGAGCCTTCTCTTCAATGGCCTCGTGCTCTGCATGGAGAATCAGTCTCTTGGCCAAACGTTCCTGCGCTGAACTCACGAAACTGTTCGGCGCTCTCATCGAGCCGGTCTCGGGCCTGTTCCTTCCAATAACAGTAAGTGGTCCGGAGCTCAGCCACGACCTCAGGTCGTGTGGATGCCAGTTCGGCTAGATGGTCCATGTCGAGCGTTACTTGGAGGCTGACCTGGGAGCGGGCCCAGGCCGTCTCATAATCCTGATCGGTTCGCTCCGCTCGCAGCCTCTCCGCCCACAACCGGGCGCCCATGCCAGGAACCGATGGATCCTGCTCTCCATGCGCTCGACGGTGGGAGGGTAAAGCGTGTACTCAGGTAGGCTCCCTTGGTGTCGAATGCCCTCGCTTTGGAGCTCGATGGAGTGGACCAGACTACGGTGGGTTCGTTCCGTCAGATGCCCGTGGGTAAACATCTGGTAGTACAGCGTGTTCTCCTCTCCGAATGAATGGAGGTACAGGAGTCTCCGTTCCGGCTCGACATCAACTCCCCGACTCGAGCTCCTGGACTTACGCCACCAAAAGTCAGGCCGGCGAAGAGAAACGACAGAGCACTCGACGGGCCCGGGGGCTGCCGAGCGCTCAATTGAGGGGCTTATTCGCGGGTACGCAAACAAGGGTCATAAACATTTGGTGTATGGTCCCGCAATGGGACGCCTGACCTGACGTTTGCTAGCCGATCAGGGCCTGATACACCAGCCTGCGGAACTGCTGACGGAAGGTGATGTCGCGGTTCGGACGAATCTGCACCATGAACACGCCGATCAAGTTCTCCTCGGGGTCGACCCAGAACGAGGTCCCCTGAACTCCGATCCAGGAGTAGCTTCCCACCGAATCGGGCATCCCGTCCCGTCCCGCTTCTGTCTTTACTGTGAAGCCGAGCCCGAAGCCCCAGCCGGGTTGCAGGAATCCCGTCGGAATCCCGTCCTCCAAGTGATTCACGGTCATCATCTCGAGCGTTTTCCGCCCGAGGATTCGCTCCCCGTCCAGCTCCCCTCCGTTGAGGAGCATCTGGGCGAATCTGGCATAGTCCTGCGCCGTCGACATGAGACCGGCGCCGCCCGAGAAATTCCTGAGCGGGGGAGTGACGCCGACGGTGTCGCCGAGGACGAGCGCCCGCTCGGGCCCTGAATGCCCATAGGTGCGCGCGAAGCGATCCCGTTTCGAGGCGGGTACGTCGAACGCGGTGTCGAGCATGCCGAGCGGCTCGAAGATTCGCTCGCGCAGGAAAGCGTCGAACGACTGCCCGGAGACGACTTCGACGAATCGGGCGAGCACGTCTGCGGAAACGCTGTAGTGCCACCGTGTCCCGGGTTGGTAGGCCAGCGGGATCTCCCCCAGTTGGGCGACCACGCCCTCGAGTGTCGACTGGTATAGCACCTCACGCTCCCGGTAGACCGAATCGACGACGGTGTTGGAAAACTCCCCGTAGGTAAAGCCGGACGTATGACGCAGCAGATCCTGGATCGTCACGGATCGGCGCGCCCGCTCTGTGGGGATGGGCTGTCCGCGAACCGCTTCAGAAAGATTGGCTACTTGGAGATCGGCGAGCTCGGGCAGATAACGACCGATGGGCTCATTGAGAAAGAAATGCCCCTCCTCGTACAGCATCATCACAGCCACGGCGGTGATGGGTTTCGTCATGGAGTAGATGCGGAAAATATCTGTTTCCTCCATGGCATCGCCCTCGTCGAGGTCTCTCACCCCCCATGCGTCGACGTAGGCGACCCTCCCGTTTCTCAGCACCATCCCAACGGCTCCTGAGATCCTCCCTTCGTCCGCGTAGGCCTGAAAAGTCTCTCCGAGGCGCTGGAGACGATCCGATGACAGCCCGACTTCCTCGGGCGCCGCGCGGCGGATCCGCTGTGCCGAAAGGGAGGGCACGGCCAAGGCGAACAGGCTCACGACGATGGTTGCTTCTCGAATCATGCCCAACCTCCGATATGTGGGCGAGAGCACCGAGACGGTGCAGGGATTTCCAATCCTTGTGGCCCCGGCAGCGCGATCTCCAGAGCCAGCACGAAGAGTACTCGTGGACTGGCGGGCGCGCGAGTCCGGTCGCGACCTCAGATTCGAACTGGCTAGCGGTGGTTGAGAACGATATGATTGGCGGTTACAGTCCAACGAGAATCGGGAGGGTCGAGTGATTTTGAGCACCGTCAAATCTCCAACGCACACCTTGGCAAGGGTCTTCCTCGGTCTGCTTGCGGTCGCCCTCGTGCCCGCTTACGCTGAGGCACAGTCTGCGGACATCCCGAGGACCGCGTCCGGGCGGCCTGATCTGAACGGCATCTGGCAAGCGCTCGGCAACGCCCATTGGGACATCGAGCCGCACCAGGCGCGCGCCGCGCTCCAGATGGTACCGGGCCCCATAGTTCCCGTGCCTGCTCCGGAGGTGGTCTCGTTTGGCGCCGTCGGGGCAGTTCCGCCGGGGATGGGGATCGTCGAAGGCGGAGAGATTCCCTACCTCCCTCAGGCGCTCGCGACCCGGGAGGCGAACCGGGAGAGCTGGGTCACGCTGGACCCGGTGGTCAAGTGCTACCTGCCTGGGGTGCCACGTGCCACCTACATGCCCTTCCCGTTCCATATCTTTCAGAGTGAGCGTGCTTTCTTCATCACGTATGAATTCGCCGGCGCCGACCGCAACGTCTATCTCGAGGATCCGGGCGAGCCGCAGGTGGACTCTTGGATGGGTCAGTCCGTCGGCCACTGGGAGGGCGACACGTTCGTGGTGGAGGCACGCGGCTTCACCGGCCAGGCCTGGCTCGACCGCTCCGGAAATCACGCGAGCTATCAGTTGCGGGTCACGGAGCGTTACACGATGACGAGCCCTTACCACATCCTCTATGAAGCCACGCTGGAGGATCCCAGCACCTTCTCGCGCCCGTGGACGATCCGCCTGCCGCTGTACAAACACATTGAGGATGGTGCTCGAATCGGCGTATTCAAGTGCGTGGAGTTCGTGGAGGAGCTTCTGTATGGGCAGTATCGTAAAGTACCTTAAGACGTTGGTTGACTCGGGAGAGGAGAAAAGATGACGCTGCGTTTCTACGGTTTTCTTTTTGTGCTTGGTCTAGGGATCGCGGCCGAAGGGTTGATCGCGCCCGCGGCGGCCCAGGCGCCGTCCCGGAGTGCCAGCGGATGGGTGGCGCCACGCACGGCCGATGATCGCCCGGACCTCCAAGGAAACTGGAGTAACGCCACGCTCACGCCGTTGCAGCGCCGAAGCGGCCGGGCCAAGGTTCTGACCACGCAACAAGTCGATGATATCGAGCACGGGCGGGAGAGCGTCGTCATCGAGCGTTCAGCGGCGAGCGACCCGGACCGTGATGCGCCTGAAGCCGGGGGCACGAACCCGATCTGCATCGACGCGCCCACGACGTGCTACAACGAGGTCTATATCGACCCCGGCACACGGGTCGCCATCGTGAACGGTGAGCCCAGGAGCTCCCTCATCACGGTGCCCGCGAACGGTCGTATACCGGCTCTGACGGATGAGGCTCGTCTGCGTATAGCGGAGTCCCGGGACTTCAATAGCCAGTTCGGCCAGTACGACCACCCGGAGGTCCGGCCGGTCGCCGAACGTTGCCTCATATCCTTCGGCAGCAATGCGGGCCCGCCGATGCTTCCCAACGGATGGTACAACAACAACTACACGATCGTGCAGACGGCCGACCACGTGTTGATCATGGCCGAGATGGTCCACGACGCCCGGATCATTCGGATCGGCGACGGCCCACGGCTGCCGCCTGACATCCGTCCGTGGTTGGGCGACTCGTGGGGTCATTGGGAGGGGGACGTGCTCGTGGTGGAGACCACGAACCTGCATCCTCTGCAGCAGTACACGTCGGAGAAAATGAAGGTGACCGAGCGCTTCAGCAGGGTAGCTGAGGATGCCCTCCTCTACGAGTTCATGATCGACGACCCGACGACCTACGCCCAGCCATGGGGTGGGCAGGTCCCGATGAAGGACTTGGGCGAAAAGCTGTATGAGTACGCCTGCCACGAGGGCAATTACGCCCTCTCGAACATATTGATGGGTGCACGGTATCAAGAGACAGTTGACGCGGACGCAAATCGAGACTGAGCCGAGGTGAAAATGATGAGAACGAAATTGATCTACGGGACTTTGATTTTGGGAGCCGTCGCGCTCTTGGCCTATGCGGCTCCCGCGGTCGCCCACCACGCTTTCGGGGCGGAGTTCGACCCGGATGCCCCCATTCGCCTCCAGGGCAATATCGTCAGGGTAGAGTGGGTGAATCCGCATTCGTGGATTCACATCGAGGTGACGAATGATGACGGTACGTCGCAGGTCTGGATGGTCGAGGGAGGCACGCCAAACGTGCTTCAGAGACGAGGCCTCCGCCGAGATTGTCTGCCGATCGGCGCTGAGTTGATCGTCGACGGTTATCAGGCGAAGGACCACTCTCTCCCCCGGGCCAACGGCCGCGACGTCACGTTCACAGATGGCAGGAAGTTCTTCCTGGGATCGTCGGGTACCGGCGCTCCGGAGGATGGGGCTGAGCGCAGGTCTCCCGCGGGCGGCGCGGGGAGATGCTGACCGGGTAAAACCCCCCAGGAGGCCAGATGGGCTCGTGTGGGTCAGGTCCCCGTCTTCAGCGCCGCTGAGGTCGATAGCCTTGAGGGGACGGCGGCGGTCTTCCTCGAGAGGGTGAGTCAGGCGAGCGATCCCGACCGCGCGGCCCAACCTAGCGTCGACCCGTCGCTCGGTGGATCAACGTGGCTTGGACGGCCCAGGTCATGGGGACGGCCAGCCATAGTACGGCCAGCCGAAGCCCTCCGAGAGCGTCCGCATGATCGTCCATGCGATAAACATGACCGCAAAGCCCACTCCGAACACCAGAGCGAGGCGGCTGAAAGGTATGTCTCCCGCCTTCCTCGCGAGTTCGCCCCTCACCCCTTCCCCCTCAGGCTGGTTGAGGCCGCTGTCTTCCACAGATTCCTCCGGCATGTGTCCTCCGAACCCGTTATGAGAGTAGTCCGATAAGGCGCCCTTCTATGGCTACCCACGTCCAGAGGCCGATGGACACGAGCCCCACGACCTTGCCCCAGACCGGCCCCACACGCGCCTCGTCCGCCATGGTCACCTTGTGTCGAAGCGTGAAGGTGAAGATCAACGCGACCAAAAGGAGCCGCATCTTCAGCCAGAAGAACGGGCTGTAATACTCTCTGATCGGGAGGGACAGGACCTGCGGAATGCCGGTGAGCAGCATGCAGATGAGTGCGCCGATCAGCCACGGACGCGCATCTCGCGCGACTCTCGCCACCGGCTGTTGCGTCATCCCGCGGCCGAGCAGTCGCACGTCGACGATGAGCAGCGAGCCGAACAGGATGACCAGCGCCATAATGTGCATCACGTTGATCAGCGGCGCAGCATATGATGAAGTATTGATCCAGTCGCCGACCCGGAGGCCATCCAACCACTCGAAGAGAGGTAGTAGCATGAGATCGGAGGTCTACTCGAAGGTCAGCCAGTCGTAGGCCGTCAATCGGCCGAAGGCCACAATACAGGCCCACATGGCCAGGGACAGCACCCCCGCCACCTTCGCTTTGAGAGGCGGGCCGGCGGCATCCCACTTGGCGACTGAGCGATAGGTCGTGAAGTGAAAGAGTAGTGCGTTCACGCCAGCCAGCACCATCAACGCCATCTTGATCCAGTAGAGCACCCTCCCGAAGTAACGCATCGGCTGGGCGTAGAAGAGCAGAAGTCCGGCGAGGGAGGTCACCACCATACCCACCATCTGCCACGGAAAGAGCCGCGCTTGGACCTCGGAGAAGGGAGTGCCTCGGTACGCCACGCCGAGGAGGCGTAGGTCCATCATCACGACGAGCCCGGCAAACATTGCCAGCGAGATGAGGTGGATCGTCAGCAAGACCGGGAAGGCGTAGAGCGACTCGCGCATGGCGATGCTGCTTGGGAACGCGTCCATCCACTCGAACCAGCTACGTAGACTCATGGGCTCATCCACAAGGCGAGGTGTGGCCCAGCGCCGCCGGTTCGGGCACCGACTACCAGGCTGATGTCAGACGTTAGGCAAACGGTCAAGGCGTGCAGCGTGGTTCCGCATCGCGATACGCCTCGTGGCAGAAATAACACGCGTCTGCGAGGTCGTTGGTGGCGTCACTCGCGGCCTCTCGATCTCTGGCCCGCGCCGCGACCAGCATGACGTCGGCCGCGTCCTTCAGCTGCCCGACGAACTCTGGCCAATTGGCCTGTCCCAACGGCACCGGTCGACCGTTCTCGCACAAGCGTCCGGGAATCGTGATGAGGTTGGCCGCCTCGCCGATCGCGATTGCTGCGTTCTCGACCACCTGCCACCCCGTGTAGATGCCCGAGAAGGTCGCCGTGGCGCCGGGGGCCGAGGTGTCGACTTCCGGCGGGTTTTCGGGATCGATCGACTGGACGTCGAACAGGATGTTCGAATTAGGAAACAGGATTCCCCGCATCACCTGCGCAAGGCTCCCCATAGGTTCGGGAGCGGGCAGGCCTGCCGTGCTCGCGCTCGCACACGCGGCGATCAACAATACAAGAGCGGTGCCGACGAATCGCATAACACACCTTTCGAGGAAGACTATAGTGTGAAGGTGGGAGAACGCCTCCAACAAACCGGCGTCGTCGGTGGTTGTCAATAGCCGCTCGACGGCTCGATATTATGGGTTCGGTGAAGTGGACCCGACCAGCGCTCCGCCTTGATAATGTGACCATATCTGATCCAGGCGATCATCCTCCCGGTGACGACGATAAACGCTCAGACCAAGAGGGACGTGCCGCCCGCGACCCGAACGGCACGGGGCGGTACGGATCGCGATCCCACTCCGTGACACGGCGATGCGTCCGGGCGTGGAACCACCATATGTTGATACCTGCGATGACCAGCAACACAAGCTTGATGCGAAAGAAGAGGTTGTGGTAGTACCGGTCGGGATCGGACTAGAAGATCAGGAAGCCGGTCAACGCCAGCATGGCGAAGCCGCCCCGGGTCCAAGGCAGCATCCGACCGGTGAACTCAGAAACAGGGATCTTCTTGAGCGCCACGCCCAGGAGGCGGAGATCCACCATCACCGCGGTGCCGACGAATAGACCCGTGGTCAGGACGTGGGCCGACTCCAGCAGCGGCCACACCCAGAACGACTCAAGGAGCGCGACGCTCCAGCCCGTGGTCCCAAGCCACTCGAAGAAACCGTGCACTAAGACTCAGTCGCCCTCGGTCTCGGCGTTCGGCCGGAGCGTCTCACGCGCGTAGGTCGCGTGGCAGCCGGTGCAGACGGCATAGAGCTCGGCACCCACGTCGAACACGCCCTGTTCGTCTTGGGCCTCTGCCGCCTCGATCGCTCGCCGTCCGACCGTGATCATGGCCTGCGCGAAAGCGGTGAACTCCGGCTCGTCCACCGCGCGGCCCTCCATCATCATGAGGTTCCCGGACTCGGTGACCTGGTACGCGGCGTTACGCACGCCCTCCCACTCCTCTGGGGACTCAGGCCGAATTTCGGTCGTGCCATTCTCGTCGATAATCCAGCCCACCGCGTCCCAGTAAGCGTCAGCCGCCGGGTCCACGACCGTTAGCATCAGGTCTGGGAGATCCGCGACCTCAATGAAGGGCGGCCCGGCCTCGGCTGTGCAGCCGCACAGGAGGATGGGCACCAAGAGCCATGGGTATCTTTTCGATTTCATGAGCGGCAACCTAATGGGCATCGAGATACGTGGCACCCGTCCAGCGCTCCATCCGAGAAAACGCGACGATCACTGTCGCGTTCCATAGCCGGTCCGGAAATGTTGGTGACAGGTTATGCACGACTGATAGAGTGGATCGTTGAGCGCGTCTAGTGCCTCGACGTCCTTGTCTTGCGCTGCCCTCAATGCCGCCTCACCGACGTCGAGCAACAACTTCGCGTCCTCGATCCACTGGTCGCGTCCGCGGGCTCGGCTCGGCATCATCAACAGGTTGGCCGACTCCGCCAGCATGAGCGCCTGGCCCTCTAGTGCGCCCCATTCGGCAGTGGTGGTCGGCGTTCGTGTGAGGATGTAGAAGATGGCGTCCGAGGTCGGGTAAATGAGGTGAACCATGAGCTCGCTCATGGTTCCGATCGGCCGTGGGCGGTCATCCGAATCGGGCGCCGGCTGTTGGGCCGGAAGTGCTTGTGCAAGCGTGGCGCCGGCTATGAGTACCATCGCTGATACGCGCATCGTGATCTTCCCGCTCTCGAGTACAGCCAAGTCAGCGGAGCTCGGCTAAGCAAGTTGGGCAGTCCGCCAACGTATAGGATAGATATCTTTTCGTTCCGCTGCAAAGCACTGGGGAGGAGTCCGATCTTCCGAATCGGGGTGGCGTGTTCTATGATCACGCCGGACCCCAGCATCTTGGAGGCGGCGGTGAGAGCAGCGGTAACGGAGGGCGTGACCTTGGCCCTGGAGGTGGTGCTGGCGACGCCTTCTGGCATCGACGACCCTCCAGGCGCCTGGCCAGCCTATGGAGGGGGACGCTGGCAGCACGAAGTACGCCCCCCTTGGCCAGATCGACGCCGACAACATCGAGCAGCTTCAGGTTGTGTGGCAGTGGACCAACTCAGACACGGCGGTGCTTACCTCGAACGAGTTGGGTGTTGGAGCCTTCAAGGCCACCCCGATCATGGTTCACGGAGTCCTCTACGTACGTACGTCCCTCATAGGGAGTGGTGCCACACCTGGGGGCACGTCAACTGAGGCCTGCGTAATCTCGATTCCCGCCCGCCGCAGGACGTGGAGTGGCACCGCAACGTCGGGGATGTGCTCCGGTTTCTCTTTGGTGGACGATTTTACCTCTATCAGGTGGAAGCCTCCCGGGTGCCGCTCGAGAATATCTACTGCGACGAACGTGTTGGTCTCTAGGAAGCTTGCCTCGAATATGGCGGCGGAGTCACCTGCGATCGCCTCACGCGTTTGACCGATCCGCTCCTCCACGGCGTCATGAGGCAGATCAATCAGCACCCCCCGGGGAACAGGGTACCGGGTCGAGGCGATTTAGGGACACGCCCACGTCACGTAACGCACGGCGCCCACCGGTTCGGTGCAGGTTCCGATATCCCTACGTGAATAGCGAGACCCGGTACCGATCTCCACGAAGTCCTCTCGGCACAGTCCCGGCCCCGGCTCTGCGCACTGCCCGATCTCCCAGAGTCCGGCGCTGAACAACTCCTCTCTGGTCGCCATGGGCGCGCAGTCGAAGTCGACCCGCACGGTTCTCTGCCGCCCACGCCGAAGCCGAAAGTCTCCCTCGGCAGGATCCATGGTCGAGTTCCACTCGCCGATGTGCGTCTCCTCGAACTCTCGGAGTTCATCGCCAGCGTCGATCGGGATTCCAAGATCGTCTCCCACAAGGGGAATCCTCCACAGGCCCGAGCTGACCGATATGTGCGCGGCGAGTACCCCCTCGATCTCCAGTCGATATTCCGCGTCGATGAAGACCCTCCGCAATGCTCGGGAGACATATGCGACCGGCGTCGCTGAGAGGGGCGCCGCGATTCGGACGGCATCGTCGGACCACGGGAGCAAGACGGGCCGTGAGATGACGAGGTCGGCCGCTGGGCCCTCTTCATCTTCTCGCTGGATCTCCTCGAGGTTACATCCGACCATGGAGATGGCCGGTGCTGCGAGCCCGACCGCGGTCAGGTGGCGGAGAAAAGCACGACGGTCGTACGGCTCTGTCAAAGACTGCCTCCGTGGGTGGATCCAACGGCTCCCACTATGCCCATCGCGGGTGTCGAGGGCAAGCCGTGCACGGGGCTGTGGCTACCCTTTGCCCGTCGCCGTGTAATCGCCAGCGGTGAGGAAACGCACTATACTTTCGCTCGCACATAAAAAGCGGTTCGGTCAACTCATATGCCATTGCCTCGCATGCCTACGACCTCCAATCCACTGCTTTGCGATTACACCCGCATCCCCTTCGGTGAAATCGAGGCTACCCACGTCGTTGTTGCGGTGCGGCAGATTCTGGAAGAGGCTCGCTCTGAGATCGAGGAACTCGTGTCCGTCGAGTCGGTGCCTACCTATGCCGATACGATAGGGCGGCTCGATGCCGCGCTAGAGCGGGTGAAGGAACGTACCGTCCCTGTAACGCACCTGTTGACTGTGGCAGAGACGCCGGAGTTGCGGAAGGCGTTCAACGAGGTCTTGCCTGAGGTCACGGAATTTTGGACTCGGGTCACATTGAACGAGAGGCTGTGGGCTCGAATCAGGGCGCTTGCCGACACCGATGAGGCCGCTGCTTTGCCCCCGATCCAGAGACGGCATCTGGACACGATCCTGCGGGATTTCAAGCGGGCGGGAGCCGACCTCTCGACCGCGGATAAAGAAAAGCTGAGTGCCATCCGGCTCGAGATCTCTGCTCTCGAACACAAATTTTCCGAGAACGTGATCGACGCGACCAACGCGTTTTCTCTCCTGATCGAGGACGGGAGCCGTCTCGAGGGCGTCCCGGAACCGGACCGGGAGGAAGCAATGCGCAAAGGGGCTGAGCGGGGACTGGATGGATGGCTTCTCACTCTCGACTACCCCTCGGTCGAGCCGATCATCAAACACGCTCGTGATCGTGAACTTCGCAGGGAGATCTATACCGCCTTCGTCCGACGGGGCGAGGAGGGTGAGTTTGCCAACGGCGAGATCATGGCTCGGCTCCTGCGTCTCCGGAGGGAGTTGGCCGAGGTACTCGGATACTCGGACTTCGCCGACTACCGCCTCGAAGACCATATGGCCAAGACCGGTGGACGTGCTTTCGACTTTGTCGACGATATGACTCAGAGGACGCGTCCATACTGGGAGCGCGACCTGGCCGATTTACGGGCACATGCCTCTGTGTTGGGCCTTTCTGAGCTGGAGCCGTGGGACACGGCCTACGTGGGTGAGAGTCTACGCCGGGCGAGGTTCGACATCGACGACGAAGTCGTTCGCCCATACTTCCCCCTCGATCGGGTTCTGGACGGAATGTTCGAGGTGGTCCACAGGGTGTTCGGCCTTGTCGTGCGGGAGCAGGATATCCCTGAGGTCTGGCATCCAGACGTTCGATACTACGAGCTATTGCGTGAAGACGACGGCACGTTGCTGGGGTTCTTTTATGCCGACTGGCATCCGCGGTCCGCCAAGAGGCAAGGCGCGTGGATGAACGATTTGAGGACGCGTGGACCCCGCAACGGAGTGTTCGAGCCACACGTCGGAGTCATCGCGGGCAACCTGTCGCCGCCCAAAGGGGATGTCCCGTCCCTCCTGACGCACACCGAGGTGGAGACCATCTTCCACGAATTCGGGCATCTCCTTCATCACCTCACCTCCACCGTCCCGGTCGCTCCGATGGCGGGCATCAATGTCGCCTGGGATTTCGTCGAACTCCCTTCGCAGATCATGCAGAACTGGACCTGGGAAGAGGAGGCCCTATTGCTTCTTTCCGGGCACCATGAGACCGGTGAGCCCTTGCCCAAGGACCTCTATGAGAGGCTCCGGAGCGCACGGACGTTCCTGGGTGGTTGGAGGCAAATGCGGCAGCTCTCTTTTGGGTACCTCGATCTCCGGCTCCACCGTGATGACCCCGATGAGGTGACCGAGGACCTGATGCCCTATATAGAGGGGTTGTTGAAGGAGTACGCACCGTCCTCCGGGTTCGCCCGCATGCACTCCGCAACGTCGTTTACGCACCTGTTTTCCGGGGGATATGCGGCCGCCTACTACTCGTATCTGTGGTCTGAAGTACTCGATGCGGATGCTTTCGGACGGTTCCGCCTCGAAGGGATCTTCAACCGCGAGGTAGGAGAGGCCTATCTCCGTGCGATCCTCACCAGGGGTGACAGCGACGAACCTGAGAACCTCTTCCGCGAATTCATGGGACGAGATCCGGATCTCCAGCCTCTGTTGGATCGTAATTTTGGTTCGTCCCTGGAGAGCAGCTCATCGACTTCTAGCGCGCCCTGAAAAACGCTCCAATTCGGGACTTGATGAGGCTTTGGGCAGCCGTTAGCTTACCAAGCTTACTTGGAAAGGGCCGCCCAACAGGCGGCTTGCTTTGTTCCAAGGGGGGGTGGGTCACGGGGTTGAAATCCCCCGAATCTATGGCCGGTGGGGTACCGAAGCGGTCAAACGGGGCAGACTGTAAATCTGCTGGCTTAGCCTTCGTAGGTTCGAATCCTACCCCCACCATTGGATTAACGAAGGCTTAGCGGGAGTAGCTCAGTTGGCTAGAGCATCAGCCTTCCAAGCTGAGGGTCGCGGGTTCGAGTCCCGTCTCCCGCTCTAGAAAGAAGGCTGTTGAAGGAGTAGAGCAGCCTCCGAGGCGGCGCTCCGATAGCTCAGTGGTAGAGCGCCTCCTTGGTAAGGAGGAGGTCCCGGGTTCAAGTCCCGGTCGGAGCTCTGAGAGGAAGTAGCAGGGGGATCGGCGACTGAGTAGCGATTTCCAACACGGCGAGGAACGAGCGATGGGTAAAGCAAAATTCGAGCGTACGAAGCCTCACGTAAACGTGGGAACGATCGGGCATGTGGACCACGGGAAGACGACGCTGACGGCGGCGAT
>Ga0310121_10002916_pt1 | contig 15958 bp, 11 predicted proteins | sample CB27_Tmax_986_MG_FD_203504 | JGI IMG/M metagenome (GOLD analysis project Ga0310121, IMG submission 203504) | Marine microbial communities from Western Arctic Ocean, Canada - CB27_Tmax_986 | ecosystem: Environmental > Aquatic > Marine > Oceanic | place: Canada: Western Arctic Ocean | collected...
GGGATTCACCTCACCGGGGACCTTTGCCGAAAAGGTGGCAGTCCCTGCCAGGAATGTTTATCCCAAACCATCACACCTCTCTGACGAGGAGGGCGCCGCCTTGCCTCTTGCTTATGTGACCGCCTGGCGGATGCTCATGACGCGCGCGGAACTGGTGCCGGGCGAGACTGTACTGATCCACGGGATCGGCGGGGGCGTAGCCATCGCCGGGCTGCAGCTCGGAAAAATCGCCGGGGCCGAATTGATCGTAACTTCCTCGTGTGAGGATAAGCTCGAACGTGCTAGGCAATTGGGCGCGGACCATACGATCAATTATAAGACTACGCCGGACGTTGCCGGGGCAGTGAGGGAAATTACCGGCGGTCGGGGTGTCGATATCGCGTTCGATACGGTTGGTGCTGCAACCTGGCCGATCAATTTCGAGGCGGTCAGAAAGGGTGGCCGTATTGTTCATTGCGGGATCACAACTGGGAAGACGGTGGAAGCGAATATCCAGGCGCTCTACTGGAACCAACTTACCGTGATGGGTTCGACTATGGGGTCGGCGGAGGATTTCCGTCAGCTAATGAGTGCGGTACGGGTGAATGGGCTGAAGCCGGTCATTGATTCGGTGTATTCGTTGGATGAGGCGCGGGAGGCGATGGCTCGGATGGAGGCTGGGGAGCAGTTTGGGAAGATCGTTTTGAATGTAGAGGGGTAGCGTCCGAGTGGATTCCCGATCGAGTCGGGAATGACATACACCCGTTGTGGTACGGTCTCCCGACCGTACCACCGAGGCGGTGGAATGGTCGGGAGACCATTCCACAACGAGGATCAGACGGCAGCTTGTTGGAGCATTTCTTCAGCTACCTCTATACCCGCCTGAGCGCCTTCGGTGCCCATCATGCGTGTGAGTTCGGCGGCGCGTTCTTCTTCGATCAGTGGGGTGATGGATACCTGGGTGGTTTCGCCATCGCTGGTTTTGTTGATGCGCAAATGATGGTCGGCTTTCGAGGCGATGGGCGCTAAGTGGGTGATGCAGATGACCTGACGTTCTCCTGCCAAAACCTTCATCTTGCCGCCCACGACGTGGGCTGTTTTCCCGCCGATACCTGAATCGATTTCATCGAAGACCAGGAGGTCCACCTGATCGACACGGGCAAGGACCGCCTTGATGGCCAGCATGATGCGGGATATCTCGCCGCCGGAAGCGACTTCTTTCAGTGTCTTCAGCGGTTCGCCTGGATTGGACGAAAGCTGGAAGTGGACTTCATCCCATCCGGCTGCGGTAATGGGTGACTCATCATCCTGGGGAAAGTTGATGCGCAGGATGTTCGGCATTTTCTCAGGATCAATCAGGACCACTTCACATTCAAACCGGGCATCCATACCCAGCTGACGAATTTCCATGGTAATCTCGGCGGACAACTGTTTGGCGACCTTGCGGCGTTTGCGGGAGAGGTCGGTGGCAGCTTTCCCGAGCGTTTGGGTGAGTTTGTAAAACCTCTTTTCCAACTGGCCGCGCTCTTCTTCATAGTTCTCCAGGCGATCCAATTCCTTTTTCGACTCGGCTAGAAACGACAGGATTTCCGCAATCGAGTTCCCGTACTTCTTCTTTAGGTTCTGGATCAAATGCAGCCGGGATTCAATTGTATCCAACCGCCCCGGATCTGAATCGAACTGTCCGGCGTAGGCCCGGACGGATCTTTCCAGTTCCTCCATTGCGAACGCGGCATTATCCGCCAGGTTACGGAAAGGGGCTGTGTCGGGGTCGCGTTCCGCCATTTCCTCGGCAAGTGTTTGAATCTTGCCAACCTGGGCGAGGAGTCCGAACGAAGCGCCCTCTGCCTGTTCCAGGGAACCCAGAATCGATGCGGTATGCTGGCTCAAGGTTTCAAAGTTTCGGAGGCGACGCCGTTCTGAAGCCATCCCATCCTCTTCGCCTTCCTTCAGTTCAGCCTTTTCAATTTCTTTGACCTGGAAGCGTAGTTGGTCGAGGAGACGGTTGCGTTCGCGCTCTTGATCGGTCAGAGCCTGGAGTTCGTCATGGGCGGCACGCCATTCTTTGTAAAGATCAGAAAGCGCCTGTTTTTCCTCGCCGATCCCAGCGAAGGCATCCAGAACTCCCAGATAAGTTTTCGAATCAAGTAGCCTCTGATGGTCGTGCTGGCCGTGGAGATCAACCAGCCTCTGCCCAATTTCGTTCAGCGTCTTGAGAGTGGTTGTGGAGTTGTTGACAAAGCAGCGGTTCTTACCGGAGCGCGAGAGAACTCTTTTCAAGATGAGTGTGTCTTCAACCTCCAGACCACTTTCCGCCAGGTAATTGGAGAGAGGTTGGTACCCTGCCTTGTGAGCATTCAGTTCGAAGACTGCTTCTACAGTGGCGCTCTCCTGGTCGGTGCGAATATTTTCGCTGGAGGCCCGCTCCCCCAGGACCAACGAAAGGGCGTTCATCACGATGGTTTTCCCCGCGCCGGTTTCGCCGGTCAGGGCGTTCAATCCACCTTCGAAATGGATTTGGGCACTGTCAATGAGAGCGTAATTCTTGATCGAGAGGTCAGACAACATCAGGAAAAGCCTCCTGGATAGGTTTTTTCGACCCGCAAGGGGGAGGATCTGAGAGTCGGGTGGGTTTGTTCATTGTGAAAAATAGCCATAATTTCCATAAGTGTCAATTTTTACTTTCACTACTTTTCGCTGGTTTTTCCTCTAATACCGATTGTCCTACCTGGAGGCTGGATAGGCAATCTGGATGTCCCCAAACCCGAAAGCCCGCAGATCCGCCACCAGGTCATCGAGGTCATGGCTGCTTCGTTCGGCTGATTGGGCGATCACCAGCGGTGTGCGGGCGGAGGTGCGGGCGAGACGCCTCAGGGCCTGGCGGAGGGAGCCACCATTGTAGGCGTTCCCATCCAGAATGTATCGACCGGGAGCGGCTACCCAAAGCAGCCGGGCGCCTCTGGCAGCGGGCAATGTCCGCGCGTCGTCCTCCCCGCTACTGGTGGCCTCGTTCTCGGGGCTGAGGGAAAGACTTTCAAGTGGCTTTTCCAGAACCTTTGTCTTGATGTTCTTGAAGCCGGCATTATCCAAAGTCTTGTGAACTCGACGAACGAGGTTCGCGCTCACATCCGGAGTCTGTGCGATGGTGAACTCATCCTGTGTGGATTCCGAAGCCAGTTCTTGAACTCTTTCCTCAAACTCTTCGAGATCGTAATCTTTGCCGCCAAGTTCGATCTTTCCGTCCCTGGTAATGTCGAGCGTGTGGAGAGTTTTTACGCGAGTGCCGCCAGGTTCGATTTTCCCGGCCTTGGTAATGTCGATTGTGTGGACTGTTTTCCCGGGAGATTTCGGTTCCGGGGGTTGTTCCTTCTCCTTTACGCGCAATTCACCAGGGTCCCAGTGGACGAGAGGTTGTTCGTCTGTGCCCACTCCACGCAGGCGGACAGCATTCGACACAATAGGCATATCGACGCCTTGAATCAAAATCACTTGTGGATGGACGAGCCGAACGGTTTCTTCGCCCAGCAGGACATCGAGGGAATCACCTTCGAGAGTGCAGTTTTGGGAGGTTACTTTAATGTCCTCCTCGAAGCGGAAGATTTTCAAATCGGGCCAATAGTAGGCTTGCTGGGCAACGACCCGGTATGAGGGTACTTCTTCCCCCGGGTTCGTGATCCTGAAATCGAGTTTGTCCGAATCTTCCGGAGTGATGAGCGCGTATTCCTTACCGCCCTCGGCTTCTCCATAGTCAACTTCCACGTCATAAGCCGGCTTACACATCTCGGTTAACAGGGTGGGAAGGTCCTCCCATTCCACATCCCCGTTATCACCCCACGCTGCCGGTCCAGCGTGGAAAACAAATACTAAGAACAGTCCCACAACTATTGACCCCATGAGAACTCCTACTGACAAGGCAGATAGTATCGCGGCTGGCGTAAGAGACGAAGGGGGGTTGTAGTTTCGAATCGTGGTCAGTCCTTGTAAGGATCGAATTCATCGTCTCCCGCCATGACCACAGCCACCGGTTTTAGGACATGTAAGATCTCAAAGGTATTTTCGTGAGCGCTTAGAACATCGGCAAGTTTTCGATAAACAAAGGGGCTTTCGTCGGTTCCGGCCCCCCGAAGTTCGACCCCGAAGTCCCGGACCGCTTCCTGCATTCGTTCGGGACTGATTTCGCCGCCCGTCCTCTTACGAGTTTTCCAGTTCATTTTCCCTGCCGCCTGAGTCCGGCTCATGAGGCGACCGGCGCCGTGGACGGTGGAAAACAGGGAATCCTTTGCCTCCGGAGTGTCCTTTCCTTGCACGACGACCGAGATGTCTGCCATGGAGCCGCCGATGAATCCGAGTTGGCCGGGGAAACATGGCGTGGCGCCCTTTCGAACGACATGGACAGTTTCGCCGTCATGTTCCTCTTCCCAGGCGAAGTTATGGTGGTTGTGGACCTCGAAGCTAGCCCCGGTCCCGAGAATGTCGAGCACGTGATCCACCACCTGATCCCGGCCTGCATAGGCATAGCGTCCGGCCAGTTTCATGGCTTGGAGGTAGTCTTGTCCCAGCGGTTTATCGAGAGGAATCAGAGTCGGCGGCTGATCCATTGATTCGCCTTTCCCCTTCGCATCAAACTTCCTTCCGCCAGCCATGTTCAGGAACCCGGTTGCTGTTTTGAATCCGAAACCTCTGCTGCCGAAATGAACAGCCACCCAGACATCGCCTGTGGCTTCTTCAACGAGGATGTCGACGTAGTGGTTTCCGCTCCCGACAGTTCCCAGCTGATCTCGCGCGAGCTGTTTCAGCGATGCGAGGCAGCGGACATCCTTCCAGGTCTGGTCCTCGAAGAGCTCGTGATCGACAGGATTCGGGTTTTTGCGACCGATGCCAAACGCCACCGAGCGATGAATTTCGTCGGTGATCTTTGGAATATCTGCCTTCATGTCCGCCCACTTCAGATCAGTCCGGACAGCCTTGTTTCCGCAGGCGATGTCGTAACCCACCCCGGATGGAGAAACACAGTCTTGATAGGCCACAACACCCCCGATGGGTTGGGAGTATCCTTTGTGATGGTCGGCCATCAAGGCGGTTTGGTAGACTTTCCCGGTCGCGGCGCAAGTTTTCATTTGAGAAACCGCGCTTTCCTCGGGTTCTCCCCAGACACGGATACCGTCGATTGTTCGGTAGGGCATATGATCAGATCTTCTTTCCCGATATTTTCCTTTCTGCACTCTTGATTGTCTACGACCTGTAGATCCCGCTTGCCGAACGGGACCTACTTCTCCAGTTCAATCAGCGTGATTTCAGGGCGGAAGAAGAAGCGGAATGGGAGCCAGCGTGTGCCTATTCCGGGAGAGAGGTACATGGACAGTGTCCCCTCGGAGAGCCAGCCGCGGTCCCAAGAGGGACTGACCTTACTGTCTTTCCGTAACACTCCTAAGCCGGGAATCCGGATTTGGTGATGGAGATTGTCAACGGCCAGGATTAAATCGATGCCATGACCCTGCGCATATCGAAGGAAGTCGGGTGACTGGCCGATCAGGATTCGGAATCCGCTTTCGGGCAGACCACCCATTGCTTCACGAATTTGATTCTGGCCGCGGTCCAGGTGCCCAACATGGGCTGTTTGAATGCCAAGGATGAGGAGGCAATCCTCGCCCCTGCGGGCCGCATGGTGGGAATTAGTTAAGAGAGTGATTTCGGAGGAGTCCGGCAGTGAGTCCCAGAATCGCTTCCGATCGTGATAGCCGCGGACAGCTACGACACCATCAGGGGGTCGGAGAGGTTCGAGGAAATCCGCCAGCAACTGATGGATCCGACTGTTCTCCGCTGAATGAGTGGGTTTAATGTTACCCGGAAGGAGGATGATGTCCGGTTCGAGTGACCTTACTGTCTCTTGCAGGCGTCGAGTCCAACCGCTAAGTCGACGGAGGTGGAGGCCACCGAGCAAAACGATCCGGTAGCGATCATAGGTTGGTGGAAGCCGATCTGATTTGAATCTTGTCTTAACAACACGGAGTCGCCAAGTTTCCAGGTATCCCCAGAGGAATATGATGGCCAGCGCAGCCAGAAGAAGGGTTGTCACTGACACCACGGGTCAGTTCCTAGAACGAATCCTGTTTCTCGCCGGTTGTGGATCCCTGGAAAACCCTGGCATCTTCGAGCTGTTTCAAATACTCATCATGGTTTCGCTTCGTTTCGCGGAGGCTGTCACCGCCAAACTTCTCGATCATGGCATCGGCGAGAACGAAGGCCACGACTGCTTCCAGTATAACGCCTGCAGCCGGGACTGCGGTCACATCGGAGCGTTGGTAAGTGGATTTCTCCGCTTCCTTGGTTTTCAAGTCAACAGATTGGAGACCTTTTTTCACGGTAGAGATCGGCTTCTTGGCTACACGGACAATGAGCGGCTGTCCATCGGTCATACCCCCCTCAAGCCCACCAGCGTTGTTGGTGAGGCGTTGGAAGGAATTCCCTTCATACACAATTTCATCATGCGTCTTTGATCCCCGTCGCGTACTGGCCTCGAAACCGATCCCAAACTCGACGCCTTTCATGGCTTGAACGGAGAGGACCGCAGCGGCGATTCGGCTGTCCAGTTTACGGTCCCACTGGACATGACTGCCCAACCCAGTGGGCAGTCCTGTCGCAACGATTTCGAGTACTCCACCAAGTGTATCTTTCTCGCGCATCACCTCATCAATATGTTTGACCATCTTCTCGGAGGCCGAGGGATCCGCGCACCGGACTGGAGACTCCTCGGCGCGAGACCTCAATTCGTTCAGATCGACGTCGGGTGGCGCAGTAGGGGCGGTTACTTCTCCCAGGCGAACGACATGAGAGAGGATATCCACACCGAACTCGGATAGAAACTTTCGGCAGACAGCGCCAACGGCAACGCGCACGGTGGTTTCCCTTGCACTGGATCGTTCGAGGATGTCTCGGATATCTTCACGATCGTATTTGAGAACACCGACGAGATCAGCGTGGCCTGGACGGGGACGGGAGACGATGATGGAGGGGTCGCGATCGGCCGGGTCGGTGGACATTTTCTTTTCCCAATTGGCCCAGTCATCGTTGGACACCCAGAGCGTGATAGGGCTGCCGAGCGTTTCTCCCCAACGGACACCCGACCGAAATTCGATCTGATCCTTTTCAATCTTCATTCGACCGCCACGGCCATACCCCCCCTGGCGTCGGCGGAGGTCGTAATTGATGTCCTTGGAGGTCATGGGAACACCGGCGGGCATCCCTTCAAGGACGGCTGTTAATCCGATACCGTGACTTTCACCTGCTGTTAGATACCTGAGACGACCCACATTTCCCTCCTTTTATCGGGCAATCCTAAGCGGGAAGGGCTAGGGAGGCTAGAAGCGCAGCTCCGCGCCAGAGGCAGTCTTCATCCAGACGGAAATGAGGGCTGTGCAGGAAGTGAGTGGAGCCGATTTCAGAATTCCTGATTCCGATCCAAACCATTGCCCCGGGCACATGTTCTAAAAATCTTGCGAAATCCTCGCCGCCACTCGTTTGGTCGGCCTCGAAATAGCAATCCTCGGACCAAAGTGCGCTGATCCTCTGCCTGACCAAATCTACAGCATTCGGGTGGTTCGCCAAAGCCGGGTATCCCTCAAGGAAATCCAACAACGCTCGACATCCGCTCGGTTCCGAACAGCCCTTCGCGATTTCCTCGATCCACCTGCGTGCTAGTGAAACGTATTCCTGGCTAAAAAAGCGCGTGGTCCCGACTAATAAGACCTCATCAGGAATTACATTGAACGCGGTTCCGCCTTCGATCTGGCAGACTGAAACCACGCCTGACTCGGTGGGGGGCAGACGACGCGAAACAATGGTCTGGAGGCGGGTGATGATTTCCGCCGCGACAACGATCGGGTCTGCAGCCAGGTGGGGGTATGCGGCATGACCACCTTTCCCGATGACTTTGATGCGGAACTCATTGACGGCCGCGAGCATGGGCCCGGCCCGGCTGCCAAAGGTCCCGGTCGGCATCTTCGGATCGACATGGAGCGCATACGCCTCGGTTACTCCATCCAACGCGCCGCTCTCAATCAGCTCGATGGCGCCGCCGGGTGGAACCTCCTCCGCGGATTGGAAGACCACGCGGACATTCCTCTTCAGCGAGGACACTGATGAGGCGAGGATTTCAGCAGCACCCAAAAGCATCGTGCAGTGGCCATCGTGTCCGCACAAATGCGCCTGGCCGGGAACCTTGGAGGAAAATGGTAATCCCGAATCCTCCTGGATGGGCAGCGAATCCATATCGGCGCGCAGGAGAACGGTCCCCTCGGCCCCTTTTACGGGAAGTTCAGCGATCACACCCCAACCCCCCTGCTTTTCCCGAACCTCGAAACCCAGTCCACGGACCTTTTCGGCGACAAAGGCAGATGTGTTTTCCTCGTGGTAACTCGGTTCAGGGTGACGATGGAGGCAGCGCCGGTACTCGATGAGCTTATCGTTCAGCGCCTCGGCTTGCTCTAGGATCGACATGGGCTATAGACTGCAACAAGCAGTCATGAATGCCAAGGTAGGCAAATTTGTTACCTACGCCGAGGAAATTGTCCATGATTCGAAGCAAATTTATGAGGGTAGTCTGTACAGCAATTGCGTTGTTACTCCCCGGAGTAGCAATCTGCGGAACAGGTGAGCCTGCCAAAGTGATCCTGGAAGGCGGGCCGAACGGCTTCGCCGGAGGGCCTCTCCGATTCACTCTCGGCTGTGAAGAGGCGGTACTCTCTGCAAAGAAGGCAAATGGCGATCCCCTCGGTTACGCGCAGAGGGATGGCGATGTCTATGTCCTGATCGCCCCTGCGATTGCAGCCGGAGAGAAGCTGGAAATATTACTTTCCCCTGCAACCCTTCCCAGAAACAGGGTGCGTCTGGATAAGCATCAGCATCATATTGAGGTGTATGTCGATGGGAGGCATTTCACGAGTTATCATCACTCTCCCGACCTAATTAAACCATACTTCTATCCGGTCATCGTTGGAGAGGGGCTACGGCCAACCCGCGGCTGGCCGATGGTCGAGAACGATGACACGGAGGTACATGACCATCCCCATCACACTTCCTGGTGGGTAGCTTACGGCGAGGTAAACGACTCCAATTTCTGGCATAACGGGGAAGATAAGCAGAGTACGATTGAAATCGGCGAAATAGTTTCAGGTCCGGTCTTCGGAAAGTTCCTTGCTAAGAATGAGTGGGTCGCTGGTGATGGTCATCGAGTCTGTTTGGAGGAGAGGGAATTTTACTTCTACGCGAGCGAGGGGGCCGACCGCGTGACCGACATGCGTGTCACTTTTACCGCTTCAGATGGTAACGTGGTATTTCACGATACAAAAGAAGGGGGCATCTGCTCCTTTCGCCTTAATCCCACAATTGATGAGGCGAACGGTAACGGGGAAATGACCAACTCCGAAGGTGGTGTCGGCGCTGCGGAATGTTGGGGAAAGCCCGCGAAGTGGATGGATTACTGTGGGGAAATTCGAGGACAAAAGGTTGGTATCGCGGTACTGGATCATCCCTCCAATCTGAGACATCCGACGCGCTGGCACATTCGCGATTACGGTCTCTATACAGCAAACTGTTTCGGGCTTTCCTATTTTCTTGAGGATGAAAAGGCGGATGGTTCCTACACGATTCCGGATGGGGAGACTTTGACATTCCGTTACCGAGTCCTGATGCACTTGAGTGGCAGTGACAACGAATTGAGAGAAGCACAGTTTCGTGCCTACGCCGAACCGCCGGTTGTGGTTGTCCAATAGGTTGATCCACCCCTCTGACCTGGATTCCGATGAGCCAGCTGCAATCACTAATCGATGGCGCTTATGTAACAGCCCGGAAGGGGTATTACCGGGATGCCCTCGATGAGTTCAATCTGATCCTAACCCACAGCCCTAAATGTATGGATGCGCTTTTCGGAGCTGCGGGGTGCCATTACCGCCTCTCTCAATATCCCGAGGCAATGGAAACGGTCGAGCGCGTTATCCGGCTCGATCCTAAGAACGCCAAGGCAAAGGAACTGAGAGAGCAGATCAGCCGTACAGAAATGGTTGAGGCGAGCGGTCCCACCCGTGTGGAACCCTTTCATCTGCCGGAAGCGGTACACGACCCCTTCGGGACCCATAAGAAAAAATCGACTCGAGAGGTTATTCCCGAATGGCAGATGCTGAATCCGAAAGAGGAGACATTCGGTTCCCACGTTCGCGACGGGAAGGATTGGCAGTCGGACAGGCTGAAAATATTCGAAGCGGTCCGGATTGCCTGGACCACGCAACGGAATCAATTTGGGAGGTTCTATGGGTCTGTGTGGATATTGATACTCCTCCTGGGTATTTTCGCGAGCATCCTCGCGTCCTTGATGACACCGTTGTTTGGACTCTTGGGCCACTTCCGGCTATTTTCGACGTTGTGGCTGTATTTCTGCTGCTTCCTCGCATGTCTTTCAGTCCAGGGGCTGTTCGCCGTTTACACACACAAGGCGTTTTGCCTTTTGGAGGATGGAGAATCGGCTCAAAAACTTTCCGTTTCAGAAAAAGTGGACAAAGGTATCCGAGCCGCGACTGCCTGCTGGTTTCTGCTAATCCCTACCCTCATTCTGATGATGGGAAATCTAATAGGTGTGCTGGCGCCAACCGCCGTTCTTGAAGGGGGGAGCAATGGTTGGGTTTGCGGAGGGATTCTCCTGTTTCAGGTCATCCTGTTTTTTCGGTGTTGGTTCGTGAACCTGGTGGTGACCACCGGGGATTCTCATCCAGTCGAATCACTCTCCCACGCGTTCTACGGAGTGCGGGGCCAGAATATCCGGCTGGCTCTCTTCGTGGCGATTCAAATGATTCTGTTCCCCTTCGCGGTCATTCTCCTGGGAATTGGGATACCGTTCCTGTTTCTTTTACAGGCAGCAGCCTTTAGGCAGATTTACCGACCGGATTAAGCGTTCACAATGCAGGCGGGTTGCCCCGTCGTCACAACGGGTGGCTGGGGTCGAACGCAGCGGTGTAGGGTGTGTTAACAACGGGGATTTTCTGTCCCCGGTTTGACTTAGAAGCCTCGTCCCCGTTGTTAACGCACCACTCGATCAGCCGCGATTGGTGCGTTCATACCATTCCCTGAGTTGCTTTAGGGGTTCACCATGCAGGCAGGCTGGCCCGTCGTCTCCAGGGCGGAACGCCAGAGAAGCCCTTCCGGATCGACAAACCGCTTTTCCAAGACAACCGCATCAAGCGGAATATGGCAGTACACGCGGTTGCAAGTAGCGACCAACATCCGTGTGCGGCCTGACATCGCAGCATGGACAGCATGGTGGGCGAGGTTCTGGCAGAAGATACTGTCGACGGAGTTAGCCGGGACGGACCGGACGATGTAACTCGGATCAATATATCGGACTCGAGCTGGGGCAGGCTGACTGCGAAAGTACTCGGTAAACCGAAGCGCGAGATAATCTCCGACATCCCACCCAACTCGATTGTCACCTCCGATATTTTCTATTTTTTCAGCCACGCCTTCAGCAACCGCCAGCAGAGCATGACCGCGCAGTTCGATGCGTTTCCGTACTAAGGAAAACAGCCCGGCTTCGCCCTCAAGGTCGAAAGGGATTTCGGGAACGAGGACAAAGTTAACGTCGCCACTTGCGATCGCCGCATGGGTCGCGAGAAACCCAGATTGGCGTCCCATCAGCTTCACAATGAAGAGCCCGTTCGGACCACCCCTTGCCTCTACATGAGCGCCACGGAGGACCTCCGTGGCGATAGAGACCGCTGTATCGAAGCCGAAGGTTTTTTCGACCAATCCAATATCGTTATCAATGGTTTTGGGTAATCCAACCACTGAGAGAGGATAGCCGCGAGATTCCGCCTCTTTGGCGATTTCCAGTGCGCTCTTCTGTGTCCCGTCGCCCCCAATCACGAAGAGAATATCGATTCCCCGTTTCTGGAGAAAATCGACTGTCTCTCGTGGGTTCTGCCGGTCTCGAGAGGATCCCAGGAAGCTGCCCCCCTCGTTTGAGATCGGTTCGATCGCCAGGGGATCGAGGTGCATGGGTGAGAGATCATGGCCCTCGACCAAACCGCGAAATCCATAACGGATTCCATAAACCTCGCGCGCCCCATACAGGTCGTGAAGGGTGATAACCAAACTCCGAATGACATCATTGATGCCGGGGCAGAGCCCTCCGCAGGTAACGATTGCCGCTCGTACTGTGGATGGGTCGAAAAACAGTTTGTTTCGCGGACCCGCCAGCTCGTAGGAGAGAGGTTCTTCCGCATTTTCCCTCCAGTTACTCAAATAAGGGCTGAGAAGGACGCGGTTTGCATCGATATCTGCGTCCAGGTGAGCAGACGGCAAAGGGGAGGGTATTTCGGCCGGGCCGAGACAGGGGATCCCTGCTCGAATAAAGGGGATAGCATCTCCGGGAATCCGCACAGTAGGCTCTCCCCTATTCAGACCACCTATTTGGGGGCAGCAGCTCCCTGTTCCTGTTCCACATCTGCCGGTGGGGAATCCAGCGCGGTTATCTTCGCCTGGGCCGTTTCGCTTTTGGGATCGCCCTCGAGAGAGTTTTTCCACATTTCACGAGCTTTTTCGGACTGGCCAGCCTTTTGGTAGGCATCCCCCAGATGTTCGAAGATGACCGATGAGCCAAACTCGAACCCTCCGGTAATCAAACCGACCGCTTTTTCAAGTTGTTCGATAGCTTTTTCGTATTCACCTTTTTGGAAGTACGCCCATCCAAGGCTGTCGGTGATGTTGGGGTTGTTTGGTTCGATCTTCATCGCCGTTCCGATCAACTCAACCGCGGCGTCCAATTTGATCCCGCGCTCGGCGTAAAGATATCCGAGGAAGTTATAGGCCTCTGCATAGTTCTTATTCACCTTCATCGCAAGGTGCGCAGCTTTTTCAGCGCCGGTGACATCGTCCAATTTGTCGCAGGCGATTCCCAATTGAATCAGTGTGGTGGCATCACCTGGCTCGAGTGCGACCGCGCGTTCAAAATTCTCTCGGGCTCCCTCAAAGTCCTCGATGCTGCTCAAAAATTGGCCCAGCAATTGGAAGGGGAGATTGTTTAGAGGCCAGATTTCAATAGCGGCTTTATAATGTTCTTCGGCCTCGCGGGTGGCGCCTTTAATGAGGCTGATGTAACCAAGCAGGGTTTGTGTCTGGGACCTTAAGTCCCGTTCGCCAGTGGAGTTGGCGATGGTTTCGAAGATGGGTACCGCCAGTTCGTGGGATCCGCTGAAAAGGTAGGCACGCCCGATTTCATAGCGCAATCGGTGATGTTGTCCGGGATGTATTTCGAGGGCCTTTTGCCAATAGCGGACTTGCTCGTCGCTCATTCCATGCTGGGAGTATAACTCTCCTATCTCGTAGCAGAGGAGACCGACATGCGAATCGGTAACAGACGCGATCGAGTGTTGAAAACAGTTCTCCGCGAGCTGCTTTGATCCGCTGCCGAGGTAAGCGCGCCCCATGAGCAGATAAATCGCATCGCGTTTCTCGGGGAGGAGATCAACGACCGAACTGGCCGCCGATATGGCTGCGGAGTAGTCCTGCTTTCCAAAGGCGATGCGCGCCCTGATCAGGGCGAACTGCGGGGAATCAACCGACAGGTCCCGCAAGGCGGCCACCTCCCGATCAACCTTCTCCCAGTCCTCCAAACCGATTAGGTAATTGAGATAGTTCAATCGAAGGGTGACTGTCTCAGTCGCGGGATGGATAGCCGCGACAGCTTGGAACAGTTTCTCAGCCTCTTCAGCATCCCCTTGGCTACCTTGAAGAAAGTAAGCTTGTAAGAGGAAGTCTTTTGCCTCGATGTCGTTAGGCATTTTCGTTGTATATGAAATTAGATGTTTGATGGCTTCGCTGAGACGATTTCTTTCGAGTGCGATTTTCCCCGCTTTGAGCATGAGATCCGTCCGATCTCTGTACCCAGCAGCAGCAAGGAGAGAATTGAGCTCTTCAAGTGCGCGATCCAAATACCTGCCGCGCTCCTCGCCCTGACTGGAATCGGCAAGGATCAGGGCGTTTTTGACTGCCTCCAACTTGGCCTGTGGACGCGGGAGAAGGCTGAGAATGTCGAGCGCTTCCTTGTAGTCACCCTGGGCCTGTTTGCAACGGCCGATGTAATAGGCCGCCTGTTCGCGCCACATCGTGCCGATAAGAGGTTCCAAGTATTTCAGCGCCTTGGGGTAATCCTTTAGATAGTAGTAACACCATCCAATGTGAAACTCCCAGTTTGCCCGCTGCTGTGGGAGCGCCTGTTCGAGTCTTTGATAGTCTTCAATCGTGAGACGGAGGGAATCCGGCGAATTTTTGTCGACAAGCTTGACTCGGAGTTGTCTGGCCTGGCTCAGTGTGGACTTGAGTTCCAGGCACCGGCCGAGGGCGGCAAGACATTCCTCTTTCTTGCTGCCGTCCCTGTGGAGTAAAAAGGCCCGGACGAGGTAAGTCCGATAGTAATCGGGGTCGGCTTTTTCAGCGCGATCAAGGAGGGTCGTAGCTTCGCTGGGGCTGCTTTGGAGGTATAACTCAGCCAACTGGACAAGCGCAACGGAGGAGTTTGGGGTTCCTTCGCGCGCGCGCTCCAATAATTTGATCGCGCGAGGGCGGTCTCCTTTTGCTTTGCTCGATTCGTACATCCTGGCCTCGAGCAGGCCTGCCGCCAGGAGATGGCGGTGATCAATGATGGCTTTATCAACTTCTTCAATGGCGCGTTCGGCCCGTTTGGCTTCCCCGATAAACAGATCGCCCCCATCGCCATACCACTCCAGGGGGAAGCGGGATTCGGTGGTAGCTGAATCCGCGGCGGGAGCTGGATTTACCAACCAAGCTAGCAACAAGACGTTTGCCAGAATGAAGAATGTGAGCCTGAACATGGTGTAAGACTAACGGAAACGGGTCGGAACTAGAATAGGCGGACAGGCCAGGGGTTCCGGGAATTGGCTCTCAAGCGACTTCTCCCTTGGTCACTTCCATGAATACCTGTTCAAGGTCGGGCGGGATTTCGCGGAACCAGAGAACTTCGACACCCCCATCGAGCAGTTTCTTCAGGATCAAAGGGATGGAGGTGAGTTCTCCATCGAAATCCAGTTTGAAAAGCTTGCCGATCGGCTCAATCCCCTTGATTTCAGGAATCCCAGCCAGAATGTCTTCGCAGGGACCGGGTTCCGAGAGGATTTCCACTTCGACACGGAGCGTCTCACGAAACTGCGAGAGGATCGACCGGATATCCCCCGAAGCGAGGAGGTTTCCTTGTTCGATAATGGCTACCTTGTTACAGCAATCAGCCAGTTCCGAAAGGATGTGCGAGGAGATGAAGATGGTCTTGCCCATATCCTGGAGAGCCTTGAGGAGCTCCTTGATAAACACTCGGGCGCGGGGATCGAGGCCGGATGCGGGCTCATCCAGGATGAGGACTTTGGGGTCATGGACTAGGGTTTTGGCCAAACAAAGGCGTTGCTGCATCCCTCGGGAAAGCGCTTCCACAAAAGTGTCTCTCTTGGCTCCCAGATCAAGCAGGCTGATGACATCATCCAGGATCGGTTTGCGTTCGCCTTTCTTGATCCCATAGAGGGCCGCGAAAAAATCGAGGTACTCCCAAACCCTCATGCCTTCGTACACGCCAAACATATCCGGCATGTAACCGATGATGCGGCGAACCTCCAACGGTTTTTTCATCACATCAAACCCGCAAATCTCCGCCCTGCCCTCGGTCGGTTCCAGAAGGGTTGCCAGGAACCGGATGGTAGTCGTCTTCCCTGCCCCGTTGGGTCCGATAAATCCAAAGATGTCACCCTCGTTGATTTCCAGGTTGAAATCCCGAACGGCGGTAAATTCCCCGTAACGCTTGGTGAAGTCTTTTATCTCGACAATGGCCATATCTGTTTGTCTCTCGCAATGAGGGGGCTAATATAGGGGGTTTGAAGCGTCTTCCTAGCCCTCTTCCCGAACTGAGCGGAGCAGGATGAACAGGAAAAAC
>Ga0310121_10002918_pt1 | contig 15948 bp, 8 predicted proteins | sample CB27_Tmax_986_MG_FD_203504 | JGI IMG/M metagenome (GOLD analysis project Ga0310121, IMG submission 203504) | Marine microbial communities from Western Arctic Ocean, Canada - CB27_Tmax_986 | ecosystem: Environmental > Aquatic > Marine > Oceanic | place: Canada: Western Arctic Ocean | collected...
AAGAAGTTTGGCACGCTGACTGGCGGTCAACTCGATCACTTGGGCCACTCTCATACTACAAGTATAGTAGTTTCAGATTAAAGATCAATCTGTAAGGCGGACTACACTAGTTGGTTTGTCCCGACATACCGGCGCACACCGATCCCCTTTTATCACCACGAACTCGACACAGCGACCATGAGAACGAAATCAGAAGACATGAAAACGAAAAGCGCCGGGAACACCCCTCCAGGGGAAGCGTTCAGGAGACCCTTGATGAAAATCCTCGCAGCCGTCGCGGCGACCTGCGCCATCTTGCTGGGCACCTCGGCCCACGGCGCGGTGCTGGATCTGTTTCCCGGCCCGTTCACCGATTCTGGGAGCACACCGACTGTCAACGTCTTCAATACCGCGACGGCCACGGGCAACTGGCTCGATTTTTACGACGAGGCGTCCGATGTGGGCACGCTTTACTTCTCGATGGACGTGACCGTTGACAACAACGTCGACGAGACGGGCACGGGTGGCTTTTTCGCTGGATTGGAGATGATCGGCTCCGTTGCGGGCGCTGGCCTTGCCGTCGGCAACTATTGGGCTTCGACGCGGTGGGGGGGGGCAGGTTCGGCGATTTCAATCTGCAGCCCGATGACGCCACTACAGAGATCATCAGCGGGTCCTCGGTGATGATCGCCGGCAAGATGGTGTTGGGCCCGCTCGCGGGTGACGACGAGGTCACGCTCTGGCTGAACCCGATCCCGGGTGCCGAAGGCGCTCAGCCGGCCTCGCACACAACGACCCTCACTGCGGGAGACGCTTATTTCAACGCTGCGAATGTCCGCTCGGGCAACGGCGTAGGCCAGTCCACTTACAGCAACATCGTCTACGGGACGGATTTCTCCGATGTGGTGATTCCCGAACCTTCGACCCTCGCCCTGGCCGCCCTCGGCCTCTTGGGGCTGGCGTGCCGGGGCCGACGCCGGTAGCGGCGGCTGAAAAATCAAAACCCTGCCATCAGCCTTCGTCCCTCCCGCTGGCCGCCCTCGGCCTGTTGGGGCTGGTGTGCCGGGGCCGACGCCGGGAGCGGCGGGTGATAGTACAAAACCCTGGCAGTCAATTTGAAATCCAACCCAAGGAGACAGGACATGAGACCATTGATGAGGACCCTGGCATTCGCGGCGACCTGCGCCACGACGCTGGGCACCGCGGCCCACGGCACGGTGCTGGAGGCGTTTCCCGGCCCGTTCACTGATAATGCCACCACAGCCAGTCCCATCGTCGTCGATACCGGGACGGCCGCGGGCGACTGGCTCGACGGTTACGACGACGCGGCCGACGTGGGCACGCTTTACTTCTCGCTCGACATTACCGTTGACAACCACGCCGGCGAGTCGGGCGGGGGTGGCTTTTTCGCTGGATTGGAGTTCCTCGGCCCCGGGGAGGACCTTGCCCTCGGCAACTTTTGGGCTTCGACGCAGTGGGGGGGGTACAAGTTCGGCGGCGATTTCGAGCTGCAGCCCGATGACGCCACCACCGAGATCACCAACGGGTCCTCCGCGACGATCGCCGGCAAGATCGTGTTAGGCGCGGGCGCGAATGACGACACCGTCACGCTCTGGCTGAACCCGACCGCGAACGCCGAAGTCGATCAGCCGGCCTCCATCACAACAAACCTCAGTGGAGCGGACACTCCATTCGACGTTCTGCAGGTCCGCTCGGGCAACACCACGGGCCAGTCCACCTACAGCAACATCGTTTTCGCGACGAAGTTCTCCGACTTGGTGGATCCCGGCGACGACACCGACGGCGACGGGATGACGGACACCTACGAAGATAATAACGGCCTCGACAAGAACGACCCCGGCGACGCCGCCCTCGACAACGACGCCAACGGCGGACCCGACGGACTGACCAATCTCCAGGAGTTCCAGAACGGCACCGACCCGCAGGACTCCGACAGCGACGACGACGGACTCACCGACGGAGATGAGATCAACGGCACCCTCAACCCGTTTCTCGGCGGCGTTAAGCGCGATCCCTTCGTCCCCAACTCCGACCCTCCCGGCGATCCCACCGACCCGACCAAAGCGGACTCCGATGGTGATGGGATTCCCGACAACATCGAGATTGCTAACGGGAGCGATCCTACCAATCCGTTCAGCCCGGCACCCCCCCTGGCTATCACAAACAGCGATTTCGAGGCTTCCGCGGGGAACTCAATCTCCGACTGGTTTGAAAGCAGCACGAACAACGACTGGCGCGACTACACCTTGGCGAACGCCCAGATGCCCCCTCCCAGCTCCAACCGGCGATTGGGATTGGAACATCCAACCGCGTTCATCTACCAGAGCCTCGGAACGCTCTCCGGCGATGAATTGTCGATTACGATCTCCGGAAACGCGGTCAAGCGTAGCACGCACATTTTTAACGACGTGATTTTCGAGCTCCAGGCGGGATCTTTTCCAGGCGCTGCGGACGGCACGGACTTAACTGGGTTGACCTCCCTGGGGACCTACACCCTCACCGCGGACGTTGCGGGATTCGACGCAAATCCGGATCTCAAGCCGTTCTCGACCTCTGCCATTGCCGTCAGCGGACAAAGCCCTGGGACGGAAATCTGGCTCCGCATCAGTGCACCCGAGGCGGGCCCCTTTCCTGAGGAAGTTCCAAAAGATGGCGCTTTCCTGGACGATCTGACTCTGAGCATTCAGGACACCGGCGACGACACCGACGGCGACGGGATGCCGGACACCTGGGAAGATGACAACGGGCTCAACAAGAACAATCCCGGCGACGCCGCCCTCGACAACGACGCCAACGGCGGACCCGACGGACTGACCAATCTCGAGGAGTTCCAGCACGGCACCGACCCGCAGAACTCCGACAGCGACGGCGACACCCTTTCCGACGGCGCCGAAGTCGATACCCACGGCACCAACCCGAGCAAAGCGGACTCCGATGGTGATGGGTTTCCCGACAACATCGAGATTGATCAAGGGAGCGATCCTACCGATTCGGGCAGCGTGCCGGACACCGACGGCGACGGCATGCCGGACCCTTACGAAGATGCTAACGGCCTCGACAAAACGATCGACGATTCCGGCCTCGATCCCGACAGCGATGGCGTTTCCAACCTTGACGAGTTTTCGGGCGGAACCGATCCTCAGGATCCCGACAGCGACGACGACGGCCTGCTCGACGGTGAGGAGGTGGCCGCCGGGACCGATCCGAATTCAGTCGACTCCGATGGTGATCAATTTCCTGACAAGCTCGAAATTGATAAGGGCAGCGATCCTACCGATCCGGACAGCGTGCCGGAACACGCCCTGATTATCAGAAACGGCGATTTCGAGAAATCCGCGGGGAACGCAATCGCGGACTGGTTTGAAAGCAGCACGAGCAACGACTGGCGCGACTACACCTTGGCGAACACCCAGATGCCCCCTCCCAGCACCAACCAGCGATTGGGATTGGAACATCCAACTGCATTCATCTACCAGAGCCTCGGAACGCTTTCCCGCAATGATTCCTCGATTACGATCTCTGGAAACGCGGTCAAACGTAGCAGTCACAACATGTTTACCGATGTGATTTTCGAACTCCAAGCGGGTGCTTTTCCAGGGGCTACCGACAATGCGGACTTGACCGGGTTGATCCCCCTGGGGACCTATACCCTCACCGCGGACGAAGTGGGATTCGACGCAAATCCGGATCTGAAGCCGTTTTCGACAGCTCCGTTTGACGTCAGCAGACTAAGCGTTGGGACGGAAATATGGCTCCGCATCAGTTCACCAGACGCGGGCCCGTTTCCTCTCGAAAATCCACCCGATGGCGCTTTCCTGGACGATCTGACTCTTAGTGTTGAGGAACAGGCCGGTTTCTTCTTCGATGTCGAGCGCAGCGGAGACGACCTCGTCCTCACCTGGGAAAGCCAGGACGGGAGGCTCTACAACCTGCGCAGCGAGACCGATCCCGCGGCCGCGGATCCCATAGAGTGGCCGATCTTCGACGGCAATGAGGACATGCCGGCCGATCCCTCCGGCACCAACACCCTCATCATTCCGCTTCCCGCCGATCCAATCCGCCTCTTCGTGATCGAGGAGTTTCCCACCCCGCCGGTCGTGATCCTCTCCGACGACTTTGAGATGGGGGTGGGAACCTGGGCGACGGGAGGCGACCCCGGGGGCACGGTCGACGATCCGCTGGAGACGAACTGGGAGTTGGGAGCGCCGAGCCTCGTGGGCCCCGCCGCCGCCAACAGCGGAACCAATTGCTTCGGAACCAATATTTCCGCTGATTACGGATTCTGCGCCGAGGTCTGGCTGCGCTCGCCCCCGATCGACCTGACCAACGCGGGAGCCGCTACTCTGAGCTTCTCCCAGTTCACCGACATCGAGGAGCAATTCGACTTCGGAAAGGTGTCCGTGCTCGACGCCGGCGATGACTCCGAACTGGCGGTGCTCGAGGAACCGGTCGAAGGAACCACCGACGACTGGGAGCAGGTCAGCCGTTTCCTGCCCGCCGCGGCCCTTGGCAAGACGGTCATCATCGAGTTCCGTTTCCAGTCCGACGACATTCAGAACTTCGGCGGATGGTACATCGACGACGTCGGCGTGACGGTGCCGTGAGGGATTGAAGAAAGGTTGATTGATACGAAAATTCCTTTTTCAGGCCCGGTCCTCTCGAGGACCGGGCCGGGTTTTGTGGGGGTGCATTGAGAATCAAGAAAACTGTCTGCACAGCATGGAAGACTCCCCCACGATCGCCGTCTCGCTTCTCTTTGCGGTTGGTTCCCTCTTCTCGGTTCGCGCCGAGCAAGTTGTCATTCGTGAGGTGATGTATCACCCGGCGGACGGACTCTACGAGTACGTCGAACTCGAGAACATCACCACTACGGTTTTCGATATCGCAAACTGGAGGTTACGTGGAGGTGTGAAGTTCGACCTGCCGGACTTCGATCCCGCCAATCGCAACGACACCTTCCTCACGCCCCGGCAGCGAATCATCATTTGTGGGACGGATCCGGAAACGTTTCGCACCGCCTACGGGCTCTCGACAGCAGTTCAAATCTTCGGTCCCTGGGCGGGATTCCTGGAGAACGGTGGAGAGCGTGTCACGGTCGATGACAAGAACGGCACGACCATGTGCACGATGCGCTACGACGATCAGCACCCCTGGCCGGTGGCACCGGACGGGACCGGGCCCTCGCTGGTGCTGTCCAATCACGATCGCCCCATCGACGACTACCGGCTATGGAAGGCGAGCGCGAATCCGGGTGGCAGCCCGGGATCGGCCGAGCCCAACAGCACGCCGTCGGACCTCGCCATCAACGAGGTGCACTTCAACGGCCTTGGCAACATCGACTGGGTGGAGATCTACAACGGCGGGGCGAGCATGAGCACTTCCGGGATGTTCCTCTCGAGCAAGCGGGACTTTTCGGACAAGATCCCCCTGGGCAACGTGGTCCCGGGCGGGGGATTTGCGAGCTGGAACACCAACTTTGAGTCGGGCGGCGAGGAGTGGGTTTTGTTCTTGGTCGATCAGAACGGGGTGGTCTTGAAGGCGGTGGCGTTCGAGCGGAAGACCGGCCGCGACCACGCCGCCGCCTACCCGGACGGCTCCACGGACTTCTATTCTTCGGGTCCTGGCAGCCGTGACGGTCCGAACAACCCCAGCCGCGAGTCTGAGCTCGTGATCTCGGAGCTCATGGTGGAACCGCCTTCCGGCCACCGCGATGGCGAGTTCATCGAACTCTACAACAAGGGCACCACCGTGGTCGATCTCTCGGGCTGGCGCTTTGTCAGTGGAGTGGACTACCGCTTCCCGGCCGGGACCATGATCGCTGCGGGCGAGTATGTGGTGATCGCTGCAAACAGCCAGTTTACTTCCGAGGCCCATCCGGCCGCGAGGGTGCTGGGAGAGTACACCGGCAACCTCGGCAACAACAACGAACTCCTTCGCCTGGAAGACAACTGGGGCAACCTGGCGGATGAAGTGCACTACCACACCGGCGGCGACTGGCCCCATCTCGCGGCTGGGCAGGGAAGCAGCCTGGAACTACGGCACCCGGCCATGGACAACTCCAGGCCGACCGCCTGGGCGGATTCGGACGAGTCCAACAAGTCGACTTTCCCGACCTTCCAATTTGCGGAGCGCTACGAGCAAACCAAGACCAGTGGGGCGGAGTCCAGTTGGAAGGAATTGCACCTGCACTGCGTGGGGGATGCCCACCTCGCCCTCAGAAACATGAGCCTGACGCGCGACGGGAGCGGCTCGAATCTGTTGCCCAAGAAGGGGGAGGTGGTGGCGAGATCCGGCACTGGCTCGCAGGGCTGGCTCTGCCAGGGCAACCACCACCTGAGCCACATGGAGGGCACCGAATTTCACCTGATCTCGACCGGGCACGGGGACGTCAGGGCGAACCGTTGCGAGATCGACGTCGTCGGCATTAACCGGAACGACAACCTGGTGTGGGCCGGCGAAGCCCGCTGGATCTCCGGAAAGCCCACCATCATCTACCAGACCTGGGACCGCTCCTTCGGCGGAGTCATGCACCTCCCGGTCCCGAAGAACCTCGGGACGCCCGGTGCGCCCAACTCGACCATGCTCACGGACGCCGCTCCCACCGTTTCGGAGCTCACACACAGCCCGGCGGTGCCGCGAACCACCGAGCTGGTGCTCGTCACGGCCAGGGTGGAGTCCGCATCTGCAGATCACACCGTCTCCCTGGTCCACCGTGCCGACAGTAGCAACGACGCCAGTCCCTGGAGCACCGACACCATGTTCGACGATGGAGCCGGAAGTGGTGACCTGGCCGCCAACGACGGCATCTATTCCATCACGCTCGGGCAGTACCCCACCGACCACACCGTCGTGCAGTTCTATGTGAAGGCCACCACATCGGGAGGAACGACGATCATGCCGCGGCCCGCTCCCGAAAAGCCCGCCCTCTACGTGGTGGACAACAGCACGATCCCCGGAGACCTGCGCACCCAGCGCTTTATCCTTTCACAGCGCAGCATCGATGCCCTGAATACTTCGATCGGACAGAGTCGCACCTTCAAGTTCGCCTTTCCGCGGCTCTCAAACCAGTACCACAATTGCACCTTTATCGGGAATGAAGACGAGGTGATCTACAATTGCGAGTTTCGCAAGGCAGGCAGCCCGTTCCAGCGCTTGGATACCTTTACCTTGAATCCTGGGAAAACGCTCAAGTGGAAGACCCCGGTTGACAAGCGCTATCGGGGCTGGTCCCGGCGCACGATCGATGACGACCCGGGCCCGTCCGTCGGCCGGGCCTATCACAATCGGATCACCCGCTACTGGCTCTACCTCCTCGGGCTACCCGCGAACGAGAACGAGTTTGTGCGGATTATCGTCAACGGCGGGAATCCCCTCCTGCGCGAGGATGTGGAGACCAATGCCAACGATTTCCTGAAGCGGAACTGGGAGCAGGGAGAAAAAGGGGAGATCTACCGCTTCGACGATGAGTGGTGGTTCGACGACAATTGGGGCAACGCCAGGCGCAGTGCCGATTGGAGCGACAAGGGGACCGATGAGCCGGAGCGTTACCACGCGGAGTGGATGAAGCGCTCCAGAGAGGCGGAGTACGACTATTCCTCCTTCGTCAACTGGGTCTCCGAAGTGGGCCGGAACAGTTTCACCCGCGAGGAGATCGAGAGCATGGCCGACATCGACATGATGGCGGCCTACGCGGTTGTCCGCGGCTGGATCGACGACTGGGATCAATTGACGCGCGGACGCGGTAAGAACGGCTACTTCCTCCGCCGTTACTCCGACGGCAAGTGGATGCTGATCCAGTGGGACTCCGACCTCACCTTCGGCAACTCGGGGGCGGAATTCATCGGGAACCTGCCGGGAGTGCGCAACTTCTTCGACAAGCCCTACGTGCGGCAGAGGTTCAACTACTACCTCGGCGAGATGATCGACAAGTACACGCAGGATTCGCCGCGCTTGGCGGCATGGCTCGATCTCGAAGAGGCCGCCTCGAGTTCCTACAGCAGTAACGCGGGGACCTATAACAACTGGAACTCATCCCGCAGGCAGTGGGGGGTCAGTGAGATCGGGTCGGCGTGGACCACTGCCTTCGATGTCACCACCGGTGGCGGTGTCTCGACCACCACGTCCGCCGGGACCATCAGCCTCATCGGGACCAGCGGCTACAAGGTTTTCACGATCCGGGTCGGCGACCATCCGGAGGCCAAGTGGGCCTTCAGCGACCAGACGCACTGGTCGCTCTCCGGGATCCAACTCGCGCAGGGAGCGAATAACCTCACGATCGAGGGCCTTGATGCCCAGGGCAACGTGGTGGAGACGGACACCTTCAGCGTCAACAAGACCGGCAACGCCCTTCCGGTGATCCGGATCGACACCAATCCGGACTCTCTGAACGTCTCCCTGCAGGACACCCTCTTGCTGAACGCCACCACCAGCTACGATCCGGAGGGAACCGACCTGACCTTCGATTGGAGCGTGGACAATCCAATCGGGGCGGACCTGAGCAACCCGACTGCCGACACGGCCGCAGTGCGCTTCAACATGCCGGGACTCTACACCATCACCCTGACGGCTACCGATGGCGACGGTCAGCAGGCCACCACCATGCGGGAGGCCATGGTCTACGCGGAGTCCGGCTGGAGTCCTTTCCTGGATCGAGTCCTCGAAGACTGGTGGACCGCCGAAAACCTCGAGGTGCGCAACAACTACAGCGAGGGTGCCTGGTATTCCCTCGACGACCAGCACGGCCAGCTGACGCTGAAGGTCAACGAAGAGATCGCCAAGCCGTTGACGATGAGCAGTCCGCTTCATCCGGTGCTGTGGCGCGGCGTTCCGGACACGGGTGATTGCGTTCTCGGGACCGATGTGCGCCTCGGCTCGGTGCAGCAGGGCGCTTTCACAGCGGGATTGATTCTCGAGGTGGGTGAACCCGGGGAAGCAACGCGCTACGCATTCGGGATGGAGAACGGCGATTCTCTGCGCGTGGAGCGCTCCGCAGGAGGCAGCTACTTGCAACTCGCCACGATCAGCTGGGTCGAAGGGGAGGCCGTGATCCGGATCCGCCGCGAGGGTGACCAGTTGCACTTCGATTACCGCACCGAGCCCGGGGTCTGGACCAATCTCCTGACCCGCGGGATTCCAGCCGGCTCAACCCTCGGGGACGGGGGCATCTTTGCGGCGACCTCCTCGACCCAGGCGGCCCGCTTTGAGTTTGACTACGTGGTGGTGGTCGATCCGGGGGTCACCACTCCGACCCTGGATTCGCTCCGAATCACGGAGGTGATGTACCACCCGGTAGGTGGGAGCGACCTGGAGTTCATCGAGCTGAAGAACAGCGGGTCGTCCCTCCTCAATCTTGCCGGCGTGAAGTTCGAAACCGGGCAGCCCTTCGACGAATTCGTCTTTGGCGATCTCGACCTCGCTCCGGGAGAGGGTGCGGTGGTCGTCGCCAATACCTCGGCCTTCGAGGCGGATTACGGGTCAGGAGTCCGGATCATCGGAGAGTGGACCGGCGGCTCGCTCTCCAACAACGGGGAGCGTATCGTGCTGAGTGACCCGCTCGCAAATTCCATTCACGACTTCAGTTATGGGACCATCGCGCCGTGGCCGACAGAGCCTGACGGCTCGGGGCCGTCGCTGGAGGTGCTCGACCCGGAAGGCGACTATAGCGATCCGGCCAACTGGCAGGCCAGCATGGTAAACGGCGGCACCCCGGGGGTGGTCCACGGCGGCGACACCGATGGCGACGGACTCTCCGATTCCGATGAGATCGTGCTCGGAACCAATCCTCTGAGGCCGGACACCGACGGGGACGGGACCCTGGACGGCGCCGAGGTGGCGGCCGGGACGGACCCGCTCGACGTGCAGTCGGTCTTCCGATTGATCAGGGTGGAACGGGTGGAGGGCGAGGGCGTGACCGCGACCTGGTGGAGCGTTCCGGGCCGCATTTACACCTTGCAAGCCGGCTCCGACCTCACCGAGGGCGGATGGACCACGGTCCCGGCCGGGGATCGGATTACGGCCACCGATGTCACCACCAGTGTCCTCGACCTCGGCGCAACAGGACAAGCGGAGCGATACTATCGCGTTCTGGTGGACTAGTGCATCGGCCTGCAAGTTAGTGTACATTCGGAGATGAGAATCTTCGGAGATCAGTCAGCGGTCTCCGACCGAATGCAGGTGGCTGCGCGGGTCTTTTCTCCGATTTCTGCGTTGTTCGTCAGTCACTGGTCCCGACCAGCTCCTTCCTCACGCCTTGAACTCGAAGAAAAACCCTCGCGCCGAATGCACACTAACTTCCCGGCCGAAGCACTAGCCCGGTCAACTTCCGGAACCGGGGTTATAGCCCCTGGATCAGCTTGGTCTGCAGCTGGATTTGCAGTTCGCCGACCTCCTGGAAGGCCTGAATTTCCTTCTGGAAGGCCGCGCTGGTGGCGGCATTCTCAAAATCGATCACCTCGTCGGCCGTATTCCAACTCCACTTGCCCTTGTCCTTCTCGAGCAGGTTGAGGATCCGGACGCTGATATCGCAGGCCGCGATGTCGCACTCGCGAATCTTCCTGATGGTGATCATCATCGGGCCATAGCTGGAGTTGAAGCCTTGCTCGAGATCCTCGCGCTCCTTGCCCTTGAAATTGATATCGTCCAGCTGCTGGTTCAATTCCGTGGGGCGGCCCGCAAAAATCTCGATCGTCTCGCGATTAAACTTCGCGTAGTCCCGCATCACCGTGCGCCGGGCGTCGTAGTCGGCGTTGCTCTCGAGCGACTTCCAATCGAGGGCCGCGATAAATTCCTGTGACCGTGCATCGATGTCCTTGGCGATCTTGTTGGAATCGGCTTGGATCTTGGCGAGAATCTTGAGTGCTTCGCCCTGCTTGCCTCCGAGTTTCTCGGCAGCCGCTTCCACCCGCTTCTGGTTGTTGGCGAGGGCTTCGTGGTCGACCTTCAGGCCTTCCTCGGTCATCTCGAGCGACTTCTTCACCTCATTCTCGCCCGCCCGGAGCTCATCGTAGGCTTCCTTTTTCTTTTTCGCCTCCTCGGACCGGTTTTTGCAGGCGCTCGGGAGGACGAGTGCTACTGCCAAAAGGAGGGCACTGATGATTCGCATGCCGGCATAAAGCCAGAGGAAGGACCGAGCGTCAATCACGACTGGCGGGGTGACGCTGCCGGGCCCGGGTGTCCGGCATGGTCCTGAACCGGAGGCCGGGAGTCTTAACCCAGCCCCGCGTTCTTCCAATAGGAATACTCGCTTCGATTGAAGTCGATGTACTCCGGCGAAATATCGCTCGTGTAGATGGTGTACTCCGCTTTCCCGAGGTGGAGGTTCACCGTGATAGCGAAACTGTCGCGACCGGCGATCTCGCGGAGCACCTTGATGGGGGTCTCGGCCATGAGCCCGCCCACACAGGCGGATTTACCCTCGTAGTCGATGTCGATGAGCTCTTCGCGAATGCGGGCGCGGGAGTAACCGATGGCGTGGATGATGCGTCCCCAGTTCGGATCATTTCCGTTCCAGGAGGCCTTCACGAGGGCGGACTTGGCGACCGCCTCGGCGACCTTCTTGGCGTCGAGGTAGGTGGAGGCGCCCCGCACTTCGAGGGTGACGAACTTGGTGACGCGCTCCCCGTCCCGCACACAAGCCTTGGCGAGCTTGAGCATTACGTATTGGAGGGCGTCTCGGAACTGGCGGCAGGCCTTCGAGCCGCGTACCACGCGCGGACCACCCGCGATCCCGTTGGCGAGGACCAGGACGGTGTCGTTCGTGCTCATGTCGCCATCGATGCAAATGCGGTTGAAGGACCCTTCAACCGCCTCGAGGATGCACTTTTGCAGGCAGGCCTTGCCAATACTGGCGTCGGTGGTGACAAAGCAGAGCATGGTGGCCATGCTGGGGCAGATCATGCCGGCGCCCTTGGCACAGGCCCCAATGCGGATCTTTTTTCCTCCGACCGTGGCAAGGACCGCGACTTCCTTGATGCTGGTGTCGCTGGTCATGATGGCCTTGGCCAGCGCGGAGCCGCCCGCGGGGCCCAGGTGGTCGGGCAGTGCGGTGAGAGCGGGTAAGATGCGGTCCATGGGCAGGGGGAGACCGATGACGCCAGTGGAGCACACTCCCACTTCCCGCTGCCTGAGACCCAGTGATTTCGCCACCGATTTGGCCATGGCGCGCGCGTCTTCCACGCCCTTCACGCCGGTGCAGGCGTTGGCATTACCGCTGTTGACGACGATGGCGCGGCACTCCAGGGCGCGGAGGTGGGCTTGCGTGACCTTGACCGGCGCGGCCTTGACGCGGTTGGTGGTGAAGGTCCCGGCTGAAATGCAGGGGAACTCCGAGTAGAGGAGGGCGAGATCGGTGCGCGGATCCTTCGGATTCTTGATGCCGCAGCTCACCGCACCGCCGAGAAACCCCCTGGGTGCGCATACCCCTCCCTTGACCAGCTTGTACGGCATGACAACCCGTTAGAACGTCCCCCCGTTGACCTTAAATCGTCCCCAGTCCGGCGGCCTCCTCCAGGCCGCACATGACATTAAAACTTTGAATGGCCTGGCTGGCCGCACCTTTGCCGAGATTGTCTTCCGTGCTCAGCAAGAGCAGGCGGCCGGTCCGTGCGTCGTGGTGCCAGCCGATGTCGATGAAATTTGTGCGTGTCACGTTCTTAGTATCGGGACAAGCCCCCCTCCCAAGCAAGCGCACGAATGGACTGTTTTCGTAAATGGAACGAAGGGAGTGTTCCACGGAATCGAGGTCGCCGGTGAGAGTGGCGCTGGTGCTGGTGCAGATGCCGTTGTTCACAGGGACCAGGTGGGGCACGAAGGTGATGACGACTTGTTCACCGGCTGCCAGGGAAAGTTCCTGTTCGATTTCCGAGAGGTGGCGATGCTTGGGGAGGCCGTAGGCGCGGAGACTTTCGTTGCACTCCACGAAGAGAAGGGAGAGGTCGGCCTTCCGCCCCGCGCCACTCACCCCGCTCATCGAGTTGGCCACAATGGTGGCAGGGTCGAGCAGCTTTTCGCGAAGGAGAGGAATGAGGGGGAGCAGGATGGAGGTGGGGTAGCAGCCGGGCGACGCCACCAGACGGGCCGATTCGAGGGCGGCGCGGTGAATCTCGGGCAGGCCATAGACCGACTCCGCGAGCAAATGGGGGGCGGGATGGACCTCCCCGTAGAATTCCTCATAAACCGCGGCGTCGTTGAGACGAAAGTCGGCGCTGAGATCGATGACGCGGAGACCCTTATCAAGGAGCTTCGTGGCGTACTCGGCGGCGGTGCCGTGGGGGAGGGCGAGGAACGCCACGGTGGCGCCCGTGGCCGCGACGGCGTCCATGTCGGGCTCAATGAAGGCGAGCTCCGAGCCCGGGACGCCGGCCAGGCGTGGGAAAACCTCCGCGAGCCGTGCCCCCGCGCTGGTCCGGGAGGTGACGGCGGTGAGCTGCGCGGCGGGGTGCAGCAGCAGGAGCCTGACGAGCTCCATGCCGGTGTAGCCGCTCGCGCCGACAATCGCGACCTTGGTTCCTTGCATCGTGGGCGGGGGGAAATGGCAGGAAAATCGCGGCTTGCCAATGACGAATGCCGCGGGTTACACCCCTTCCGGCTCCGCCCCTCGCTAATTGCTTTTCACGGATTCGGGATGTAGCGCAGCTTGGTAGCGCGCTTCACTGGGGGTGAAGAGGTCGCAGGTTCGAATCCTGTCATCCCGACCATTCTCGCACAACGGGTTACAGTGTGCGGAAGCTTCTCCGTTTGAGAAATTGTCGCCACTATATCGCCAGTATTGGGGACCTCTGTCGCCGAAATTCGTTCCCGCGTAGGGTGCGAAAAAGCGGCCGACACAGTCGAGCCCTGGGAAATAGGCTGGTCCTGGCAGGGGCTGAACCACATTGCCTTGGCGAATGTCCTCCGCTCTGCAGTTCCTCGTGTTGACCATGGCTGGGTGGCTGAACCGCCAGCAGGTAGACTTGATCAACTATTTGTGCGAAGAAAATAAGGTCCTCCGCGAGCAACTCGGCGGCAAACCTCTTCGCTTGACTAATGCCCGACGTCGGCGACTCGCTGTGCGGGGCAAGAGGCTCGGACGTCGGGCCTTGATTCAAGTCGCCGGCAATGTGACACCAGACACCATTCTTCGCTGGTACCGTAAACTGATCGCGAAGAAGTATGACGGAAGTGTCCGAAGAGGTAGAGGTCGACCTACCACGCCGCGCCAGATCGCCGAGCTTGTCGTGCGGATGGCAGTGGAGAATCCGAAATGGGGCTACACGAGAATCCGCGGAGTGCTCGCCAATCTTGGGCACGAGATCGCACGCAAGACGGTGAAGCGAATCCTGCAGGATCACGGAATCGAACCGGCTCCCGAGCGGGGCCAACGTCTCCATCAAAGAGGAATGTCTCAGCCGAGTGGTCCTGCTCGGCGAAAGCCACCTTCGCTCCATCGTCCATCAGTACGTCGAGCACTACCATCGGGAGAGGAATCACCAGGGACTCGGTAACCGACTGCTGGAGCGGGCGCCACCACCGGTCGATCCGGACGCCAAAATTCAAAGACACAGACGTATCGGTGGACTCCTCAACTACTACCATCGCGAGGCCGCATGAATAATCGGCCCACTTTTCGCACGATACGGGGTTCGAGGATAGGAATCTCCCAAGAAGTGCCTGTGTGTGCGCAGCTTAACCCAATTGGGCCACCGGTGCAGGTCGGTACGGTCAGATGAACGTGGCGGCGCATCAAGCACCCTTCCCAATCAGTTTCCGGCGTAGGAATAGGTTTTCAGATAGAGCTGGATGTCGGTCACCGACCGGATGAAGCGGTCCAGTCCTTCGATCGGATCCGCCAGAAGGGCCTGGCCGGGAATCACGAGCTTCCATTGCGTATTCCAGACCGAGCGTCCCACCAGGCGGCTGTTGGTGAAGTCCTCCGGATGATTGCTGAAGAAGAACTCCGGATTGTTCACCGCTCGGAAAGCCTGGTGCTTGCGCGGCTGGAAGAAGGGTTCGGTGAGGGACGCCGCCGCGTTCCAGTACTCCACGTCCGAGAAGGCAGTGTCGCCGATGTTGAAGGGCAAGGGAAGGGCGTGGTCGTGCACCTGCCAGACCCGCAACTCCGAACCGTCTCCCAGAGGCGGAGTACGCATCACATCCTGTCCCGCAGGGATCAGATAGACGTAGGGGGTGGCGCTCAATGCGTCGGGATGGTCGGAAGTCACCGGTCCCGGCCCGGTAATCGGACAGACCAGGCATGGGTCCATCCCCTTGTAGCCCGGGAAGACGACGCCCACCGCGTGAACCTTGTGGGCGAAGCTGGTGGAGGAGAAGGCATGGTCGCCGGCTTGCAGGAGTTCTCCGAAGAAATTCCTTCCTTCCTGGACGACGGTGTCGAAAGTGAGCACCAGCCCGGGCACGGGCGCCAGACTGCCCTCGATCTGCAGGGCGTGCGCCGCGATGTCGGGATCGGTTCGAAGATCCGGGACGAAAGAGACCTCCAACCTCTGCTGCCAGGGCAGATCGCCAGTGGCATCGAGCGGCATGCGGAAGTGTTCTTTCCGTAGCGAGAAGGTAGTGCCGTAGGTGTCGGGGTTGTTGAAGCCCAGCCGCCCCTCCACCACGCTCCAATCTCCGTCAAGCTGCTTGAGCAAGCCGCTCAACCCGGCATCTCCGGTGCTTGCCCCGGCGAAGAGCGGCTGGCCGCTATCGTCGATGAGCCCAAGGGAACGGCTCTGGACAATCTTCGTCAGAAAGTCCTGTCCTTGCGTGCTCCCCAGCAATCCGGTCTCGTAGTCGTAGGCCTTGGCCGCGAGGTATGTGTAACGCGCGGCCAAGTCGAGCAGCCCCTGGTACTGTTCCAGGGCCTCAGCCATCCCATAGGGTCTGTCGGAGCTTCTGGAAGTCCTGATTTTGCGTTGATTTAGAGTGGTTCTGGGGTTTTGGAATTTTCGAATTTCCGCGGACTGCACTATA
>Ga0310121_10002919_pt1 | contig 15948 bp, 14 predicted proteins | sample CB27_Tmax_986_MG_FD_203504 | JGI IMG/M metagenome (GOLD analysis project Ga0310121, IMG submission 203504) | Marine microbial communities from Western Arctic Ocean, Canada - CB27_Tmax_986 | ecosystem: Environmental > Aquatic > Marine > Oceanic | place: Canada: Western Arctic Ocean | collected...
AACGAAGTCAGTAAAGACCTCGACCCGATAACGGGTTTTCCCAAGTATCACCCCCCGCCGCGCCGTTTCTCGCTACCCGGCAACCTGAACTCGTTCCGGATCATTGTTCTCCTCATTGTAGTCATCCTCCTTGGGCGTTACCTGTTCGGAATGATGGGCCTGACCGAAAAGGACAGAGTCCTTCAAACAATCGACCGCGCGACCGAGGCCGTTCAGAAAACCTCCATGTTAAAACTCAGGGAAATCATCTCCAAGGATTACAAAGACGGTTCCGGTAAGGACCGTTCCCAGATCCTCACCATGGCGCAGCTTTACTTCCGTGGGAATGCAAGCGTGGAGATCATCCGGATGGATTCATCCGTGCAGTTCCCTGAAAAAGACACAGCTCAAGTTGATCTGCGAGTCCAGGTCATCGGGTTGGAGGATGGCAGACTCAGCCACGGCCTGACCAACGATTCCATCCTCGGAGAGAAGTATGAATTACTCCTTAAGAAAGAAGACGGTGATTGGAAGATCACCTCGGTCAACCCCGAGTCCGGCAAATGGCGGACGCCGTAGGGCGTGTAGGGTGGGTTAGCCATCAGGCGTAACCCACCATTTTTATGCTGAAGGTTCGATAACATGCGTTTGTTAACAAGACAAAAAACAATGAATGTAATCGCGGTTGGAATAATTCTATTTTTTGTCTGGATTCTGCTGCTTCCCAATTCCTTCATTCACGAAGTGGGTCCGGCAACTCTCATTGCTGGGGAATTACGGGCAATAGCAACCGCGCTTTTCGAATGCCAGGAAGCAATCACAGCAGCTAATCAAAAGGGTGAACCACTTGGAATCGACTCACCCTTTTCTTATGACGAATTCCGATTCGGACATTTTCACGAGCTTTGGCCGATGCTAACGACTCCGATTGTCTTTCTGGACAATCGCATTTCGAAGGACAAATATAATCCAGATGGTGAGAGTTACTTGGCAGCAAGCCGAGGAGAAGAATTCCTTCTCATCAGCCTCGGCCCTGATGAAACGCTTAATACAAAAGCGAACGAGATCGAGCGAGCAATGGAAGAAGGCCGTCTGAAAACTAAGTCGCGCCATGATTGGGCGTATGCTCCTACGAATGGTTCTAAATCAGCAGGAGACATTTTGCGATACTGACGCCCTTAACGAATTGGCAGGGCAGTGGAAATGGTGGGTTACGCCTATCGGCTAACCCACCCTACCAATTCGTTAAAATTCCGCGTCAGTCCGTGTGTTCCACAGATTCCGTGATTCAAACGAGCACCACAGGAGATGATCCGCCCTCACCCCTATCTACAACCTTCCCAATCTCCAGCGCTTCAATGTCAAAGCCTCGGACGTGATCAATAACTCCGGTCGCCTCTTCAGGCGCTACACAGAGAATCATTCCCACACCCATGTTAAAGGTTCGGTAAAGCTCATCAGTTGGAGCACCCGTTGCGCCTTGAAGAAGCTGGAAGATTGGTGCGGGTTCCCATGTTCTTAGATTGACCTCAGCAGTGAGGTCGTCCGGGATGATCCGAGACAGATTCCCTGGGATGCCGCCGCCGGTGATATGCGCCATGGCATGAATACTCCCCTCCTCAAGCAAGGGCCAAAGCGGTTTGAAGTAACCGCGGTGCGGTTCGAGGAGTTCTTCGCCAAGGGTACGAGCGAGTCCCTCTGGCACCTCGTGCAACTTCTCAGGTGATTCCCCGTAAAGCGCTTTCCGCGCCAGCGTGTACCCATTCGTGTGCAACCCGCTGGATGCCACACCGATCAGCCTGTCCCCATCACTCACACGCGATCCATCCAGAATCTTGGATCGATCCACTAACCCGACAACCGAGCCCACCAGATCCACATCGACGCTGGAGTACACTTCCGGCATCTCACAGAGCTCGCCGCCGATCAATACGCAGTCATTCTCTATGCAGGCGGCTGCGATTCCTGAAACGATATCCTCCATCCGGTCCGGGGCCATGATTCCGACTGCAATGTAATCGAGGAAGAAGATTGGCCTCGCGCCCTGAACGAGGATGTCGTTGGTGCAGTGATTAACAATGTCGCGGCCGACCGTATCGAACCGTCCCATCTCCACCGCTACCTTCATCTTGGTTCCTACCGAATCGATGCTGGACACCAATACAGGATTGGCCTCTCCGATTCCCGCCAGATCGTAGAGACCTCCAAATTGGCCGACTTCGGATAGCACATGGCGATTCGCCGTCTTCTGAACTAGCCCCTTGATGCGGTCCGTCGCTTCGCTGCCGGCATCAATATCGACACCGGCGTCCTTGTAGGTCATACACTTGGTTGATTCAGACATGAGTCAATTCTTGAAAAGAGGAATGGTCAATCAAACCTCCACCAGAGGTCGCTTCTCAAACGCAAACTTAGTCTGCTCCAGAGCGGAAAAGTCGATTGGATACCGACTGGTAAAACAAGCCGTACAATTCGTGTCGAGCGTCCCTCCGCAGGCTTCAAGCAAACCCTCCACGGAGAGATAATGAAGAGAATCAACCCGCAAATGCTCGCGGATTTCCTCCGGTGTATGAGTCGCGGCAATCAGGTCCCTCCTGTCCGGTATGTCGATGCCGTAGAAGCAACCGTGACGAATCGGCGGCGACCCGATGCGCAGGTGGACTTCAGTCGCCCCCGAATTACGGATCATCTTCACAATTTTTCGGACTGTTGTTCCCCGGACAATGCTGTCGTCAACCACCACGACTCGCTTGCCCTTCAAGGTGCTCCGCAGCGGGCTGTACTTGACCTTCGCTCCGAAATCGCGAATCGACTGCTCCGGTTCGATGAATGTCCGGCCGACATAGTGGTTCCGCATCAAACCAATGTCGTAGGGTATCCCCGATTCTTGTGAGTAACCCAGAGCAGCCAGGTTGGAGGAATCTGGGACAGCAAAAACCAAGTCGGCCTCCGCCGGCGCTTCTTTCGCAAGAGTGCGACCCAATCGGTGGCGCACCTCGTTGACATCGCGACCGAACACGATGCTGTCAGGCCGCGAGAAATACACCAGCTCGAAAATGCAGGGCTGTTTGTCTATATGCTTGGGCGAGGGGAAAGATTCCAATCCGTCATTCGTTATTCGCAATGTTTCCCCCGGTTCCACTTCGCGTATGTACTCGCCCTCCACAATATCGAACGCGCACGATTCGGAGGCGATCATCCAAGAGTCACCTATTTTCCCGAGGGACAACGGCCGGAAGCCGTGTGGATCACGCGCCGCGAGGATTTGATTTTGGTCCATGATCACCACGCTATAGGCCCCCTGGCAATGGGACAAAGCCGCGCCAACGCGGTCCAGAAGGCTGTCGTCTTGTTGGCGAGCGATGAGGTGGACGATGATTTCGGCATCGGAAGTTCCCTGAAAGATGCTGCCGGCGTTTTCCAGGTTGTCGCGCAATTCCGCGGCGTTGACAATGTTGCCGTTGAAAGCGAAAGCGAGCTGTCCACGGGCATAGTTGCGAACCACCGGTTGGGCATTACAAAGGTGAGAAGCCCCCGTTGTCGAATAGCGCACGTGGCCAATGGCATTGTCCCCCGCGAGCTGGCCGATGTTCGTTTCGTTAAAAACGTCAGGAACCAGACCCATGCCCACATGGGTTCGGATCGTGTCCCCATCGACAGTTGAGATGCCCGCGCTTTCCTGCCCGCGATGCTGGAGGCTGTAAAGACCCAGGTAAGTCAGCCGCGCCGCTTCCGGATGGTCCCAGATACCAAAAACACCACACTCTTCTCGCAATGGCATATCAACCCCTGGGCGCTGGTCAGGTCTACGTAGGGTCCGCTGTGCGGATCGAGGAACAGCCTTTAGTCTAACGAACTTCCGGTGATCCTGCGATAGGCTTCGAGATACCGCTCACGGGTGTTGGAAACAACCTCACTGGGGAGTTCTGGAGCCGGTGGTTTCCGATCAAAATCGATGCTATCAAGCCAATCTCTCAAATACTGTTTATCCAGATTCACCACGGATTCACCCGGTTTGAAGTCCTCGACCAGGCAATAGCGCGAACTGTCAGGAGTCAGGAGCTCATCAATCAGGACGATTTCTCCATCGAGCATCCCGAACTCAAACTTGGTGTCAAACAGGACGACACCGTTCTCCCGGGACTGTTCGTAAGCCTCTCGGAAGATTTGAAGGGTCAGGTCACGTAGCTTCGTGGCTGTCTCTTCCCCCACAATGTCCAGCGATTGCTCAAAGTTAATGTTCTCATCATGCCCCTCATCCGCCTTTGTCGAGGGAGTGTAGATGGGGCCGCCGGGGATTTCCTGGCTTTCGACCAGACCGGAGGGTAGAGGCATACCGCATACGGTCCCGCTTTTTTTGTACTCTTTCCAGCCCGATCCTGCCAGATGCCCGCGCGCAATGCACTCGACCAATAGCGGTTCGGCCTTCCTAACAACCATTGATCGTGGCAGGAGCTCGTCTATCCGCGAGGCCAGTGCGCCCGGCCAGGCAGCATTCTCATCCTCGACCAGATGACTTGGGACCACATCACGAAACTTCTCAAACCACCAACGTGACATGGCGGTTAATATTTTGCCCTTATCCGTGATCGGCGTGGGCATAATGACGTCATAAGCCGAGATGCGGTCCGAGGCGACAAACAATAGGTTCTCGCCAAGGTCATAGATGTCCCGAACCTTCCCCCGCTTAAGCAGCGGGACCTCAGTCAGATTTGTTTCGAGTACTCCCGGTTCCATAACCTGTGTCATCCGTATCCTCTCTTACCCGCCCAACCCCGCTCGCACGAAGAGGCGATCCACATTCCTGAAATATTGACTCTGGTCAAAGCATTTGTCGAGTACCTTTTTCGACAGTCGTTTCTTAACATCCGGGTCCTTCCGGATCAATGGTGCAAAAGGGATCTTTTCCTTCCAGGCCTGCATGGCTTTTTTCTGGACGATACGGTAAGCCTTTTCACGAGTCATTCCGGCATCCGCTAAGGCAAGCAGGACTTGCTGCGAATAAATCACACCGTAACTCCTGTCGATGTTCGCCTGCATATTTTCAGGGTAGACCAGAAGGTTGGCAACCACATCAGTCGTCTTTGCTAGGATGTAATCGAGCAGGATGCACGAGTCGGGAATGATAACCCGCTCCACCGAGGAATGGGTGATATCCCGTTCATGCCAGAGCGCAACATTTTCCAACGCCGCGACTGAATTAGACCGGATCACTCTCGCCAAGCCACAGATTTGCTCCGCGGTAATTGGGTTGCGTTTGTGCGGCATCGCGGAGGAACCCTTTTGCTTCTCGCTGAAAAATTCCTCCACCTCCAGGATTTCCGTACGCTGAAGGTTGCGAATTTCGGTTGCCATCTTCTCAAGGGAAGCTGCAATGACCGCCAAAGTAGTCAGAAAGAAGGCATGTCGATCGCGTTGGATGATCTGTGTGCTAACCGGATCTACTTGGAGCCCAAGGGTCCCCAAAGCCTCTTCCTCCAAGTCGGGATCGAGGTAGGCGCAAGTCCCCACCGCGCCGCTGATCTGTCCGAATGCCATTTGCTGTCGGGCCAGGTCCAATCGCTCCAGGGCGCGGCCCATTTCACAGTACCAAACGGCCATTTTCAGGCCAAAAGTAGTCGGTTCGGCGTGGATCCCGTGTGAGCGGCCCATGCAGGGGGTTAGCTTGTGGGCGCGCGCTTGTTTACCGATCGCTTCTCGGAGAGCGACGATCCCATCCCAGAGAAGATCTGAGGCTTGTGTCATCACAAGAGCTGTCGATGTATCGAGAACATCGCTCGAGGTCATGCCGACATGAATATGACGCGAGGCGGGACCGACCTTCTCGGCAACAGCTGTCAAGAACGCAATGACATCGTGTTTGACTTCAGCTTCGACCTCGGTAATGCGCTTCACCGAGAAACTTGCCTTCTTTTTTATCTGTTGCCAATCTTTGTCAGGAATTTCACCGCGGCGGTGTCGCGCTTCGCAAACTGCGAGCTCCACGCGAAGCCAAGTGCGAAACTTGTGTGGGTCCGTCCAGAGCTTCGACATCTCTGGACGGCTGTAACGTGGGATCATCCCCTAGCCCATCCCAACAAGAATGGAAGGCGGTGGCTGGTTCGCACCTCCCTGGGGTTCCAAAAGGAAACAGTACACACTCATCAGTAAACCGTTTTGCATCTCGTAACGGACAGACTGGATCAGAAAATCTCAAACCACCTGAGCGCCCTGTAACCTTAAATTATTAGAACCGTCTCCCGCAGCGGTCAAAATGTTCCCCTCGAACCGCCAACGGGAAGGCTTGTAATAGAACCGGTGACGAGTGGTTTGTCAATGGGTTTCGTGGTTGAAATTTTGCCCTCCATCTCACGAACAGATTATCGGCTGGGGAGAGACAGATGGAGCACATTTCCGGAGAACTCGGCACGGACCCCTTGGGGTAAATTAACGACTCCATCCCGCGCCGAGTCCAGCAACCCAAACAAATCCTCGATAGGTGATTTTCGCACCGGATACCACCCAGCCTCCTCCTCTTCTCCGATAAAGTCGCGAAGGATTTCCCGGAGGCAGAAGAAACGTCCCTCGGGTGAAAGTTCCGCCAGGAGTGGACGCGGCAGCACCCACTCCTTCTCGCGGATGAGCGTTTCTCGGCAAATCTGTTTAGCCGTCTCCAACCAACGCGCCTCGTTCCGCTGCGCGTTCCGAGCGATTGAGTCAAGATCGTTTTCGAATTCAGAGTACTCGCGGACAACCGCGCCGAGCAGTTCGTGTCGAACCCAGTTGCGCGTATAATCAAGCGAATCGTTGGAAGAATCTTCCCGGAAGAGAATCCCTCTATCCTTAAGATAGGTCCGGATCTCCTTGGAACCGAAATCAATCAATGGGCGAACAACCCAGAGTCCCTCCCGTACGCTCACCTCTCGCACACCCAGCCAGGCGCCCATCCCACCTCCCCTGGCAAGGTTCTGGAGGATGGTTTCCACCCGGTCGGTTCGGTGATGGGCAGTTGCGATGACTGCAACGCTCTCTTTTCGCGCGGTTCGGAAGAGAAACTCGTAGCGCGCTTTCCGGGCGGCTGCCTGGAGGTTCCGGTCAGGTCTGGCTAACTCATCACGGGGTAGGCGATCCCATTTTCGTGTGTGGAAATTGAAATCCAGCTCTCGCGCGAGCTCCCTGACAAATTCCTCGTCCTGGTCGGCCTCCTCGCCGCGAAGACAATGGTTAAAATGGGCGATAACCACCCGAGTGAGGAACGAGGGGGAGGCCGATAGGGCCAGATGCGCCATCGCGGTCGAGTCCGCGCCGCCGGAAACGGCCAGAAGCAGGTCCCTCGGAACGGATTTAGGCCAAACTCGATGTAGAGACCCCTGGAATCCTTCGATCAGCGACCCTGGTGAACGATCTGTGCCGGTTTGTGTCATGATAGGCGCATGAGAACTATCCCTGCCGTTCCTCTTTCTCCGTTCGCAATGCCTGTAGCGGCAACCCTCTCAGTGCTGCTTGCTGCGGCATTGGTGATTGCTGCGCCGCCCAAACTGGTCCTAATCGGGGTGGCCGGGGTCATCGCGGCATTCATCCTTGCTACCAACCCACGGAGACTGTGGCTCCTCCTCATCGCTCTTCTTCCCTTCTCGATTGAAGTGAAAAACATCCTCGGCGCCGGGAACCATCTTACTGTTCCGACTGAAGCCCTCGCGCCTATCGCGGCGCTGGCGATTGTCTTCGCGGTACTCAAAACCGGACGCTTGGAGTGGACTCGTTCCGCACTCCATTTTGCGGTCGCATTCTATCTCGGTCTGATGGCAGCATCACTGGCTTGGAGCGAAATTCCTCTGGACACCGTCAAAGCGCTCGCTCGAACCGCTTGTTATTTTGTCGCGGGTTATATGCTCTGCCAACTCGCAGTAAGAAAACCATCCGATCTGACGTTCCCGCTTAAGCTGCTTGCTGTGGCTACCTCTCTGCTTGTCCTCTACGGTCTCTACACTCAATTCAAGCATGGGGTCCGGGTCTACCAGGATATCGCCGAACCATTCTTTGAAGAACATTGCGTTTATGCCGCCTGGCTCTGTTTCCCCGCCGCCTTTGCATTGGGCGCGCTGACACAACCGATCCGTTACCGGAGGATCATCCTCGCCTTCGCCCTCCTACTCTCCTTCGGCATCCTGCTCTCCTTTGTCCGTGGGGCCTGGATCGGAATGGCGTCTCTGGCAGTCTATCTGGTCCTGCGCCAACGCTCCCAGGCCGGCCGGCAGCTTCTTGCCGCTATCGGTCTGTTTATTGTGATCGGCCTAATTCTGGTTCCAGCCCTTGGCCTTCAGCACCTCTTCATGGACCGTTGGGAGACCCTCTTCGACACCCGCTATGTCTCCAACGAAAGCCGAATCGACCGGTGGATGGCGGCTGTTGCCATGTGGAAAGACTCGCCCATCTGGGGTCTGGGGTTTGGTTGTTATCCCGATCTCTATTTTGATTACGTCTATTACACCTTCGCTTACGAGGCAACCGTGCGCATGGGAGCCCACAACCTGTATCTGGAAATCTTAGCGGAGCTCGGCATTCTCGGCCTGGTCGCCTACCTCACGATCATTGCATTCTTCTTCCGTGAAACCCGCCAACTTTACCGAGGAGCTGCAGGCGATCCGAACATCCGGGCAATCGCCCTCGGGCTCGAATCCATGATGGTCGTCTACCTCATCCATACAGTGGTCAACAACCTGGGACCCAGCGACAAGATCGAAGTAGCCTTCTGGACCACCTTGGGGCTAGCCGTCTCCCTCCGCTGCGCAGTCACGGGACAACAAGCCCGAAGCGCCAGCGAGGGAAGTCACATCGGCGACTCCAACAAGTAGATCGCTCGACCCACCCGCTGATCTTTCCTACGGTAAATCAACGGCTCAAAACCACGACTCTCCAAAACAGGCCGGTAGCCGATCAAGGCCAAATGCCGGGCGATGTTCAGGAATATCGGATCCCCTTCGTTCGGCTGCCAGAATGGCCCGGCCAGGCACACCCTTCCTCCAGGCTTGAGCACAATCCGGATCTCCGCAAACGCCTTAATGTAGAGATCCTGAATCTGTGGAAGTAAATCAATAACCGACTTCCGGGCCAACTTCCCACGGATCGGTGGACCCAGATCTCCTTCACCGGCTACAGAATCGATTGACAGTGGATCGATATGTTTCGAAAGTTGGCGGACATCGATTTGTTGGAGAGTGGGCATTTCGGCCTGTTTGGATTCATCCTCGCTCAAATACCATTCGAGGTTTTCCCTGCTCTGTTTGATGGCCGCCGCGCGCGAATCGCTCCCCCTCATCTTCAGACCCAATGTAAGACCCTCGATTAGAACACCCCCCGAACCACAAAATGGATCGAGAACAGTTGAAGTTTCGTTTTTCCGAGCAAGGTTAATCATGATCCGCGCGAGCTTCGGAGGGATGAGCCCGCGCCTCTGTGGTCGTTTCGGCTTCCCTATATCGCGCGCCTGATATTCGACCGCGGGAAACACCCAGCAAGTTTTGCCAATTCCGATTTCTCCTGAACCTTCCCGCCAGAGGCAAATCTCCCCCTCCCAGCCCGCCAGTCCCTTCTCGGAAATCCTGGCCGGGACGACTTCCGAATCGCCTGGTGCCGCCCGGACTTCCCGGCCATGCGCCTCGCTGTCTTCTCCAATCCGCTGGCGTGTCCAGTTCCGGATCATTTCGCGTTCCTGGCTCAGCCCACCGGAGAGCGCAGAAACCGCCCAAGGACCGATGGGTTGAAAGGCCGGTCCCGAAAGAAACTGACCCTCTGATTCCTCCGAGAACTGTCCAACGGGGCAGATGGCGCGGATGGCCCCACCGAGCCCGTCGCAAAAATCCTGGATTGAAAAGGGATCCCCCTGTCGAGCCAACCGGGCGACGTTCTCTCCCAATCGTTCGACACAGCTGCTGTGACGCTCCGCAACCTGCCGCAATTCCTCGTAGCACAGTTCATCCTCGCGCCCCAGCTGAATGATCCATTCGCTCATAAGCCGGCATCATACGCCGTAGATGTAGGGTGGGTTAGCCGACAGGCGTAACCCACCAGTGCGCCCTTTAACTGTCTAGGAACGGATACCCCCCTTCGCTAGAGTCACCCTCATCATGGCTGGTGATGACCCCCGAATACTCCTCCAATCCGCTCTGGAAAAAGCCAGGACCGATGATTACCCCGGCGCGCGCGATGAACTGGAGTCCTTGATAGCCGCGGTCCCTGATTTCCCAGACGCACATTACTACCACGGTTTGGTGTGCGGCCGGCTGGGTGACGAAGAAACTGCTCGCACGTCCCTTTCACGCTGTCTTGAACTCGATCCCTTTCACGATCAGGCGACTCAGCAGTTGCGCGCCCTGGGGAATGAGCCTTCCCCCGAAACGGACACCGCCGTGGAGGCGAATGATGAACCTGGCCCAATTACCGAAGATGTGTTCGTTCGTCCCGCGGGGTTCTGGATCCGGGCGGTAGCACTGTTCATTGATGGGCTTCTCCTCTTCCCGGTTTCCCGACTGGTCGGCCTCTTCCTCACCAGTCCTTTCGCAGAAACCATTTCAGAAATTCAAGAAATGGATACCGAAGAGATATTTGAATTGGTATTAGGCAATGACATCGAGTTCTTACGAACAATATTGGTAATCGATCTGCTTCAGATCTCCTCGTTACTGCTTGTGAGCTTGGTATTCATTGGATCTTTAAACTATCTGAGTGGTCAAACACTTGGCAAGCGAATCCTGGGAATTCGGATTGTGACTGCCGATTCTCTCGATTATCTATCCCTCGCACAATCACTTGGCCGGGTGATTGCTTCTTTCCTCTCACTATGTATCTGCTTCGTGGGTTTTGTTGTGGCCGGGGTAACTCCGGAAAAGCGCGCACTACATGACTACATTGCCGGAACCAGAGTGGTTTACTCTGAACGAGTTCCCATCACGATCGGTGAGGTTATTCTCATTTCGATGCTGGTTCTTTTCGCACTCATCTCGGTTGTGGTAGGGTTCCTGGACTTGATTGTTACCATTGAGATAATTTAACAAACGAATTCACCTCACCAGTTTACAAAGAAAGGAAATCAAGCATGAAGAACCTTGTCCAAATTGTTATCACTGTTGCCGTCGCTCTCTATACCGTCCAAATCTGTACAACTGCCCAGGCCGCCGGTGAAGCGTCCCTCGAAATCAAACCCCATCCCGATCCCGCGACAACCGGCCCCATCCCTTACATCAACCCCGATATCCCCGCGGTCGATCCACCTAAGAATTCCGGTAAGACTTATGAAGCACTTGTTCCCGCTACGCTCGACCTCGCCGACCGGGCACGCCTGGCGATTAACTACATGACAGAGACACTCAACCCCAACGCTGATTATGAAGCGTGGGATATTGCGGAACAGATGGCCAACCCTCCAACCTTGATCATCATGAATCCGCTGACGACACCGGGCAAATATTTCGAAACCGTACCTCTCCTGCGAACCATTTGCGGCAGCGAACAAAACCTGGACCGGGAACACTTCCTGATGAAGAAATTTCTGAAGATGCAAGGACCTGATGGATTGATATATGTCCCCACAGCGGGGCGCGACTGGGTCTTCCACTCGTGGGATGCCTTGTATCCGAAGGATTTCGACGGGGAACAGATCTGTGTCCTGGGTTATGGCACCTCACGTTTCCTGCCGGCTTTTCTCATCTATGAACAGACAACCGGCGGCGGTCCCTGGACCGAAGCAGTGAAACGGTTAGCCGATGGATTCAAGGAAATTTTCATTGAAGAGGATGACGCGGCTTATATGTTTAAACATCACAAAGCGCTGGGCGATGAGATTACCAAGCCGGAGGAACGACCGAGTGGGATCTGGGGTGACGGCGGTGTTTGGATGGCGAACTCCTTGATTCAGTACCATCGCCTTCACAACGATCCGGATGCGATGCGGGTCGCCGGGAAAATGCTGCGTTTCGTCTTCGGCGACATGAAATATTTTGATGACGATGGTAAATTCCTGCCAGATTTCGCAGCAACCAACCCCTGGGCGCATTTCCATGCCCACACAACCGCCATGATCGCGGGATTGGATGTGGTCCGTGAAACGGGGGATCAGGAGCTGCTCGACTGCGTTTTGAAAGCATACGAGTATGGCATCAAGGCGGGAAACGGTGTCGTCGGATTCTTCCCTGAGGCCACGCATGTAGACGGTCCCGAATTCAGGAGCGATGAACATCCTTATAAGTACCACACCTCGGAGGCTTGCGAGGTGGCCGACATGATCCGTGTCGGGGTCATGCTGGGGAGGTTAGGTGTCATGAAATCGGATGGCACGGACCCATGGGATGATGTGGACCGCTGGACAAGGAACCAGTTCGTGGAAAACCAGACCACTTCAAATAACTGGTTGACGGACGGCGCACTCGACTATTCCGCTTCCCCGATCACCCAGTCACATGCCGATACCTTCTACACTCCAGGTAGACCCCCCTTCTTTGGCTGTTATACAACTGAAAATGTGACAGAGCGGGTTGTAGGAGGGTTTGCGAGCCATCCTTCCGCCAACGATTTCATTGGCCATCCCGAGTTTATCGTCACCAACGCGGCCTGCTGCACCGGCAACAGCAGCCGCGCGATCTTCCACATCTGGCGGGATATTCTTACCCATGAAAATGGGACGCTCCGAGTTAATCTGCTGCTGAACCGCGCTTCGAAATGGGCCGATGTCGACAGCCATATCCCGTATACCGGACAGGTCGATGTGAAGGTCAAGGAGAATCTCAACCTGGAAATTCGCATCCCCGAATGGGTAAGCCCGGAAGAAGTAAAATGCAAAGTGGGAGAGAAAGACTGCGAAATCAGTTTCGACGGCCGCTACGCCAAGGTCGGCGCGGTCAAGGGCGGAGAAACCGCGGTCCTTACCTTCCCAATCTCCGAACAGACCCGGGTAGTCCACATCCAAGGCCCTCCAAGCGGGGTCAACGAATACAAACTGGTCATGCGCGGCAACACAGTCGTCCGCATCGATCCCCCGGGCAAATATTCCCCGTTTTATCAGCGTGACCACTACCGCACGGCCGAGACGCTCTGGAAAAAAACAAATCGCTATGTTTCGGATGAAGAATTTGGTTGGTGGTAGTGGGGAGGGGGTCGTTGGCATGAATCAGTGTGGGGAGGGTTAGCGAATAGCTGTTGCCGTACTGTTTTTGTTCACCTTAGGATCCATCAAAGAAAGGATATCACGATGAATCGGTTTGAAAACAAATCTGTGCTCATTACCGGAGCAACATCGGGAATTGGTAAAGCTACGGCACTAGCCTTTGCAAAAGAGGGCGCGAAGCTATCTCTTGCTGGAAGGCGAGAAAAAGAAGGGCAAAACGTTGTAGATGAAATCAAGCAGTTGGGAGGAGAAGCCTTCTTCCTGAAGACCGATGTTGCCCAGGAAGATCAGGTTCGAGCTTTAGTTAATAAGACAGTCTCTACCTATGGTCAATTGAATATTGCGATTAATAATGCGGGTGTTGAGGGAGCGATGGACCCAGTGGTTGAGCAGACAGTAGAAAACTATCGCCATATATACGATGTGAATGTATTGGGAGTTTTGCTAAGCATGAAACACGAAATACCTGCTATGAAACAGGCCGGGGGTGGAGCAATTGTCAACGTGTCATCTATTGCTGGTGTGATTTCATTTCCTGGTATGTCCGTGTATAGCGGGTCCAAGCATGCGGTGCTCGGAATGACCAAGAGTGCAGCGCTCGAGATGGCCCAAGAAGGTATCCGAATTAACGCCGTTTCTCCAGGAGGAATCGAAACGGATATGGCTGACCGTTTTACGGGCGGCCAGGAGGAAGTGAAGAAACAGTTTGCTGCCATGCACCCTATGAATCGTTGGGGTAAGCCAGATGAAGTGGCCAAAGCAATTATGTTTTTATCATCATCTGATGCTTCATTTACTACTGGTCAGCATTTGCTTGTTGATGGTGGATTTACAGCTCAATGAGTTTTCCCGATTGGCTCAGGATAAGGATTGTTGGGCACTGGCGGGCGACCTGGATTTGAGCGACGAAAACCTGGAGCCGGGAACGGGATTCCCGATTGGTCCGTGTGTTATAGAAGTCATCGCTCTCCCTTATACCGGCTGCAAAACTTTGTATCCGGACTAGAAATCTCATATGCGAATACACACAAAACGCATCTACGAAAAACCGGAACCATCAGATGGACACCGTATTCTGATCGATCGCCTCTGGCCAAGGGGTCTATCGAAGGAGAAGGCGCACGTTGATTTCTGGGCGAAGTCCATTGCACCTTCGGACGAACTTCGCCGGTGGTACCAGCACGATCCCGAAAAGTGGGACGAGTTCCGCGCTCGTTATTTTGCCGAACTCGATACCAACGCGGATGGTCTCGCTGAACTGCGCTCTCATTTGGAAGGCGACGTTGTCACAATCCTCTTCGGGTCCAAGGAGGAACACCTCAACAATGCTGCCGCACTTCTGGAATACCTTAAGTCCTCGTCCTAGCAGCTCCGGCGGGCGAGGGGGCAACTTAACATGGAACTCGACAACGTCTTTCAGGAACTGCGAAAGATCCTGTATCCCTATTCATCAAAACTCGATTGTAAATCAGATGAGGAAGGAAACCTGTACATCGATACATTCCATATCATGAAAAACAAGAAGCCTCTTTTCTTTGGCGCTGTGCAGACAAGAAAGCGTTATGTCAGTTACCATTTGATGCCAGTTTACGTGGACCCGGGGCTTCTCGATTCTATCTCCCCCGAACTAAAAAGGCGCATGCAGGGGAAATCCTGTTTCAATTTCAAGTCGATTGACAAACCCCTATTCAAAGACTTGGCCGCGCTCACGAAGGCGGGATATCGCTATTACCAGGATGAAGGGTACGTGTAAATCTTGTCGCCACGTAGGGTGGGTTAGCCGATAGGCGTAACCCACCACTCGCCACCTCCAACCCCGATCAGAGCCGCGCGCGTCAGCAAGCGATCTCATCACTACCACCCCTCCTCTCGTTCTCCATCTCCAGATAACCCCTCGTTCCCAATCTCCGGATTGGGAACGGAATGTCCGGAACCTCCGGTTCCTGTTTCGCGAAGCGAAGCTTCGTGGAGGGGGGTTCCCAAGCTGGAGATTGGAAACCAGACTGAAAAATTGGAGTCGGTCAAGTGAAGAGAGTCGCTGTGACATTTCTCGGTGGTTGGCTCATTCTTTGGACGGAATCGGCGTGGGCCAATATTCCTGTCCCAGGTGGGTTTGGGTTCCTCGCGCCATTCTGGTTGAGTTTGAAAACCCTCGGCCTTGTTTTTGTTGGGATTGTCATGTTGGAGGCCATCGTTGCGCGTTTCATTGGAAAACTGAGTTGGGGAACCGCCACGAAACTGGTCATTGTCACCAACTTCTTGTCAAGCGCCGTCGGCGTACTGTTCTCTCAACATTTTCTCGTAGGATTGATCCTGCTTGCCCTTCTCGGTCTCTGGTTATTCCGGCGTTCCCTGCCGGAGCCCTGGAGTAGGGTCTACTGGGCGTCCGTCCTTGGGTTTCTCATAGCGCTCGGCACTCTCTTTGCTAGTCATGGTGTCGCACTTGAGAATCTCTCCCTAGCGGTTTTTGGATCGCTGGTCCCCGCCTTCGTCGTTACGGTGTTGCTGGAACTCCCACACTGGCGCCATCAGATCGGAAGAAGCCCAGCTCTAAGGGGCGTTCTGCTGTCAAACCTTCTGAGCTATTCACTCTTGGTTGGGGTTTTGTTATCGGCAGACGTTCGCTCCACCGACACACCCCTTATAAGTTACGATTTTTATGCAACCCAGGCGTCCGCTTCAGCGTCTGCTGGGAATCTTGAGGAGGCTAGAGCAACTAAAGGTATGATATACCCGTGCCGATAAGAATAGGCATGAAAACAATTTCGATGGATTTACGAGTTCGTGTGATCAAGGCTTACGAAGCTAAGCAAGGATCGATGCGGGAAATC
>Ga0310121_10002920_pt1 | contig 15942 bp, 13 predicted proteins | sample CB27_Tmax_986_MG_FD_203504 | JGI IMG/M metagenome (GOLD analysis project Ga0310121, IMG submission 203504) | Marine microbial communities from Western Arctic Ocean, Canada - CB27_Tmax_986 | ecosystem: Environmental > Aquatic > Marine > Oceanic | place: Canada: Western Arctic Ocean | collected...
TGTCGGTAGATACTTTGTCCGACGCAAAATACGCGATAACAATATTCCTGATCGTTTCAATCTTCCTACCTTACCATTGGTTGATATATAAGAGAGATAGCCGCACCTCTAAATTCTCACCTATTCCACAATCTAAGAACAAAATCAAGAACGTTTACATGCTATCATCAGATAATAAACAGGAGGCTATACAGTATTTCGAAGAGGCTTTGGGTTTTAGAATCAATCTTCTTACGTGGGTTGATCCAGAAGCTGGATCATATAATCTCACCAGAAAGCAATGCCAGCTTATAGCCGATCAAATATCCAGATCGCAGGGAAGAAATGTTTTGATCCTTCCAACCGAGGCAACAGTACGTATTATGTCATACGATTAGTTTGACGCATATATTTCCACCGTGAAATCCCCCTAGTCCATATTCCGTGGAATACCATATTGTAGATATGAGCACGAGCGCAATCATTATCATTACTAAGAATCAGCAATACCTAAGAGCTTCAACTACTGAAGTTGCTAAATAAATGTTTATGTCGATGTATTTGAACTCCTGCGTCTAGGGGTATTTGGGTATAATAGTCCCGATAGCACGCCTATGCCTGTCATTAAAGACATCAGGATCAAGCCCATCTGTAAGGATCCGCTTATTTCGGCAACCAGTCCCGTTACCACAGGGCCAGCAGCAAACCCTAGACCCATACAGGTCCTAACTAATGAATTTATCACGGAAACCTCTCTAGGGCTTATGCCAGGAAACTCGAAGGGCAGTACCTGAATTGCAGGAGACGCCATCCACACCATGCCAATTCCTGCAATGAGGATCATGATTAATACCTGATTAGGGATTATAGACAATCCAAGGCCAAAAAGCATATTTAATAAAGCAGGCAGCCATAAAAGGAGTTTCCGGCTTTTGACTTTTCCAGCGAATAACCCTCCAACAAGCGCACTGGGAATAAGTGAATAATATAAAAACCCTAAGATAGGCCCACTGAGGGTCAATGGAATCTGACGTTCCTCCAACATAAATGTAGGCAGAAAAGTCACAACAGCGGTCCAAGTAGCCCCGAGACCAAACATTGTAATTCCCAAAAGCCAAGCCTGAGGATAAACACGTATGGCCTTTAGAGGTGTCCCTGTTTGAGTATCTAATGCACTTTGAAGATCTTTAACAGGCGCATGTCTCTCTTTCGCCACTATTATCCAAACAACTAACTGGAGAAGTAGAAATAGTCCAATCAAAAAATAAGTGGTCCGCCAGCTTCCTACATAAGTTATTACCAAGGCACTTGCACTAACCACAATCGCTAAGAGGATGCTATGTTGGGCGAGGCCGAAAGAGTTTATCAATGCATAATGTTTTTTGGCAGCCCACTGCTGTAGGATTAGAGACTGTGCAGGAGCGGTCAAGGTCCGAAAAAACACTAGAAAAAATCGTATAGCGAAAAGTGCGAGAAAACTTCCCGCTACTCCTTGTAAAAATATGAACGGGATCAACAATATGAGGGACACTGTTATCAGTGGTACTGGTCTAAATCGCGATAACCAAGTTCCAAACGGCAGCATTAATGCAGCTGATGTAATCCACCATATTCCCTGTAACAGCCCCGCTTCCAATGATGATAACTTTAGGTCTACAGTGATAAATGGCAAGAATAGTCCCAAGGTAAATGAATTGAGAACGATGCTACTTTCCTGCAAACGAAAAAGAAGAATAACTAACAATCCACGTAAAGGTGTATCTTTAATATTTGAGGAAAGATTTTTAGAGGTTATCATCTAATACCTCATTAAAAGACAGAACGATCGTCCTATATTGAGCTAAACTTGTTTATAAGCTCCCTAAACATCCAGGACGGGATTCATTCCTCGATTGTTTGTATTATACCAGTGCTGTAGGTAATAACACCCTAGCCCGATTCACGTAGAACCTGCTAAACTCTTGATCCAAGAACTAAGAAGGAGATTGATGAAATGACTCGGATCCATGTTTTGGGTGCAGGGACCCCCACTCCAACACCCACCAGATTCGGCTCCTCATTCGCTATCGAGTTACCAGGAGGAGAACAAATCATGGTGGATTGTGGACCTGCCGCTACCCACAAACTAGTTAAAGCGGGACTATGGCCCACTGATATCGACTACCTTTTCTTTACTCATCATCACTTCGATCACGATGTAGACTATCCATGCTTCCTGCTATGTCGATGGGACCAAAGTATAGGGAAAGAAAATCAATTGCAAGTCTTTGGTCCCACTCTTACGGAAACAATAACTGAACGCTTAATCGGAGATAATGGAGCGTTCACACATGATTGGAAGGCAAGAATAGGCGCTCCAGGTAGTCAACAGGTCTTTAAGAATCGAGGGGGAAACCTCCCTCGCAAACCACCCAATGTATTAGCCAAAGACATAGGGCCAGGGAAGATATACACTGGCAAAGATTGGGAGGTCACCTCTGCTCCAGCTGTTCATGTGCAACCATTTTTGGATTCCCTTGCCTACCGCATTGACACTCCAGATGGAAGTGTTGTATTTACAGGCGACACTGAGCCTTGCGACTCTGTCAAAGACCTAGCCAAGGATGCAGATTTAATGCTTTGTATGTGTTGGGACGACCAAGAGCGTATGGAATCCATGGGCGAGCACAAAGGCCAGTGTGGTACAAAAGATGCTGCACAATTAGCGCAGGACGCTGGAGTAAAAAAATTAGCTCTCGTACACATAGGCCCGCACTTGTCTACCCCAGGAGCGTTAGAAAAGGGCATTGGTGATGCTAAACGCATTTACGATGGAGATCTTATTTTCACTGACGAATTGATGTCTCTTGATGTTTAGTGATTCTTTCTTGTCGCTGATAGGTACAATGGACTATACTGCAATATGTGTGTGCCCCATTTAAGGCTCTTCAGGAGGATATAACGGTATGTCGACTGTCCACATTCTTGGTGCAGGCACCCCAACCCCCACACCAACGCGCTTTGGCTCATCTTACGTCCTTGAGCTGAACAGTGGTGAACTGATCATGATAGACTGTGGTCCAGCTGCTACTCACAAACTGGTAAAGTCAGGTTTGTGGCCCACAAGAGTTGACAATCTTTTCTTCACTCACCATCATTTTGATCATGATGTCGATTATCCATGCTTCTTGCTGTGTCGATGGGATCAAAGCATCGGAAAAGAAAACATCCTCGAAGTACACGGTCCCACATTAACAGAGAAAATTACGGAAGGCATAATTGGCGAAAATGGCCTTTTTGCACATGATTGGAAAGCCAGAATTGGGCATCCCTTAAGTCAAAGAATACACGTGAATCGTGGAGGACAACTACCTCGCAAGCCGCCAGAAGTTAAATCAAAGGATATTGGGCCAGGCAAAGTGTATAGTGGTAAGGATTGGGAAGTAACGGCTGCCCCTGCTGTTCATGTACAACCGTTTCTAGATTCTCTAGCGTACCGAATTGACACCCCGGACGGAAGTGTTGTCTTTACCGGAGACACCGAGCCCTGCGACTCAGTCAAGAAACTGGCAAAAGGCGCTGATGTAATGTTGTGCATGTGCTGGGACGACCAAGATGTCATGAAGAAAATGGGAGAAAATCACGGCCAGTGTGGAACGACAGGTGCTGCACAATTAGCACAAGAAGCTGGAGTCAAGAAACTCGTATTATCCCATATCGGACCACAGTTATCTAAACATCCATTCATGGAAAAAGGCATAGGCGATGTGAAGCAAATCTATGATGGCGAGCTGATATTTGCCGATGAGTTGATGTCCTTCACCATATGATTTTTGAATGCCATACAGGATCACTGGTCCAGAGGGTGATCAAGCTTACCTGTACAATTGCAGACTGGAGGCCAGCTACCTCATTTTATTACGGCTGGCTAGTTATAGGTACCGCCGCAACAGGTGCATTTGCTGCCACTGGAGTAGCACAGATCGTCATAGGTGGGATCCAGGGTTTGATATTGGATGACATGTCGTGGAATCGCAGCACCATAGCTTTTGCAGTCACTGCAGGGACATTAGCCTCTGGTATTTTGTCACCCTTTATAGGTAAATTGGCTGATCGTTATGGTCCACGTTTTCTTATGCCTCTAGCTGCCCTTGTAGTTGGATCTTGTTATTTCGCCCTTGCAAGCATACACACTATTTGGCAATTCTATCTCGCGTACATTATCGCTAGAGCCATAGCTAATCCGAATCTCATAGGTGTAGTGCCACAAACCGTTTCCGTTAATTTCTTTCATAGGAAAAGGAATCTTGTCCTTGGAATAACATCTATGGCTCGTCCAATCGGAGGAGCAATTAACATCCAAATCATAATGTTAATTGCTCAATCCTTTAGTTGGAGACATGCATATCGGTACCTAGGGGTTTTTTCTTTAATATTAATTTTACCACTTTTTATAGTAATGAGACGAAAACCCGAAGATATAGGACTTAATCCTGATGGGGATCAAGCATTGTCAGCGGAAAAAGATTCTGATTCTGTCCGAAGTCTCCAACCTCCAACAAGCAAACCTGAATTCAGTTGGGAAGTCAGGGAAGCCGTCCGAAGTTCGGCATTTTGGCTTATAGTAATCGCAGAAACACTGTCCATTTTAACTGCCGGAGCATTGAGCTTTCACTCAGTTCCTTTCCTTGAGGATTCAGGATTAGGGAAAGGCTTGGCGGCTACGGCATTGAGTATCAGTGTTTTACTGGGAGCAATTGTCAATCCAGGATGGGGATACATGTCAGATAGGTCTTCCCCGAGAACTTTAGGTTTAGTGGCCTTAGCCGCTACAATATTGGCAACATCACTGTTTCTCGTAGCTATTTCCCGCGATTCAATTACTATAGGCTTCATGGCCGTAATAATATGGGGACTGGCTTCTGGGGGGGTTAATGTCCTAAGTAACATGATGATGGCACACTACTTCGGAAGAAATTCGTACGGAGCTATAACAGGATTAACGGGACCATTCAAGTTGGTAGGACTAGGGATTGGGCCAGCCCTCGGTGCCATTCTCCACAATATCACGGGAGGATATTCTGTTCTGTTCATTTATGCTATGGGAGCATATTTGCTTGCTATAATACTGATTTTCTATGCCCGTCAGCCTTCCTTACCAGCGAGAAGCAATATAGAGGAAGATTCGTTAATCTAGAGAGGTAAAACTCGTGGCAGCGACAAGTGATGTAGTAATAATTGGAGGAGGTGTAGCAGGGTGTTCTGTTGCATATTTCCTGGCGCAGATGGATATTAAGTCGATAATTGTAGAAAACCGGGAGATAGGATCTCAGGCATCTGGCTATTCAGCCGGAGGGCTTAATCCCCTACAGGGAGAAGGGATGCCGGGCCCTCTTGCAGCGTTTGCTCTACATTCCTTCGATCTGAATATGAACTTATGGTCTAAACTCCATGATGAATCTGGAATAGACTTCCATCCAAGGTTTGTTGAAGTAATAAAACTTGCATTTGACCAATCCGAAATACCGCACTTAAAAGAAGCTTTCGATATCTACGATACATCTGCCGGGTTTTCGGCTCAATGGATAGAACACGCTGACCTGTACGATTTAGAGCCAAGGCTGTCCAAAGAGATCCTAAGAGGTTTATGCACCTACGGTAACACGGTGTTGGATAGCCATCTATATACTAAAGCTTTGTTCCAAGCCGCCAACAAACGAGGAAGTTCCCTTATTACAGGTGAAGTTACTGGTCTGCAAAAAAAAGGAGGTCGCATTACTGGGGTCACCTTAAACACTGAAACTTTAAGCTGCGACTCAATAGTGTTAGCTAACGGGCCCTGGTCGTCAATAGGTTCGGAGTGGTTAAGCACTTCAATACCTGTTAAACCATTGAAGGGGGAAATACTGCGTATGAAACCGCCTATTGGTGGCATTCCTTCCCATGACTTTACCTCTACTGAAGCCTCTCTGTTTTGCAGAGCAGATGGCCTATTATGGGTAGGAGCCACCGAAGAATGGAAAGGTTTCGATGATCAACCAAGTATTCATGCCCGCCGAACACTTTTAGATGGTGCTATAAGAATGCTCCCAACATTGTCTGAGTCTGTTATCGTAAAGCAAACCGCATGCCTTCGCCCTGTCACCCCTGACTGGCTACCAATATTAGGGAAAGTGCCAGGTTGGCAGAATGCTTATCTTGCCACAGGTGCTGGCAAAAAGGGAATTTTAATGAGTGCTGGGATGGGTAAAGCTATAGCAGATATTATAACCACCGGTAGTACAGAACTACCAATTGAACCGTTAAATCCGATGCGTTTCTCGACAAACATATACTGATATAATTCACACTCACACGGCACCATATCTGACACGACCGGTCCTATACGCCTGTGGCACTTTGATCTTGCATCTTTAGCTTCTGCTGCAGTGACAAGTGAAAGAAATCATCCCGCACTTAAAGAGACTATACTATTTAACGACGTTCGGAATCGTTTGCAGAAATTGTTCCGTCACATACGCTCATAAATGTCTAAGTCTCGATCACATGGTGCTGTGATAGTATAGGTGTGACTGCTGGATACAGACGGACATAACAAACCAAGGATCACTTGGCTTTATGAAACTAAAACTCCCATTGTTAATATGGCATGGATTCCTCTTTCTTATTGTAATGAGCGGGACCTCATGTTGGAATGAAGATGCACCTGCGATATCATCGACACAAGTTCCAACAATGCAATCCAAGTTTACTGTCGAAAACTCAAGTTTATCTTTTGTATTAGGATCAACTGATATAAGTGTTGGCCAAAACAGATTAGTATTCGGTTTGATCGATAGGGAGAAGGGACCTCTGAAAGGAGGACTGGTAACGATATCGACCTACCGGGTTATTCATGAAAAACCACAGGGTCCCATAGAAAAGCTGCAGGCCACATACCATGCTTGGCCAGCTGGTGCTGGTGGTGTGTACACAATTGAACCTTCCTTTGACACTCCAGGTACATGGCAACTAGACGTTTCGGTCCTTTCTGTGGACGAGTCGCTAAGTTTAAGTTCTTCTAGGATTAAAGTTGCGGCAAGAAGTGCGACGCCTCCACTAGGTACTTCTGTACCCAGAAGTACTAATAAGACGATTTATGACGTCGATAACCTTAAAGAGCTAACATCTGATAGAAGGCCAGATAGGGACTTCTATCAGATGTCTATTGCTGAAGCACTGGACACAGGTAAGCCTCTGCTTATAACTTTTTCCTCACCCGCATTCTGCCTTTCTTCGGTCTGTGGACCTCAATTGAGCATCATTAAGAAAATAAAGGATATCCACTTAAACTCAGTGAACTTCATACACATAGAAGTGTACGAACATCCCCACAAAATAGAGGGAGATCTCTCTAAGGCCACAGTGTCTCCCATACTTATCGAATGGGGACTACCAAGCGAGCCATGGACCTTTATAATAGACGGGGAGGGTATATTGCGAGCTAAGTTCGAATCATTCGCCACTCGTGAAGAGTTAGAACAGGCGTTAACAGTTATTCTACATTAGTAAACACTTACAGAAATGAATCTTTATATGTGCCTATCTCCTCTATGAAAGCTCATAAGACAGGGGACATGAAACGAATCCGTCTGCATACTATTTTTGGAGAAAACAAAAATAATGGATTTTGACATCCTGACAGGACTTTTACCGTCCAATCCACAATATCGACAATTGAAGGATGATCTCCATAGCAAGTTAACAGTCGAAGTCCAACTAGTGGAATGTGCTACTCCTTTCGCCCTGTCAGCATTATGCCGAGAACTTAAATTGCCGTCACTCATCATTACACCTCGGCCAGAGGACGCTCGTAATGTCCACGAACAGCTTATGGCAATAACTGGAGACGAAGACTCTATAATGATTTTCCCCGAAATGGAAACCCTTCCCTTTGAACGCATAGTTTCTGATTCAGATATCACCCATCAAAGGCTTTCAACGCTATCTAATTTGGTCAATTACCATGAATCTCAACTAGTCGTCATAGCATCGACCTCCGCCATCATTCAAAAGACATTGAGCCAGGAGGTTTTTCTTTCCAGCTCTCACAAAATTAGAGTTGGTGATAGCTTAAATATGGAAAATATTCTCGAAAAATGGCAGAAGATGGGTTACAAAATGGAGACCAGTGTGTACGATCCTGGATCAACCAGCAGGAGAGGAGGAATTATAGATATTTTCCCTATCGGAAATTCCGTACCAGCTCGCATAGAATTCTGGGGGAATACGGTAGACAGTATACGCCTGTTTGATCCTAAAACTCAGCGTTCTGTCAACATTATAGATAGCATACTTATTCGCCCAGCCAATGAAACATTGCCCTCAATGCAAAATACCAATCTCCTAAATCAAGCCTTACTAAACGTAAACATGTCTAACTGCACCCATGAAACACAGAAGCGAATACGAGATGAATTCGATCTCATTCTCAATAATCACGATATGGATGACATGAATTTCTATTCGGGATTCTTCAACCATAGCACCTTGCTAGACTATTTTCCAGATAACTCACTTGTAGTCACCATAAATCCTTCAGAGACAAGATCCATGGGAGCCGACGTTTTAGATCGTGTTGCAAAACTTAGGAAAGTTAAGGAACAACGTAGAGAGTTACCTACCGATTTTCCCTCATCGTATATATCGTGGAAAGAGATTGAATTACAGGTTAGACGATTTACGCATCAATTGAATGTCATCCAGCCAGCCGTACCCAATAAATATCCACGAAGAAAGGTTACTACACTGCCCTTCAGGGTACCTCCTAAGTTCCTCGGACATTTGGAAAGCTTTACAGATGAGATAGGTGAGTTATCAGCCAAAAATTACACAGTCATCATTGTCTCCTCACATTCTAAAAGACTTGCCGATATTTGCCATCAATCCGGACTAGACGCAAAAGAGGCCAGTACTTTAACCAAGATTCCCAAGCAAGGATCTATTACAATTCTACAATCCGATGGAATCGGGCTTAAAGAAGGGTTTATTTTATCTACTGAAGACACACCGATGTTAATCCTAACTGACACGGAGATATTCGGATTTACCAAACAACGACGTTACAGCAAACGCTCCACCTACCGCAGAAATAAGCTTCTTTCCCAACTGTCACCAAATGAGTACATAGTCCATATCGAGCATGGTATAGGTAAATTTCTTGGCACTGGCCACCTAGAAGGAGATAAAAAAGGAAGTGAATATCTGATAATTCAATATTCGCAAGGCGATAAACTATATGTTCCAATGGATCATCTCGAGAGAATATCGTCATACATTGGTCCAATGGATCGTCCTCCTTCCCTAACTCGCTTAGGTTCTCAGGAGTGGAATCGCGCAAAGGAAAAGGTGGAACGTTCAACAAAAGAGATGGCCTCGGAGCTACTTACATTATATGCTGAACGAGAATTAATACACGGCAAAGCGTTTTCGCCAGACACAGCCTGGCAAACCGAAATCGAGAACTCCTTCCCTTTTAATGAAACGCCGGATCAAAAACGAACACTAGCAGAAGTGAAAGCGGACATGGAGTCGTCAAAACCCATGGATCGATTGGTGTGTGGAGATGTAGGATATGGAAAGACAGAGATCGCTCTCCGGGCAGCCTTTAAATCTGTTGCAGACGGCAAGCAAGTCGCCATATTGGTGCCCACAACTGTTCTCGCTCAGCAGCACTATGTGACCTTTTCACAACGTCTCAGTGCCTATCCGATTAATGTAGAGGTTATAAGCCGATTCCGTACCAAGAAAGAGCAGCGATCAATTATAGAGAGACTTTCGAACGGCGATATCGATATTTGTATTGGCACGCACCGCCTAATTCAAAGAGATGTTATTTTTAAGGAACTAGGCTTAGTAGTTATAGACGAGGAGCAACGCTTCGGTGTTAAGCACAAAGAACGACTAAAGCAGATGCGTAGAGAGGTAGATGTCCTCACATTAACAGCCACGCCCATCCCACGAACGCTACACATGGCGATGGCCGGAGTTAGGGACATGAGCACTATGGAAACACCTCCAGAAGAACGACTACCCATAAAGACTTACATTTCTGAATTCAGTGACGAGCTGATACGAGAGGCAATTCTGCGGGAACTAGATCGGCAGGGACAAATCTACTTTTTACACAATCGAGTGATTAGTATTGATCATGCTGCGCAACATATTAGAGATATCGTGCCTGAAGCATCAGTTGCCGTTGTTCATGGACAGATGAATGAAAGACAACTAGAAATGGTCATGTTAGATTTCGCTAACGGTGAAATTGATGTGTTGGTCTGTACGACCATAATCGAGTCTGGCTTAGACATACAAAACGTAAACACTTTAATAGTTAATCGTGCAGATAATTTTGGTTTGTCACAATTATATCAACTTCGAGGCAGAATTGGGAGAAGTGCCCGCAGAGCTTATTCCTATCTTCTCGTTCCTAAATCTATAAATATTACAGAAACAGCCCAAAAAAGACTGAAGGCTATGATGGCAGCCACTGAACTAGGTTCTGGATTTCATATAGCAATGAGAGATTTAGAGATTCGCGGAGTAGGTAATATTCTGGGATCCGCTCAAAGCGGATACATACAGGCAGTAGGTTTTGATCTGTATACCCAGCTACTAGGCAACGCAGTAGAAGAATTACGTGCGAGAAATACTTTCGACATCAACAAAATACCGACACATAACCTTTCACCTTCTATATCTCATCAAATTGCCGAATCCAAGGACAACGGTAATTCGGACTTCGGATCTGGTCAATTGACTATCAATGATGCTGTTATGGTCGATCTAGGGATTCCATACAGCTTGCCAGAAACCTACATCTCTGAATTGGAATTAAGACTAGAAATTTATCAACGGCTTACAAAACTAACCGCACTTGAAGAAATAGAGGATATAGGGGATGAATTAATGGACCGCTTCGGTCCGTTGCCTATCCCATCACAAAATCTTCTTACAGTAATGCGTCTAAAGGTACAGTCTATCCTAGCAGGTATAGAATCCATAACCAAAGATAGTGCTCACATTATCTTGACTTTAAGGCACGAGGTAGGTGGGGCCAAACATGCTATAGAGAAACGGCTCACCTATTCCGTTAAAGTTGGGAATAAGCAGATACGACTCGAAATAGAAAAGTTCCCATCCGGATGGATGAAGCCTGTTGAAGTTTCAGTAAATGAATTAGCTGATTTTCGGCGGGAGTTGGTGGAGAATTACCCTATATAATCGCCAAGTGTAATTAGCGGAATCGCACATTACCTTAGTTTATCTATATAGCCACGATATGCCACACTTCTGGATTCTAATAAAGTGACAGAACATAGGGTAGTTCCATCAAACTTTCAATTCGCGGATACGCTTCCACATCCTTATGATTATCATCTCTATCTAAAAGTACCGGATTAATACCAACATTTAGAGCTCCTTTAATATCTGAGGTAATCTGATCTCCGACATGAATGGTTTCTTGGGGTAAAGTGCCACATCTATCAAGAGCTGCGCGAAAAATCGCTGGATGAGGTTTCTCAAAACCTATCTCAGTAGATGTTACGGTGAAATCCAAGTACGGAGTGAGTCCTAGACTTTCTGAAAGTTCGGAAGCATCACGATTGATGTTTGAGATCATTCCTAAAGCTAATCCTTGAGATTTTAGTAAGTCTAAAGCGGGTAGCACATCGTCGTAACGTGCCAAATCATAAGTCATTGATTGTATTCTTAGCCAAATGTCCCATGACTGGTTTTCAGTTACCTCCACCCCCGCACCTTTCAATACTAACTGTTCATATGTGGTGAAGAATATTTTGCTACTGGGCTTACTTTTCGTTCTCAGAGGTCTAATAGAATTTTCCTCGGCCATAAATGCATCTGCAAGCGCATAACCCCTAACAATCCCATCAGGCGTGACACTAATGCCAAATTCGCTACAAGCTGCCGATTGTATTTCGAAACGAGAAGGACTAAACCCTGCCAATGTGTTGTATAAATCAAAAAAAACCGCTCTTATCATGCAAGACACCCGATAACATTTATATAATCTATGCTTCTACTTCGAAATACCAGTGAAACATGTTTATAATATACCGTCAAGAATCTCAACCAATAATCAGGCACTGTTCTTAAAAGGTGTTTCATGAAAGCAGGCAAGTTATCTCTCGAATTTCTAGAAGAATTACTTAATGGGATAAATGTAAAGGACCCTAGAGTCGTCCTTGGAGCCAAGCCAGGAGAAGATGCAGCTCTAATAGACTTTGACAACAAATACCTTGTTACCAAGACAGATCCTATTACATTCGCAACCGATCTCATAGGATGGTATGTCGTGCAAGTGAATGCCAATGATCTAGCCGTCATGGGCGCCACCCCAAAATGGATAATGGTAACTCTCCTCCTTCCTGAAGGCATATCCGAAAATGAGGTCAAGGAAATCTTCCGCCAATTGATTGATGCCTGTGACAAATTAAACGTCACCCTCATCGGAGGACACACCGAAATTACTTACCAACTTCCCAGGCCTATAGCTATTGGATCCATGATAGGTGAAGTAACCAAAGATCGTGTTGTTTACACATCGGGTGCTTCCCCAGGGGATTCCATCTTGTTGACCAAAGGGATCGCTCTAGAGGGAACCGCTATTCTAGCAAGGGAAGCTGAGTTCGATTTACGCAAAGCTGGGGTTTCAACCGAAGTTGTTGAGCATGCCAAAAGCCTGCTCTTCAAACCAGGCATCAGTGTATTACAAGAAGCATCAATTGCCTGCGATACTGTGAGGGTCAGTGCTATGCATGATCCGACCGAAGGCGGACTTGCAACTGGTTTAATGGAATTAGCCAAAGGCGCAAAGGTAGGACTAACAGTTGAAGCTAGCAAAATACCGATACTTCCTGAATGTAGTCTATTTTGCTCTGCACTTGGATTAGATCCCATGGGCTTAATAGCTTCAGGTTCCCTCATAGCAACTGTATCTCCTACAGACGCCCCGAAACTCATAAATGCCTGGAAACAGTTAGGTATTAAAGGATACGAAATAGGGCATATCACCGAACTAAGCGAAGGCCTTACTATAAACACAGATCATGGAAGCGAACATTTACCATTCTTTGAAAGGGACGAATTAGCTCGTTTCCTAGCCAAGGATTAGAAACTCTTGTAAGTTCGGAATAGATATGCAGTAAAATTAAGAAGGTTTATACCTATCGATGCTTAAGGATATAGCCATTATCTAGTTGACACCATTTTAAAGCCGATGCTAAACTGACGTTAGCGTACTTGAAACTAAATCTCATACCCTCAGGATAGAATTTGCCCGAAGGATTCGAAGTTAACTGGGCGGTGGTGTTAATCGTCGCGGGATTAGGTTTATCGGCGGTTATAGCGATGTTCATAGCATCCAGTGTGATAGCACCCAAACGCCCCTCAAAATTGAAGGATATCCCTTATGAGTGTGGTATTGTGCCTGCCCCATTCCAATGGTCGCAGATTCAGATCAGGTATTATGTGTTCGCAATTTTATTTCTTATTTTTGATGTGGAAGCCGTTTTCCTATTTCCGTGGGTAATAGTGTTTCAAAATTCTGTCCCAGCCGTATTTTATGAAATGCTAATATTCATTGGTGTTTTATTTTTTGGTATTATCTACAGCTGGAGAAAAGGTGTCTTATCATGGAGATGAACTTAGGTCGTAATTATGAACCAGGTCTCGGCAACACGCCAGCGGATAGTATATTTGATAAAGTTTTGCCTAACGCCATCACCTGCAAATCAAAAGAGTTATTCGCCCTCGCTCGTAAATCATCTTTGTGGACATTATCATTTGGCCTAGCTTGCTGTGCTATAGAAATGATGAGTACACATATGTCTCACCACGACCTGGATAGATTCGGCGTGGTAACTTGGCCATCACCACGCCAAGCAGACGTTATGATAGTTGCAGGTACTGTGGTGAAAAAGATGGCAGAGCCCATAAAATTACTATACGAACAAATGCCTGATCCAAAATGGGTTATCGCTATGGGTAGTTGTGCTACAAACGGAGGACCTTATTATAAGTCGTACTCTGTTGTAATGGGCGTTGATCATCTTATACCAGTTGACGTTTATGTTCCCGGATGCCCTCCTAGGCCTGAGGCACTTATGTACGGAATAATGCAACTCCAAGAAAAGATAACAAAGGACGCCAAAGAAAGTGGCAGAAAAGCTTCAGACTCCTAATACCAATCCTAGACAACCACGTCGTCCTCCAGAGATACCTATAGCTTCCGTGAATTTGGATGAACGTGGAAAGGTCCTCCACAGTCTGTTACCTGAGGTTCTCGTAGGCTTCGAATTTGAAATCCTCTTGGCTGTAGACGAGGTCATAGTTTCTATCAAGCCTCAAGACTTACCATCAATTTGTAGAATCGTCAAGGAAGATGCTAGTTTAAATCTCGGATATTTACGCTGCATCTCCGTCGTAGATTACGTTGAACATTTGGAGGTAGTCTACCACCTATTTTCGCTAAAGAAACGGCACAAACTGGTAATTAAAGTTCAATTACCCACTGAGAGTCCTCATTTGCCTTCTATAGTTTCGATATGGCGCGGCGCTAATTGGTTTGAAAGAGAGGGACACGATCTTTTTGGTGTGGTATTTGATGGACATCCAAACCTCGTTCCACTGGTACTATATGAAGGATTTAAAGGGCATCCAGGCCTGAAAAGCTTTCCATTTCATGACTATAAGGAATGGTGACACTATATCACCATTCCTTAATTAGCTTCAAAATTCTAGTAAACACTTGTTGATATTTAGGTAAAATGCATATACAGACGAACCCTACAGATGAGGCCGATTCTCTTGATTTGATGATCAACATGGGACCTCAACACCCCAGTACACATGGAGTGTTCAGAGTTGTTCTTTGGATAGACGGTGAACGTATTGTTAAGTCTGAACCTCACATTGGATATCTACACAGAGGCTCCGAGAAACTATGTGAGGACGAACTTTATAGTCAAGTGATCACTCTCTTTGACCGACTGGATTACGTATCGAACCTAAACTGTGAGTTGGCATTCTGTATGGCTACCGAAAAACTTATGGACTTACAGATTCCAGATAGAGCTGAAAGTATTCGTGTTATTCTATGCGAGCTGAATCGCATAGCCAACCACATGCTATTCTACGGAGCGTACGGTCTCGACGTAGGGGCAATGACTCCCGTGTTGTACGGCTTTCGTGAAAGAGAACGTATCCAATCATTGTTCGAAAGCGTGACCGGGGCTCGTATGATGCATAACTATATTCGTATAGGAGGAGTCAAAGAGGATTTGCCGGACGATTTCGGACGTAGGGTTGCCGTCCTCATAGAACAATTAAAGAAAGGGATAGAAGAATGTGATGATTTACTATCCAATAATGAGATGTTCCTAGCTCGAACCAAAGGTATCGGCGTAATTACCGGAGAAGACGCTTTAGATTTTGGGATGACAGGCCCTTCTTTACGCGCGAGCGGTGTCTTGGAAGATGTACGCATATCGGAACCTTATTCAATCTATGAGCGATTTAATTTTGGTATTCCCGTAGGAACAAATGGAGACTGTTGGGACAGGTATTATGTACGAGTAGAGGAAATGCGACAGTCATTAGACATAATTGAGCAGGCCATCCAACAGATGGAAAGTGGACCTATATTGGCGAACGTTAGGCGTATCACCAGGCCACCTAAAGGAGAAGTTTACCTTCGCACGGAATCTCCTCGTGGTGATTTTGGCGTTTACCTTGTGAGCGATGGCACTGATAAACCTTACAGAGTAAAAGTTAGAGCACCGTCATTTGCAAATTTGCAGACTTTGCAACATTTGCTCAGAGACGCCTATGTGGCCGACTCAGTTGTTATACTTGGGTCTATTGACATCGTCCTAGGTGAGGTGGACCGGTGACCCTAGAACAAGCACTATATTCCAGTTTAGC
>Ga0310121_10002921_pt1 | contig 15941 bp, 11 predicted proteins | sample CB27_Tmax_986_MG_FD_203504 | JGI IMG/M metagenome (GOLD analysis project Ga0310121, IMG submission 203504) | Marine microbial communities from Western Arctic Ocean, Canada - CB27_Tmax_986 | ecosystem: Environmental > Aquatic > Marine > Oceanic | place: Canada: Western Arctic Ocean | collected...
AATGTCATGCGCCAAATGGTCGTGGATTTGGGGATGGAACCAATCGTTCCTCCAAAGCGCAACCGGATGTATCCTTGGGAATATGAGCGGGAAATGTATAAAAAATGCAATGAAGTGGAGCGGCTTTCCCGTCGTTTGAAAGGCTTTCGTCAGATCTTTTCCCGTTTTGAGAAGTTGGCCGATATAAACCGGTCGGGATCAATGCCGACGCTCGAGGAGGCGTAATGCACGACGACACGGGCACTTGGCTTGCCTGGGGCCCGGGGGCGTCATCGGCGCCCATCCTTCCGGTCGGTGGTTAATCTTCGGCCATGGGAACCCATCCCGGAGTCCGGCCGATCGCTTCCAGACCCTCGCGGGCAACGCGGGCCAGCAGGCCGTAATCGGGACTGTAGGCCAAGATGGTGTGGCCTTTCTTCTTCTCTTCGGCGAGCTGTTCACCCGTGAACATATTCATCCTGGTCGCCACGTTGTGTTGGCGGCCCAGCTCCAGCGTCTTCTGAATGATCGCGTCCACCTGCGGATACTCGTTCCATTTCATGGGTTCCAGACCCAGCGAGAGGCACAGGTCGCACTGGCCCATAAACAGGCCATCGATGCCCGCAATCGAGTCGATCTCCTCCAACTCGTCGACCGCCTCCTTGGTCTCGATCATCACGATGACGATCGTGTTGTCGTTGGCGGCGCGGAGATAGGCGTCGGTGTTGACGGTGTAGTCCGAGGCCAACAGCGGGCCAAACCCGCGCACGCCCTGGGGCGGATACTTGACGTTGCGCACGATCTCGCGCGCCTCTTTCGCACTCTTGATCATCGGCACTACGACCCCCATGGCACCGAGGTCGATCGAGTGCTGGATGTAATTCATGTCGCCGGGCGGGACACGGATCAGCGGGACGGACCTCGTCCCCTTCATCGCCGTGACCATGCGCTCGACATCCGCCAGATCGAGCGGGTTGTGTTCGGTCTCGATGACGAGCCACTCGAAGCCCAAATTGGCGAGCAAGCCCGCCACATGATGACTCCCCAGCCCCATGAAGCAGCCGATCGCGGCCTCGCCCCGTTTCCATTTCTCGCGCACAGGGTTATCCAACATAATGGCAATCCAATCCTTCCTGGGCTGAGTATCCCAACATCACACACTTGAACCGGTGATTCAGATGGGTTTCGCCGACCCTGTCTGAAACGATATCGATGAGGGTTTCAAGGCCAACTTCGCCCTTGTCGAATCTGCCAATGCGGCGACCGTGGCTGAGGACCACGATGCGGTGTGAGAAGTAGTCCCACCTCAACATTCCCGATGGTTTAGACGGATTTGAACAAAATCAATCCTCCGTATCGTGCGATCACCCGAAAAATCACCCGACTGAATGGATTACTGCGGGAAATGGGCTAGCGTTGTGACGTGGGATCAATTGCTTCCTGCAATGGTTAAGACCTACATGTTGGAACTTGAGCAAAGCGGGAAGACATTCGATACCGTCCGGTTGGACTTGGCCCCCGTCAAGTTGACCTGGCGTTACATGGTCGAGAACTACCCCGAACAGGTCCGACCCCCGACGCGGATCAAACTCAAGGCCCATCCGAAGCGAGAGATAGAATGCCTGAAACCGTTCGAGGTGGTGGCGCTACTCGATTGGCTTCGGGAAAAAGCCCCGGACCTGTGGCCGATGGCCTGTCTTCAAGCCCTGGCCGGGCTTCGCATGACGGAAGCGGCGGCACTCAGGGTTCAGGACGTGGACTTCCAGAGTCAAACGGTCGAGGTGGCCGACACGGGTCATCATCGACCCAAGAATCGGAACTCATATCGAACGATTCCGGTATGCCGGGATGTGGCCCAAGCGTTGAAGGTGGCCGTGGCGGACCAGCGGGTGCGACCCGCCACCGGCGAACTGTTCACCAACCGGCTTGGGAATCTGTGGGTCAAGTCGGCGATAAATCACCGTTGGACGCAAACCCTTCGGCGGGCGGCGCGTGAATTGAATTGCCCCCGGCTGGCCCAAGTGCAAGCCCACAGGCTTCGGGCGGCCTTCGCGACAATGGCGGACTAAGCGGGTGTTCCCGACCGGGTGCTCAAAGCCTATCTGGGCCATTCAAGCGGCGATGTTCTGGGTGGGCATTATCGACGGATCGATCTGGCCGAACTTCGAGCGGTTTCAAGCCTGATGGATGGAGGGACAGAATCAACGCGATGGATTCTGGCAAAATCCTGGCAACCCGCCAAATCGTGTGGTTGTAAAGTGTTGGGTTCATTAGGATTACATGTCGGAAGCCGCGTGACTCTGGATCCAGCGCCAACTTGCCGGTGTCGCGGCGCAATCTCGGCGGGCCAGCGGGCAGTCCGCGCATCGGGCGCGCGGCTTGCAGAAATGGTGGCCGATGTGGACCAGTTGGGCGTGGTAGTCGTTGTAGAGCTCAACCTCGGGCCGCAGGTGGGCGCTGAACCACCGGCGGGCTTCGTCATACGTGGTTTTCTCGCCAAACAGTCCGTGACGCCGCCCGATCCGCAGCGTGTAGGCATCGATCACGAACGAGGGGCGGCCCAGCGCGTAGAGGAGAATCGAGTCGGCCGTCTCGGGGCCGACGCCGTGGACCTCGAGCAATGCCTCGCGCAACTGCTCGTCGGACATGCGGGCCAGGTCTTCGAAACGCCCGCGTCCGCCCGGGGCGAAGAATCCGGCCACGGCGACCAGTCGGCGGGCTTTGACGTTGAAATAACGGGCCGGCTGGATCAGCGGCGCGATTCGCTCGGGCCGCCGGCGGGCAAGCTTGGCCAGGTCCAGCAGGTCGGCCCCGCGGAGGTTCGCCAGCGCCTGCTCGACGTTCCTCCATGCCGCGTTCTGGGTCAGGATCGCGCCGATGATGATTTCGTCGCGGCCGCCGTTGGGGCCGTCGTGGTCGCGGGGCCACCAGTTGAACGGGCCCGCCGCCGCGCGCATGCGCTCATAGAGCCGCGGGGCGAGGGCCTTGGAGGGATCGGCGCGAGGGGTCATCGGTTCAGAAGAAGGAAGACTGGCGCAGGATGGTCAGCTTGCGCCGCGCCCCGACTGAGACGATCGGGATGTCCACGCCCAGCAGCTCCTCGATCCGCCCGACGTATTTCTGTGCCTGAAGCGGCAGGTCATGGTAATCGCGGCACTCGGCCGTCACGCTTTGCCAGCCTTCGGCCTCCTCATAGACGGGTCGGCATTGGGCCAACAGTTCCTGGTCGAGCGGGATATGCTCCAGCCGCCGGCCGTCGGGACCCTCGTAATGGGTGCACAGCTCGATGCGGTCGAGGCCATCGAGCACGTCGAGTTTAGTCAAGGCGACCTTGGTGACGCCGGTCACCTCGATGGAGCGGCGCACGACCGCCGCGTCGAACCAGCCGCAGCGTCGCGGGCGCCCGGTCGTCGCGCCGAATTCGCCGCCAGCTTCGCGGATCGTCTCGCCCAGCGCATTGTCGAGTTCAGTTGGGAACGGCCCCTCTCCGACGCGGGTGGTGTAAGCTTTCACCACGCCGAGGACTTCGTCAATCCGTTGCGGGGCCACGCCCAGGCCCGTGCAGACGCCGCCGGTCGAGGGATTGGAGCTGGTCACGTACGGGTAGGTGCCAAAGTCGATATCGAGCATCACGCCCTGCGCCCCCTCGGCCAGCACCCTTTTGTTTTCCCGCAAGTATTGATTCACGACGGCGACCGAATCGCAGAGCAGGGGAGCGACGAGCGGTTGGACTGTCCAAACTTGATCCAGCAGTTCGTCAGTCGTGGGCAGGCTCTCATCGTAGACGTGCTTGAAAAGGGGCTGATAAAAGTCGATCAGGGTGCCGATCTTGGCCCTCAGTCGGTCCTTGGAGCGATAATCGCCCAGGCGCACGCCCTGGCGGGCCACCTTGTCGGCATAGGCACTGCCGATCCCGCGGCCCGTGGTGCCGATTTTGCCCTTTCCGCGCCGGGCCTCGTGGGTCAGGTCCAGGCGCTTGTGGATGGGCAGGATCATGTGGGCCGCCTCGCCCAGACGCAGTCGGCCGCGAACATCGTGGCCGGCCCGCTCCAGCATCGCGACCTCTTCCTGTAAAACCAGCGGATCGACGACCACGCCGTTGCCGATCAGGCATATCGAGCGGGGGTTGAGAATGCCCGAGGGGATCAGGTGCAGGATTGTTTTTTGGTCGTCGACGACGATCGTGTGGCCGGCGTTGTTCCCGCCCTGATAGCGGGCGACGACGTCGGCCTCGGCGGCGATCAAGTCGGTGATTTTACCCTTGCCTTCGTCGCCCCACTGGCAACCCAAGACCACGAGCAATGACATTAAATTACCCCCCTCCCGACAGGGGTGTGTTGGGACGGCCACGCTGGTGCGACGCGGCGTCGAACACACACGAATACCAAAGTCTAGGGTCGGGTTGGCGCCTTTGCAATCTAATCTTTAAAAACAGGGTTTTGCCCCTGAGAATTAGGCCCGTGGGCCGGCCCCGCGGGGGGCGCAAACGGCACGGAATCCCATTGCATGTCATCGAGTGGTGTGGAATGGATAGGGGCGTCTCAAGAACACGCCAAAGGCGTCAGTCCCCCCGCCGAGGGGTCGGAAGATGCGACCGATGAGGCTCAAGACCGTTGCCCGATCTCGAAACCAACTCGCGCGGCATCCCTAACTTGGAGCAGATTGACTGGCCCGCCGAATTTCCGATCCTCGATCGCTCGATCTTCTTTAACCACGCCGCCGTGGCGCCTATCCCGGCCCGCTCGGCCGAGGCGCTTCGCCTCTTCGCCGACGAGGCCGCCCTGGAGGGAGCGAGCGCGTGGGGGCGGTGGGCCGAACGGCTCAAGGCGACGCGCAAGGCCGCCGCCTCCCTGCTGGGTTGCGACCTGGACGAAATCGGGTTCGTCCACAACACCACCCACGGCCTGTTGTGCTTGGCCAACTCGCTCCCGTGGCGGCCGGGGGACAACATCGTGGGGATCGAGCATGAGTTCCCGGCCAACGTCCATCCCTGGCGAAATCTGAGGCGGCTGGGCGTGGCGTTGCGGACCGTCCCTGAAAGCCCCGACTACCGCTACGGGATCGACGATTTCGCCGAGCGGATCGACTCGCGAACGCGGTTGGTGACGACCTCGCTCGTGAACTACTCGACGGGGTATCGATTGCCGGTCGAGGAGATCAGCCAGCTTTGTCGCGAACGGGACATCTTGTTTTGCCTGGACGCGATTCAGGGCGTGGGGGCCATGCCCACCCGTCCGGGCGAGCTGGGGTGCGATTTCCTCGTCGCCGACGGCCACAAGTGGATGCTCGGCCCCGAGGGGATCGGCTTGCTCTACGTCCGCAAAGAGCGTATGGATGTGTTCAACGAGGCCATGACCGGGTGGGTCGGGCGGGTCCGCTCGTGGGACTACGGGGACCTGGAGCAGCCCCTGGCCTCTACGGCCCGGCGATTCGAGGAAGGATCCTACAATATGGCCGGCGCGGCGGCGTTGGGCCAGTCGCTGGCTTTGATCGACGGCCTCGGGATCGGGCGTGTTTGGGACCGGTTGGATAGCCTGACGGCGCGGCTGGCCGAAGGCTTGACGCGAAAGGGATACCAAATCACCTCCCCACGCGGCAAGGGCGAGCGATCAGGCATCATCGCCGCGACGCGTGAGGGGCTCGACCCCGAGGTCTGCGCCCGGCGGCTGGTGGACCGTGACATCCACATCAGCGCCCGCCGCGGCTGGCTGCGTTTCTCACCCCACTTCTATAATCAGCCCGAACAGGTCGATAGGGTTCTCGATGCATTGGGTTGATCGACGACCAGAGCCGTCTCTGATCCATTCCAAAAGTTTCCGAGAATGCCCGACCCTTGATGATCATCACCCGTTCAAATTGCTCCGAGCCCATCCCTGACCGATCATCGAAGCATCCGATAGCGCTAACAGACAGGGGGCCAGGGGTCGAAACGGTACTGATGGGCAGGAATCCGCACGGATTTCATTGTAAAAAGCCCGCCTTTTAGGATAAACTACAGTAGTGAAGTTATGTCGAGCATGGCTCGGCTTATTTGAAGGGATGAATCTGGTGATCACGGGAATGCGCGGCAGTAGCGAAAGAGCGTTCACGTTGGCTGGTTTTCGCAAGATGCGTCGCCGTCAACGGCTGGCTTACAGTTCACCATTCGGTGGGGTGCTGTTTTTCGCCATGGCCGCCGTCGCCCAGTTCGGCTTCTCCAGTCAGACTGCATTCGCTGCCGGCGAAACGACCCCTTCGGAACCGGTTGTCGCATCCGCGGCAACGGACACCCTTCCGGATGCGGCGCCCGAACTCATCGCCCTACGGATCGTGCCCGAGGAACCCGCCTTGTGGGGGCGCGCGGCTTCTCAGCAATTCGTTGTCATGGGCGACTTTGGGGATGGTCTCGAACGCGATGTGACCTCGCAAAGTCGGTTCACCGTCTCCGATCCCGACCTTGCGCAAATCGACGAATCAGGAAAACTCATCGCGCTGGCGGAGGGTCAGTTGGAGCTGGAGGTTGCCCTTGGCGGGCATTCGACGCGCGCGCGCGTGCTAATCGAGGGCGTGAATGAACAACGGCCCTTCAGCTTCGCGCGCGACATCGGCGGGCTTCTGACCAAGCATGGGTGCAACGCGACCGATTGTCACGGCAGCGTCAAGGGCCGAGGCGGCCTCAAACTCTCGCTGAACGTATTGAAACCGCAAGCCGATTACGAATGGATCACCAAGGGCGGGGTCTATCAGGTTCTGACCGAGGAAGTCGAAGGCGAAAGGGTTCCGCGCATCGATCTCGACGACCCGGAACAGAGCCTGCTGCTCTTGAAGCCGACGTTTGAAGTGGAACACGAGGGCGGCAAACGCTTTCGGAAAGACTCGGAAGACTACGCCAAGATACGCGAGTGGATCGCTCGGGGCGCGCCCTATGAAGAGGAGGGCACGGGAGCGCAACGGATCGAGAGACTCGAGGTTTACCCCCGCCTGACCGCTTTGAAAGCCGATACGAGCCGGCAACTGGTGGTAACGGCCTATTTCTCTGACGGTCGCGGACAGGATATGACCGGCGATGTCCGCTACGAAGTCGTGAATCGAGAAGTGGCCAAGGTCAGCTCGACCGGCGTGGTCCAGGCGAGAGGCAAGGGGGAGACGACGCTGGTGGTGCGGGCCGCGGGTCGCACGGTCAATGCCCGCGTCGGTGTCATCGGCGAGCCCGTTCCCGATTACCCCGTCCTAGAGGAACGCAACTTCATCGACGAGCACGTCTTCGCCAAACTCAAAAAGTTCAACATCCCTCCCTCGGGGCCGGCCGCGGACGCGGAGTTCCTGCGGCGCGTGTGCCTGGACCTGACCGGCACCCTGCCGCCCGCCGGCCGGGTGCGGGAGTTTCTGGCCGATACCGATCCGAAAAAACGCGATCGGCTCATCGACGTGTTGCTCAACACGCCCGAGTACGTGAACTACTGGACGTATCGTTTCGCCGATCTGTTCCGCGTCTCTTATTTCCACCAAAGCAGTAACAAACGCGCCGAAATGTATTGGCACTGGATTCGGGAATCGGTCGCCCAAAACAAGCCGTTCGACCAGATGGCCAGGGAGCGAATCGGCGGTCAGGGCTTTACCGCGCCCACCCGCCACTATCACCACGGTGGAGGCGAAATGCCGCTGCCCTCCAACGAGATGGCCGAAAACGTCGTGTTATTCATGGGCCGGCGTCTGGATTGCGCACAATGTCACGACCACCCTTACGAATCCTGGACCCAGGACCAGTTTTGGGGGATGACGGCGTTTTGGGGGCGTTTGACGCGGCTGGGGTGGTCGGGATCGCTGATGGTCCATTTTGATGATCCCGACGGGCACGGTGAGATCGGCCAGGGCGAAAAGGTGATCCATCCGCGGCGCAAGCTGGAAGTCGCGCCGAGTTTCCTGGACGGTCGCACGCTGGCCGAGGACAAACTGCATGATCCGCGCCGCTATCTCGCCGACTGGATGACGAGCCATCCACATTTTGCCGAGTCGACCTCCAATCGCATCTGGAGTTATTTTTTCGGCAGGGGCCTGGTTGACCCCGTGGATGATTTCCGCTCCACCAACATGGCGACCCATCCGGAACTGTTGGAGGCGCTGGCGCAACGTTTCCGGCGGAACGGACATGATTTGAAAGACTTGATTCGTGAGATCTGCCGGTCCAATGCGTACCAGATGTCCGGCGTTCCAACCGGCGTGAACCTGGATGACGAACTGAACTATTCGTGGTCCAGGCCGCGCGCGTTGGACGCCGAGGTGCTCTTTGACGCGATTTCCCAGGTGACCGATGCGTATGGGGATTTTGGCGAGGCCCACACCCAGCGACGGGCGGTCACTCTGATTTGTCCCGATCGTCATCCTTTGCATGTGCTCGATATCTATGGGCAGCCGGACCGTTCGGTGATCCCCGAGCGCAAGAACGAACGAAATATGGAACAAGCCCTGCACGTCTTGGCCGGGTCCACTTATACAAACAAAATCAAGAAAGAGGGAGGCCGGGTTGAGCGGCTTCTCGGCGCGGGCGCGTCGGACCGAGAGCTGATCGAGGAATTCTACCTGGCGGCGCTATCGCGCTTTCCGGAGGAACCGGAGAACGCTCAACTTGAAGCCATGATCGAGGGGCGACCGGAGCGTAAGGAAGCGGTCGAAGACCTGCTCTGGGGGATTCTCTCGTCACCGGAATTCGCCTATAATCATTGAGATTGGATGGAGGAGGAACATGAACCATTCGGGCTGCGCATCATTTAGAAAAGCCAATTTGAATCGCCGCGCCTTTCTGCGGGCGGGGTCTTTAAGCCTGTTGGGCATCGGCATGAGCGACTTCTTCAGGCTGCAAAGCGTGATGGCCGCCCAGGGTTTGGAGAACGAGCTGAATCGCGCGAAGGCGAAGGCTTGCATATTGGTCTTCCTGAACGGCGGCCCATGTCAGGTGGATATGTGGGACCCCAAGCCCACCAGTTCCTTTCGCCCGATCTCGACCAACGTGTCCGGCATCCAGGTCTCCGAACTGCTTCCCCGCGTCGCCAAGCAGATGGACAAGTTGGCCTTGATTCGTTCGATGTTCTCCGAGGAGATCGACCACCCCGAAGCCATCCATTACGCGATGACGGGACACCGCCAGAACCCCGCGATGCGGTTCCCCAGCCTGGGGTCGATCGTGGCCAAGGAGATGGGTTCGCACAAAGGCATCCCCCCATACGTCATCGCCCCCGGTCGATCTTCGCGCCATTTCGGTTCGGCGTTCTTGGGGGCTGAATATGAGCCGTTGAACGTCCCCAAGACCGACGAAGGGGAGTTCGAGCTACCCGACCTTACCCTGCCGAGCGATATTTCGGTCGAGCGCATCGAAGACCGCCGGTCGTTTCAGCAAGTCGTGGCTCGGCTCTATCGCGAGAAACGGCCCCTGGCGGAATTCGATAAACTGGACGCATTCAGTGCCAAGGCGCTCGAGATGATCTTGTCTCCGGCCGTCGAGGAGGCGTTCGACCTTTCCCGCGAGCCCGAGAAGATGCGCGACGCCTATGGCCGGCATGGATTCGGTCAGAGCACGTTGCTGGCCAGGCGGCTGGTCGAGGCGGGGTGCCGGTTCGTGACGGCCTCGGGTGGTTTCTCGTGGGATACGCACAAGGACCATGACGCGCAAATCCGTGACGAGGGCGTCCCGCCCCTCGATCAGGCCCTTGCCGCGCTTCTGGAGGACCTGAAACAGCGGGGCCTGCTTGAATCGACCGTCGTCATCACCATGGGCGAGTTTGGTCGCACAACACACGTCAACCCCGACAGCGGCCGCGACCATTGGCCCCATTGTTGGTCGATGGCGATCGGGGGCGGTGGCATCCAGGGCGGCCAGGTCGTGGGCGCCAGTGACGAGCGAGGCGCCTATATCGCCGACCGCATGGTGAGTATCGGCGATCTGCACGCGACGATCTATAAGGCGATGGGCGTCGATTGGGAAAAGACCTACATGTCCCCCGTCGGCCGGCCCATCAAGATCGCCAACTCGATTGACGATCAGACTGGTGTGCCACTCCATGAACTGATCTGAGCATATCGAAGGGAGCGGCGGGAGGCGGCTTCCGGGGCGCGATCAGTTCCTTGATATCTCGAAAGCGACCTGAACACCGTCAAGCATCCGTAATGTTCACCAAAAGATTTCTGACTCCCATTCTGATTTTGCCGCTGTTCACCGCGTGGCCGTTGCGCGCCCAGGAAGTAAGCTACATCTATCCGCTCGGAGGCCAAAGGGGCGCCGTGGTGACCGCGGAGGTCGGCGGCGCGCTGCTCGATCATCCCGATACCGCGGTATGGTTCAGCTCCGGGCCGCAGGTCTTTGCTTTGGAGCCCGATTCACCAGGTAGCGCTGGGCGCGCGCCAAGGCTATCGAAGAGTTCCACGGGATTGATCGGGCAGATCCTTCTGTCAGGGGACGACTCCACGGCCGTCTTGCAGTTGAGCATCTCGCCCGACACCCCGGTTGGGGCCCATTCGTTCCGATTCTTGACGCCGCGGGGTCTCTCCAACGCCATCTCGTTCTGGGTCATCGAGGATGACGTCGTCGCCGAGACCGACGCCGCGCATGATACGCCCGGCGCCGCGCAGCCGGTCCCCTTTCCGGCCGTGATCAGCGGCAGGGCCAGTGAGCCGAACCAGTTGGATTACTATGCCATCGAGGTCGGCGCGGGTGAGGAGTTGACCTTCCGGGTCCAGTCGGCCGGGGCGGGATTCGACCCGCAACTCGAGCTCCTGGAACCCGGCGGCAGTTGGTTCGATCCCGATGAGTTGACCCTGCTCAAGTTTAATGATGAACCGGTTTCCCCCCATCTCTCGCGCGACCCGCATTTCACCTACCGGTTCGACCGGGCGGGGCGATACCTGCTGCGCATCGGTTCGATGGAGAACAGCGAAGGTTTCAAGGATGGCGGGCCGAGTTTCATGTATCTGCTGCGGATCACCCGCTCGGACAGCCCCGGTCCGCCGGTCTCTTATGCTCTGGGCCAGTGGAAGCGGCATCTGGGCCCCAACCACCTGAAACAGCTTTGGGCGCGGACCGTCGAGACGCCGAATTCCAGACAGCCGGCGGAAGAGGAGGCCGACCCCGCCTCCTCGGGCGAAGGCATTCCCGAAGCCGATGCGAACAAAGCCGCGCCCGTGGAACCCGCTCCGGAAGCCCCGGTTGAGCTGCCCGTCGTGCAAGAACTGGACGGCCACAACGGTGCCGCGGAGCAAGCCCAAGAGGTCGCGCTCCCCGTGATTATTGAGGGAACGATCGATCACCCCGACGACGTGGATTTCTACAAGTTCAACGTCAAGGCGGGCGAGGGTATGGCCTTTGAAATCGAAACCCCGAAGAAAGGCCCCCCGTTGTTCAATCCCCGCATGGGCGTCTTTGACGAAAACGGAGACGAAGTCCTGACCAACATCTACAAGCGGCTCGTTCGCAACTTTACGTTCTACGCCAAGGACTTGATGCCAAAGACGATTTACACGTTCAAACTGGACGGCCAATACTTTTTGGAAATCCGCGACATTACGTCACGGATGGGTGAACCGGATTTCAAATATCGCCTGCTGATTCGCCGCCAAGTCCCGCATATGGGGGGGATTTCAGTTGCCGTGGACCGGGTGAATCTGCGGCCGGGCGAGGCGCAAAAGTTGGCGGTGACCACGCGCCAAGAAGAGGGCTACAGCGGCGAGATCGCCATCGCCATCGAGAACCTGCCGCCTGGGGTTCACGCCGTGACGGGCGCCGAAGTCGAGCCGGACAAAGCCCCCCATCCCGATGAAGGCCTGAAGGACCAATTCATGCCGAAGACCCAGGAGGTCACCATCATGCTGCTTGCCGACGAGGACGCCCCACTCACGCCGTTTCCCCAAACGTTTCGCATGACGTTCCGCTCGGTCGTCGAGGGCAAACCCGGTCCCGCCCTGCCGGCGCGCGACGTACTCATCATGGTCATCCGCCCCGAAGCGGAACCTCAGCCATAACGGATTGGATGGCGGTCCGATGCCGACTGCGAGGCCCTAAAACCGTCGATGGGCCGGTTGCGAGTCCGTCTTTTCTCGGCCCTGGCCACCGGATCGAGTGATCCCAGACGGATTCGCATCCGTGTTGGCTGGGTGACCTACGGAGTTAACCGGAGGACCGCTATTTCGAGCCGCCGCCTCCGCGATAACCCAGGCTCTCGACGTAGAAGATGTCCCCCGGACTGATCGTCCCATTGGTCGGGTCGTAATACCGCGGGCGGGGGCCGTTCCAGAAGAGCAAATCAGGCCCGCTCGACTGGAGCAGGTAGCGATAAAAAAACTGGGTCCTTTCGTTGTCGTGGTGCCACACGAAGCTGGAAAAGAACGGGTCACCGTCGCTGACCCCGTGATTGTAAATCCGCCGCGAGGAGCCGCGCATGAAAAAACTGGCCTGTTCCACGTCGAAGTTGAAACCGTGGGCCTTACGCCGCTTGAAGGCCTCGGTGTTGAAGACGTCGAACGGGACCGAGGTCATGTAGGCCACCGGGCTGGTCAGAAGCCGCCCGGGACCGTGTTCAACGCCGTCGAAATCGGTCCAGCGGATGAAATCGAGCGTCCCGTGATAGTTTCTCGGCTTCGCCTCCTCGGGACTGTCGCTGTGGTCCGAGATGATCCAGACGTTGTCGACCTGATAGGCCTCCATCGCGATGACGAGCGAACGCAGGTCGGCCTTGACCCGCGAGACTTTTGCGCGCATCTGCGCCTCGAGGAAGTTGGGAACCGCGATCGCCGCCAGGATAGCGATGATGGCGACCACGATCAATAGCTCAATCAGCGTAAAGCCGAATCGTTGGGTATTTCGCATGGCTCTTAAACCTCCGTGATGGGACTTTGAGGATTATCGGCAAAACCGCCAATACCGTCCCCGAAACTGTTTATGCCTTTCGCCCGCGCGAACGACTGACAAGGCACTTAGGATGTCCTTGATGCTGACTGTCCTCCGTTCGCCATGCCGTACATCTCGTATTTTGGCAACCGTCTCAAGGTAATCCAAGTGCCTGCGCCTCGTCAACCGAAAAGAATCGCCATTTCTTGGAGAGGGCGCATCTCACGGCTCCGTGAGATGCGCCCTCAAGGCCCTCGGTCAAAAGTATACAGCGGGCCGCAAAGGTTATAGTATGGTCAATGTCCGTTGATCACTTAATCGGTCTCGATAAGGCCGACGTGCGAAGGGCCGCATTGAAATGGGGAAAAAGCGTCGGGAAAAGCAGCCCTTGAAGGCCGGCGCCGCCACATCGAAAAAGCCCGCCGATCGGCCAAAGCCGACCAAACGCCGTCTGTGGCTCTATCGCTCGGTCGCGGTCCTCGTTCTCCCTGTGTGCATCCTTGTCGTTCTCGAAATGGTGATGAGGGCGTCCGGAATCGGCTTGCCGACCCGCTTTGTCACAAAACGGACGATCAGCGGCGCCAAGGCCACCGTCGATAACCCCCTGTTCACGCGTCAATTCTTCCCCGCCGAGATCGCGCGCGTACAAGACCCGCTCGTCGTCCCGGTCCACAAGGCGTCCGGCACTTATCGCATCTTCGTCTTCGGCTCCTCGGCCGCGATGGGCGACCCGGCCTCAAACTACAGCTTCAGCCGCATTCTTGAAGTCATGCTGCGCGATCGTTACCCGGACATAAACTTCGAGGTCTTCAACGCGGCCATCACCGGCATCAATTCGCACGTCGTCTACCCGATCGCCAAGGCATGTCTCGATCTTGACGCGAACCTCTGCGTTGTTTATGAGGGCAACAACGAGGTCATCGGACCCTACGGGGCCGGGACGATTTTCTCCCCAATCTCGCCGAGCTTGTCGTTCATCCGAGCCGACATCTTTTTGAAATCATTAAGAATCTCGCAATCCTTGGGCAGACTGATCGGATCGTGGCGCTCGGATGACACGGAGAAACTGTGGAGTTGGGGGCTGGAGCTGTTCAATGAAACGCGACTCAGCCCCGACGACCCGCGGATGGAGATCGTCTACCGGCACTTCGAGAAAAACCTGACCGACATCTGCCGAATCGGGCGCGCGCGCGATGTGCCCGTCCTGCTCTGCACCGTCGCGACCAATATCAAGGACTGCCCTCCTTTCGCCTCGCTGCACAAAACGGAATGGGGGCGTGCAAAGCCGGAGGACGCGCGGAAGTGGACCGAGTTCCATGAGAACGGGATTCAACTCCAATCCGAAGGCCAATTTGACCGGGCGATCGCGGAATACGCGCGGGCCGGGCGGCTTGATGATCAGTACGCCGACTTGCATTACCGTCTCGCTGATTGTTACACCGAGCTGCAACAACACGATGAGGCGCGGACGCATTACAAGAAGGCTCGCGATCTGGACGCGCTGCGCGTCCGGACCGATGGGCGGATGAATGACATCGTGCGCCAGATGGCCGGTCGATTCCCAAAACACGCGGTGTTGGTCGATTTCGAAGAGGATCTGGCCGCGCACGCCGTCGGGGGTTCGCCGGGTGAGGATTTCTTCCACGACCACGTCCACCTCAACTTCCCCGGCAACTATCTGCTCGCCCGATCGGTTTACGAGCGGGTCAGCGAGTTCCTCCCCGAGATACGGGAGCAGATTGAAAGCGACTTGGTTGGTACGTCTGAAGACGAATGCGCGCGGCGGTTGGCGTTCACCCCATGGAACCGGCAGAGGATCTTGCTGAGTATGTTGTCGCGGTATCGGCGCGAGCCGTTTGTCGATAAACCGGACAACGCGAAGTGGATGGCAAAGTGGGAGCGCGAGTTGGGGGAGATCGAATCCGTTGCGTTCGACGAAGTGCTCGAGGATTCGGCGCGGTGCTATCGCGAGGTGATCGAGATGAACCCCACGGATCGGGTCCTACGTTATTTCCACGCGGAGCTGCTGGCGCTACTCAAGGATTTCGATAAGGCCGCCGCCGAATTGACGCGCATCTGCGAGAATGTTCCGCAATGGCTCGATCCGTTCGTGCTGTTGGGCAACGTTTATGTTCAGTCGGGCAAACCCGATCAGGCCCTGGAACGATACCACCAAGCGCTGCGCATCTCGCCGGGCAACTCGGCGGTCTATAACAACCTGGGCGAGCTCCACTTCCGCCGGAGGCGGCTCGAGAAGGCCCTGGACTATTTCTCAATCGCCCTGAAGAGACGGCCGGGGCACGTGGATTCGCATTACAGCGTCGCCAAGGTCCTGATGAAACAGGGGAAGTTGGATCAGGCGGCCGAGCATTACGGCACGGCCCTGAAGCTCGAACCGGCCTCGCCGGTCCCCCATATCTATCTGGGCAACGTCTTGATTCAGCAGGGCCAGGCGCGCAAGGCCGTCGCCCACCTCACCGAAGCCCTGCGCCTCGCCCCCGACCGCGCCGACGCGCACTTCCACCTGGCCAACGCCTACGGCCGTCTGGGCCTCGAGCAAAAGGCCCGCGAGCACCTCATCCACGCCAAACGCCTCGACCCGCAAAGGTACGAGAAAGTCCCGCTGGTCCGATTCTAACGCGCCCTCTACCCGACTCGTCCCGATGAGAGGGTCACGCGTCCCCCCGCCGGTTCAGGGCGAGGGGAGGACGAAAGCGACAAATCTCGGGTGCGTCCGGCTCAAGTAGTTTCGGTCGTAGTCCGTTGAGACGTATAGGGTTAGCGCACGATGCCGCAACCATTTCCGGAGGCGGTCGGAGGTCCGCGGGCGAGCTATGTAGTCGATCCTGAAAAAGCCCTGCTCAAGCAGCCCAGCCGATCAGAGCTGAACTCGGGTGAACCAGAGGCATCCGTTTTCGACTCGTGATTTACGCCAGACGCAGCAAAAGATAATGAAAAACCGCCGCGTGGGCCAGCAGTTTACTGAAATTCATCCCCGCCGCGCTCCCGATTGCATTGAACGCGTCGCCCTCGGCGTCCCACAGCCGGCAGCGATTCATGCGGTGTTCTTGTTTGAGATGCCCGATTCCCGGTTCGATCGCCGCTCGTC
>Ga0310121_10002925_pt1 | contig 15931 bp, 7 predicted proteins | sample CB27_Tmax_986_MG_FD_203504 | JGI IMG/M metagenome (GOLD analysis project Ga0310121, IMG submission 203504) | Marine microbial communities from Western Arctic Ocean, Canada - CB27_Tmax_986 | ecosystem: Environmental > Aquatic > Marine > Oceanic | place: Canada: Western Arctic Ocean | collected...
TCGAGCCTCCTGGGATCGCTGCTCGGCGCGATCGTGTTCGGACGTCTGACAGATCGCTTCGGTCGGCGACTGATCTACCTGCTCGACCTGGGCTTCTTCATCGTCTTCAGCCTTGGCTCGGCGCTGGCGTGGGACGCGTGGTCGCTGCTCGCCTTCCGATTCCTGCTCGGTGTGGCCATCGGTGCTGACTATCCGATTACGGCGGCGCTGGTCAGCGAGAGTGTCCCAACCCACCTTCGTGGCAAGGCAACCGGAAGCGTCATCGCGGCTTTTCCTGCCGGTGCACTGCTCGGTGTGGCCACGGCGTTTGTCGTTGTCGAAGTCATCGGGGGCGAGGATGCCTGGCGGTGGGTGCTGGGTCTTGGCATCGTGCCGGCGCTGTGCACGGTGCTGTTCCGCGCACACACACCGGAGAGCCCACGGTGGTTGATGAGCCGGGGCCGCCTGGCCGAGGCTCAGGCTGCCGCCTTCCGGCTGACCGGCGTGAAGGTCAGCCCAGAGGATCTCGCGGAGTTCCAGCCCGCTGGCACCGCGGGCCCCCTGGACTTGCTGAAACGTCCGCTCTTGAAGCGAACGGCGCTCAGCGTCATTCCCTGGTTCTGTTTTGACGTTGCTGTCTTCCCGATCGGGATCTTCGTACCGCTGGTGATCGCTCTGGCGTTCCACGAGGATCCACAACAGGCCAAGGCCAACCTCGGCCATGTATTGATCGGCGCTGTGGGCTACAACATCGTGCAGTTGGTGGGGATGGCCACTGCCGCTGGCATTGTCGAGCGACTGGGTCGCATTCGGCTGCAGCTGATTGGCTTCACCCTGGTCGGCGTGGGCATCGCCCTTTTGGTGGTGTCACACACGGCGGGCTTTGACTCCGCGCTGCACCTCTGCCTCGTGATTGCAGGGCTCAGCCTGGTGGGATTCTTTCAAGGCTGGCCAGGTGTCAGCACCTTCCTGTTGCCGGCCGAGTTGTTCCCGACCAGTCTGCGAGGGACCGCCCAGGGCCTAGCCGCCGGCGGGGGTAAGCTCGGCGCTTCGGTTGGCGTGTTCGCCTTCCCGCTGCTGATCGCTAACATGAGCCTGGCCTGGACCTTGTGCATCTGCCTGGCAGCGGCGTTTGTCGGACTTGTGGTCACTGCCGCACTGCGGCTTGAGACCTCCGGCAAGAGCCTGGAAGAGTTGGCACACGAGGCGTGATTTAAACACGCGTTCACGGTCGAGATCCGCCCGCGCAGATGAAATTTTGGGCGGGGTGGCGGGTTGAGCTGCCGTGCGAAATCGAATCGGATCGAGTCGATGCGTTTGATTTGGCCGGTGGCACGTTGTGCCACCATATTCGCCGAGGCGATCGAGGGGGCATGTTCTCAACGTGTAATGGATGGGGAATCTGATCCGGTCATCTGGTTCAAACATCACACCGTAGCCGCCGACTTCGATTTGGGAAGCACCTATCGAGTCACCCGTGTCGAGGTAGATGCCTACCGCGGAATGCTCTCGCGGTCCCGTCTTCGTACCCTGCAACTGCATATCGACAACGGCGCGGGCCACGTTTTGATGGGCAAGATGCAGGACCTCGCCGGTGCGAATTACTATCTTAAATGGTATGGCTACACTAACTGGGATGAGAACGGCGAAGTGGATGTCCCCGCCGACATCCCCCCGCTGGCGACGGTCTCGGAAAAACCCGTGACCTTCAGCTTCGAGAACGTCAACGAGGAATGCTACCGTCTCCGCCTCACCCTCTCCGACGGCTACCAGCCCGGCTGGCATTTCGGAATCACCGAGGTCCGAATTTACGGGACGCCGGTCACCGCACAAGTCGCCTCAAAGGCCGCCTCACCAGAAGAGCAGGCTGGGGCGTTGAAACCGTACTCCGTGCCTGACACCGGCGGGAGTCTTATGTTTCAAGAAGGAAACTTCGACGCAGATGCGGAGCAGGAACTCCTCCTCGCCAACAAGTACGTCACGATGGTCATCGAGCCGTCGTTGGGCGGCGTGATCGGAAGTTTCGTCTACCGAGGCGTCGAGTTCACCCAACCCAAGAACCCCAAGGCCCCCGGCGGCGGGGGCGGGTTCCTGAGCGACCACGTCATAGGTCAATCGGTTGAAGGCGACTGGTTTAATGCGCCGTATGATTACAAGGTCATAGAAAATACGCCGGAGAGAATCAGCATCAAACTATCCGCCACGGGCGAATCGGGCTCACTCCAGTACCTCACCTTCAACAAGATAATCACGATCTGGAAAGATCGCAGCAGCGTGCGGGTGGACTACGACATCGCGCTGGACGAAAAGGCCACCACCCCGATGCCTTTCACCTTCTGGTTCCACAATTACGCCGGCACGCGAGAAGATCGAGAAAAAATCCAGGCCATAAATTTCTATGTCCCAGAGAGGGAGGGGATCCGAAAGCTCGACTGGTCGGCAGAAACGCGATCGGACGTCTGGTTCAACAATCCCACGAGGGGTTGGACCGCTCTGGCAGACACGACACGGAACGTAGGCCTCGTCTTCAACTCCGACTACAGGTACCTGACGGATCTTCACAGTTGGGGCTTGCAGGACCCGGGCGGACTCCCGACGCTCGAATGGTATCTCAGCGAAGTCTCCGTGCCGCACGGTGGATCGTTCAAGACCACGTTCACCCTCACACCTTTCGGGGATTTCGGTGAGATTTCCGGCGCCAGCTCGACAATGGTGGGAACGATCAACTACGAAAAGAAGGGCGCTGACACGAAGGCAAACGTGTCGGCAACGCTCGTCGCCGCCAGGAAAACCCAGGCTGTGGCCACGCTGCGATACCGTGTCCTGCCGCTGGGACCGTGGCAGCAACTCCTGACGAAGAACGTATCGCTGGATGTGGATAAGCCGCTCTCCCTCAGCACCGACTTTCAACCGAAGACGATCGGGACGCAGGTCTTCTCTCTGATCGTAGAGCAGGACGGCGAAGAGCTGGTCGACCTGGAAGAACCGGTCTCCATCGGCAAGCCGAGAGGCGATTATGTGCTCCGATCGAAAGTGAAGCGTATCGGCACCACGAACCAGCAGGTCAACCTGCAGTACATCTCCATGGATTACGAGACGCCCCATGTGAAGTGGGCGAGGCCATACCTCGGCGGAAAGACCAAGGCGCTCGTCCTGCTTGACGGACGCTACCAGCGTGAAGTCATCGAACTTGCCCAGCGCATGGACCTCGAGTTCGACAGTACTTACCTTTTTCCCTCGGACGTGGGCGAGGCAGTCACGGACTACCGGGGCAAGGTGACGCCTCATGATCTTGAATTCGGACTCAACCGATTGCTGGGCGAGAACGCCGATTGGGAAGTGCTGGTGATGGCTGGCCACATGTTCCGATATCTCACCGACAAGCAGCGAAAGCACATCGACCAGAGAGTCAACGCAGGGGCAGGACTCGTGGTCGTCCAACCCGACGCGACCGATCCGTTGCCCGCGCTTTCTCCTCTCCAGAACAAGGGCGAGATGCTGGTAGGCATCTATCAAGAAAACCCGCAACACTGGGTCAAGGAGAAAGACCACTTCATCACCAACGGCATTCCCTGGCCTGCCATGCCCGCCACGGATGTTTACGAATACAAAGTTGAGGAAGGTGCCGACCTCCTGGCCACGGCAGAGGGATTTCCGCTCGTGGCAGTGAAGGAGGTTGGCGAGGGACGCGTCGTTGCCTTCGGCTACCGCGCTGGGGATCTGCGAATATCGGAGTCGAGCCTGGGCAATTATTCCGGGCTAACGCCCTTTATGACGGGCGAAGGCGGCACCCCCTACATCCCCACAACCAGCTTCGATTACCACGAATACCAGTTCGCGCTGCTGGCGAAGGCCATCCTCTGGGCGGCGCAGAAAGAGCCGCCCCTGCTCGTCGACGAGATCAAAGCAACACCAGATATAGTAAACCTCAATGTGAACAATCAGGGTACCTCCCGAAAAGTCCACCTGGACCTGACAATCGTGGACCAGTTCGGAAACCTTCTCGCGAGGACCCCGGTGAAGGTGCAACAGATCGCTGCCGGAAAGAGCACTGTCGAGATACCCGTGTCAGTCTCGCTGAGGAACGGCGTCAATCTCTTCGATATTTCCATCAAGGACGAAGAAGGAAGAGTTATCAACTGGGCCTCGGTGTCACTCGACTTTGCGCATCCGGCCAGGATGGCCGAAGTCACCGACAACTGGGCCCGCGCCAGGGCCGCAAAGAAGCCCGTCCCGATTTACAATCTGGGCGATACGATCGATCTGGAGATCAGACTGGAGGGGGAAATCGGCAAGGGACTTTCGCTCATGGTCAGGAGTCTCGACGGTTTTGACCGCGTCACGTTCGAAAAGTCGATGGCGGTGACTTCGAACAACTTGAACGTTCCAATTCCCATCGAGAAGCCACTCAACACGATGCTCGCCATGCAAGTCGAGTTGAGCGGGGACGGGACAATTTTGGCTACCCACGAGATCCGACGTTCCGTAGCCCTCCCGCTGGCCCCGAAACCCCACATGGGTGAACCAACGCTCTTGGGATGGAACGTCACTGCGTCCTACGGTTTGAACGCCTATCTATTTCCGCACTTCGTTAAGATCCTTCACGGGATGGGCTTCAACGCGGGCTTTATCATCGGGGGCGACGGCCCTCCGAGATATAGAGAGGCGTAGTGGCGACACAACATGCCCAGCCAGGACCGCTGTGTCTCGATTGATTTCTATCGTCACAAGCTGGGCGACGATCCTGACCACCCCGTTCGACACCCTTGCCTGCGCGATCCGGAATGGCTTGAGTACCATGCCCCCCGGGTGCGCGACAACGCGGCCAACACGAACGTCTTCAGCCTCCAGGCCGGTGATGAGGCCAGCTATGATGGGCGATTCGACTTCTGTTTCTCCCCGCATTGTATGGCAGCCATGCGCAAGTGGTTGAAAACGGAGTATCCCACCCTGGCAGCCCTCAACGCGCAATGGGGAACCGACTTCAAGAGCTGGGACGATGTTAAACCACTTACGTTGAAAGAGACCAAGGAACGAGGCGACGGTAACTACTCCTCCTGGTGTGACCACCGGAGCTTCGGCGAGATGAACGTGGCTTACTTCTATGACGTCATGGGAAAAGCCGCCGCCGAGGGGAAGGCTGGTGTCGCCTTCGGCCCCAGCGGCAACCCCGACGCGAGTGTTTACGGCGGCTATGACTTCTGGCAGTTGAGCAAGACCTTGACCGGCCTTTGGGCGTATGGCGGGGCTGACCAGTTGTCCCTGTGGTCCCGCGACAGGACAAAAATTATGAACTACGCGGCATTCTCGAGCGTGAACTTCCAGAGGGTGCGAAACTACGGGAACCTCTTCACCGGCACCTCGGGGTCGGTGGTCTGCGGCACGCAACGGCTGCCCGCCTTCGACTGGACAGATTCCGTGGCTTCCCACGGTTACCGAGAGGTTTGGATGCCCTTGAAGAAGGGAATCGGACGGCTGCTCCACGAAAGTGTACGAACCCCGGACCCCATCGCCGTACACTACTCCCGAAACGCCTCGCGGGTCGCACATGTGCTGGATCTTACGGCACTTTGGCGACAGGCATACCAGACAAACACTCCGCTCCGGACCCTTTTCGAGAGCTGTGGCTTCGACCACAACTGGATCTCTTACGAGCAATTGGAGGAAGGCAAAACCGAACATCTCAAAGTCATCTTCCTGCCCATCTCCTTCACCCTGAGTGATGGAAAGGTTGCAGGGCTGGAGAAGTTCGTCAAGGAAGGCGGCATTCTCATCGGCGAACTTGGCATAGGCATCGCCGATGGCCATGGCAAAATACTCTCTGAAGGACGACTTGACAACGTCTTCGGAATTAGACGGCACGACAGCAGAATCTTGATGAGGAAGGCCATGACCGTGAGGAGCCAGACGTCGTTGGGGCAGATCTTTCCCCAAATGCGGGTCGATTACCTCGAATCTGGTTTGGAAACGGCCGGCGCGAAGGTCCTGGCGACTGCGAAGGATAACGAGATTCCGGTTGCCTTCGCCAATCAATATGGCGAAGGCCTCGCCATCTACCTCGCCTGTAACTTTGCCGGCAGTTATTTCACCTCGAACGGAGCGCGCGGAGTCGGCAACAATGCGAAGTACACTGCCGAGGCCGAGGATTTCATCACTGCCCTGGCCGGCAAAGCCGGTATCGGGAGAAGGCTCGGCATTGAGGCCGAAGAAGGCCAACACGTTCCCTTCATTAAGCCAGTTCTCTTCACCCAAGGCGAGATCAACTATTTCGGTATCCTGTGCAATTACTACCTTGCCAAGGATTTTGCGGTGGCGCCGGTCAAAGTGAAGCTAAAATTCCCGACGAAAGGTTACATCCGAGAACTCTTCTCCGAGGAGGACTATGGCCTCACCGACGAGGTGGAGACGGTCTTCAAGCCCACCACGCTCCTGCTCTACAGTTGGGTCCCCTACAAAGTGGATGGCATAGAACTGGCATTCTCCAAAGGCGCCGTTGCTCCGGGTGGCGTCATCTCTTATGACATCGCCGTCAAGTCGCAGGCCGCGCCGAGCACCCACACCCTCCGGATGGGAGTCTTCGATCCCGACGGTGAGGAGTCGGAGGCGTACAGCCGTAACATCACCACCGAAGCAGGAAAGGCCGAAGGCATCATCCCCCTGGCCCTCAACGACAAGCAGGGAGCGTGGAAAGTGCAAATCGAGGACGTGACCAGTGGGAAGAAGACAGCGGCATCCTTTGTGGTTGAATAGTCCGGCCGGTGCTGTTTTGCGGCTACAAACAGAATGGTGACTTCAGGTCGCTCTGTGGCAGGCCATCGATTCTTGAGGTACCACGTGTCTACCTGCACTTCGCAGCTCGGCAACAGACTCGGTGAACCTTTACGGTAACGGTCGCCAACGCACCGCTTGCATCAAGCCCGTACGGTCAACTTTGACGGACCGGGGCCGATCGCCCACCACGCTCAGAATCATCCCGGGCTTGCCATCGGCCAATTCCGGCGGCAGCACGCAGTCCGTAGAGTACTCCGGGTAAGTCTCCACCGTGCTAAGGTAATAGGTTTCCGGGTCCCAGGTGTTTCCGCCGTCAGAGCTGACCCTGGCTCGCACCCCACCACGCAGCCAGGGCACGCGATGAATGTACATGAGCACGATTCGGCCATCGGGAAGTTCCACGGCAGAGCCGTGCATTTCTGCCAGCCCGGTAGTCGCTGCCCGGACATTGGTCCAGATCACCCCGCCGTTGTCAGAATCTGCCAGCAAGATATTCTTGACCACGGACGTCAATGTCGAGGCCTTGCACTGCCCGTACTGCATCATCCACAGCCGATTAGCAGGCTCGTACTGCTCCTCCAAATACGTCTGCCACGGTGCGGGCGACGGCGCGGGCGGGTGGAGCAAATTGTCGCGGACAACTGCAAGCAGGCGCCCCGAAGTAAGTTCGATGACCGAAGGTTCACCCGTAGGACACACCGGATAGCCCTCGGACCACGTTTGGCCACCATCCGTGGAGCGGAACGTGTAGGTGACGTGGTTCACTCCGGGCTTTTGAAGTCCAACAGGCCACAGGAGCGTCCCGTCGCGTAGTTGCGTAATAGGACCGGCCTGCGGCCCGGACGGGAGCGGGCCCAGACCACTGCCCAGGCGTTCCCACGTTTGTCCTTCGTCCCGGGAACGGTAAAGCAGCAGGTGATCGTTTTCGTGATCCCAGCTCAGGAAACTTCCATCTCGCAGCACGGTGTGTACGCGGCGTGTGACTTGCAGCACATCCCATGTTCGTCCCCCGTCCTTCGTACGCATGAGATTGATTGCGTCGTCATTCTTTCTGGTTGCAGCCATGAGATAAATCAAGTTCTTGTCGGTGATCGTGAAATTGTACGACCCTTCTCCTGAATAGAGAGGAAGCCGGACCCGTTCGGCCGGCAGCTCATGGACCTTGCCATCGCGCGAGTAGAGGATCCCTTGGAAATCTTCCTCCTCGGGACCGGGTTTCAAGCCGCCCAAACCGTCCTTCATCACCGGATGTACCGTAAACATGTAGCCGTAGCTGGAAACGCCGATCTCCTCGTCCGTCGCCGAGAAGACCCTCGCCCGGTAGTTGCCAACCCGCGAGAAGTCTACCGCTAACTTCTCTTGGCCAAAGCCAGCGGCCGTGGGGCACGCGATGTCGGTGGTAAAGACCACCTTGCCCTCGTCGAGAGTCTCGATGCTTAGCTTGAGATCTCCAGGCTCCTGCTCCCGGCTGCTGTAGTGAGCCAGGTTCAAAGGGAGCGGCTCTCCCATCAGATGCAACATCCCGCTGAACGGCGTGTCGGCCGTCAGCGCCACTTCAACAGGGTAACGTGTCTGGAAAGGTGTCGCGTGGGGACCTACTTCCAGTTGTACGGCATCGATCCACACCTTCCCTTCGGTCGAACTCTCAAACACCAGATCCACCGCGCCGCGGTGGAAATAAGGCGATACATTAAAGGTCTGTTCATAACGCTGCCAATCCTCTGTGACCGAAATCGGCACGCTCTGTGCATCGGGTTCGTTCCGCCAGTCCATGGGCTGATTCCAGACCCCGAGGCGTAGCTTGGCGGAAGGCAGGTCGCTACGGGCATACACCGAAAGAGTATAGGCTTGTCCATATTTCATCGGGACAACCGGGGAAGTCAGGTGAGCGGGTTCGTTCTTCGACACCGAAACTGCCACAGCACGGCTCCCCTCGGGCGTGCCGGGCACCTCTTCGATCACCGGATCTGTCTCGGAGGGAGGGCCGATCGAGACTTGGCCGCTAGCCATCAGCTGGAGCGTGAGCGGGTTGACCATATCGGTCCAGTTCGTGGGCGAGCCGTATCCCGGGTCGCGCGCGGTCCATTGGTGTTTCTCTTGCCCCAAGGGCAATTCAAAACTCGCGTTGGGCAGCAGATTCTTCGGCCCCGCGATGTGCGCCGATTCGGCGAATACCGAATTCCCGGTAAGGCACATAAGACACGACGCGATTGCCAGGGACCGGTTCATCCATAGACGCCTACTCATATCACACACCTTTTCTGTCACTAGAGTGAAAGACGTTTCCACACAAAGATCCACACTCACAAACAGCCACACTCACTTGGGCGAGGCCTCCATCTCTTGTGCCTTGGTCCTCAACGGCCGATAGACGTACTCGTTCATCGTTGCGATCGCACCGCGGTCCGATTGATCACGGGCAACGCGGGCGAACGCCTCTAATGCCAGGCGGAACTTCACCAGGGCATCTTTCGTGTGCCCGCGCGCCTCGACCGGCTTACCCGCTGCTTCCGCCGTCGCTGCATGGCGTACCGCTTCGATCGTGTCGAAGTAACCAGCGCCAAATTCAAGACGGCCGATCCAATAGTCCAGATAGACTCGTTTTTCTTCCGGAGTTTTCTCTCGTGCCAGGCGAACTGCTTGGAGGGCTCGCTGGTAACCTGCCCGCGCCTCGGCGTATTTCTCATTCATCGGGCCCGCTTTCCAATGCTTCATGATCATACCCGGTGTGGGAAAGGCCAGACCATTGGCATGCCGCTCCAGTACGATCGAGGTCTCTTCCAACTCCCGAAACATGACGAGCATGTCTTCAACGGCAGCATTGCCACAAGCGGCACGGACCTGATCGCGATAGACCGACTCGGGAGTGGCGGTTTCATCCCACGCCGCTCGGGCGATGTAGGTCACGCACGGGTCGTGATCGCTGATCTGCCAGTATCGGGTGGAGAAACCGGCCCAGCCGTGCTGGCGCATATCTTTAGTCAGCTGGTGCAACGAGCCGGTGGTCAGCGCCGGCAGCAGGCCAATGTTGTCGTCGTGTAACGTGAAAATCAGAGTTGCCGGAACTTTTTCGGTATCGAGCCGCCCAATCGCTTCGCGTCGTTTCACAACGCGCGCCGGGGTATAGGCCAAGAAGTTGAGCGTCTCCGAGCCAGGAGGTAAGATTCTTGACAACAGGGGGAACAACTCTTCGGCTACCTGACAGTAGACAAGCTTCACGTCGGGTCGCTTCGTATCGGCAAGTGCCCGACATTCGGTGAGCAGGCGATCGTAGAACCGCAATATGACGATATCCCCTTTGGCCTCCGCCAGTGCTCGTGACGATGAGATCCCCGGCCGCCGGCCGGCCGCCGCGAGCACATCGCTCAGTGACATAACCTGGCTAAACCCATATTTCGCATCCAATGCCTGCCAGGCCTGCTCGTAGGTTCCCGCCCATTGACGGAACTCCGGCATTCCTAGCAACAGATAGTCCACTTCGGGATAGGTGCGGATCGTCGTCTGGAGTACGGTCGCGGCTAATTCCGTCAGCTTTGGATCGTCTGGAGCCGTGCTCGGGCCGGGGACGATCGTCAACTCCTCAAGTTGGTGGACCGGCCGAGAATCGGAAAGCAGTTCCTTGAACTCCGGTGGAAAGTCAGTCAGGTACACCGGCATCACGCACTCCATGCCTCGCTCGTGCGCATGTGCCATCAGGTTGTGGATGAGCTTTTCTCCGGCAGCGGCGAATTCTTCGTAAGAACCCCCCAGTGGCAAGTCGGGATTCCAAAACTGCGGCCGATCGTCGAACAGATGCCGACCCACCATGTCGTCGGTGATCGGAAACTTATGGCCAAAGCTGAGCCAGGCCGACTTGCGGGAAACACCTTGATGTTCCAGGTGCAAGTAAGGCTGATAGGTCCAAATGTTCACAAGAATCCGGTTGAACCTCAATTTGGCTAGCTGATCCAAGACCGGGCGGTAGTCGGCCATGCCCCACGATTCAGGCCCACAAAGAAAGGTGTTGACCACTCGCCACTGGCGAATCCACAGTTTCGGCTCCAGCACGACGTCCCTCGCAGGCAATCGAAACTTGCCCGGCTCCTCCGGCAATACGTCGCCATGCAACAGATACCGTACACCCCAGCGCTCGACCAATTCGTAGACTGCCCAGAGCGTCGCCTGCGGGCTGCCGCCACCGACGATCAAAGCGGGCTTGCCCTCTGGCCACACTCGCTTGAGCACCAAACCTTGTTCGCTCAGCTTCGGCCAAGGCTCCGAACCCATTGCCCTGGAGATGGCTGAACTGGTTGTCGGAGTGCCGACAAGCAAAACCGCATCGGCAGAGGCGGGGATCGTCTCCACCGGCCGGGTGCGAAACCCATAGAGCTTATCGAGATAATCACAAAGTTCTTTCGCCGCGTACCGCTCCAACTGCGGTGCCGTGGCGTCGACAATCACGACCACGTTCGGAGACGTGCTATCCTCGGCTCTCAGTTCACCCAAAGCCGGCACTATCGCGAACGCCAGGCCGAGCCAAACAGACCACAACCATTGCAATACCGGTGGGTAAGAGGATTTCATACCTGATTCTCTTATGCTAGAGAACTCTTTTTATCAAACCACGGCTCACCGATAAACTGATAACCGATAGGCGTTTTGACAAGCGGCCTTGCCTGCCCTACCGCCACAACGTGAGCATAAACATGTAGCAACTCACTGTCCAGCAATTGACAGGCTGGGTCGGAAACGCGGGAATTGAACGCCGTTGGGAGGGGAACCATGCCAAGCTCGCCATTCGGCTCGTAACAACTACCGTTACAGCCATCCTGTCCATGCGGGGACCCCTGCTATCCGGACAGGACCGTGCCATGCACCTGGCTGCCGGTGAATTTTTTCGTTCTGGCTACCTGTGGGATGTTGGCAAAGGCCATGTCTTCTATTTGCGCCCGGGTGACCAGGACTATCCTATCCACAAAGATGAGCACATCCTCAAAATCCTCGATAACACCTGTGTTTGGTCAGGGATGACAAAGTAGCGGTCATTTCTTCGCTCAATTCTGCGTTAAGTCCGCTCTAACGACTACAATATCGGGTGCGGTAAATTGGTCGACAAATTGCTTGAGAGTTAACCTGTTCGCCCGTAAACTTAATGGACCATTCGCTGCAAGGTTTAGCGCAATCGGCACGGGAATATCGGCGGGGTTATTTGGTGCTCGAAATGAGTCAGCTCACATCAACAGGCAAAGCCTCGTAGCAAGCACGTTTTGCAGGTGCCGGTGCTGGGGATTGCAGCCAGCATTTTCACTTGGAGTATTTCAACAACTATGCAAGAGAAACAACATCAGATCGAGCGGCGACAATTCCTTCAGGGTGCCGCCTCGGCGGGTGGTTTAGGCCTCGTTTCCGCAGCCGTTAAGCATGCCCACGCCGGGCATGCCGATGGCAAAAAGATTTATCGCGTGGGTGTGATCGGCCGCACTGGACGTGGTGGCTACGGGCATTCGCTGGACGAAGCATTTCTCGAAGTTCCGCGCACTAGGATCATAGCCGTGGCTGACGACGACCCGGCAGGACTTACCAAAGCCGCAGAGCGGTTATCTGCAAAACAGACCTTCGCAGATTACCACCACATGCTCAACGAAGTCGAATTGGACATGGTAGTGATTTGCCCACGGTGGGTTGATCAGCACCGCGACATGGCCGTGGCAGCAGCCCAGCGGGGAATTCATATTCTGATCGAAAAGCCATTTTGCCGCACCTTGTCTGAAGCAGACGAAATCGTGGCGGCCTGCGAAAAGTCTGGCGCGAAGTTGGCCATCGGACACATCACCCGGTACAGTCCCACCCTCAACACGGTGCAACGAATTATCGACGAAGGACAGATCGGACGTGTGCTCGAGTTTCGTGGTCGTGGCAAAGAGGATCGGCGGGGTGGTGGGCTCGACTTGTGGGTGCTTGGCACGCACATTATGGATTTAATCCGTGCATTCGGAGGAGATGCCCAGTGGTGTCACGCCACGGTCCTCCAAAACGGAAAACTGGTCACTCAAGACGATGTGTTCGAGGGGGCCGAAGGACTTGGACCTTTGGCTGGCGATGAGGTGCATGCCACGTACAAAATGTCCGACGGAGCAATGGCCTATTTCAGCTCGTTGAAACACGCTGGAAACGCAAAACGGTTTGCATTACAGATTTATGGTTCGGAGGGAATCCTTGAATTCAGAGAGGGCATTTTACCCGATGTAAAATACCTCGACGATGCCACCTGGTCACCTGGTCGTTCGGGAGCAAAGTGGCAGGCTGTTTCCTCAGCCGGCATTGGCAAGGCGGAGCCTCTCTCGGGACGCCGGTACCAGTCGCGTTACATGCTGGCGATCGAGGATCTACTGGCAGCGATTGAAGAAGACCGTCAGCCACTTTGTGGTGTGTATGAAGCGCGCGGTGCAACCGAAATGATTGTGGCGGTCTTCGAGTCACATCGCCAGGGAGGGCCAGTCAATTTTCCGCTGGAGAATCGCAACAATCCGCTGACGATGTTGGGTTAACTTGGGTTGCAGAGGTGGCTCTCGCGCCTCGATTTATACGACAATCGATAGGACTTGTGGTGCTACGTGCACCCGGTCTGGACCACAACCGGCCCACGGGCACACCCTGGCTAAGCCAGAATATCCCTGACCACGTTGCCATAGACGTCGGTCAGCCGAAAGTCGCGACCTTCGTACCGATAGGTGAGCTTTTCATGATCAAGTCCCAATAAGTGCAATAGTGTCGCTTGCAGGTCATACAGATGAATTCGACCTAGTACTGGCTGGTAGCCCAAATCGTCAGTCGCACCATACGTCAATCCTGGCTTCACACCGCCACCGGCCATGAACGCACAGAAGCTTTCTTGCTGGTGCTCGCGGCCGTGCTTTTCGATCGGTGACGTGCCTGAAATATCCTGGCTCCATGGTGACCGGCCAAATTCTCCGGACCACAAAATAAGTGTCTCATCGAGTAACCCACGCCGTTTCAAATCGGTGATTAATCCAGCCACCGGCTTGTCAGCTTGCGCACAACTTATCGGCAAGGCAGTGCGAATATCTCCATGGTGGTCCCAACCAGTACACGTTACTTGTACGAAACGCACTCCCGCCTCACTTAAGCGACGAGCCAGCAAACAAGCACGGCCATTGCGATCCGTTGTTTCGTCATTGACACCATACAACCGTAACGTTTCTTCCGACTCGTCCGACAAATCGACCAGCTGGGGTGTTTCAGTTTGCATACGGAACGCAAGTTCGAAGGACTCAATCATTCCTTCCATGCGAGCATCGGCCTGTACACGACCAAGCAAGCGTCGGTTCATGCCTTGCAGGAAATCGAGTCGGCGGCGCTGCATCGACTCTTCGACACTGGAATCCTGCAGATATTTGATCGGCAAAGTCTCGTCGTCGGTCGGCACGACAACTGGCGTTCCTTGATGGACCCCAGCCAAAAACGCCGATCCATAGGTACGTCCATCCCCCGGCGGGTGAATAGTAATGAAACTCGGAAGATTTTCGTTCTCAGTTCCCAACCCATAACTGATCCACGCCCCCATAGAAGGGCGCACCTCGGACAAGGTTCCCGTATGGAATTGAAGCGTTGCCGGCGCATGTGCTTTGTTATCCGTGTACATGGCCCTCATCAGGCATAGATCATCCGCAACGCGAGCCAGGTTCGGCAACAAGTCCGACATCATCATGCCACACTCACCGCGTGGCCGAACGGGAGCAACAGGCTTCATGGCAAGAAACTGGTCTACACCCACACGAATCTGATGCTTATCTATCGGGGCCGCGATCGTCTTGCCGTGATACCTGGCGATGATTGGTTTCGGGTCAAACAAGTCAGGCTGCGACGGTCCCCCGGCCATGAACAGAAAGATAACTCGTTTAGCACGAGGGAAATGATCCGGGACATGCCGGCCCAGCGGTTGACTTGCTGCGTTGGCCAGGTTCGAAACCATCCCTTGCAGCGCCACACTGCCAAAGCCACACGCCGCTGTCCGCAACAACTGTCGACGGGACATCTCCAACACAGTTTGCCTGCTCATCGTCAACTCTTTTTAGGTGTTTACCCTTTGCTTACAACGTCATCAGGAACTCATTGGTCACCAAGATCGCATGGCATAACTCATGCCACCCTGTTTCATCCCCCGACACAAATGCTTGGGCTGAATCCTTTTCAACAGAAGTAATCGGACGATTTAACGTACAGAGCCATAAAAATTCCAGTCTCGCGTCATTTTCAGTTGCAACGCACTTCACTTGTTCTGCCAGTTTTACAGCGTGTTGCTTCACGGCTGGACTGTTCATCAAAAACAAAGCCTGCGTTGGGACTTCCGTGGTTGCCCGTTGGCCGACAAATTCGGCAGGTTGTGGGAAATCAAATACATTTCGCAACTCAGCAGGTCCCGGCTGGAGAGCCGAACGAATAATCGGCAAATAGATGGTACGCTGTGCTTCCTGCTCAGGTCGCCACCGCTTGATTGTAAACGAGGGCGGATTCACATTCTTAGGATCGATATTGCGAACATTCTCAACAAACTCCAATGGCAGCGCCGGTCCACCTAATGACACTAGAAGTTGGCCACTCACAGCGAGCATCGAGTCGCGCAGCGCCTCGGCGTCAAGTCGGCAACGATTCATCCTCCAGAAAAAACTGTTGGTTGGATCACACGCGTACGATTGGTGATTGTGGGCACTACTCATCCGGTACGATCGGGAGAGGACCAGTGAACGAACCAAAGACTTTCGCGACCAGCCGTCCCGGATAAATTTTGTCGCCAAATGATCAAGCAACTTCGGATGGGTTGGCACCTCGCCACGAACACCGAAATAGTCAACTGATGGTACCACTCCTGTGCCAAAAAGTTTTTGCCATATCCGATTCACCGTCACCCTGGCCGTCAGAGGATTGTCGGCACTGGAAATCCAGTCAGCAAACTCGCGGCGGCCACTCACCTTTGGCGGAACCGTCGGTCCACCTCCTGCACTGCTCGCAACCACTGAAATAAAACCACGCGGCACTTCCTCGCCCAAGACACGTGGATTACCGCGAATCGTAATGCGCATGTCCTTCGGATCACTAACATCGCGTACACCATAGGTCTTGCGCAAACCGGGTGCGAAGTATTCCGCATGGAGGATCTGGCGATCCAGTTGGTCGATACGCT
>Ga0310121_10002926_pt1 | contig 15929 bp, 11 predicted proteins | sample CB27_Tmax_986_MG_FD_203504 | JGI IMG/M metagenome (GOLD analysis project Ga0310121, IMG submission 203504) | Marine microbial communities from Western Arctic Ocean, Canada - CB27_Tmax_986 | ecosystem: Environmental > Aquatic > Marine > Oceanic | place: Canada: Western Arctic Ocean | collected...
TCTACGCGATCAGCGGCATCGCCGGACTCGGTTTCATCGTCTGGGGCCACCACATGTTCCAGTCGGGCATGAACCCGGTACTGGGCACGACATTCATGGCGTCGACGATCTTGATCGCCGTGCCGTCGGCGATCAAGGTGTTCAACTGGATGGGGACGCTCTGGGGCGGCGACATCCGGTTCACGCCCGCCATGCTCTTCGCCATCGGGTTCGTCAGCATGTTCACAATCGGTGGACTGTCGGGAATTTTCATGGCATCCACGCCGGTGGATATCCAAATACACGACACGTATTTTATTGTGGCACACATCCATTACGTGTTGTTCGGCGGCTCGATCTTCGGCATCTTCGCCGGCATCTACCACTGGTTTCCCAAGATGTTCGGCCGTGACATGAACTACAAGTGGGGCGTGATCCATTTCATCATGCTGATCATCGCGTTCAACGGCACGTTCTTTCTGATGCACGTGCTGGGCGTGGGCGGCCAGCCGCGCCGATACGCGTCGAACATGGAGTACCCGGGCCTGAAGCACATGCAGGACCTCAACGTGATCATGACGTTGTGGGCGATGTCGCTGGGCCTGGCGCAGTTGCCATTTTTCTACAACTTCTTCACCAGCCTGCCTCGTAAGCTGGGCAGGGGCGTCGTTGCGGCGTTCGCGGTCGCGCTGATCGTGCCCGTGGTGATCGGCTACACGTTCTGGACAGGCGTGAACTGGGATCCCGAGAGCAGCGCGGTCGGACCACAGGATCTTCTGGACTACGCCACGACCTGGCTGGGATACGCCGGCACGATCGGTGGGTTGGCGGTGCTGCTGCTGGCGCTATTGATCGGACTGCCGCGCGGCGGAAAGATTGCGGCCTTTATCGTGATCGGGGCGACCGGATGGCAGTGCCTATCGGTGGTCCACGCCGCATTGTTTGGCGAACTCCCACTGGGCCTGGCCACGTTTGAGCACAACCTGATCGTCGCCGTCGGCAACGGCGTGGTGGCCAGCGTGGCGATTGTGTTGGCCGTCTTTGGCGTCTGGGCAATCGGCGGCATGAGCGCCAGCGCACTTCTGATGCTGCTCGTGCCGCCTCTGATGGCGGCGCTTCAGGCACTGCTCACCGCCTGCGGCGTCTACGCGCACGGCCTGGCGGCCATGGTCGCAGGCGGATGGTTCTGGGTGAGCTACTATCTCGTGACGCTCATCGTTTATGTCATGGTCCTTAGAAGCGGTGAGCGGTTGACCATGACCAGTTTCCTGCAGCGAGCCATGTACGTCTGGTTCCTGCCGGTGTTTCTGGCTCCCATGCTGGTCCGCGATGACCTGTTTATCATACGCGGCCTGCCGGGCTTGATTGAGTACCGATGGCTGCTAATGATGCTGGTGGCGCTGCCAGGCACGGCTTATCTGGTCATGCGCTGCCCGAAGGATGTCTTCGGTGCACAGGCGCCGCGGAATCCCCACAACCTGAACTCGCTCGAATGGGTCGCCGACTCACCGCCGATCCACCTCAATTTTGAGACGATTCCAACGGTCCACCGCGGCCCGTACGAGTACAGTTCGCCCGCAGTCGAGGAAGATTTCTTGCCTCAAGACCGGTCATTGCCGCCAGGCGTGACGGAACCGGCAGGACACTGATACTGATGGTGTTAATTTTTTGGTTTTGATTCGAGAGCAGATGGTTTCTTCGCATAACAACGAGTTTCTTGCCTGTCCCCGATGCGGGTATCCGGCCGGGTCGACCAGGGACCCCGATTGCCCGGAGTGTGGATTGGCCGATGTGGCGCAGCGGATGATTCCCGGCACGCTGTGCCACCGATCTTGGCTGCACCGTTTCGCGATTCTCGTCGTGCTCGCCACGTTTGTACTGGTCATTACCGGGGGCAACGTCAGCAGCCGTGACGCCGGGCTTTCCGTACCAGACGGCTTTACGGTGTACGGGTATTTCCTTTGGAACTTTCCGATCGATCAGTGGATCGGCGGGATTTTTCATGAGCACATCCACCGGCTCAAGGGCAGCGTGGTAGGCATGATGTGCATCGCGTTGGCGATCTGGCTGTGGCGGACGCAACAGCAGCGACGGTGGTTGCGTTGGTTCGGCGTCTCGACGCTGGCCATGGTGATCGTTCAAGGCGTGCTTGGCGGCCTACGCGTCGAACTGGCCAACTGGATGCCCGCCCTGGCCACGCCATTTGCCGTACTGCACGGCGTGATGGGGCAACTGTTCTTGTGCATGACCGTGCTCATCGCCGCGGCGACGAGTAAATGGTGGCTCGCCGTGGCGGAGCGACAAGATCATCAATCCGTGGCAAGCGACGGCAGTTCACCGATATCCGGTTCGGCGTCGATCGCGGTGGTGCGATCGCTCTCGATCGCGTTTCTGCTGGTGTTACTGGTGCAACTTGTGATCGGTGCAGCGATGCGTCACACCGCAAGCGGTCTGGCAATCCCCGATTTTCCGTCGGCGTTGGGTGGCATCGTGCCACCACTCGAGCCGGGGGCGATCGAGGCGGCATACGACACGCTGATTGGCGACGAAGACCTGCCGTTGGGTGGATACCCGGCACCGTGGCAGGTTGCCATCCACTTCGCGCATCGGCTGTGGGCGATCGCGGTGCTGGTCGTGGGCTTCTGGCTGGTAACGCGTGCGGCCGGTCAGATCGCTGTGGTACGCCGACCGGCGATGGTCATCGCGTTGCTGTTGGTCGTGCAACTGGCCCTGGGCGCCGCGATCGTGTGGACCGGACGCATGTCGAACGTCGCCACGGCGCATCAGGCGATGGGTGCCATGACGCTGGCGACGGCGGCCCTGTTGACGATGCGCCTTTACCTGCTAAGCCATCATGTTTCAGGCTCGCCCCCGGCGGTTGGGCGCAACTATCCGATGGCGTTGGGGGGAGGCGGCGCATGACGCAACTGACTGGCCGTCCACGAGCAACGATCGCACTCAATCGTGCGGCAGCGCCGTCACTAGCGGCTGATTACCTCCAACTCGCCAAGCCACGCCTAACCCTGATGGTGGTCATCACCGCGTTGGTCGGATTCGCCATGGGCGCGACGAGCGGCAGCGGTTATCCGGGGGTGTCGTGGTCACTGATGGCATTGGTGGCAACGCTTGGCGGCACGGCGTTGTCCTGCATCGGTGCGGGCATCTTCAACCAGGCAATCGAGCGGGCCACCGACGCGAAGATGCGCCGCACCATGAACCGTCCGCTGCCGACCGGTCGAATCTCTGCGCGGCACGCCGTGGTGCTGGCGTCCGGAACCTGCCTCGCGGGCGTGTTGGTTTTGGCAATATGGGCTGCGCCGATTGCTGCGTTGCTCGCGGCGGTGACGATCGCCGCTTATGCGTTGGTATACACACCGCTGAAGCGTATCAGCAGCGTGGCCACGATCGCCGGTGCGTTCCCCGGTGCGTTGCCGCCGGTGATCGGTTACGCCGGCGCCACCGGCTGGTTAGGGGTCGAGGCATTCCTGCTTTTTGCCCTGATGTTCCTTTGGCAACTGCCGCATTTTCTGTCGATCGCCTGGATGTATCGCGACGAATATGCCCGCGCGGGCATCCCCGTGTTGCCCGTGGAAAATCCGGACCCGGCCGGCACGTTTCGGCAGATCGTGATCGGCTGTTTGGCATTGCTGCCGCTGGGCCTGTTGCCCGTGGCGGTGGACGTCAGCGGCACGGTCTATCTCGTCGGCTCGCTGATCTTCGGGGCGATGTTTCTGGCGTTCGGCGTCGCCCTGGCCGTCGGACCGACTCAACGCCGCGCCCGCGCGTTGTTCTTCGCCTCGCTGTTTTATCTGCCCGCCGTGCTCACGCTAATGCTCATTGACCGCGTTTAGAAACGCGCACACCAGAGGTTATCCGCTATGTCTCAAGCGACCGCACACGACCTGGCCCACGAAGACGAAGGCCCCTTGATGGCGCACGGTTCGGTGCTCCAGACGGGCATCACCAATGGCAAGATCGTCATGTGGCTGTTCCTCGGGTCGGAGGTGATGTTCTTCACCGGGTTGATCGGCGCGTACATCGTGCTGCGCTTCGGCCAGCCAGGCTGGCCGCGCCCGGATCAGACGCTCAACGTGCCGCTAACCGCGGTCAACACGTTCTTTTTGATCTGCTCGTCGGTGACTCTGGTCTGGGCATTGCAGTCATACCAGCGAGGCCAGCCCGCCAAAGGCGCGCTGGGGCTGCTGGCCACGACATTGATCGGTGCGATGTTTGTCGGCATTCAAGTCTATGAGTACATCCATTTGTTCCGCAACCAGATGACGCCGGACAAAAACCTGTTTGGAAGCTGCTTCTACGTGATGACCGGGTTCCACGGTTTGCACGTCTTAGTCGGCGTGATCGCCATGCTCGTGCTGACGATCATGGCATTTTTCGGAAAGTTCGGTCCACGCTACACTCAATACGCACCGATCGAACTGACCGGCCTATACTGGCACTTCGTCGACCTGGTCTGGATTATCCTGTTTGCGATCGTGTATCTGATGTGATTTGCTATCCCAAACGCGCGAGGTGCGGCCATGGCTGACGATACAAAACACGAAGTTAATATTTTGGCTTGCTTTCTGTTGCTGCTGCTGTTTACGGCGGCGGAGATCGTGTTGTACGAAGTCTGGCGCCAATCCAATGCGACCGGCGATCCGTTCGTACCCAAGTTCGTGCTGGTGCTGATCATCTTTGCGTTTACGCTTCCCAAGGCGTTTATCGTGATGACGTACTTCATGCACCTGAAGTTTGAGCGGGTCACAATCGTGGGAATCGCGCTGGTGCCGCTTGTCTTGGTGGCCATCATGATTCTGCCGATGTTGACCGATATCCGCACTCTGGCGGAGCGCAATTACACGAAGGACCACACTCTGGCCGACTTCAAGGCGCCGCCCGACAAGGCTGCGCACGGAAATTCAGGTGCTGCCGGTCATCATGAAGGCGCTGAGGCGGCTGATGACGAACAGGAGCACTAACCCCTTTACGCGCACACAGACACCGTGACGACTATCGTCCAAGCTCCGACCGCTTCTGTATCCTGCGATCCTTCCGCAGCGATCAGCATCCGTAACTTGTCACATTTTTACCCGCCGCCGAGTTCACGCCGATCTCGTGGCGCAACCATCAACGCATCGGCCAAATTACCGGCGCTCGACGGTGTCAGCTTTGACGTGAACCCGGGCGAAATCTTCGGCATCCTCGGCCCCAACGGCAGCGGAAAAACAACGCTGTTTCGCGTGCTCGCCACCCTGTTGCGCCCCCGCCCGCGCAACGGCGCCCTCAGCGGGCAACTGAGCATCTTCGGGTGCGACGTGGTCACGCAGAGTGCGAGTGTGCGGCGCCATCTAGGCGTCATGTTTCAGATGCCCAGCCTCGACCACAAGCTGACAGCCGAGGAAAACCTGATGTATCACGGCCACCTTTATGGTCTGCACGGCCCGTCGTTGCGGGCTCGGATCAACGAACTCCTCGAACGATTCGGGCTTGACACGCGTCGAGGCGAATACGTCGAGCGGTTCAGCGGCGGCATGCGCCGGCGGGTCGAACTAGCCAAGGCACTGCTGCACCAGCCCCGTCTGCTGCTGCTCGACGAGCCGGCCACTGGGCTCGACCCCGGGGCAAGGCGTGATCTGTGGAACCTGCTGAGCGCATTACGCCGCGAGCAAGGCGTGACCGTGGCGCTGACGACGCACCTGATGGAGGAGGCTGACCGCTGTGACCGGCTGGCGGTGATGTGCCGAGGCCGCGTCGCGGCGCTGAACTCGCCCGATCGGCTCAAAGACGCCATCGGCGGCGATGTGATCACCATCGAACCGGATGACCCCGAAGACATTGATGACCTTCGCAAGGTGATCAACGTTCGTTTTTCCCCTTGGCCGCCCGGTGGCGAGCCCGCGGTGCACGGCGGGCGGATCCACTTGGAAAAACCCGATGGAGCCGCATTCGTGGCGACCCTATCAGGCGCCGTCGCCGGCCGAACACGCTCAATCACCGTCGGTAAGCCGACCCTCGAGGACGTGTTTCTGCACCTCACCGGGCACACCTTGTGGGAATGACCAATACCGAACATGACGGTGTGTCCCTGCAATTTGCGTCGCTGCGCGCCGTAGCGCTGCTGTGCGGGTCGATCGGGTTTTCACTGCTGTCAGCGTGGGCGTGGCTGCTCAGCCACGAAAACGGGCAATTCGTCCTCAAGCACGGGAATCTTCACGACACGCGGATCGTCACGACCCTGCCCAACGTGTTGGTATACGCGGCAATCGCGGGTGCGACGATCGGATCGGCGGCAATAGCCGCGGCGGTAGTCCAAGACGCACGATTGCGTGGCGCGCTCAAGTGGGCGCTCGGTTGGATGCGGCGTCACGTCTTCCTTTCTGCCCTGTTGCTGCTCACCGTCGCTGTCGGCAGTCTGGATATCTACGAGTTGGTGTACGACCCGTACGCGATGCGCCACCGGTTCGGCCCGTGGATGTTACGACAGGACTTGCGCAGTTACCTCCAATTGGCGGCGGCGGTGTGCGCCGGGCTTGCACTATCGGCGCTGTGGGCGTCGCCCCAACAGCTTGCCCGCGGTGCTGCACGGGTGCGCCGCGGACTGAGAGGACGAGTCTTGTTACTGATTGCTTTCGTGGCGCCGCTGCTGCTGGGCGCTGCCATGTCGCGGCTCGTCCTCGACGGCATTGCCCATTTCAGCGACGCGTTGACCTACCTGATCCAGGGGCGAATGATGTGGGCGGGCATGATGTACATGCCGGCTCCAGCTGATGTGGAGTTGTTCAAAGGCTCGCTTTTTTTCGTGGAAACCGGCGGCCGCTTCTTCGGCAAATATCCGCTCGGCTGGCCCGCAGTGCTGGGCACGTTCGATCATTTCGGCGTCGGGTTCCTCGCCAACGCGGTGCTGGTCGGTACTGCAGCCGTGCTGACCGGGCTGGTGGCTCGTCAATTCGCACCGCGGCGGGTGGCGGTACTCGCGGCCCTGTTGATTGGGCTGTCGCCCTGGACGTGGTTTAATGGCGCCAACTTCGCCTCGCACGTCGCTTCGACGTGTGCGGTGACCGGGTTCATGTGGCTGTTTCTTCGCACGATGCGCAGGCAGGAAGCCCTGTCGGCGCTGGGGGCGGGGCTGTTTCTGGGCGTGGGCGTGGTGGTGCGACCTGGCGACGCGGCCATGTTCGCATTACCACCGATCTTCGTGGTGTTGGGGCAAATGGTTCGCCGACCTCAGCGGTGGACGCTGTTGGGCCCGCTGATCGCGATTGCCGCCATGGCGGGCGTCGCCGCGTACTTATGGCAGAACGCTGTGACGACCGGGTCGGCTCTGCAGAGCCCCTATGCGCTTGAGCCGCGATGGGGCAACGACTGGCACCGCAGCGCACTAGACGTGTTCGGCCGATTCACGTTCCAATGGGTCGAGTTAAACCAGCACTTTCCCGGTTGGGGCTTGGGCGGGCTGACGGCGGCGCTGCTGGGCGCGATCGCGGCAGGGCATCACTGGCGGCAACCTGGCCTGCGACTGCTTGCCACGTCGACGCTACTGTTTTTTATAGCCAATACAGCGTTCGGCTTCACCACGGTGTGGTGGGGTCCCCGCTGGCTTCTGCCGGCCACACCGTTGGTGGCGATCCTGGCCGCCGAGTTGATTGACGTTGCTCTACGAGCCGCCTCGGACGCATCGCAACGGGCACGGGCGGCTGCCGGCCAGGCGGCCGTGTGCCTGCTTATCGGCGGCCTGGTAGCCGCGATCCTTGGCGTGTATCCGGCCCAAGTTTATCTCAATCGCATCGCACCGCCGCATCTGGTCAGTGCCGCCGCCCACGATGCCGTGAAGCGTGCTGGGCTGACCCACGCGATCGTCGCCATGCCACCACGCGGCACATATCCGCCGGTCGACGCCCGTGCGGGCATGGTCTTCATGCAAGCGCCCTTTGAATCCAACAACGTCATCTACGTGCGGTCCATCGAGGGTTGGCCTAAGCATGCTGATAAATCATTTCCCGGCCGTGATTTATACGAGATAGTGCCGGATCCAGCAGCTGTGGGCAGTTTTCATATCAAGCATGTACCGCAAATTAGCCCGTGACGGTAATCTTCTTATCAAGCTAAAGTTATAGCACTCAGCACCGGTCGACAACCACAAAAATATCTCTTTCCCACTTGCCAAATCAGCGTTTAATAAGCATTATTACCTCGGTGGAGGCAATCAATTCATGAAACTGGCTTTGGTCATCCCTGCGCTCAATGAGGAGCAGGCTATCGCCTCGACGCTGCAGCGAGCGCTGGCCGCCCGTCAGAAGGTCGTCGAACAGACCGACGTGACCGAGATGGTCATCGTTTTCGTCAACGACGGCTCAACTGACGGGACGCAGAAAATCGTCGACCAACCCGAGTTCGACGAGGTGGTCAAGGTTTGCTTCGAGCGTAACCGCGGCTACGGCGCGGCCATCAAAGCCGGCTGGCAGACGACCGACGCCGACTTGGTCGGGTTCATCGATGGTGACGGCACCTGCGACCCTGACTTCTGCGTTCCGCTGGTTCGTCGACTCACCGAGCGAGAAGCAGACGTCGTCTTGGCCGCTCGACTCAATTCGCAGAGCAAAATGCCGATGATCCGCAAGTTCGGCAACCGGCTGTTCGCCGCGCTGTTGGGCATGATCTCGGGTTGTGAACTGACCGACACCGCTTCGGGCTTCCGCATCGTGCGGCGGCGGAGCTTGCGGTTGCTGTCGCCTCTGCCCGATGGGCTGCACTTCACGCCGGCGATGAGTTGCATCTGCCTGCTCGACCCACGCTTGCGCATCGAGGAAGTACCCATGCCCTACGAGCAGCGCATCGGGCGCAGCAAGCTGAGCGTGGTGAAGGACGGTTTTCGGTTTCTTTTTACGATTCTGTTTTCCGCCTGCTGTTATGCGCCCCTGAAGACGATGCTCGGTGCCGGGGCTTTGGTGAGCGTGGGCTACGTGGCATTGGCATTACTGGTGCTGGCGGCCGGCGGAATGCCGCTGGTGACAATCGGAGCCTCGGTGTTGCTGGTCTTTTTGATGATTGCCACAGGTCTAATCTGCCACCAGCTCAATTATCTGCTGATCAGCCCCCGTCATCGGCTGGGCGTGGCCGAACGACTGCTGCAATGGCTTCTCAATTACAAACGGCTGATCGTCGGCGGGACGGCAGCCAGCTTGATCGGCGTGGTGGGTTTGGGCACCATTTTTTTCTGGAAGGATCAGCCGGACGGGGGCATGCTATTGGCAATTGCGTTGCTCCTGATGGTGGTGGGCGGCGTAGCGGCATTAGGCGGCGTCATCGTCCGGGTGATCTGGGCGGTGGGTGAGCGCCAGCGTGCGTTCCTTCACGACGGCTACGCCGTGCGGTCGCCGGCCGAGTTGGGCCAACGGCAGCCGCCCGAGCCGACCATTGCCGAGACACTCGTCGGTGATGATCGCCCCACGCAGGGCGACAAGAGCCCGGTAACGAATCATCACGCCGTGGTGGGCACGCAACCGTGAATGCACCAGAGGGTGCGGCGACAGAATTTAGTGGGTTAGATTCAGTTCGAGACCGGCGAGGAAGTGATCGGGATGCACATTCTCGGATTTGATTGTTACGGACATGACTCGGCGGCGGCTATCGTGCGCGATGGCGACATGCTGGGCCTGGTAGAGGAAGAGCGATTCCTCCGCCGCAAGCACGTGGCCGATTTCCCCATTCACTCGATCAAGTGGTGCTGTGACATCGCGGGCATCAAGCCGAACGAGTTGGACCATGTCGTCTATTACTGGGATCCGAAGATGGCGCGCTTGCCACGCGCGATGCACCTGCTTCGCTACTTCCCACGCAGTCTCAAGCTGATCCGCAGCCGCGGCGACAAGGAAGTGAACATGCTGCGGCTGGGCACAACGCTCAACGAGCGCCTCAGCCTAAACGGTCACACGAAGATTCACTACGCACCGCACCACCTATGTCACGCCGCCAGCACGTTTCTTACCAGCCCGTTCGACGAAGCTGCAATTCTCACGATCGACGCAGCCGGCGAATGGGACTGCACCTGGATGGGTACCGGTAGCGGGCTGGACATGAAGTGCCTCCGGACGATGCGCTTTCCCAACTCGCTGGGGCTGGTCTACGGCGCGGTGACCGAGTATCTGGGTTACAAATTCGCATCGGGTGAGGGCAAGGTGATGGGCTTGGCGTCGTACGGCGACCCGAAGCGGTACATCGACCTGTTCCGCGACATCGTCAGGACCAAGCCGGACGGCGGGTATCAGGTGAACCTGTCGTATTTCACCTATCACTACCGGGGCCGACCCAACTGGTTCAGCCGCAAGTTCTACGACGCACTGGGTCCGGCACGCGACGCGGAGGGCGAGTTGACCGATCATTACAAGGACGTGGCCGCTGCCGTGCAACTTCGCACCGAGGAGATCGGGCTGCACATGGCCCGATGGCTGCGCCAGACAACCGGGTTGAACAAGGTCTGCTTGGCCGGAGGCGTCTGTCTCAATTCGGTGATGAACGGGCGCATTCTGCTCGAGAGCGTGTTCGACGAGGTCGTGGTCCAGCCAGCCGCCAACGACGCCGGCACGGCACTGGGCGCCTGCTACTGGCTCTGGAACACGGTGATGCGCCAGCCGCGCAAGTACGTATTCGAGCACGCCTATTTCGGCCCGTCGTGGACGCAGCAGCAATGCGCCGCCGCCGCCGAGCAGGTCGTGCAGAGCGGCGCGGCGGTAAAGATCGACCGGCTCGACGACGCGCCAACAGTGGCAGCGAAATTGCTGGCCGACGGCAAGATCATTGGATGGTTCCAAGACCGCATGGAGATGGGCCCACGTGCCTTGGGCAACCGCTCGATCCTCGCCGACCCACGCACGGCCGAGATGAAGGATCTGCTCAACTCACGCGTCAAGTTCCGCGAGGAGTTCCGCCCGTTTGCGCCCAGCGTGCTCGAGGACAAGACCGGTGAATGGTTCGTGTCCGGTTATCCATCGCCCTACATGATCCTGGTCTATGACGTGCGGCCGGAGAAACGACAACTCGTGCCCGCGATCACACACGTGGACGGCACCGGCCGCGTGCAGAGCGTCAGCAAAAAGCACAACCCAAAATACTACCGACTGATCGAGCAGTTCGAGAAAATCACCGACGTACCGGTCGTGCTCAACACCAGTTTCAACATCCGCGGCCAACCTATCGTCAACGAACCGCAGCAGGCGATCGAGTGTTTCCTAAAGACGGGCATGGATGCACTGTTCCTGGGAGATTTGCTGCTGACCAAGCCCGCGGCTTCGGCCGCCAGAGAAATGTCGCAAGAGCAATTAATCGCCGCGCACGCTGATGCGGCGGCAATGGACAACGAGACACCGTGAAGAGAGTTCTAAGTTAAATTGGAAACCTCGTAATGACTGATGTACTGATCGTAAACCCCCCTTCGCCGGATGGGCACATCTACATCCGCGACGTCTGCCGCTGGGGCCGCAAGAGCCGCGAGAAGATGATCTGGCCACAGACTTCACTGGCGTACATCGCCGCCATGGTGCCGCAGCACATGACGGTGCGCATCATCGACGCGATCGCCGAGAAGATGTCGCCCGACGAGTTCTTCACCGAGATCGAAAGGGAGAAGCCGGCGTTTTACGTCAGCTACGTCATCGGCTCGACCTTCGAGATAGACACGTTGTGCCTTCAGAAGGCCAAGCAGGCCGGCGCCACGACGATCGCGATCGGCACGCATGTCTCGGCAGTTCCCCAAAACACGCTCAATTTGGTGCCCGAATTGGACTTTGTCATCCGCCATGAGCCGGAGATGAGTTTCCGCGACATCGTTGACCGCGTCTCCGGCAACAAGCCGTTGGACGGGATTACCGGCGTGACCTATCGCAACGGCAACGGCCAGGCGGTGACCACGCCCGATCGCGAGTTGGTCGCAAGCCTCGATGAACTGCCCATCCCCAAACAACATCTGTTACCACTGGATAAGTACCGCATGCCGTTTCTGGGCAAGCGTTACACCTGGGTGCTGACCAATCGCGGCTGTCCGTACTCGTGCACTTATTGCTTCGAGGGTGTCGTGTGGGGAAAGAGCGTTAGGTATCGGTCGGCCGAGTCGATCTATGAAGAGTTGGAATACCTCGCCAAGCACAATGTGCGCAACGTGCTGTTCCTTGCCGACCTGTTCACTTTTGACCGCAAGGGCGTGATGGAACTTTGCGACCTGATCATCAACAACGGTCTGAAAATACGCTGGACGTGCAACAGCCGCGTGGACACTATCGACGAGGAAATGCTAGTCAAGATGAAACAGGCTGGTTGCTGGCTGGTCGCCTTCGGCATCGAGTCCGGGTCGCAGGTGGTGCTTGACAACGTCAAGAAGGACGCCAAGGTCGAGCAAGCCACCACGACGATCAATCTTTGCAACAAGCACGGCATCAAGACCTGGGGTTACTTCATCATCGGCCTGCCGGGCGATAATCACCAGACGGTGCGCGAGACGATCGATTTTGCCAAGAGCATCCCGCTGGACATCGCGCTGTTCCACATCGCCATGCCGTACGCCGGCACGGAGTTTTATTTCCAGTCGGTCGCCAACGGTTGGCTCAATACCAACGAATGGAAGCACTTCGACATGAACGACTCGGCCGTCGTTGGCTACGACGATTTTACCGCCGAGGACATTCTCAAGGCGACCAAGCAGGCATTCCGCGAGTTCTATTTCCGCCCGAAGCAGATGTGGAGGATGAGTAAGATGATGCTCGGCGCGGGTGACATCGGCATGATTGTCAGCGTCTGCCGCAACTTCCTTGGCTGGATATTCACGAAGAAAGAAGACCGCATCGCACTGAAGCCCTCTGCGTCGGCCCCACAACTTTCCGGCAGCGTCGATCCAAACGACGCACGCAATGCGTTGCACTCGCTGCCCGTGCTCGAGGCGCCGCGCACGGATGCGTCCACCGCCAAGCTCCGCCACGCGGGGGTCAAGCAGGCCACGACGGATCAGGCCTCCGAGTCGATGACGATGTGACCGGGCCTCCCAGCTGCGTTTTCGAGCAAACAAAGTCCGCGTTGAAGACTAAACCCGGAAAAATTCGCGGGCTTGTCCCTTGTGAAGGCGATTACCTACGCGAGGCGTCGTGATATACTTGATGCTTCATTGTGCGGCCCATGATTCATTCAATCGCACGAGTTTTCATTTCGGTGGAACACAATCACGATCAATTTCAGGGTGATCCGAGATTCGATCCAGGATTCGCCGCACGGTGGTTTGAAAACTGAATAAGACCGTATCCGAACGGGGCTCGCTGGAACAACGGGACCGCTGACAACACACGGGCTGATTGGAGAAAGATTGACCCGGATTGCAATCGTTCGCTCGCTACCTACAGAGTTGCCCGCACACCCTGGCGCGCCCCACATCGGGAACAACCAGCCTATCGACCACCCCCTCCATTCCAAACACCAATCTTGGCGGCGCGTGGGCGATCAACGCGTAAATGTTATCATGTTGGGCAAATGATCAGTGTGGGCCGGCAACTTGATTGGTCATGTAACCCGTTGGAGGCGTTGTCGCGATGGCCGGCAGATCGGCGGGTGGTGCTGTTGCATTCGGGTCGCTACGACGCGCAATGGGCCAAACGATCGATCCTGGCCGAACCGATGGGTACCTACCGGTTCGACGAATCGGTGCCAAGCGGTGCAAGTCGACTGATCCTGCCGGACCCCCACGGGGTGTCGCCACATTCTCACGTTTTCAAGAACACAAGAATGTCGAGCACGCCGCAGTTCAGCCACAAACCCTTCACGGACCTTCGCCGCATCCTCGGCAATCGAGATGACGGGCTGTGGATCGGTTACCTGTCGTACGACCTTGGCCGATGGGTCGAAACCCTGCCTCGCCGCGCCCGCGACGATCGTGGCTGGCCTATCATCGAGTTGACAAGGTGCCCCGGTTACCTCGTGTACGATCTGGCAACGCGTCGTTGGACTGCCTGCGGCGCCTGGGCCGACGATCCACCCACCCTCGACACGCCTAAGTCACGGCCGACCAGTTACCGCACGTCGCAGCCGCAAAGCGTTTTCACCCGTGAGGCTTACGAGGCGGCGGTCGCCTGCGCCATGGAATACGTTGCCGCCGGCGATGCCTTCCAAGTCTGCTTGGCGCAACGATTCACCGCGGATTTCCGAGGCGTTTATCCGATAGCGCAGCGGGCGCTGTTCGGGCGGCTGGCGACGCGATCGCCCGCGTGGTTTGGCGCGTATCTCGAACTTGACGACGGACGCGTGATTGCGTCGACCTCGCCGGAGTTATTTCTGTCCGTCGATAACATCGGCCGTGTCGTCACCCGGCCAATCAAGGGCACACGCCCGGCGTCCGCCCCGGCACGGCAACTGCTGCACAGCCCCAAGGACACCGCCGAGTTGAATATGATCGTCGACCTGATGCGCAACGACCTCGGCAGGGTCTGTGCCTACGGGTCAGTCCGGGTGCCCCATTCGCGCATCATCGAATCGCACCCGACTATCCATCACGGTGTGGCGACCATCACCGGCCGACTGCACCATCGCAAGGACCCCATCGACCTGCTGCGCGCCACGATGCCCGGAGGGTCGGTCACCGGCGCACCGAAAATCCGCGCCATGGAGATCATCGACCAGCTTGAACCGGTCCGCCGTGGCCCGTACTGCGGGTGCATCGGCTTTATCGCGCCCGACGAGATGTGCTTCAACATCACCATCCGCACCATGATGATCGACGCCCAGCACGAGCGCATCGATTACTCTGTCGGCGGCGGCATCGTCGCCGACTCCGACCCGGCCACCGAGTACGACGAAACGATCGACAAGGCGCAGGCCATGCTCACCGCCCTGCAACCGTTCACCACCGTGCAATCGGCCCAACTCGTCTGATGTTCGCTTGCTGATCACGCAAGATAGCCCGGCAAATCCGCATTGAAACTCAACCTCGACGAGCCACCGACGCAGCACGATGACGCCACGAGGTAGCAGCAGTGACGCTCCAAACCGTTTGTCACGTTGCGGTTATCCCGAGCAAACAGCCACGTCCTCAAACCGGTTGACGAGCCTGTTTGACGATTTCGATGAATTGCTGTGCGGTCCGGGTCAGGGCCTGCCAGTCTCGGGCTTTGATCAGGTCCTTCTTGACCAAGGCCGAGCCGACACCAAGGCAGGCAGCGCCGGCTCTGATCCAATCGGCGGCGTTGGTCAGGTCAATCCCACCGGTCGGGATCAGCCGTAGCTGCGGCATCGGGGCCAGCAGGTCCTTAAAATAGGTCGGCCCGAAATGGTTGGCCGGGAACACCTTGACAAGATCGGCCCCACCTTGCCAAGCCGCCATGATCTCCGTGGGTGTCAAAGCTCCCGGGATAACCGGCTTGCCGTAGCGATGGGCCATCTCGATGACAGCCTGGTTGAGCGTCGGCGCGACGACGTACTGGGCACCAGCTAGAATGGCAGCCCGCGCCGTTTCGCCATCGAGTACGCTGCCCACACCGATCAGGCACTGACCCGCCAACTGATCGGTGGCGGCGGCGATCGCGTCGAGCGCGCCGGGCGTGGTCATCGTAATCTCGGAGGCCAAGACGCCCCCGGCCTGAAGGGCTCTGCAGACATCGACGAGTTGGGCGGGTGAGTCGGCCCGGATTACCGCGACGATGCCCGTTGTTTCAAGGCGGTGAACAATGTCGCGGCGACTTAGACTCATAAAATTATCAACCCTTTTAACGGCCAACCATCACGTTGAAGATGGGTTTGCCGGACGGTCACAGAATCATCATATGAATCCAGAGCTGTAGGATAGTTATAACCATGATCGAAAAAGCACCTCATAGAGCGAAATCGGTTTGAACGCTCTTGATACTCGACCGCAGGGCTTGGCAGTTCATGTTTGTCTCCCTCCTCGATGGTACAGCTCTATCATTACTCTTTCTCCTAACGTC
>Ga0310121_10002927_pt1 | contig 15928 bp, 15 predicted proteins | sample CB27_Tmax_986_MG_FD_203504 | JGI IMG/M metagenome (GOLD analysis project Ga0310121, IMG submission 203504) | Marine microbial communities from Western Arctic Ocean, Canada - CB27_Tmax_986 | ecosystem: Environmental > Aquatic > Marine > Oceanic | place: Canada: Western Arctic Ocean | collected...
CGTCCGCCCCAGATCCGCTATATGCTCATGGATCGCGCCTACGAAGGTAATGTCATGCGCCAAATGGTCGTGGATTTGGGGATGGAACCAATCGTTCCTCCAAAGCGCAACCGGATGTATCCTTGGGGATATGACCGTAAAATGTATAAAAAACGCAATGAAGTGGAGCGGCTTTTCCGTCGTTTGAAAGGCTTTCGTCGGATCTTTTCCCGTTTTGAGAAGTTGGATGTTATGTTTGTCGGTTTTATCTGTTTCGCCCTTGCCGTCGACATGCTCCGTTTGTGTTAACAGGATCTAGTTCTATTCGAGCGTTTATTTATGCGCAGATCCTGAGTCAATTCAGGCGGTTGTGCAGCGATACTCGAAGAACACCGCGAACCATGCCCCGCGCCTTTTGTTCTCAACGCCACGATTGCCGTGATCAGTCGTCTTCCTGTTTGTCCTTCTGGGTGAATTCGGAGAGCCAACGGTCATCCCACAGGGACGGAAACGTGTTCTGCTTGTATGGATGGGCGCGGCAGGCGTCAACATCCAGTTCAATGCCCAGGCCCGACTTCTCCGGCAACATGAACTCACCCTGGCGGCTTGGGTTCCAGCCGCCGACCAAGTCGTTGCGCCAGGGAACGTCATATTGCGAGAAATCCTCCTGGAGCCACAGATTCGGCGTCGACCAATCGAAGTGCAACGCCGCGCACAACGCAACAGGGCCGATCGAGACGTGCGGCGCGACCTGGATGTCCTGCGCCTGCGCCATCGCGGCCACTTTCTTCGCGATCCACAAACCCCCGATATGGCACAAATCGGGCTGTAAAACGTCGACCGCCCGCATCCGCGTGCAACGATAGAAATCTTCCAACGTGCAAAGTCGCTCTCCCGCGCCAATGGGCAATGGCAGCGCTTCTTTGACTTCTTTCAGCAACTCGATGCTGTTGGGCGTCACGGGCTCTTCGTAGAGGGCCGGACGATACTTCTCGAGCCGGCGGCCCATCTCGATTGCACGGCGGACCGACAGACGCCCATGGACCTCGATCAACAAGCTGGGTTCGGGTCCGACGGCTTCGCGAACGGCCGCGACGCGGGCTTCGGCTTCGTCCATTTCAACCGATGTCATTTCTTTCCAGGCCGTCGCGAACGGATCAAACTTCAGCGCGCGGTAACCGCTGGCAACGACGTCTTTCGCCCGCCGCGCAAAATCCCGCGGCGATTGCGCGCCGCCATACCAGCCGTTGGCGTAAGCCCACACGCGATCGTGCGCGCGTCCGCCGAGCAGCTTGTAGACCGGCTGGCCACAGGCCTTGCCGATCAGGTCCCACATCGCAACCTCGACGCCACTGATCGCGGTGAGAATCGTGGCTCCCCCCTGATACTGATCGCGGATCATGTCGCCGATGACGGCCTCGATGTCAAAGGGGTCCACGCCCACGACACGGCGTTCGACCCACTCGCGGATCAGCGTTTCGATCGTTTCTTCCTGCCACTCCAGCGATGCTTCGCCGACACCGGTGAGGCCCGTTTCGGTCGTGAGCCGCACGAACAGATAATTCCGCACGCCTGAGTTGGCCAAGAAGGTTTCCACTCGCTTGATTTTCATGGGTCAAGGCGGCGCGCCTCAAGGGTCCACTCCATCCATGAAGCTCTCATGACGGAAATCTCCCCAAAAACCGGAGCGTCACGTTTAAATCATGCCGGTATCAAAACAAACATCCGGACATTTCACTTGGATGCGCTGATGAGGCCGACGCATCTAAGATAAACACCCCGAATGGGTCGTACGCAAGGAATTCTTATCCGGACGAGGGCAGATCTCAATGTTGCGGATGGGAGCCCGAAATTGGCGACGGACGGCGATGAATGAACATATCTCCGCGTCCTTCGCGCGCTTCTGTACCAATCGTGAACAGAAGACCGCGAGGGACGCGAAGGGCCGACCCCGCCGGATCAGACGTGTTTCCCAGCTCACAAAGCTTCCGAGAGCCTGCAACGTGGAAGACGTCGGCGCGGTCGGTCGATGGAAATCGAGGCAAGTCTCACGCGATCACGTTGAGCAACGACCCCACGGTGCGATCGGCCGCCCTGAGGACGACGGCGGTCGCGCGCAGGGCATTCTCGTTCTCGATCAGGCCGGCGATCCCGTCTTCAAACGTCGGTTCGCTGGACTGGGCCAGTTCGTCGGCCGATTTGGGCTCTTCGGTCCGCTCCTGACGCGGGTTTCCCTCGACGCGCGCGTTGTTATCGGGCTCGGTAACCCGACGCGCCTGTTGATCAGCGCAAGCGTGGGCCTGCACGACGGTTCGTGCCGACGCCTCAAACCCGCGTGTATACTGATCGATCGCCGAAGAGAGTTGATTGATGGCACGGATCATGATGACCCCTCCTAGTGCGGCGTCCCCTATTAATCCGGTCTGGGCCGGTGTTGCGCCGCCGTAAGCGGACCCCGTGGGGCCGCCGGGAACAGTGGGGGTCTCATCCTGAGGCTACCCTTCCTGATCCGTTTATCGACCCGCCGCCGACCCGCGTGAGCTGGTGGCGAATTTGCACCACTTATCGTTACAGCGGCCCGACCGCGGGTGCATCGGTTTGCAACTTTTTTGGCCCAACCCGGCCCGACGGGCTCAAGTGCCCGCCCGCCCCTCGCCGATAAGACTAACGAATCGTCATCCGGCGAGCCCGCCGGAATGCGTTTGGGCATTCCCCCATCGGTGAGGCGAACGATGATCTGCAAACAGTGCGAGTTCAAGAATCCCCGCGGCACCCTGCACTGCACGATGTGCGGCGCCATGTTGGTCAATCTGAACGAGACCGCGGTGGAGGGGGGCGGCGTGGGCGTCATCGGCCACTCCTACCGCTCCCTGCCCACGGGTGGAAACCCCTTCTACCGTCACACCACCCGCGCCAGCTTTTTCCTGATCGCCTGTTTCCCGATGGTCTGCCTGCTCCTGCTGGGGTTGTCGCTGACCGGGCAGACGGTGCGGTGGGCAGAGTCGTTCTTTTATCTCGGAGAAATGAATACGACGCACTGCGCGGTCATCCTGACGGCCTACGGGCTTTTCGTCTACGCGTTTCTGGTCGGCGTTTCGGCTTCCGCCAACGATGCCCCGTTTCTCCCCTATTTCGTGGCCGCGCTGGCGCCGCCTTTGTGGCCGGCGGTTTATGCCCGACTTGAAATGCACGCCTTCAGGAGGCCCTATTTCTATCTGCTCCCTGATGCGGCGATCCTGACCGCGGCCCATCTGCTGTTGAGGGACCATGACTGGGTCACCGTATTCATCGGTCTGGTGATGTTGCCATTCGTCATTTATCACTTGCTTGGGGGCAGGTTTACTTCGTTCGCCCAGATGTTGGGATTCAACGCTTACGCGGCCGTCGCCTGGATTTGTCTCATCCCGGCCGTCTTCGTCGGTTACCTGATGGTTGAGATTGGATTTTCGAGATGTTGGCCGAAACGATCGGCTCGCAGGCGGCTTTTCCCTCTTTGGGGCAGTTGTGGGACGATGCCCTTAGTATATTGTCGGAGCATCTTTACTTCTACCGCACGTAGGGGGTGCTATACGTAGGTGTGATCTCCCTGTTCTGGATGAAGGCCAACTACGAGAACCTCCTCTATCCCCTACCCGACACGGATGACTGACGCGCCGGCTGCGCGTTTAATCGCCCTCAAATGAACGCCGGCCAAGCGATCACGTCTGCACTTTGATTATCGAATCAACCGTAATCAACATAAGGTGTGATGGATTTTAAACCCGTAACGCGCGACCCCCATGAGGGAAGAATCCGCGCGATCCGCAACCCGCGAACCGCGCCTCATCATTCGGATGGCTTGGGCCAGTCGCCGATAAACACACCGGTGGGGAAATGCAGGCTGCGCGGGAGCCACCGCTTGCTGGGATCTCGCGCGAGCGCCTCGATCCCGCCCTGGGCCATATCGGCCAGGCGCGCGTCGGCCAGGTCGGCCTGGGACAGTAGGAAAGCCTCGACGCAGGCCGGGGTGACCGGCGAGCCGTACTCCAGCGTCCCGTGATGCGACAGGATGCAGTGGAACAGTTTGCTTAATTCTTCCCCGGCTGATTCGTAAGGCGGGGTTTCCATCAGTGGCACCGCTTCGTGCCGGACCACCGCGTAGCTGATCGCCAGGTGCCCCTCCCAGGAATTGGCGTCGGTCGTCACCGGAAGCGGTTCGAGCCGGTAGGTTTCGACCTTCCCGATATCGTGAAGCAGGCCCGCGGCCGTCAGCAGCTCGCGATCGATCGGCAGCGTTTCGCTGTTAAACGTCAGACCCGGGCCAGTGTCGCTCGCGTAACTTTCAGCCATCGCGAGCGCCAGGCTTGTCACGTTAATCGTGTGTTCGAGCAACCCGCCGGGGTAGTTCTGGTGGTGGCGGAAAGCGGCCGGCGAGCGGTAAAATGCCTCGCGAAACCCAGACCGGTCAAAAATCTGGCGCACCAGCAAACCGCTGACCCGTTCGGCCGAGGTCCGCTCGATCAATTCCTCGAGCCGCGCGCGATAGAACTCCGAATCGATCTGTTCGGGAGGAGAAAACTGCGCCAGTCGGCCCTCGCGTTCGGCACCGTCCAGCACGCGGAAGCTCTTAATGATCCACTGTAGTCGCCCCTGATATTCGTTGGCCTGGTATTCGATCTCAATCACGTCGCCAGCCGATGGGGGATGGTCCCCGCGGCTGATTCGCGCATCCAGATCCCACATCTTGGCCTCAACCTGCGCGAAGGCACCCTTCTCGCCCAGGTTCAAGGTCAGTGCCCCAAAATGATCGCCCCTGCGCGTCGGCTTGACTTCGAAGCTGCTGACCATCACCACTGTCGCCATTACCGTTTCACCTCTTCAAGGGCCGCTAGCCCGCAATCATCCGTCTCCACCCAGCATCCTCACGTTTCCATCCAAACGTTGTCAAGCGCCATGCCCCAACCCCGCCGTGTTGATCGTGATTCAAGCTCAAGGAGGGAATTCCGAACGTCGATAAGGCATTGAAGGAGCATCGGCATGATGAGTCGGAAACTACTAACAATCACGCCATTGGTCGGGCTCACCGTGGCTCTCGGCTCGGTCCTGCTCGCGAATAAACTGGAAGGGGGCCATGTAAACACCCTCATTCAGCCCAACGTGGCCCTTGCGGTCTTCGGCAGAACCCTTGGAGCGGTCCTGCTCCAGTTTAGATTCAAATCCGTCTTGGGCTCGGTCCGCGCTTTGAAATATCTGATTCAGAAAAACACGCATGAACCCTCTATCCGCCTGGCGCAACTCCAAACACTCCTGCGCCAGATGACTCGCGGGGGAATTCAGGCGCCGAAGGCGCAGCTCGAGGAGATCGCCGATCCGGTCCTATCCAAAGGCATCTCGATGGTGGCCGACGGCTCCAGCCCATGGTCGATCCAACATTCACTCGAGGCCGAGATAGGCATCGAACGAGACGAATGGCGCGAGAAGGCCCAGGTATGGAACTCAATGGGTCGGTACTCGTTGTGGGTCGCTCTCGTCGGATTCATCTTCGGGACCATCCACGCCTTGTCAAACCTTGGCACCCTATCGAATACGGGGAAAGGCATTGCCTTCTCAGTGATTTCGATGCTCTACGGATTTGGCGTCCCCGCTTTGGTCTTTTATCCGATCGCGGAGAAAATCAAGGCGGTCGGCGAGGAGATCGTCAAGTGTAAGGAACTCAGCCTCACGTTCGTGTTGTTGATGCACGAGGAAATGAATCCGCCCGCTCCCGAAAGCGGCCTCGCACAGGCGCCACCCGAGCAGGAACAAGTGCCGGAGCGATTCAAGCTCTCGGTCACCGATGATCTCAGGACCCTCAACGAAGAAATCGAATGTAGCGTGGAAAACGTAAACCAGAACTTGACCGGAATTCTGGAGAAAATGACGAACCTGGCCCAGCGTCTGGAGTCGACCGGCCAAGCCGGCCCCGGTCCGCAAAACGAAGGCGACGGGTCCGATCGGTGCACATTGGTCTAGGCATCGAGCAACGGGTAAACGACGCGCCATCGAGCGTTCGAGTCTCTATTTTGCGCGCACCCACTCGTGAATCTGCTCAAGCTCCAGCCCCCAACTCTTCTCATCCAGGCGCAATTCCAAGAAGGTCTCGAACAGTTGACCCAATATCTGTTCGAATTCAAGGACCATTTGCATGCGCAGGGACATCTGGTCCTCGAACGGCAGGCGGCCGGGGCTGGGGATCGTGAGGCCCGTGACGTTGAGCGTTTCGCCGTCGAGCGTCACCGTCCAATCGGTCCCCTCGCGCGTCCATTTGAGTTTGACCTTGCTCAGCTTCTTGCCCTCGATCAGCGCGGTGCGGGCCTCGGGCGAGGTGGCTGGCGTCTCACCCCTTAGCGTGCTGTTTCGCGTATCGCCGTATTGAGCGTCCAGCGCCATCGGGCTCAGCATCTCGATCTCAACCGGCTTGCCCCCCGCCGGACACACCTTCCCCTCGGCCTCGGCCTTGTGCCACAGCCAGGTCAGAAACTCCTTACCTAGAAACGCCTTCTGTTGGATGAGCTCGAGAACGCCCATGAATAAGTCCCCATTAGGCCCCGCTTACGAGTCCCCTTCGCCCAGGGCCCCGCGGAAGCTGTATTCAAACAATAACTCCCACTCGCGCAACTGAATCCAGCGGCACAGGTGTTCACCCGGGGTGCGTCCCAGACGATTGGCCTCACACAGGTCCACGAACGCCATCGGGTCCCACCGCTGTTGGTCGAGCAGAAACAGGTGCGAGACGTGGGTCGTGGAATCGCTGGCCTCCTCGGCCGCCGCCCGTCTCAGCTCCGGAAATATCGGATGCTCCCCCACCCGGTTAAACCAGTAATTACTGTTGTCGAAGTCCGGTTCGCGACGGTGCATGATCGCGTGCCAGCAGCTGCCGGTCGGCGTCGGGATCGACTGGCTGATCGCATGGGATGGACCAAGATAGTTGTGATAGAGCCACACGCCCGCCAAACACGCCTGAGCCATCATCGGGTCGGCCACCCGACGGCCAGCGAAGGCGCACTCGACGGTCAGCTCATCCAACTGGGGACGCGCCGCGTCGTTAGGTTTCCCCGCGTCGAGCGGGTTGAGCCGCTCCTCACGGACCAACGCGGCCAGCCCCGCTCCGTATCGGTCTGGATTGAGCAGTACCACGGTCTCTCACTGGCGCAGTTGTTTCTCGATCTCGCTCAGGATCAGGTTCGAGCGCGTCTCGTCGCCGAACGGCTCGATGTGGATACCCACGCGAGTGGACTCTTCGGCCTCCTTGTCCAGGTCGACGGTGATCTTTTTCCGATCTGCCGTGTAGGCCTCGATCTGGGCCACCAGGGCGTCTTTATTGTGACGGCGCACCTCGAACTCCATCGCCTCCAGGGCCTTGAGCGTGGCGTCATAGGTCCGGTCCAGCGAAGCGTTCTCGACGCCTTTGACCATCCCGATCTTGCCGTCGTTCTCGATAATCGCGCACCCGGCCGTCAGCAGCACCAGGAGCCACGGGACCGCCAGGCGAGCAAAATGGACTCGAATCATTCTCACGTTACCTCTCGTCGATGATACTCAAACGCCAGGGTTGAGGGGGTGTTTATCTCGGGACAAAAGGGGGCTTTAACCGATGCGCTGGTATTGATGGACCGGATGCCGGTCAAAAGTCAAGCGCGAACTGGCCTGGCCCGGATCTGACCTCCCCAGATTGAAACGGTGCCCCCGGCCGTAGGGACGCCTAAGAGTTGTTCGCTCTTCGTCGGCGGGATTTCGCGCGGGTGAGGCTATTCTTCGGGAATCAGATTGACCAGGACTTTGCTCTTCTGCTTGCGTCTGAGATCGAGCTTGCCCGCCTTGACCTCTTCGATGGCGATTTCGGTGGGCGTCAGGCCCTCGTGCTCATCGAGCAACGACCGGGCACCGCGGTTCAACTCACGCGCCCGGCGAGCCAGAACATTGACGATCAGATACTTCTGCTGGCGCCCCTCGAGCAGATCGGAGGGTGCGACATCGTCGTCGGGCCCCTTGGCTTCCACCAAGTATTTAACCGGCTTCTTTTTACGCTTTGCCATTGTGTTGAGTTAGTCCTTCTTTTCGTCTTGGACCTCGAACTCGGCGTCGACCACGTCATCGGCGGCGGCGGTCGTCCCCGCCGATTCCTCGCCGGATTCTCCAGCCGACTCCCCCGCCGCGGCGGCTTCGGGTTCGGGTTGCGGCCCCGGTGGGGCCTGGGTTTGCTCGTAAAGTTTCGCCGACAGCTTGTGCGAAGCCTGGTTGAGCAGCTCCATCGTGGATTTTACGCGATCCACGTCTTTACTTTCAATAGCTTTTTGCATGTCTTCGAGGGCCCCGCGCAACTCCTCCTTGTCCTCCTCGTTCAGTTTGTCACTGTGCTCCTGCATCATCTTCTGCATCGAGTAGAGCAGCGAGTCGGCCTGGTTGAACGTGGTGATCTCCTCTTTTCTCTTGCGGTCCTCCTCGGCGTGTTCCTCGGCCTGCTTGACCATGTTCTGGATATCGCCCTCGGCCAGCCCGCTGGAGGCCTCGATCCGGATTTTCTGGTCCTTGCCGGTGGCCAGGTCCTTGGCCAAAACGTGCAAGATGCCATTGGCGTCGATGTCGAACGTCACCTCGACCTGAGGGACGCCGCGAGTGGACGGAGGGATGCCGACCAGGTCGAACCGCCCCAGCGTGCGGCAATTGCACGCCAACTCGCGCTCGCCCTGCAACACATGGATCGAGACGGCCGTCTGGTTGTCGGACGCCGTCGAGAATATCTCGCTTTTCTTGGTCGGGATCGTCGTGTTGCGTTCGATCAGCTTGGTGAACACGCCCCCCAGCGTCTCGATGCCAAGGCTCAGCGGGGTCACGTCGAGCAGCAGCACGTCGCTGACCTCTCCGGCCAGCACCGCCCCCTGAATCGCGGCCCCCAGGGCCACCGCCTCATCCGGATTGACGCTCTTGTTAGGAGCTTTGCCGAAAACTTTCTTGACGGCCTCCTGGACCGCCGGCATGCGCGTCATGCCGCCGACCAGAATGATCTCGTCGATCTCGTCGGCCTTGAGCCCCGCATCGTCGATTGCCTGCTTGCAAGGTCCGACCGTCTTCTGGATCAACTCCTCGCAGAGCTGTTCGAGCTTCGAGCGCGTCAGCTCCAAGTTCAGGTGCTTGGGACCCGAAGCGTCGGCCGTGATAAAAGGCAGGTTAAGATTGTAGGCTATGGATGAGGAGAGGGCGACTTTGGCCTTTTCGGCCTCCTCTTTGAGCCGTTGCAGCGCCATGCGGTCGTCGCGCAGGTCGATGGCCTGTTCTTTTACGAATTCTTCGGCGATCCAGTTGATAATGACGTGGTCGAAGTCGTCGCCGCCCAGGTGCGTATTGCCGTTGGTCGATTTGACCTCGAAGACGCCGTCGCCCAACTCTAGGATCGAGACGTCGAACGTGCCGCCGCCCAAATCGTAGACCGCAATGTGCTCGTCCGATTTTTTGTCCAATCCGTAGGACAGCGCGGCGGCGGTCGGCTCGTTGATGATGCGTAGGACTTCCAGCCCGGCGATCCGTCCGGCGTCCTTGGTCGCCTGGCGTTGGGCATCGTTGAAGTACGCCGGCGTGGTAACGACCGCCTGCTCGACCTTGCAACCCAAGTGATCCTCGGCCGTCTGGCGCATCTTCATCAATACCTGGGCCGAGATTTCCGGAGGGGAATACACGCGCTTCCTGCACTCGACGTGCGCGTCGCCGTTGGCCCCTTGAACGACCTTATAGGGCACCTTCTTGCTCTCTTCGGCCACTTCCTCGTAGCGCCGACCCATGAAGCGCTTGATCGAATAAACCGTGTTCTCCGGATTCGTGACGGCTTGGCGCTTGGCGACCTGACCCACCAAGCGCTCGCCTTCCTTGGTGAAAGCGACAGTCGAAGGGGTCGTCCGCCCCCCCTCGGCGTTGGCGATGACGGTCGGCTCTCCGCCTTCGATCACCGCCACGCAAGAATTGGTCGTGCCTAGATCGATTCCGATGACTTTGCCTTTGGCCATGATCCCTCTTACCTTCAATGGTTTGGATAATCAACGGTGGGGAGGTTGGCCCGGTCGCCGCGTACCCTACCGCAGTGTGCGGACGGCATCTGAAGAGAACGCCGTCCGGCTTTGAGAGACGGATTGCACACTCCTTCGGACTCGGGACCGTTTAATGTGCAAAAAGGGGAACCCCGTGTCACGGGGTTCCCCTCCCCCACAAGGGGAAACTATTACATCATGCCCATGCCCCCGCCGGGAGGCCCGTGGTGATGGTCGCCGCCGCCCTTTTCCTCTTCCTGGATGTCGGTGACCAAGCATTCGGTCGTAATCAGCAATCCGGCGACTGATGCGGCGTTTTGCAGCGCCGTGCGGGCGACCTTGGTCGGATCGATAATCCCTGCCTCGACCAGATCCCTGTATTCGTTGTTCTGGGCGTCGAAGCCCACGTTGCCCTTCTCCCGCTTGACATGCTCGACGACGATCGACCCTTCGGCCCCGGCGTTCTGCGCGATGTTGCGTAATGGAGACTCCAGGGCTTTGCACACGACGGCCACGCCGATACTCTCGTCGCCATCGGTTTTGAGCTTATCCAGCGCGTCAATCGCCCGGATCATGGCCACGCCGCCCCCCGCGACGATGCCCTCTTCGACGGCCGCGCGCGTGGCGTGCAGGGCATCCTCCACGCGGGCCTTTTTCTCCTTCATCTCGATCTCGGTCGAAGCGCCGACCTTGATGACCGCCACGCCGCCGGCCAGCTTGGCCAGGCGTTCTTGCAGCTTCTCGCTGTCGTAATCCGAGGTGCTCTCCTCGATCTGGACCTTGATCTGGTTGATGCGACCCGAGATATCCTCCTTCTTACCTCTGCCCTCGACGATGGTCGTGTTTTCCTTCTCCACGCTCACGCGGCTGGCGGAGCCCAAATCGCTCAGCTGGGTGTTCTCCAGCTTAAGGCCCGCGTCCTCGCTGATAACCCGCCCGCCCGTCAGGACGGCGATATCCTCAAGCATCGCCTTGCGGCGGTCGCCGAAGCCAGGGGCTTTGACGGCGGTCACGTTGATCGTCCCGCGCAGCTTGTTGACCACCAGCGTGGCCAGTGCCTCACCCTCGATGTCCTCGGAGATGATCAGCATCGGCTTGCCCTGCTGCAGAACCCGTTCCAGCACCGGCAGCAGGTCTTTCATCGCGCTGATCTTCTTGTCGTAGATCAGAATCTGGGAATCTTCGAGCGTGGCCGTCATCTTCTCCATGTCGGTGCAAAAGTACGGCGAGAGGTAACCCTTGTCGAACTGCATGCCCTCGACCACGTCCAGCACCGTCTCGATGCTCTTGTTTTCCTCGACCGTAATGACCCCGTCCTTGCCCACCTTGTCCATCGCGTCGGCAATCAGGTCGCCGATCATGCTATCGCTGTTCGCCGAAATCGTGGCGACTTGGGCGATCTGGGCGTGGTCCTTGGTCTCGATCGAGCGTTTGTGGAGCTCGTCGACGACGACCGTGATGGCCGTGTCGATTCCGCGCTTGATCGCCATGGGGTTGGCCCCGGCGGTCACGTTTTTCATGCCCTCGCGATAAATGGCCTGGGCCAGCACGGTTGCCGTGGTTGTCCCGTCGCCGGCCGCGTCCGAGGTCTTCGAGGCCACCTCGCGCACCATCTGGGCGCCCATGTTCTCGAACGGGTCTTCCAGTTCAATCTCCTTGGCCACGGTCACGCCGTCCTTGGTGATGGTCGGGGCGCCGAATTTCTTATCCAACACGACGTTGCGCCCCTTGGGACCGAGCGTCACGCGAACCGCTTCGGTCAGCTTGTCCACGCCTCTCTTGATCGCGGAGCGCGCGTCTTCGTTGAACTTCAGTTGCTTAGCCATGTCTTTCTCCTCACCTCCCTCAATTCGATTTAGGCCTCTTTGGCCATGATGTCACTCTCGTGCATGATCAGATATTCCAAGCCGTCGACTTTGACTTCGCTGCCGGAGTACTTCCCGAAGATGACGGTATCACCTTCAGCCACATCCATCGCGACGCGCTTACCCTCGTCATCCTTCTTACCGTCTCCCACGGCAATGATCTTGCCGCGCTGGGGCTTTTCCTTAGCCGTGTCGGGGATGATGATCCCGCCCGGCGACTTCTGCACATCTTCATCGATGCGCTCGACGATCACACGATCGCCTAAGGGCTTCAGATTCATGGTCGCACAACCCTCCCTCTGTTTAAGATGTTTAGCCAATATGGGTTATGGCACATTTTTACTCCATCACCCCTCGAACATTGCTGAGTTGCAGTCAGTTGCAAATCATGTTCCAAATCTAACCGACTGAACCCATCATCCTCTTAAAATCAATGATTTCAACGGTCCATATGTTCACTTCCCTTTGAGCGCCGACGCCCGTCTCCTCAGTGGAAACCTACTTGTGGGTTGTTTTGACACTTCCTTCGAGCTCGGCCCTGGTGATGTGTATCATTCTGGCCGTGGGAACTGTTTACCCTTGCGCATGGCCCGACCCGGCGTAGAATGGCCGCGCAAGCGATTGACCTTCGGATTCGGGGGAATCGAAGCATTCAAGACAGGTGGAAGGAGCGCGACACACAAGATGGCGGAACCAGGCGTGAAAAAGCTGACGTTGCGAGACCTCAGGGCCAAAAAGGCCAACGGCGAGCGGATCACCTGCTCGACCGCGTACGATTACGCCAGCATCCAACTGGCCGAACAGGCGGAGATGGACATCCTGCTCCCCAGCGACTTCGGGATCGGTACGATCCTGCTGGGATACGCCACCTCGCTGCCGGTCACGATGGAAGCGGTGATTTTCTACGTCGAGGCTTTGGTGAAGTCGGCCAAGCGCGGCTTCATCCTGGCGCCGATGCCATTCGGCAGCTATCAGGTCTCCGATGAAGAGGCGGTCCGGAACGGCGCGCGGCTGCTCAAGATCGGTGCCGACGCGGTCAAACTCGAGGGCGGCGGCAAGACCATCGACCGGGTGCGGGCCATGAGCGAGGTGGGCATCCCGTGTGTCGGCCATCTGGGTTACACCCCACAGCTCGCCAAAAGCCTGGGCGAGGAGCGGGTCGTCGGCGACACGGCCGAGGAGGCCGAGCAGCTACTGCGCGACGCTCAAGCCTTGGAGCAAGCCGGCGCGTGGGGCCTGCTCCTCGAGAACGTCCCCCAGCGCGTGGCCCAGGTCATCACCGAGCGAACGGGCCTGATCACGATCGCCGGCGGCGGCACGCGCGGCTGCGACGGCAACATGGTGATGGTCCACGACCTGGTGGGCTGGCCGCTGGAGAACAAACCGCTCTTCTCGGTCCAGTACGCCAACTTCTTCGAGCGGGCCGTCGCGGCGCTCGACCGCCACTACGACGAGGTCCAGGCCCTCGAGTTCCCGACCGCCAAACACACGTTCCGCATCCCGGACGAAGCTTACGATCAATTCTTGACTGAGATTGGAAAGGAGTAACCCGATGGCGCCGAAGAAAGTCACCGTTCGCGACCTGCTCGCCCTCAAGGGGAAACGGAAGATCATCAACAGCAGCGTCATGGACGCCTCGATGGCAAAAATCATCGACACCTCAAAGGTCGACATGACCGGTGCCGGGGCCTCGGTGGCGGGCATGATCATCCAGGGTCACCTCTCGCCCATCCCGGCCACGCTGGACCAGGTGCTGATCTATCTTCGACCGATCGCCAACGCCCTCAAGCGCGTGCTAATGGCCGCGACGCTCCCCTACGGGACGTACCAGGCGTCCAACGAAGACACGCTCCACGCCGCCATCGAATACATGAAGGCCGGGGTGGACAGCGTCAAGATCGAAGGGACGGGCAAGATGCTCGAACGCGTCCATGCCCTGACCAGCGTCGGCATCCCGTGCATGGGGCACGTCGGAATGGCCCCCCAGCAAATCCACGTCACCGGCGGCTACCGCGCGGTGGGCAAGACTGCGGCCGAGGCACTCGCGGTCTACAACGACGCGATGGCGCTCCAGAGCGCCGGCACTTGGATCATCGAACTCGAATGCGTCCCCTGGCGCGTGGCCGAGCGAATCACCCAGGACCTCAAGATACTGACCGTGGGGACCGGTTCGGGCACGGGCTGCGACGCGCAAGGGCTCATGACCCAGGACGTATGGAGCCTGGTCGAGCCGGTCAAGCCCCGGTTGGCCAAACAATACGACGACCTGCACACGATGAGCCTGGAAGCCCTGGGGCGATTCAAAGCAGAGGCGGCCGCCGGCAAGTTCCCGCCCGACGACAAAGTCGCCCGGATCTCCGACGACGAGTTCAACCGCTTCATGGACAAGATCGGATAGCGCCTCGGCCCGCTCGGGCGCAACGGAACCGCGAAGTCATGACGACCACGGTCGGGTCGATCACGGAACTCGACGAAGCCCTGAGCGGGAACGTCGCCGCTGACGTAACAGGAGACATCCAATGACGCAGGCATCCAACCTATTCATGGACCAAGCCGTCCTCCCGACGGAATTCTTTGAAGACATATACCACTACTACCGCAAGCTGCGTGAAGAGGACCCGGTCCATTGGAGCGAGCCGCTCGATTGCTGGTTGTTGACCCGCTATGAGGACGTCGTCACCGTCCTGAAGGATTGGCGCCGGTTTTCGAGCGTTGGGCAGGTCAGCGGTTTGATCGACCGGATGCCGGAGGCGCAACAGAAGGACCTGGGCCCGATGCGCGCCCATTTCGGCGCCAACGGCCTGATCAACTCGGACCCGCCCCAACACACGCGCTTGCGCACGGCCTCCCAGCCGCCGTTCCTGCCCGCCGCGCTCGAAAAGCTGCGCCCCGAAATCCAATCGATCGTCGACGGCCTGCTTGACTCCGTGCAGGACCGCGATGAGTTCGACATGATCAACGACTTCGCCTATCTGCTCCCGACCACGGTCATTTCGAAAATGCTCGGCGTCCCGATCGCAGACCGCAGCCTGTTCAACAAGTGGGTCGACGAGATCAACAGCTTCCTCGGAACCCCGCGCGCCGAATACGACAAGGCCCTGCTCGCGCAAAAGAGCCTGATGGAACTGAGGCAATACTACCAAAACCTGCGCGCGGCTCGACGCGCCGAGCCGCGCGAGGACATGATCAGTTGGCTCAACGCCGCCCAGGACCGCGGCGACATCGCCAACGACAGCGAGTTCCTCGTCACGTGCGTGACGCTGCTGACCGCGGGCTACGAGACGACGATGAACCTGATCGGCAACAGCATCCACGCGCTGCTGCGCAACCCCGATCAGCTCGACATGCTGAGAAACGATCTCTCGTTGATCGATGGCGCGATCGAGGAATTGTTGCGCTATGAAAGCCCGGTCCAGCGGCGCGTGCGGACCGCGCTCGAGGACGTCGAGATCGCCGGCCATCGGATTCGCAAGGGCCAGTTGATCGTGACGCTGCTGGGTGCTGCCAATCGCGACCCCAAGCAGTTCGCCGACCCCAACCGGCTCGACATCACGCGACCCAATAACAAGCACATCGCCTTCGGCGTCTCGCGCCACCTCTGCATCGGCGCCCCCCTGGCCCGCCTCGAGGGCCACGTGGCGATCCCCACGATACTGAAGCGGTTTCCCAACTTGCGACTAACCGACAAAAAGCCCCAGTGGCGCGAAAACGTGCTCCTGCGCGGCCTGACGACCTTGCCCGTCACAGCCTAGTGTAGTGTCTCATAATTACAGTTGATTATAACTGGGGGTTGTGGTATCGTTTCTGGTCGGCATCGAGAAGGACGCGCCGCGAGGGGGACGCAAGCCCATCAAACGCCTCAAGCTGGCGCCCAAGATCGTGAAGAAAACCACCACCGAGAAGCCGTCTGACGCCACGTACTGGAGCACGCGCAACCTGGCCAAGGCGCTCAAGATCGACAAGTCCATGGTGCAGCGCGTTTGGGCCGCCAACGGCCTCAAACCCCATCGGACGCAGACGTTCAAGGTCAGCAACGATCCCAGGTTC
>Ga0310121_10002928_pt1 | contig 15928 bp, 8 predicted proteins | sample CB27_Tmax_986_MG_FD_203504 | JGI IMG/M metagenome (GOLD analysis project Ga0310121, IMG submission 203504) | Marine microbial communities from Western Arctic Ocean, Canada - CB27_Tmax_986 | ecosystem: Environmental > Aquatic > Marine > Oceanic | place: Canada: Western Arctic Ocean | collected...
CGCGACACTTGTTGCGCCGCGGCCTTTGGTCATTGACAACCGACGCGTGCCGGCCATCGCCGGACCCCCGGATGCGCGGCCTCCCCAACGCCCCGGGCAAGCTGCAAACTCCCGCGATCGAGTCGGTCCAGACGGAGCTGGAACGAGCTATCGGTCTGTTCCCTGCCGACGCAGCGGTTCAACCAAACTATACCTTGGCGCTTTCGTCCGATGATCAATCGCGGCGCGCAGCAAATGAGTTCCTCAAGGGGCTGGGATTGTCCGTGGACGACTCCGCCTCGCGCGTCGATCGGACCCTTGACGCCAAGCAAGAACTTCCCGACGCAACGGCCCGGCAGAAACGGCAAGTAAGCGAGTTGGTGCAGTACACTCAATCTCTGATGTCTAGGTCGCCGCTTGTCCGTGAGCAGTTTTGGAAGCAAGCCGATCCGAAGCGCGGTGCCGAGAGTTGGAACGAGCAGATTGTCGACTACCGCAACTACCTCTGGGATCGCATTGTCGGTCGGCTGCCAGCCAGCGATCAACCGCTGAACCCGCGGACGCGAAAGATTTACGAGGAGCAAAACTGGGTGGGGTACGAAGTCGTGCTGGACGTCTACCCGGAAGTGATCGCCTGGGGGCATCTGCTGATTCCCAAGGGTATCGAGCCGGGAGAGCGTCGCCCAGTTGTCGTCTGTCAGCACGGATTGGAAGGTCAACCAGCCGACGTAATTACCCGCGATCAGCAGCAGCAGGCCTTTGAGTATTACAAGGGATTTGGCGCCGAGCTCGCCGATCGCGGCTTCGTCGTCTTCGCCCCGCACAACTTCTATCGGGGTGAAAATGAGTTTCGGCAGCTGCAGCGCAAAGCACACCTGTTGGGTTGGACGTTATTCGGCTTAACCACGGTCCAACACCAACGGCATCTCGACTGGTTGAGCGCGCTGCCGTTTGTCGATCCGAACCGAATCGGCTTTTATGGCCTGTCCTACGGCGGCAACACTGCGGTTCGCGTGCCGGCACTCTTGCCGCAATACGCGGCCGTCATTTCGTCTGGCGATTTCAATGACTGGATCATTAAGAATGCGACGGTCGACTACATCCACAGTATGGTTTACCACAATGTCTACGAAGTCTTTGAGTGGAATCTGGGACACACGTTCAATCACAGTGACCTGGCCGCGCTGATTGCGCCTCGACCCTTCATGGTGGAGCGCGGACATGACGACGGCGTCGGCATCGACGAGTGGGTCGGCTCGGAGTACGCCCGCGTACGCAGGCTTTACGCACGGCTTGGCATTGCTGAGCGGACAGAAATTGAATTCTTCAACGGACCGCACACGATCCATGGCCAGGGCACGTACGCGTTTCTCCACCGACATTTGGATTGGCCGCCGCCGGGAGATTTCCGCGGCGGCGCCGACTAGAGCGAATTCCGCGGCAATCTCCGGTCCAACTTTTTTTCCTAGTGCAGCAGGTGCAAAGTCGTCACACCATCTGAATCAATTTTCAGGACTCCTGATTTCGCAGCCAATTCTGCGGGGATTTCCACATCACAATCGGAATCTACAAGGCAGACCTCCAGAGCTGCACTTTCGGAGAAACGAGAATTCATTTTTTTCCTATAAGACAATGGTACATTGTTGTTCGTCACCTCCGTTAGTACGAGGGAATCAATAAAAATGAAACCACGCGTGTTACGCATTTTGGAAGAAAGCCACGGATGGTCCAGAGGAATCGAACAAAAAGCCGCTTGATAGCAATGCTGTAATCCGTGTTACAAACGATTCAAATATTCGCAGCCTGCGCAAATTTCCAGGCACCGTGAACATAAATCCTCTGAGCTAAAAGGGTTCTGTCCGGTCGACTCATAAGGAATTGAAACGCGGAGGACGCGGAGGACGCAGAGAAAGCGCAGAGGAAAACGGTATCAGGCCGATATACTCTGCGTTCTCCGCGCCCTCCGCGTTAAATCCTTGACAAATTGAGTTCGTTGAATCTGTTGTCTTGGTTGCGGACGTTGGCCGCGCTGGGTTCATCCGTGTTCAATCCGTGGCTCCTATAAATGGAGGTATCGAACCAGCCCGCCAATTCCTTGGGAGCGACTTTTTTCAGAAAGTCCAGATGCCAAATGGGCCTATAAAAATTGCTACGCGATGGCATCTCCCCAGTAGTCAACAAATTGTCCAAAGAGAATCATAGACCTCTCGGCACCTCTGCCTTCTCTGCGCCTCTGCGTTAAAAATAGGCGCCATTGCGGCGATCAATAGAAACCAAGCTCAAATGTAGTGGCGACTTTGCACTCACCCGCACCGGAAAACAAGGTGCAATTGGTGACTACTGGGGAACTTGTGCTAGGCCGTCGTAGCGCAACCGACCTGCCCTACTTGCTGGAACCTTGTCCTTGGAATACTCGGATCCCCCGCTGGCCAAACCCGGCGAGTTCTCCCAGGCCGTCTCCGTTGAAGTCGGCAATCACCGGAGAACGAATCTTCTCCGGCAGCGTCCATCTGATTTCCCCTTGACCCTCCGCGTCGACTCCCAGGCAGTAGCGTCCGATAAAGAATTCCCCCCGCCCGTCGCCGTCGAAATCGGCCGTGATCACGGGGCTTTCCGGCGCCTCGGGAAGTTTCAGCTGCCACTCGATGCGGCCGCTTGCCAGATCGCGACACGTAAAGATTGCTTTGCTGTGCGGCGCGTAGCCGACTTCCAAACGTCCGTCGCCGTCGACGTCTATCATGCCGATCTTCCGCGGCATGTCGTAACCAAGGTCCTCCCGCCACACGCCATCTGTCGGGTCGGGGTTCATCAGCCCGACCGCGCCGTGCAATCCGACAGGCACCAGCCAGTGCGGCGCCCCGTCCGCGTTTGTCGCTTCCATCTTGGTGGGAAATACTGGGATGTAACTGTTATGAAATCGGCCGGCGTAAAGCGCCCCCGCTTCGCCAAGGTTTGCCGTGTGGTGCAGCATGGAAAACTCACCGTCCGCCCCGCGCATCCAGGCCATATAGCAGTAGAAGTCCATGCCTATTTCTTCGACGCCGTCGCCATCCAAATCGAAGGCGGTCGGTACGCCCATCGGGTAGTATGGCAAGCTGATGTTATGAGCAGTTAGGTAGCCTCCCTTCTGCCAGACGATCTCGCCACTCTTTCCATCGAGAAGAAAAGTTCCCTGGATCGTTTCCCCTTGCCGCGCGCGACTCGAAACCACCACACCAGCGCGCGGACCAGGCAGAAAATCACCTGCATGCCATCGGGTCGGAGGTCCAGCCGGTTGCTCACGGTCCAACACCGATTCCCAGAGTAGCTTGCCGTCCGAGCGAAAAGCGCGGACCACACTGTGCCCCGTCGAATCCTGTCCGGGGCAGATAGAGCACAATGTTCCGTCGCCCAGCAAGTCGTAAACGAGTGGGGCGAGCGGATTCGTTGCCATTCGCGGATCAGAGAACCAGTGCGGGTGGGAGCGGACCTCTTGGGCGTTGCCTTGGTCGTCGAAATTGTAGACGTGCAACTGCTGGTCAGTTGGCGTAGTAGCCAGCAATTCGGCGCGACCGTCGCCGTCAAGATCCGCAGCGCTAATCGATCCCGGTATGGCACCGGCAACTGCTAACGTCCAGCGGATTTCGCCGTCAAAGCTAAACGCTCGTAGCTCCCCCTCGACAGGTGCGCTGACATAAACTGACTCACCATCGCCTTGATCGATCGTCGCCAGATGACTGAAGTTGACGATTGTCGGGGCATCGCTCTGCCCAACGACCCGTGGACCGGTCGCTTCGAGGGCCACCCGGGCGACGTGCAGCCGTCCATGTTCGTCCGTCTTCCGAAGGTACAGGCCACGACCTTGGCCGGTAGAAAACTCTTGAGGACCCCAGAGCGACGCCTCGGGCCAATGCGCGACTTGTTGTGGGGGATGTTCGCCCGTCACTCGGTAAAGCAACAGGTCGCTTGCAGGAATCGTGTGCCCAGCGGTCGGTCGCACCAACAGCCAAGTCGCCGAGGGCGAGTCGCGCACGACGATTGCATGCTCGCATTGGCAGTCGGCCAGCTCCGACTCTATGTAGCCAGTCTCTGCGTCTCGTACGATCACAAAGGAGCGCAAATCGCGACTATCGTCGGTTAGGTTGTACACGATCTCTGTGGTGCCGTCGAAATCGATATCGCCCGTGACCACCGACCGCAGCGCTCGCCGACCAGGTTTGCCCGAGACGAGCAGCTCACCGTAGTACTCTTGCCACAGCAGCCGCGACGGGCCCTCTCGATTGAGTTCAATCGTGTGGACATGAAACTGGACAGCCTCGCCGGCCATGCACATCAATCGTTGGCCCGCGGCGCCATATCCAAGCGTCGCCGGACCGTAATTCCGCTTCTCTGTTCCGCCGATCTCGTAGACAAGCGTACTGACCATCTTCCCGGTCAGAGGATCGAACCCGCGGCAGCGATGGTGACGAACATTCCAGATGATCGGTGCTTCCCCCGCGCTAAGATCAACCTGAGTCCAACATCCGTGGTCAGCGCGCTCTCCCCCGCCAGGACCCGGCGCATGCTCGCCAGGAACGACCGCCAACGTGTCCCAAAGGATTTTCGGATCTCCTTGCGGTGGAAAACTAATCAGATAACCCCGCTCCGAATACATCGGGAACACGGCCGCTTCAAGGCCCGGAAGGTCAGGACGAATGTCGGCCGCGACCAGGCTCGTGGGGCGGGTCTGTAGCGAGACATAGGCCGGTTCAAACAGGTAAGTCCATTGTTGCTTTCCCGAGACCGCATCGACCAGGCTCAGGCGGCGACTGTCGGCAACCAACAATTCCATCTGCCCGTTTTCACGCAGGTCGCCGTAGTACAGCACCGCTTGACTTGCCGATCGCGCCACGGCAACCTCGTCGTTTGTCCAGAGTACTTTGCCTTCAGCGGATACCAATCGTAGCGACCCGTCGTACACCAGCAGTTGATGGTGCCCACTGCTATCCTTCACGGCGTGCACCCAGTCGACCGTCGTGGTGACGTCGATCGAACTCCATAGCTCTGGCTCCGCCGACATGCCGCACACCAAAGGCGAGAATCCCGTCACGAGCTTATCGTGATAGGTCCGCGGCCAGTTCACGTTGTGCAGCTCGCGACTCCGGATGCCCGGCATCAAGGGATGCGTGTCGGGAGCCGTCACTTCGTTGCCAGTCGTCCGATGGGCTGGCACGACCAACAGCAAACAGAACCACATCACCGACGGTTTGAGCCGTCTGCGCGCGGCCGATTCGTCGCCGCTGGCGCGCCGGCAGCATGGTCGGAAGAGACGGTGACGGCGGCAGACAAGGTCGTGCGTAGTTGCCATGATCCGATAATGCGCTCCATTCGAGAGGCTAAATCGAAGTAATTTAGGGACTGTATCCAAAGGGCGAACAGGGAATTATCGTTGTGACAACCTTCTTGAACACGACTTTGGTTGACAAATTGGGCTGCCAATACGGATTCAAGTCAGCGATCACTCAATCTCTAGGAGCTCATCGATCTCGCCCTCGGGGGCCAAGAACCGCGCTACCAGACATTCGTTGGAGAGGTTTTGTCCAAGCAGAGTGCGGTTGGCGGGCTCAACCAGTGAGCGGTAGATAAGCCATTGGTTCTTGCCGCACTGGGCCCGATAGCCAACGGCGACGTCGTGGGGCTGTATTTCTAGTGACTGCGCCACGGTCAGTTGACGCCAGGTACAAGGTTTTTTCGATCGCGACCTGTTCAAGTCGATCAGCAGCGGACAGGCAATGTTTTTGCCGGAAAACTCCTGTTCGAGTTGCAATCGCCCGTTGCTCGAGGTGAGCTTGCCAACGCGCGGATCGGCCCGCCATTCAGGCAGCGCTAACGGCAATACACGAGCCACCGTCTTGCCAGCGATTAACATACCTTCCCGCGTTTCTTGCTCGGGTTCAAACTCAACCTCGCCATCCAACGGCAAACGATAGCGATGCCCGAGTCGACCGCCGCGAGTGTCGATGATGAAATCGGCCAGCAATAAGAATAATTCGTCTCGGGCCAGCAAGATCTGACGCTCAAGCCGAGCACCGGCCGTCAGCTCCATCGACAACTCTAAATAATCAACATCATCGTCGCTGAACCAGCAGCTTTCGTCCCACGAGCCAACCGGCTCCAGCTGCTTGCCATCGAGTGTGGTCTCCCAGGTCCAAGTGCCTGCAAAAAGTCTTTGCGGACCGTTCCAACATTCCAACCGCAGGTCAGGAGAACTGTAGTCGATGGCCAGCAGGGGCGCTTTACGCCGCCACTCAGTGCGCATGTAAGCGACGCCGGCCCATTCACAATTGTCGGATGATTCGGGTACCGCGTCCTTAGCTTTTCCTTTGCCATTGGTTGTAATCGTGGTAGCGAGCTTCTTGGCAAAGATCGAGCCGGCAGCCGACGCATCAGCTCTGTCGCCACCGACTTTGAGAGCTGTTCGCAAAAAATCGGCAGTCCACGCTTCGGCGTGGGGTTGTCCGAGGAGTGGCGTCCCTTGTGGCGACGACAGTGCTAGCGAGTGGGTCACCGCCCATTGAAAATGTTCGTCGGATTTGCGATTCCAACACCCTTTTTTAAGCTGATCGCCCATCGTACGGCAGCGTGTCCAACATGCCAGCAGCGGTCGTTGATGGCTGAGGTATGTACCTTGCACAAGGCCGTTGCCGTTGGTCAATTCGGCGAGTCCCTCTGAAAGTGCTTCGTGCGCGGCGGCGCGGAGTTTGCTGACTGGACGCATTTCCGGTAGCAAATAAGCCAAGGTCAATGGCAGCTCTCCCGACAACATCTGCTGGGCCAATCCCTGCTCGGGCGGCAGCTCCGCGCCGCTGCGCCAATCGCCGGCCGATTGCACGACCTGCCAGAGCGCGTCGAGCAGCGCCCACCAGAACTCTGCCAGGACAGCCTCAGCGATCCACGGCAACGCATGTGTGACAGCCAAACACTCCAAAGCAAAGTCGATCGTCTGCGGCAGCGCGTGCGAACCTTCCAGCCAACCAGCCAGTATCTGTTCGATCGTCTCGCTAGCAACATGCGATTTGCCTTGGGCCGACTTCGCGGAAAGTTGATCGAGTAGTGCCAGCAGTTCCACCGTGCGGGGTGAAAGCTCTCCAAGCGTAATTCCCCAACTTAATGGCGACGCCGTTGTCCCACAAAGTTGTGTGAGTGGCCGAGGGGTGCGCCGCTTGGCAAGATGACCCGACCAAATCGCCCAGGCACCCTCACCGACTAAGCCTTGAGGCGCCGCTTCACGCCAAAAACGGTCTGTCGTGACCGAGTCGGAAAGTTCTTCTGCCCCCGCGTTTGCTTCTCGATTCAACTCGCTAGCTTCCGATCCCTTGCGAGAGGGCTTGGTGGTCGTCGCCATATTATTCCTTACGATCTATGCGTGACTCGGGGGCATGCCGAGCGACTATTGTGTGGAAAAACGTCTCTGAGGGCGCCGCAGGGCGACTGCCCATTTTAAGGGTTGATCGCTGCTTGTTGAGGGGGTCAACGGAGGTTTTCTGGCCGAAGATCGCCACGACGGCAAACCCGCTACGCGGTATAATCTGCTGCGTCGGGTTTGCTTTTCCCGACGTTCACCCTCCGACTGCCCAATTCCTCCACAATCAGTAAGTACCAGCCTGATGTCCCCATTACGCCTAAGTCGTTGTCGCTGGAGCCTTCTGCTGGCTGGAGTATGGTTGGCTGGACCGGCAGCTGCGGAGCCGGACGCCCCCGATACGGCCCCCACAGCAGCGGCAACGTCCAGCACCACAATCGATGCCGCTGCCGTCGAGCCGCCAGAGGCAGCTCCGCCACCTCGACTCCCCGCACCTAAAAGCGCCCAAGCAATGCCGGGGCCAGACCAGGTTTGGGTGAATGCCCAAAAAGGAATAGTTCTGGTCGACGGCTATGTCTCGCTCAACGAGGGACTGCTGGAAATGTTCGCCTGTCCGAGCGGTACGAAGGAGCATGAATCGATCGTGGCGGTCTACAGTCGTGCTCAAATCGTCCATGCGGCGCTGCTTGCCGCCGGTGCCGAGGTTGGGCACCCGGTACAATGGGATCCTAAATTCGAGCCTCCCACCGGCACAGAGATCGACATCGAAGTCCGCTGGCTTGACGAAGCCGGCCAATGGCAAACTTGTCCGGCCCAGCAGTGGCTTTACGACCTCAATACCGAAAAACCGATGGCACAAAACTGGGTGTTTGCTGGCAGCGGCTTTTGGAAAGATGAAGAAACCGGCAAAGAGTATTATTTGGCCGAAGCGGGCGATCTGATTTGCGTCTCGAACTTTTCGTCTGCCACGCTCGACGTTCCCGTCGAAAGTAGCCAGCTGAACGGCGGATTGTTGTACGAAGCCAACACGAAAAACATCCCCGAGATTGGCACGCCGGTACGGCTTGTGTTAAAGCCGAAACTTGAGAAACGAGTGAAAGGTGAGAAAAAGCCGCACTCAGCGAAGCCCTGATCCGATGTCTTGGAAGAAACTTCGGGAAGCTCGCTCAAAAAGGCAACACTGACTTATGTTATTGCTCAGACGAGTCGCTCGAGGCCTCGGCCTCGCTTCGATAGGCTTCGCCAGGCGGTTAGCCATTCATGGAATATCATTCAACCTCACGATCATGCTATGCCTCTGCTTCTCTCGAATTCTGTTTGCAGCAGACACGACGAGTCGGCGGCCAAACATTGTCTTCCTGATGACGGACGATCAATGCACCTATTCGATGGGTTGCTATGGTACGCCGGGTGTGCAGACGCCGAATCTCGACCAGTTAGCCAGAGAGGGAATCTCATTCGACAACTATTATGTGACGACCGCAATTTGCATGGGCAGCCGAGCAACGGTGATGACCGGCCTGGTTGAGTATCGCAACGGTTGCAACTTTGAGCGCGGGCCGCTACTGCGTGAGCACTGGAACAAGTCGTATCCCGTCCTGCTGAAAGAGGCAGGGTACATGATCGCTTTTGCTGGGAAGTTCGGTTATGAGATTGCCGATCAACCGAAAGGACCGACTAACTTACCGAGCGGCGACTTCGATCGCTGGGGCGGTGGACCTGGGCAGACTCACTACGAAACAGAGAAGAACCCCTCAATCGCTGAATACGCTGAGGAGTTTCCACATTCAACGCTGGCCTATGGGGCGTTTGGAAGAGATTTTATTCGCGACGCGGCGGAACAGAACCAGCCGTTTTGCCTGTCAATTAGCTTCAAAGCTCCTCACCATCCGGTGACGCCCGACCCTCGCTTCGACGCGGTTTATGCCGAGAAACAATTTACCAAGCCGGGTAACTATGGTCGTGAGAATGGCGAACATTTCGCCGTGCAAAGTCGTCAAGGCAGACAGTATCAACGCTTTACGTCATGGCACTATAGCGATGACTACGACGGCGTGATGGCAAATTATTATCAGCAGATCTACGCGGTTGATGTTGCAGTGGGAATGATTCGCGGTGCCCTCGGGGAGCACGGCGTCGCGGACAATACGGTCGTCGTATTCACCTCCGACAACGGGTTTATGTGCGGCTCTCACGGTTATGGATCCAAAGTGCTGCCGTATGAGGAAGCCTCAAGGGTACCGTTGATTGTTGTGGACCCTCGTAAGGGTGCAAGCAAAAAACAGGGGCGCCGTTGCGACGCATTGTGCGGCAGCGTCGATATCGCGCCGACGATACTCAACCTTGCTGGAGCTGACGCACCAGTCGATCTTGACGGTAAGAGCCTGCTGCCGTTGTACGAAGACATGACAGCATCGATTCATGAGTCGTTGCCGTTGATTAATGTCTGGGGGCCATCAGCCACGCATAGTCTGGCTGTGGTTACCAAAGGCTGGAAGTTCATTTACTGGGGTTACGCGAAAGATGATTTTCAACCGTGTGAAGAGCTGTATCACATCGCCTCCGATCCGCTAGAACTCAAGGATCGCAGCGCAGACGCTGCCGCTGCCGAGGCTTTAGTGCGAATGCGGGCTCTCTACGATCGAGAACTAGATTCCTGGAAAAAGCTGGCCGTTGACTATCACAGATATAAGGATTTCGGCATCACTTTTGACCGCCGACTTACCTGGGAGAAGAAGCAATCGCTGCTTACGAATCGGTAACGGCCATGGTGACCAGCGCTAAGTCCAACAAACTGATTACAGTCGTGATGAAGGCATACTTTTGCGCCGAACGTCAAGCACTGATGGCCGATGACTGATGATGACCAACCTAGACCATAAAATCGCTGAGAATCTTGCCCGTGTGCGTCAGCGTATTTACCAAGCCGCCGAATCGGCCGGTCGCGCCGCCGATGACGTGCAGCTTGTTGCTGTCACGAAATATGTCGACGCCAGTTTGGCCGCAGTGCTGCTTGCCGGGGGATGCCAGGTGCTGGGAGAGAGCCGTCCGCAGCAACTCTGGAACAAGGCGGCAGACCCGCAACTGAACCAAGCTCGTTGGCATCTGATCGGCCACCTGCAGCGCAATAAAGTCCAACGCACGCTGCCGTTGGTTGATCTGATTCATAGCGTCGACAGCCCACGACTTCTGCAAGCGATCGACATCGCTGCGGCCGAGCAAGATCGTTCGGCGCGCGTCCTGTTGGAAATCAACTGCTCGGGAGACCAAGCGAAGCATGGACTGACGGCCGATGGGTTGAAAGAGATCTTGGCGCAATTGCCCACCTACTCCCATGTCGAGGTTTGCGGCCTGATGACTATGGCGGCGCGCAAGGGGGGCGCAAGCACGGCAGCCCGCAACTTTGCAGCGTTACGTCAGTTGCGCGACCAAGTCGCGCCTGAATGCCCACCCGATGCCAGACTGACCGAGCTATCGATGGGAATGAGTCAAGACTTCGAGGCGGCAATTCGCGAAGGCGCTACTCTCGTACGTGTCGGTTCCTTGCTATTCCAGGGGCTCGGTTAATTATTGACTTTTCTGCCACCCAAAATTCAGTGCTTCTTTGCCAGTTAGCATTGCCGCCGGCCCCGAACGAATCTATTATATTGTTATCGGCACGACCTACCCCGCCCCACGCCCCGCCCCACAGTTCCCCGGCCCTTTCCCGACCGCCGACCGCCAAGATGCCGGCCAGTTCTCGCCCGCCCCGATTGCTCGATTGTCAGCCTGAGCCACGCCCCTCTGGACGCCCCTATTAATGAAGGCCTTCACTGAAAAGCTCCTCCATTATTTGGTGCTCCTGGTGGTGACGATTCTCGCAGTTGGCGTCATGTGGAAGCTCAGTGCAAAAGAGCATCTCCAGGGCAAGCAGACGGAGGTCCACTTCCGCCCGCTGGCAGCTGTCTCTGCGCCGAAAGCTCCTGTGGCGGTCGCGCCGGTGCACGTCGAGGTGTGTGAGGTTACGTCAACGCATGCAGGCAAGATTCAACCTTGGGAAACTTATCAAATCGGTTTCCCCGTGATGGGTCGAGTCGTTTCGCTTGGCACCAATGCCGCAGGCCGCCCGCTCGACGACGGCGATCGCGTGCAAGCAGGCCAAATACTTGCCACCATGGACGATCGAGTATTTCGAGCTCTGAAAAGCGAAGCTGCCGCGACCATCGAACAAGTCACTTCAGACCTGCAGCGCGCCCAACGAGCTCGCCAAACCAATCGCTCGGCCGTCACTGACTCCGAGCTGCAAAAGTGGGTCACCGACCTGGCACTGGCACGGGCCCAACAGGAAATCGCTGCCAAAAACCTCGACGACGCAACGCTCCGCGCGCCTGTCGACGCGACGATTTCCAAACGGATGATCAAGGCGGGCGAATCGGTGAACCCCAACCAGGTCGTGTTTGAGTTGGTTGAGAATCAAGATGTCCTGCTCGTCGTAGACGTCCCAGAAACACAAATTCGCGAACTCGAACAACGGATGCGCGCAGTCGATCAGAGTCGACAAGCTCGACAGGTTCGTCCCGAGGCGTCTGCGAATTCCGAGGCGTCTGCGAATCTCGCGGCGTCTGCGAATCGCGACTGGGTCTTTCGAGCTCATGTGCAACTCGAAGGGCGCGATCGTTTTGGCAAACGTTGGCCTCGCATCAACGGAGAGGTCTACCGCATCCCCGAAGTCTCTGATCCCCGGACCGGTCTTTTTGCTGTTGAGATTCGACTTCCCAACGCCGAGCGGCTGCTCCGCTCCGGCATGGTCGCAACGGCCGACATCGTTACCGCCCGAATTCGGGGTTATGCTATCCCCGAGACGGCTGTTATTTTTCGCCAGCGTAACGCCTATCTGTTTACCGTTGAGCGCGAGCTGACGGAAATGGAGATGCTTTACTGGAAGCTCGGCCCTGCTGACCTGCTGCGAGCACGCCGCGTGGATCTCAAGCAATGGATCGACCAGGGCGAGTTTGTCATTGTTCCCCAGGAAGAAACCGAACTCCAATCGGTGATCACTCGCGGCCAATTCCGCTTAGCCGACAAACAGGTCGTCCGCGTCATGAATCTTGACGAGCTGTCACCGGGGCTCGATTTCCAATCATCGAAGGATTCGCGCCTCACGAACGTCGCCGCGGAACGGTGAAACGACATAATCGCTTGCTTTGGGGAGGGGGAGTAAAAACTCCTTCCTGGCGGCGAGGACCAGTACAAGAGATGCCGAGGAGAGCATAACTCGCGCCACCAGCCTTCGGCACTCGCGATTCTCGATTTTTTCGTCAGCAGCTAAATCATCATTCGCTTTTCGCTTCCATGCAACTCAGCTCTCAAGCCATCGATCATCCGCGTTTTGTTCTGATGGCCACCATCTTGGTGTTGCTGATGGCCTTGTACGCGGCGTCATTCACGCCGGTCCAGCGGACGCCGGCCATCACCAAGGCGGTCGTTTTGGTGGCGATTCCCTATCCGGATGCTCAGCCAAGCGAAGCCGAGAATGAAATCGCCCGCAAGGTCGAAGAAGCGCTCACGGAGTTGCAGAGCGTCGATTTTATCGCTTCCACGTGCCTGCGTGGCGCTTCGATCACGCAAGTGATGTTTCTGGACGGTGTCGATCCCGATAATGCTCGTCGCGAAGTCAAAGATCTGATCGATCGTATTCGTAACGAACTCCCCGTCGGTCGTGAAGTCCAGCCCGACGTTCGCGAAATCGATTTTGATTCGGCGCCGTTGATGTTGGTCACGCTCTCTGGTCCGCCCGGATTCGACGAACGGGCCCTCAAACAAATTGCCGAGGAGGTCGAAGAACGGATTGCTTCGGTCGACGGCATTGCTAATACGCAACTTTTCGGCGGCAAAGAGCGAGAGTTGCACGTGAATGTGAACCCCGACCTGATTGCGCAATACGGCCTCACACTCGGCCAACTTCGTCAGGCCCTGGCCGATTTCAACGCCAAGATCCCAGCAGGCGCATTCGATACGGCTCAAATCGATCGCACGGTCCGCAACGAAGCCAAATTTCGCAATGTCGACGATGTCCGCGAAGCGATCGTCAGCAGCGCTGAGGGCCGAGTGATTCGTATCAGAGATGTAGCGGAGGTGATCGATACGCATCGAAGAGTGAAAAGCGTAGCGCAGCTCAACGGCAATGACTGCGCATCGATCATCGTTCGCAAAGAAGCCGATATCAACACGCTTGGTGCGGCCCGCGCACTCAATGTGCTGCTGGAAGATCTCCGGCAACAGTACCCCGACATCCGCTTTACCGGTTCCCGAGACACGTCTCAGGAAATCTGGATCATGTTTCGCGTGCTTGGCTCCAGTGCTTTATTCGGCGCGATGTTGGTCCTGGTCATTCTTGCCTGGACTATGGGCTTGCGGATTTCGATATTGGTGCTGGTGGCTATCCCCTTTAGCTGTGCTGTCGGGCTGATCTTCTTATATTTCGCCGACATCCCGGTCTCCAACATGGTCGTTTTTAGTTTTATTCTCGTGCTCGGTATGGTGGTGGATGGGGCGATTATCGTCGCTGAAAATATTCATCGCCACATCGAACGGGGCGAGGATCCAGTGACCGCCGCGAAAACGGGCATCGAGGAAGTCGGTGTCCCGGTCATCGCGGCCGATTTGACTACCATTGCAGCGTTTTTGCCAATGGTTCTGGTTCCTGGCATCATGGGCGACTTCATGGGCGTGATGCCCAGGGTGGTGAGTGTCGCCTTAATTGGCTCGGTATTGGTCGATCACTTTATTATCCCGACGCTCGCCTCGCGTTGGTACAAAAAGATCGAGCCAGTCCGTGACCAATCTGCCGTGTTTGCCGCGGTCTCCCAAGCAAGCCACGTCACCCATGCAACAAACGTAAGTCAGCTGCGCCCCAATCTTGGACCTGGCACTCGACTCTATGCCGGTCTACTCAGATTGGCGCTCGGTAATCGCGGCGTGGTTCTGATCTTATGTGTCGTCGCATTTGCCGGTGCCGCAAAATTGTTCGGCAAACTTGGTTTCGAATTCTTCCCACCGAGTGATCGTGGGCAGTTTAGCATCAAGTACGAATTGCCGCTGGGCTACAGTATCGAAGAAACGCTCGCCGCCTCGCGCGTCATTACTGCCCCGCTCGAAAAGTGGAAAGCTCGAGGGATTCTGGTCAACTACGTGACTTCTGTTGGGTCGGCAGGGGGACTTGCCACGCGGATCGAAGAGGATCCTGCCAACGGCCCTGAGTTTGGCGAAGTGATGGTTGAGCTACTGTCGCCACTCGACAGAGATGTACACGAACAAGAAATCATCGCTGCGCTCCGTCGTGATATCGTACCTCTGCCTGGCATGAAGTTTTCGATTAAAGAGGTCGAAGATGGACCGCCTGGCGGCGCGGACGTTGCCGTGCGACTTACAGGTGACAGCATCGATCAACTTGGCCAGCTTGCCGAGACGATCTCAGAGCGTCTCAAAAAGATTCGCGGAACCGTCGATGCCACAACCGACTATCGGCCAGATAATCCCGAACTCATTATCGAGCCGAAGCCCGAAGTCGTAGGGCTCTACGGATTGACAGAAGCCCAAATCGCCCAGTCGGTGCAACTGGCAATCGCGGGCGATTCGCAGATCCAAATTACCATGGACGACGAGGACGTCACGCTTCGTCTGCAATTGGCTCCCGAATACCAACGCTATCCAATTAGTCTCAAGCGTCTGATGGTGAGTGCTCCTGATGGTCGCCGCGCGCCAATATCAGCATTGGCCGATTTACGCAACGACGTGGGACTTTACAGCATCAACCGTTACCAACGCGACCGGGCGGTCGTAGCCAAATGTGACGTCGTCAAGCCAACATTGCCCGACGACGTTTTTCAGGTACTCCAAGACGAGTTACTTCCGGAGCTCGGTTTCCGCGGCGTGAAGGGCAACTCCCAGGTGTTTATCGGCACACCCACGACGCCCTCCGAAGGAATCAAAGCCCAGTTTACCGGCGAAAATGAAGAACGCGATAAGAACTTCCGCTATCTGCTCTACAGTATGATCCTCGGCGTCGTGCTGATTTTTGGCATCCTGGTCACCCAGTTCAACAGTTTCCGCCAAAGTGTCATCGTGATGATGACTGTGCCGCTCAGTTTCATCGGCGTGGTCCTTGGCATGTGGGCCTGTCGTTTTCCTTTCAGCCTAGCTTCGTTTATTGGACTCGTGAGTCTCACCGGCATTGTCGTCAACGACGCGATCGTGCTGGTTGACTTCACCAATCAAGCAAGAAAACGTGGCCTGCCGCTCCGTGAGGCCATTCTCGAAGCTGGCATCAACCGTCTCCGGCCGGTGCTATTGACCACCGTCACCACCATCGGCGGCTTGCTCCCGCTGCTTTTGAACATCTCAGGCGGTGCCGAATTCTGGCAGCCTCTCACCGCGGCGGTCGTTTTCGGACTCGCCTTCGCGACGGTGCTTACGTTGGTCGTTATTCCTGTCTGCTACAGCCTCGGGTACACTTCCGTTGATAGCTTGGGAGCTGCATTGACGTGGGGACTGCGGCGGATCGGTCTGAGGCCAAGAACAATCAATGCGACGTGAGCCGATCTGTGTGAAATTCTGTGGATCAACGTATTGCGGCATGTTTTCGAGGCT
>Ga0310121_10002929_pt1 | contig 15922 bp, 14 predicted proteins | sample CB27_Tmax_986_MG_FD_203504 | JGI IMG/M metagenome (GOLD analysis project Ga0310121, IMG submission 203504) | Marine microbial communities from Western Arctic Ocean, Canada - CB27_Tmax_986 | ecosystem: Environmental > Aquatic > Marine > Oceanic | place: Canada: Western Arctic Ocean | collected...
ACCTCCATTCTCCGCTCACTCTGAGGAGCTGGCGGAAGCGTGTTGGCTTCTTCCTCCAATTCGGCAATCATCTTCCGACTTTCTTCTTCCGTGCGCTCCTGCTTCATTTCGTCTCGGAACGGATAATGGGTGATCGATCGTTCGGGATGTCGACACCCAGCGAAAACCGCCTGCAGCGCGTAGTAGTCCCGCTGCCTGATGGGATCGAATTTATGGTCGTGGCAGCGGCTGCACGCGACCGTTAATCCCAGAAAGGTCTGAGTCGTCGTGTTGACGAATTCGTGAAGTTCGTCCTGCCGAACCTGCATGCGTTGCATTTCATTGCGAGTGCGGAACGTGACGTTGTCGAACGCCGCGCACACCAGAAAACCGGTCGCATTGCGGACACCCACCGCGTCGCCAGCGATTTGCTCGATGATGAATCGGTCGTAAGGCAGATCGTTGTTGAACGACCCGATCACGTAATCGCGATAATGCCACGCTGTCGGCCTGAGAATGTTGGATTCGTAGCCGCTCGTGTCGGCGTAACGTGCCAAGTCCAACCAATGCCGGCCCCAACGTTCGCCATAATGCTTCGAGTCCAGCAGCCGTTCGACAAGGCGCTGGTACGCGTCACCTTGCGTGTCGCTCGCAAATGCGTCAACTTCCTCAGGGGTCGGTGGCAATCCCAGCAAATCGAAGGTCAATCGCCGTATCAACGTAACTCGATCGGCCTCGGGCGAAAGCTGCAACCCTTCGGCGGCAAGCCCGCGGAGCACAAAAGCATCGATCGGAGTTTGTACCGGACCATCCACTTGCGGCACGTCTGGCCGTTCGACTGGTCGCAATGACCACCAGTCGAGACCGGCGCGCGTCTCGGTACTGAACTCGTATTGATTGAGCGCCCGCCCAACTGGCCAAGGTGCGCCGCGGCGGATCCAACCCTCCAACAGAGCCACCTGCTCAGTCGAAAGCGGTTCCCCTTTGCCTTCGGGGGGCATCTCGCCGTCGCGGATGCGAGACAGCAAGTTGCTCCGTTGCGGATCGCCCGGCACGAGCGCCGGACCGCTGTCGCCACCGGCACGAGCACTTTCCGAGGTCGTCAGGTCGAGGCCGCCACTCAGCTCGGTCGGGTTGTGACAGCTGAGACAGTTGACCGAAATCGTCCTGGCAATATGCCGCTCAAACTCGACGGCGCCTTCGAGTGCCGTTGTTTCCAGCGCCGTTGTTTCCAGCGCCGTTGTTTCCAGCGCCGTTGTTTCCAGCGCCGTTGTTTCCAGCGCCGTTGTTTCGGCTGAGAACGTTCGATGCGCGCACAGCTCACTCGCGAGTGCTACGACGAGCAACGTCAGCGGATGCAACTGCGATGTCTTAAGGCGTGACCGAAAAATAACTTCACCTTTGTCTCCTCTTCCCTTGGGGAGAGGGTAGAGGGTAGAGGCCGAAACGACGGATAAACCCTTTGTATTCTATGCGAAAACGGGCAGCGATCAATTCGCGTCCATAAGATCTTCGGTTTTCGTGAAATCGATCGTACTTTAGCGCCGCCGATCTGATTATATATTAGGTCCTCCCGTGGCCAAACGCAACTGACGCTGGGGTACATAAGCGCGGCAAATCGAGGATGATGCTTTGCGCCCTATTCGCATCCCCTATCCCGCATCTCGCATCCCGTACCCCCCATATGCCGTATCCCGCATCCCGCATCCCGCACATTTCCAGGACGGGCGGCGCGCGGTTTCAGCGAAAAAAAAGCACGAAATCGATGCCGATACCTTGACAATCTGAAAGCCGCGAGATATCCTCGCAGACGTCGTTGGTTCTGCGCTATCCCGCTAACAGCCCCATATTGAGGCGCCACATTCCTTGGCCATCTAGCACCCCGAAGGAGTTCCATCATGCTTCGAACCCGCTTCCCAATCGCGATTATCGCGGCATCATTTTGCACGTGCTTCGTACCAACCGTTCAGGGACAAGACATACGTCCGATTCATCGCTGGAGCTTGGACAACAGCTTGGCAGATACAGGAACCGTTGGAGGCCTCGATCTATCGCTGGCGGGGTTGCTACCTGGTGACGAGCCCTTTTTTCAAACTGACATCCCTCCAATCTCAAATAACGCCCCTACCAACAGCCTTGAGTTCTCAGGGCTGACCGATAGCTTCGCGCGGGCAACAAACAATGGTGAGCCGTTCACAGAGGATATGACCCACACGGTCGTCCTGTGGGCCAAGCACGATTCCTTTGACGAATTAGTGGCCCAGCGCTGGATTTCTTGGGGCAACTGTTGCAACCCCCCGTCGAATCGGCGGTATTTCTTTGGGCCTGGCGGTGGGTCTAAAGTCGATCTCGGTTACATCAGCACTACGGCGGCGGACGGTCCGGTACCCGCAATCGTCCAATGGGATCATTGGGCCGCCGTGCGTGATTTGCCAAATGAAAAGGTATTTTACTACCTGAACGGGGTCCAGGTCGTAGAAGCCGACGTGCCAGCAATGATCGGTGACAATTTTGTCATCGGACCCTTCGACCCTGCTGTAGGAGAGTCAGACACGAATCGTGAGCTAAGAGTGGGAAACCAGTTTAACGATCCAACCAACGCGATAGAGCCTTTGGATGGCCGCCTGGCCGACTTGGCGATTTTCGATGTTGCGCTTGACGCGGGTCAGATCCAGCATGTGATTAACAACTCGGCCGTATCGGTTCCGCCTCCTGCGATTCCGACGGATCGCCGCGAATGGAGGGACGATGTGGCCGGTGACTGGCTGACGGGGGGTTGGTTTGATCCGACCGGAGCTGCGGGGACCGATGCTCCCAACAGCAACATGAGTGCGCCCGAATTTGGCGCTGCGATCACCTCTCCGCGAACGGTTTTCACCGACGATCCGGTCACCGTGAACCGGATTCAGTTTGACAACGCGAATTCCTATGCAATTGCCGGGAACGGCACAGTCACGTTGGAGACCAATCCGGACGGTGCCGTCAATCCAACGGTCGAGGTTCTCAGCGGTAGCCATCAGATTCAATTGCCACTCGCGCTGGCCGGCGAAACGACGGTCACGGCCGCCGATGGCTCCACCCTTAACTTGAATAATCAGCTGACGCTCAACGGCAACGATTTGAACATCGACACGACCGGTACCGGCGCGGTGAATATCAACCACAGTGTGAACTCCGGCGGCGGCACGGTCACCAACTCAGGTACGTTGGGAACGGCCGGATCGACCACGATCGGAGGTGACTTGGCGAGCAGCGGCACACTCGATTTCGATATCGGCGGCTCCTTGCTTGACGAATTTGATTCGATCACCGTCGGTGGCACTGCAACCGTGTCGGGTTCCTTGCACGCAGAGCTCGTGAACGGTTTTTCGCTCTTGGGCGGTGAATCATTCACGTTGCTGACGGCCGGCACATTGATCGACAACGAAATCTCTCTCATCGGCCCACTCGTAGGTACATTGAACCTAAATGTCATCGGCAACAGCCTGGTCCTCAACGGCGGCAGCGGCGCAATCCCCGGGGACTACAACGCTGACGAAATCGTCGATACAATGGACCTCAACCTGGTTCTATTTAATTGGGATAGCGATAGCGTCCCTTCGGAATGGTCGCAGCACGTTCCAGCCGGAAATGTCGGCATTGAGGAGTTAAACGGCGTATTGTTCAACTGGAACAGGACAACCCCGCTGTCAGCAGTACCAGAGCCGCATGGCCTTTTGATGGGATTGCTTGGTATGTCGCTCTTAGCTCGCCGGAAAAAAGGTGCGAAAACGGGGCACCAAACGACAAACCAGTAGACTTAGTTATCATCTCAGCCTTCGACCCTGCTCTAGGAGAGTCGGATCCGAATCGTGAGCTAAGACTGGGAATCCATACGTGGGGACCGTGAGGGTTTTCTTGGCGAGCACGCGTATGGTATACTCCTTATCCGTTTATTTGCGATCGTCGATACGATCGCACATCCGCGACCCCCGATGGTTCGGAATGCCATGCCGAAGATTCTAATGCCAGTGGGCGATGCTGCCGAGGTCAACGATACGTTTTATGCGTACTTTCGACTGCCGGAAGATGGTTTTGAAGTGGTTGTCGCCGGCCCGGAAGCGCGGTTTTACCACATGGTCTTACACGAGCCGCCACCCGACTCGAATCCGCCATGGGATTGCACCCAGGAGCGGCCTGGCTACCACATCGAGGCCACGCTGGCTTTTCGCGACGTGCGCGTCGAAGAATACGTCGGGATGTTCGTCACCGGTGGCCGCGCTCCCGAGTACATCCGCTGCGATGAGAACCTACTGGGCATCACGCGTTACTTCCTGGAGAACAACAAACCGGTGGCCTCGGTTTGCACCGGCATGCAGCTACTTACCGCCGCTGGCGTGAAGGGCCGCAGGGTAACGTGCGCGCCGAAGTTTGCCAGTGACGTGGAGAACGCCGGAGCCACCTACGTGAACCAACCCGTCGTCGTTGATGGAAATCTCGTCAGCGGTCAGACTTGGCATGTTAACACCGAATTGCTCAAAGAGTTCATCGGCCTGTTGAAAAAAACCGCCTGTTGAAAAAAAACAAGGTTTAGTCGCAAACAGCAATGTGCGACTTGTTCACTCAGCGTACCAACTTGGAAGGTTAATAATATGTTGATCGCGGACGTGACGACACGACATCGGGGGATTTGGGCAGTGCATCGGCTATCGATGATCATTGCCGTCGTCGCGATCATTTCACTAACCGGTTGCAGCGATGGGCCTGATTATCCCCACGCGCGGCTGGCGGGCCGCATCACCGTGGACGAGCAAGTCATTCCGGACGGCACGATGATGTTCAGCCCCATGCAGCCAGGGGCGGGGCCGATCGTGAATACGAAGGTGGTCGACGGAAACTACGTCGCCGAGGCGGTTCCGCTCGGTAAGATCCACGTTGAGATTTTGGCAATCAAGGAAAGCGGCAAGATGGTTCCCTTGTGGCCACATGATCCTGACGGCGCGAAAGTCAAGGAGTTGGTTAATGTGATCCCCATTTCGTATCGCAATGGTATTGAGATCGAGGTCGACGGAGATAACGACTCACAGAACTTTGCCTTATCCACGAGCCGTTCGCCAAAATCCTAGAAACTGATCGGTTTGAGGGCCGCGTGCCCCTGCTAGCAAAACGCCTTGCCTTTACACTGGTCGAACTACTTGTCGTCATTTCGATTATCGGTATTCTCGTCGCCTTGCTTCTGCCGGCCATTCAATCCGCGCGGGCTACCGCACGGCGGACAGGGTGCTTGAAAAACGTGAAACAGATCTCACTGGCGATTAGGTTGCACTATTCAATCATTCCGCGAACTCCAGCCGCCCCGACCGCACAAGAACCCGAATACGGTCAATCCATCCCCGTGTACCGCCTCAGGAACTCAAGTGTCACTCGATTGAATTCGTCCGGCTGTTCGACGTTATGCAGATGGCCACCCTCTTCAAAAATAACCAATTCAGCATCAGGAATCGCCGCGGCCACCTCCCGGGAGTACATCGTTGGCAGTGCCACGTCAAAGCTACCGACGGTAACCAGCGTTGGCACGCGAATCTGATTCAAGCGATCGAACGTATCATGGTTGAGGTCGGCAGCGTACTGTTGCTGGAGCAGCTCTTTACTCGGCGCGGCAGCCACGATGGTGTCGATTTGACGCGCTAACCGATCGGGATATTTCTGCATGAATTGTGGAGTGAGGAACCAGAGCACATTGATTTCATAGAATGAACGCAGATCGAGCATTTCCAGCAGACGAATCTGAGCCTGAAATTTCCGCGCGGCGTAACCATGCGCTCGGGCCCACGTGCCATGCAATTGCAACGTGCCGACAAGATCCGGGCGCTGGAGAGCCAGCTGCTGAGCGACGCAAGAACCCAGCGACAGCCCGGAAACATGGGCGCGCACGACACCGAGTGCGTCCAGCAGCGCCGCCGCGTCGTCCGCCATCAACTGGGTCGACAACGGCTCGACCCCGGCATCGGTCTTGCCGGTGCCACGGTTGTCGAAGGCGATACACTCGAATTCGCCGGAGTAGGCATCGATTTGCGCGTCCCAACAGGTATGGTCAAGACCAGTCCCCATGATCAGCAACAGCGCCGGACCGCTGCCAATGCGCTCGTAGTGGATTTCGATGCCCGTGGCGACTCGAAGTTTTGCCATTGTCACGGATCCACACGAATTTCCGCGGACGGTATGCTACATTCCTTATCCCGTATCCAGCATGCCATCGTCGAAGGCCTTTAGGAGAACCGGCTCAGGCGGAACATTTCGATTTCGGCATCGACCCGATTACGCGCCAGTAGATCGCGGGCGATCTCACCCACGACTGGCGCGAATTTGAATCCGTGGCCGGAACAACCGCCGACGATCAACACATTTGGATGTTGCGGATGAAAGTCGATAAGAAAGTTCTCGTCCGGTGTGTTCGTGTACATGCAGACATCGTGGTTCTTGAGTTCTCCGTTGGCGGATGGCAAATAGCGCTTGAGCAAATGGCGCACGCCACTGACGTCGTCATCGTTGATGTCACGGCTGATCGCATTCGGGTCCGCGCGTTGGCCCGAGTGATGATGCGCAACCTTGACGCCCTGACCGAGGTCCGGAAAGCCGTAGAAGATCTCGCCTTGACGATGTTGCCAGGAAAAAATGGGGCAACGGTCTGGAGCTAATAGCGCGGGGTCCGCAGCCGGTGCAAACCACAGCTGCACATGACGTTCTATCCACAACGGAAGATTCAGCTCAGCCAACAAACTTCCGCACCAAGGACCAGCTGCGATTACGAGATTATCCGCGCGATACGTGCCGCTATCGGTGTCGATTTCGACCCCGTTGGTATGCGCTCGCCAACTTTCGCAAGGTTCATCAAATTTCAACACAGCGCCATGACCTGCCGCCGCCGTTAGCAATGCTTCGATGCACGGTTCGACACGAAGAATCCCGCCGGTCGGATCCCAAACTCCGCACATGTCGGGGTCAGGTTGCAGCGCCGGCCAGCGTCGGCTGATCTCTTTTCGATCCAGAAGCTCACAAGAAACACGTTGACGCTCCGCGCTGTCGAGAGTAGTGACAATGAGTTGCGATTCCGGCGTCCCCATGAGGACAAGGCCGGGGTTGGTCAGCAGAGTATCGCCACATAACCGTTCGAGTTCGTGCCAGGCCATGTACGCACGTTGAACGAGAGGAACATATCGCGCGTCGTCCCCGTAAGCCTTGCGAATGACTCGCGATTGTCCGTGGCTCGACCCGTAGACGTGCGGCGGCCGATGGCGGTCGAGCCCCAACACGCACTGGCCGGAACGAGCTAATTGATACGCAATGCCGCTGCCCATGGCGCCAAGGCCTATGATGACCGTGTCGTAATTGGTTTGAGCTGGGTTCATTTGGGTTTTAGAAACGTCATAGTTTAGAATCGACTGAGCCGATACGCGGAAACATCGACGTGCGGGCTGACTCCGGTGAGCATTTCGGCGACTAGTTTGCCAGTGGCGGGCGACATCGAAACGCCCAGCATACTGTGTCCTGTAGCGATCAGAACGTTCGACATCGCCGGGCTGCGGTCGATGATCGGCACCCCGTCGCAGCTCATGGGGCGGAAGCCAAACCATTCTTCCTCGATCGGTTGGCAATTCGGCTCGACGAGGTACTGCTTGGCCCCTCGACTGAGCAGTCCGAGCCGATGGCGATTGATTTGCTCGTCGAAGCCCGTGAACTCCATCGTCGATCCCAGTCGATAGCCAGACGCGAAGGGCGTAACCCCGACGCAACACTCTGCAAGAAGCATCGGGTATTTTGGGCAACAGGTGGTACGGGGCATCGTGATCGAGATCCCCTTTCCCGGTTGAACTGGGAGACGGCAGCCAAGCGCCCTGTTCCATTGAGGCGACCACGCCCCCGTGGCAACGATGAAAGCGTCAGCAGGCATCGTGCCCGTGGAGGTCACTACAGCAAGAGCACGTCCCTTGTCGTTGACGAATCCACGCAGTTCGCACTCCTCAAAAATCGTCACACCCAGCTGCACAAGCCGGTCACGCCACGCTGCCATGAGTCGGTCGGGACGTAGGTGGGCGTCTTCTTCATAGTAGAAGGCGCCGGCCATACCTGGCTTGATGGCGGGCTCCATCGCCACGAGACGCCTGTCGTCGTAAAACACGGCGCCTACGCCAAACTCTTCACTGACCAGCGACTCAAGTTGCGCGAATTGGTCCATCTCCCGTTGGGTCTTGAAGACGAACAGCAAACCACGAGTTTCGAACTCGCAGTCTTGCAGCTGGCCATCCTCGATGAGTTGCCGATAGAGAGACGCGGACGACTGCAACAAAGCGTGTCTCGCTTCACCGCCCCTGATCATGTCAGTCCGGTTGCAGCGTCGAGCGAACTGTAACAGCCAACGCCATAACGAAGGATCGAATCTCGGTTTGATGCGGAACGGTGCGTATGGGTTGAAGAGTGTCATTAGGGTCTTTGCAATAACCCCTGGCCGACAGAGCGGCAGAACGTGGGACGGACAGATGAATCCACAGTTTCCGTGCGAACAGGCTCGGCCGAATTTGCCGCGGTCAATGATCGTCACCCGGCGACCGGCCTGGCTGAGATAGTAGGCGCAAGCAGCCCCAACAACACCGCCGCCAACGATGATGATGTGTTCAGCTTCACTGTCGTCTTTCGAAAGTCGGCCGGTACTACTCATCATAGAGTTCTACTCGAGTTTTCTCCAGCGTGGCAGGCCGCACCATGCAATCGATGTCCGCCAGGTGGCAATGCACCAGGAGGGTCTCCGCCTCTCGATCGCTGATCAGACGATGCTCCAGGTCGAGCCTAATGCAGTCGAAGCCAAAGTGAGCGACATGATGCACGTAAGCGGGAATGTGGAAGCCGAGCGTTCACATCCGCGCCGACTCGTCGGCACGTAGCTTCTTGAGGGTCTTGCTAGAGCGCAAATTCAATTCCTTGGGTGCGAAATGGGGCATTACTTGAGTTGAAGTGTTCTATAAGATAACGCATCTTGTTCCCCCGCTTAAAGTGGGCAACTGCAAGAAACGCGATCGAGCCGAGTCGGCTTCCCTAGCCATTCAAGGAAACAGGCGACATGCGCCGCCACGAGCGTACTTACAGTCTGTCCTGCATGGGCCGAATGGCCGCTTGTCTGCTACTGATGACGTCTGTCAGCGGCGCATACGCAGCCGAAGGAGAAGCCAACGCAGGCGCGGGTGATACTGCCCTCCAACAGGAAAAAGAGCCGGTTGACCAGATCCTATCCCGGCGTCTCCCAGCCCAGATCCCATCCTGCCAACCTGGTGAGCCGTGTGGCGTCGGGGACGAGCGCCGGTTCGCCGGCATTGACCCACGCTTCCACCTCATTGCGGTGACCCAGTCGCAACGCCTTGCGCACTCGGCTAATTCCGTCCCAGAAAAAGAAGTTCGTCACCCCGGCGTCGTACATGAAGTGTGCCTTGCGGCGATATTCCTCCGCCGCGATGTCGCGCGGCATGAGATTGAGCGCTAGCTGGCATTGCGTGTCGCGGACAAGTTCCAGGAACGGCGCGAAGTCATCCACCGACTCCCAGGACGGTACGGAGCTGTGAAGGCGGATCGAGGAGGAATACGGAATGAGGGTGTCGACCAGGTCGTCGCGAATCCAAGCGGCGAGGTCCATCCCATGCTGAAGGTTTTCCTCATGGCGACTGACGACCGCGGAGATTTCGAATCGTTGTTCCCGTCCCTGCTTTTCGGCCTCCTCATCGAGCGCTTGACGCAGCTCGCGCATGAACGCGGTAAGGGCCACGCAGCGGTACTCGAGCCACCGCGAGTCGGACTCGCCTAGCTTTCGCGGATCCTCCCCATAGCGGCCACGGAACCCGTCCACCAACGGCGGTTCGTAAGCGACCAGAGGTGGGCGTCGGTTGTAAAGCACGCACACGCCATCAATCGGGTACTGGGCCATCTCACGAAAAAGCGACACCACGTAGCGGCGTGTCTCGGGGAACGCATAGGATATGCGAGGAACTGGCTGGCCACCGCGCGAAACACACCGCAGCTCGGGATGGCGCGCGTAGAAGCTTCCGCGCCGAATGTCGTGAGGAGGCATGTAGTGGAAGCCGCCCGCCCGATACGATGCGTGGATCTCAAGGCCGCACTCTCGGGCAAATTCCGCGGCAATGCGGAGCGGGTCTACGTCGTTTCGGCGATAGGCGGCCCACGTCTCGGCCCACTCCCGGTCAATTTTTCGTGGAAAGAAGGCCTCGGAAAGATCCTCGGTCTCGCTCCGCGTCCCGGCACCTGCTTGGGCGATCTTAGAAAAGTAATGCGCGGTGTCACCCGCTCCAGCCTCCCAGTAGATCCGCGCCACATCGGTGTCGCGTAGTGGCTCGATGTGATTGCGGAGTTCCAGCGCCGAACCCGTGACGTTAGGAAAGTGTGCGTCGGTGTGGACGAACAGACGTTTTGTGTCCGCTCGTGACCGATCCTGTTCGAGCGCGCGAATCTCTGCTGGCGACAACGGTACGAGCTTGATATACGCGATCCAAGCCTGACGTACTTCGGGGATTACGATCTGCCGGAGCACGATACGACGACCACTCAGATTCGCCGTTTTCCAGTAAACATCGTCAATATAGTTTTCCTGGTGATCTTTCTCACCGAATCGTCCCGCGAGAGTGGTGAACGCGGAATCGTCGCTGAGGCGCACTTGGACTTCTTTGGGCTCCTCGAACGGTTTGCGGTAGACACCGACCGAGATTTCGTACCATCCCGATCGCTCGAGCGGGTAGGTGACTTCGGGCGCCTCGCTCTCATCGCCCGCGACCAGCATGTTTCCCATGAGCGTCCGGCCATCGGCAAGTGGAGCGCACTCATACGAGACCGTTCGCCAGACTCCCTTCCGTGGAATGGACGAGAGGGCATTCGCCGGTTCGACGCGATCCAGGTCCGTCAGGTAGATCGCCCGCTGGGTCGACTGCTCCCGACCGTCCTGTCGACCGGCCTGACCTGGGCATCGAGTTATCGGTGCACCAGTGGCGACCCCCGCGAGGGCGGTTACTTGAAGAAAGCAACGTCGAGAGATGGCATTGGCAAGCGAAGCGTTCGATAAATTCATGGGTTCATTCTATCAAGTTAATGGACGTATGAGGTTTGGTCCCTATGAAATGCTATCGGATGGCGATGGGGCGCATTGCGAAGCCGGCCGTGGCGCCGGCGATCTTGTTGGTCATTGCGACGTAACAGAATTCCTCTACCCGGTCTTTCGCAAAATCCTAAGTAAAGTATTGGGAAAGTATAGGAAATTTGATTTCCGCTAGGAATATGGAAAAGGCAGGAGCCCTAGTCAATGTTGATGGCTACGGCGGGATAGCTGGCTGCTTGTGTCGGCCGGATTTCGCCGCGCAACGTACGGATCACCAGATCCGCCGCCTGCAGGCCAATTTGGCGCCGATCCGCATGTTACAATATCCTGGACTTAGCTTTGTCGTATTATGCTTGTTATGAATGATCGCTCAACCAGCTGTCGTAAATCGGGCAGGAGGGAACTTTGCGACTCAAATCACACACAATAAAAGGGGAGGCGAGTGGCCCGAAACTGCTCATCACAGGCGGCGTCCACGGGGACGAATTTGAACCAATGGCCGCGGTCCGACGGCTCATTCGCCTGGTGGAATCCGAGGACATTCGCGGCGAACTGACGTTCGTACCTGTGGTGAACGAGGCCGCATTCGAACGACAGCACCGCTGGGCCGACGACGGGCTAGACCTTGCCCGCGTTTGCCCCGGTAGTCCTGACGGCTCGGTCACGGAGCGCACCGCCCATGCTCTTTCCCTTCTGATTGAAGCTACCGACTATTACATCGACCTCCATACTGGTGGAACGACGTTGTCAGTTTATCCCATGGCCGGATACGGCTTGCATGCGGACCCAGCCATCCTGGACCAACAGCGCGGCATGGCTCGGGCTTTCAATTTGCCAGTGGTTTGGGGAACTTCTGGAAACTTAGATGGTCGTTCCCTTTCAGTAGCCCGTGACGCCAAGGTACCAGCGATTTACACCGAGTACGAAGGCGCCGCGACTTTGAATCCCGCAGGCATCGACGATTATGTCGAGGGCTGCCTTAATGTGATGGGATACCTCGACATGCTCGACCGCCAGCCACCACCTTCGCGAATCGAATATATGGTCGAGGACGAAAGAGAGAATTCTGGATATATGCAAATTCAGAATCCGACACCGATGGCTGGTTTTTTCGAAGCTGCCGTCCAGTTGGGCCAGCGAGTCCGGGCAGGCGATCCACTTGGATCGGTCACCGACGTGTTAGGCGAGCATGCCGAAACCATCTGTGCAGCCCATGCCGGGATTGTCCTCACGCTCAAGACCTTCTGCCGGGTCGATGTGAACGATTCGGTTGGCGTCGTGGTGGACGTGGACCGGCCGTTGAGAGGATGAATATGCTAGATCATCCCTATTTCAAACTGGAGATTTCCAATCTGTGGATGCTTCCCGGCCACTTCCCAGATAAACGTCATCGCTTGTGATGGCGTATGCATTGCGTTAGAACGGACGCTGTGCTCTTAGGAACGGCTCAAAAATAACTTCACCTTTGTCCCCTCTCCCCGCTGGGGAGAGGGTAGGGTGAGGGGACATGAAATACGGAAGTTATTTTTGAGCCGTTCCTTAGCTGGCCTATTCGACATCCACACGCGGGCGGGGGAAGAATGGAACGCGCTACAGCGAAAGTCAGAAATCCAATCGCGTCCCTAAACCACATGCACCGCTGTGGCCCGACACGAACGAGTCTTATACACGCCGAAAAGTCCTGTGTTTCTAGTGTCTTTTCGACATTAGTCTCAATTGTGGGGGCGTTTCGCCGTCCGGCCCGCCACCCCGGGGCCGGAAGTTCCCTCCGCCCACCCGAAAACTTTCGAAATTCAGTTCCAAGGGGTTGACAATCGGGCAGTTCTGATCCACCATTGGTGTATTAATAGGGTTATAGGTCAGGCTCTTAATCAGACCCGCCTAGCGAGAAAGCTCACGAAAGAAACTCAAGGGACATCCGGCACGGTTCGTTGTCAGCTATGGCTGATTCCGAATTGCGTCCGATGTCCTTTTTTTTGTTTTTTGTGCACCTGGATTTTAAGACGTCTTTTTGTGACGTCGGGGGGAAGTGTATTATGATTGCGAGATTGATTCGGCGCGGCTGCCAAGGGGCAGCCTATCTGCTTATCAGCGGTATTCTGACGAGCGTGGCAACGGCACAACTACAACTAGTACTACCACCACCTACACCACCGATTCATCATTGGACTCTGGACAACAGTTTAGCCGACACTGGAACTGTAGGGGGCCTCGACTTGGAACTCATGGGCGGCACGGCGTTCGCCACAGATGGCGATTGTGGTTCAGGACAAGGCGCGTGCCTTACGGTTGACGGCGAGGCCGGTTCCTATGCGCATGCGGCAAACAACGGCGAGCCCGGAAACATCGGCGATTCCAGCGGACAGAACGGATTCGGTGACCAGTCCAATTCCGCCACGATGTGGGTCAGAACCGACGAGCTTGGAGTGCAGCGGTGGATGTCGTTTGGGGGACAAGCGAGTGACAATGCCAGGGGGCGGTGGTTCTTTGGACCTGGCGGTGGCGCTGAAGTCGATTTCGGCTTCGATGTAAGCACGCAAACTGACGGACCGCAACCCGAGGAAGGCGTGTGGGAACATTGGGCCATCGTACGTAATTTGCAAGACCAGACGGCAACGTACTTCCGCAACGGGGTCCAGCAGCCACTCCAAGGCGGGGCATCAACCGACTTTCCACTAAAATTAGGTATCGTCGCTGCCTTCGAACCTAGCGTAGGATCGTCGGATGCGAATCGTGAGCTAAGAATCGGAAACCAATTTAATGACTTGGTGGATGGGATTGAAGCTCTCAATGGCAGAATCGCCGACGTGAGGTTTTACGATTATGCCTTACCTGCTGTACCTGAACCAGGAAGTTGTCTCCTGTTGGGTTTTGGGGTCGCGTTGCTCGTCGCAGTAAGACGTCGGCGATAGAACGATAATCCTGGTGACAAATCAATTCACGGCCCCTTCGAATTCGATTCGAGGGGGCCGTTTTTTTTGTCCACAAGGCGATCGGATCCTGCTCGCCAGTGATCGCTCGATATTCTGCAGCCCAGCGGCCCCCTAGTCGCCCCCCATTTGTTTGTGCCAGCCATTTGGTGTCTTTTGGCGTCCATACGTGGGGACCCTGAGGGTTTTCTTGGAAAGCACGCGTACGGTATACTCTTTATCAGTTTATTTGCGATCAACGAGTGTTATACACGCCGAAAAGTCCTGTGTATCTAGTGTCTATTCGACATTAGTCTCAATTGTGGGGCGTTAATAAGCGCCACATGATTGAAGGCTGCGTTCGACGACCTGGGAAAGTCCCCGTCCGGCCCGCCACCCCGGGGCTGGAAGTTCCCTCCGCCCCCCAAAACTTTCGAATTTCCAGTTCGAAGGAGTTGACAATCGGGCAGTTCTGATGCACATTGCTATCTATAGATCAGACTCTTAATCGCACATGTGGGTAATCTGCGTGCAAACCACATGATCCTGGCAGCGCATAAGTCAAGGAGTTAGTTGATGTGATCCCCGCTGCGTATCGCCATGGTATTGAGATTGAGGTCGACGGAGATAACGACTCACGGAACCCTGCCTTATCCACGAGCCGTTCGCCAAAATCCTAGAAACTTATCGGTTTGAGGGCCGCGTATCCATGCTAGCAAAACGCCTTGCTTTTACATTGGTCGAACTACTGGTCGTCATTGCGATTATCGGTATTCTCGTCGCCTTGCTTCTGCCGGCCGTTCAGTCCGCGCGGGCTAGCGCACGGCGGATAGGGTGCTTGAACAACGTGAAACAGCTCTCACTGGCGATGCACAACCATGCTTCTGCCCACAACGCGTTCCCCTTTGGCGCCCGCACCAAAGGCTTGTCGAGTGGGTTGAGCAATCCACCTCACATGAAGGGAGGTAACTGCCCTGTGGCCGGCCTCAATTGGGTGGACGATATGACTTGGGTTGCTCCGACGATGCCTTATATCGAAGAGTCGAATTATCACGATCTGATTCATTTCGACCTTCATTGGGGAGACATTTCCAACACGAGGGCGCGCCACGCGCGGATGGATCTGTTCGCCTGTCCCGAAGATACGGGACTCCGTGACCTTCTCAGTCCCGATGCCCCAGGCTGGATTGAGGATCCGTGCTTTGGCTCTACTCGCGGCAATTACGTGGTCAATTGGGGCAACACGAACTACGGCCAAACTGCCCGCGGGCGAACGCCCTTCTTGGGCGCCCCGTTCACGTTTGAAAAGGGAGTGCCATTCGGCAAAATCGAGGACGGCACGTCGTCGACGCTGATGGTCTCGGAGTGCATCATGTCGATCGGATTCGGTTTTGGCAGTGGTCATCAGGGGCTGATCATGATGTCCAAGGGCGGTCAAACCTTTTCCGGTAAGATCACGCCGAACTTCAGCACCGATCTTGTCACGCGAGGTTGTCCCGAACCGCACGAGCTCAACGGGATCCCCGACTGCACGCTCTTGGCCAATGGATGGAGCCAGGTGTTCGCCCAAATCTACGCAGCTCGCAGCAAGCACGTGGGTGGCGTGAACGCCTCCCACTGCGACGGGTCCGCACGTTTCTATAGCGAATCGATCGACGCATTCGTGTGGGAAGCGCTCTCGTCAAGCAAGGGTGGAGAAACGATCGGTGATACCGATCGGTGATCTCGCATCATTTAATCATTCACTGGCCCCAGATATCCTGACATACCCATCGGCTGTTTGTCCTTTTTGTCATTCTCCAACAGGGCGGGGTTTGACGAAGAACCGGAGCTTGTGGCTCGTTTCGGGCAGGCTCGGCGACAACTCGTTCAACTGCCCGCACAACGATTGCATCGCCTCGGTGTA
>Ga0310121_10002930_pt1 | contig 15921 bp, 7 predicted proteins | sample CB27_Tmax_986_MG_FD_203504 | JGI IMG/M metagenome (GOLD analysis project Ga0310121, IMG submission 203504) | Marine microbial communities from Western Arctic Ocean, Canada - CB27_Tmax_986 | ecosystem: Environmental > Aquatic > Marine > Oceanic | place: Canada: Western Arctic Ocean | collected...
GTACGCGTTTGACGCCGACGTCTCTGCCAGTGGCGGCTGGACCATCTCTCACACGGCGACAACGGTCGAAACCGAAGCCGATTTTCATCTGGCGGATACTAAGGCTGCTAAGATCCTAATTCCTGTTGTTGTGTCCGACAGGTGGCACTATGGTCCGGCTACTGTTGGCGGTGGGACCACCCCGACCTATAGCCTGGACCCCTTGGATCCCGGCGGGAGATACATGATCTCTACTTCCGACGGGATTAAACCGGGCATATTACCTACGTTCTTGGAAGGTACGATACCTGCCGACGGCGATCTAGATGATCCAGACCCAGCATTTTGGAACAGTAGAATCAACAATGCCACCTATTCCGGCGCTTCTAACGATATCATTACGCCGAGTTTCTCGACGGTCGCCGCCAAGGGCGACGTTTGGCTACATGCCTCGACGTCGGCCATATTGAACGATAATGCTGAATCCGTTTTCGACATCGATGTCAGCACCGACGGCGGCTCGACCTGGGTGAACCATTTCCGCCGTATTTCCGCGGGAACAGACCGCGACTTCGCGAGTGGCGACTTTGACAGGGATTTAGATGTCGATGGAGCTGATTTTCTCACGCAACAACGTCTCGTCGATTTTTCCGATTGCCCGACCTGTGGTGATGCAACTCCCCATGACATTGATCGAAATCGAAGAAATTCAGATCAGCGATTTTCAGACTGGAAAAAATCTTTTCAAGGCGTCTATACGCCGCTAGTGGCAACGGTTGGCGCTGGCGACGCTGGCGGCTCCCAAGGTGAGCTGGACCTGAATCTTGGATCTGGCCTAGGTGTAGACGTCAAGGTTCGTTTCCGTCATTCCGATTCGAGAGACGGCGGGGGAATCACCATTGACAACATCAAGGTTGACGAGGTTGCGCCGGCAGGAAGTGAGACGGTCACGGTCTTCTCGGAAGATTTCAACGCCATGACGGGGACGGGGCTTGGCCAGATGGACGTTTATAATTTCTCTTATTTCTTCGGAGTGTTCGGCGCCGATTCGGGACACGGCAGTGGGACCCTTTCGGGTCATTCGTGGGGAGCGCAGGACCGGCCTTCTATTGATTACGATGACGAAAACGAGGCTACCCAAGGCCCGCCGCAGATAGACCCTCTAGGCCGTTACGACGCCGGCGTGATACGGGCCAGCCCCGAAGGCGTTAACCATCTGGGCCATCCCACCGCCGAGGGAACAGGGCTAGATGAGGGCAGGGTTCCCTTTGCGATCATCGACCCTTTGGCAGAACCGGAAGATTCGGCCGGGACGTTTCTTTCCCACTCAAGCGAACGGATGCACACGCCCCTCCTCGATTTAAGTGGCCACACGAACATCATCCTCGAGTGGGATGACGAGGCGGTGAGGGGCGGCATCCCAGCTTTGGGATCGGTCGCAAGTGTCGTCCTGATGGAGGACATAGATTTCGATGGTCCTGACGACGATGATACCATAATCGCCGCACCCGATAAGCTCATCGATCTCTTCAATCCCTACGTGCCCTACGATCAATACGCGGGCGGGTTAGTTTTTGGGTCGAATGGTGCGAGTTTCGAGCACCGTCGGATCGACATCTCCTCGCTGGTGGCGATGGCGGCGGGGGACAAGACCAATCTCTATCTCGCTTGGCAATACGTCTCTCCTCAGCGCAGCGATGACTACTGGGCCGTTGACAATATCCGCATCACGGGGGATGGTGTTGCTCCGTCGCTTGCCACGGCCGTTCCCGAACCATCCAGCTTGCTGTTGGCTGTTCTCGGTCTGAGTGTTATTGGTGCGCGTCGTCGTCGTAGATAAAAGGGGACGCAGCTCATTTTATAAAATGAGCTGCGTCCCCTTTGCCCCGACAATGCTTCTCTCGAACCTACTTGCCGTACCGGAACCCAGCACATTGTTCAACCTGATCATTGCTACCACTGCTGTAGAAATTGTCGGGTCCAGACGAAGCCGTTGTAGAATCACTTTGAAGCGTTTCTTCCGGCCGTTTCTTCCGGTCTTTTTTGCCGTCAGGGAGCGAAGTTGTTGAGAATCTCGTGGACGACGCGGCATTCTCGTCCGTCGGTCAGTTGTTGCTTGCGAGAATTGTAGTGGTACGACAATTTCGTGTGATCGAGCCCCAGCTGGTGCAAGACCGTGGCCTGAATATCGTTGGGCGTTACTCGGTCGACGACGGCGCGGTGGCCAAATTCGTCGGTTTCGCCATAGGTCATGCCGCCGCAGATGCCGCCGCCTGCAAACCAAGCGCTAAAACCTTGGCCGTTATGGTCGCGGCCCGCCCGGTTGGCGTTGCCTTGGTTTTCAGTCACGTGTAGGCGGCCAATTTCGCCGCCCCAATGCACCAAGGTAGTGTCGAGCAAACCGCGCTGTTTCAGGTCGAGCACCAGCGCGGCGGCGGGTCGATCGGTGCGCAGACAAACGGTTGGAAGATTCGCATGGATACTGTTATGGTGATCCCAAGGCTGCCCGCCCATGAATAGCTGCACAAAGCGGACTCCACGCTCGACCAGTCGTCGCGCAAGCAAACAGCGTGTGCCGTATTCCTTGGTTTCAGGCTGGTCGATGCCGTACATTTTCAAAGTGTTTTCGGTCTCGTCAGAAATATCGAGTGCTGCGGCCGCAGCGACTTGCATGCGCGCGGCAAGTTCGTAGCTGGCGATCCGCGCTTCGAGATCCGACTCGCCCGGATGTCGCTGCAGATGGTCGCGATTGAGCCGATCGAGCAGGGCAAGATTCTGTTGTTGCAGCTTGCCTTTCAGATGGGCCGGCGGCTGCAGATTCAATATGCGGGGTTCGGTCGGCCGCAGCACGGTACCCTGGTACAGCGGCGGCATCCAGCCATTGGTCCAGTTGTTCACGCCATCGACCGGATGCCCACCTGGATCGGTGAGCACCATGTAGGCCGGCAGGTCTTGAGTTTCAGAGCCCAGGGCATAGGTGATCCAAGACCCGAGCGTCGGCCGTCCCAGTGTGGCGGGAATGCCGCCGTGCCAGTAGCGAATCGAAACTTCATGGCCGTTGAAGCCTGTGTGCATCGATCGAACGACACAGATGTCGTCGACGATCTCGGCGAGGTGCGGAAGCAGTTCGGAAATCTCGGTGCCACACTGGCCGCGAGGTTTGAACTTCCACGGGCTGCCCATCAGCGTCTTGCTGGCTCGATTGACAAAACTGAATTGGACGTCGCCCGAATACTCGGTGCCATCGTATTTGGAAAGTTGTGGCTTGGGATCCATCAGGTCCATGTGGGCCGGACCGCCATGCATGAACATGGAGATCATTGCATTGGCCTGCGGAGACAAATGCGTTGGCTTCGGCTTCATGTCCAGCGAGCGGGGTCCCACCAAGACACCAGCTGGCCGGGCCAACAGTCGCTCCTGCTGCATTAGCCAGGCGAGCGCGACGCCGCCGACACCCATCGCGTTGTTCGCTAGGAACTCACGTCTCGATTGGTTGTTGATCATGGGCAGCCCCTATTGGGTCGAGAGCAGCTCGCTAGTCGATGTACAAAAACTCGTTGGAACTCAATAGTACCTGACACAAATTTTCCATCACCTGGAGCTTCGGATCAATGTCAGATGGTTCGGTACGATTGGCGATTAGAACTTGAAACTGCTCAACAATAAAACCTAGGGCCGCAGACAATTCAGCCTCGGTCGGGGGCCGGCCGTGGGCCAACTGCCAGGCATAGACGACCTGTTGTGGCATCGTCGGCAGCGGTTCGCGGGGACCGTGGATATCGGTTTTCAAAGTCCAGGTTTGGTCCTGTCGGTCGGATGATGTTAGTGTGCTGACTTGCGTCGAATCGAACGCGACCTCTGGGGCGACGATAGCACCAGCTTCTCGGCGGACTCGCTCGGCAAACGCATGCGCCTTTTCTAAAATGAAGCCGCTATTCATGAGCATCAGCGACTGGGTTGCGACAGTCGACGAGGGCCTGCAATCACAGTTGACTTCCATCACCGGTGCGTCAAACGATTTGAGCAGCGCCACAGGCTGGGTTCGTTTCACCTTGACGTAAATACCACGTCGTCGCGAACCGCTGGCGACCACGGTTTGACCGGTGTCGTCGGCTTCGATCGGTGTGGGCGGGCCGTACGGCTGATGCTCTAAAGTGCCGCTGGTGGCCAGTAGTCGATCGTACAGCTCCTCGGCATCTAAGCGGAGCAGCTGTTTTCTCCAGTACCACTGGTTGCTGGCATCAATCGCAATTTTTGCCGGGTCGCTCTGAGACGATTGCCGGTAGACGGTCGACAACATGATTTGCCGGTGCACGTTCTTGAGGCTCCAACCCGACTCAGCAAACTCAACTGCCAGCCAATCGAGCAATTGGGGATGGGTCGGACGTAGCCCCAGAGACCCAAAGTCCGCTGGTGTGCCGACGATGCCACGGCCCATGTGGTGCATCCAGATACGATTGACTAGCACACGTCCCACGAGTGGGTGAGAACCACTCATTAGCCAGCGTGCATAGGCTAGCCGTCGCCCTGTGGTGGGTAACGCTTCGCTGTTGGAGGAGATCTTAAACAGAGCGCCTGGCGGAGAACAAATGGTCAAACCGGCCGGAGTCACTTCCTGCTGAGGTTGTTTCAAGTCCCCCCGATAAAACAAATGCGTCGCGGGGATCTGGTCGGGAATTTCGGTTAGGGCGCGAATGAACTGCTCGACCGGCTTCTTGGCCCGGACCTCAGCAATTCGTTTGTCGTATTCTTTGAGCTTGTCCGCCGAAGCTTGGTTGTATTGGTAGAGCGTACCGCCAGAGATGTTGACGGCCGGGTTTTCCTTAAGCAGCTGCTTCTGCTCCTCGGTACGTTTATCGCCCGAGGTATGGTAGGCATTGCGGAGCTTCTCGCGGAGCTTCTCTTCGTACTTGGTCAGTTCTTTTTCTAGTTCTTCCTCGATAAATTTTGCCTGCAATTCGCCTCTTTCAGCCGCGATCTCTTGGGCATCTGCTTCGATCTGGGCAGCAGCGCTGCGCTGCTGATCGGTATAAAGCGAAATAAGCCTCTGCGGGGGCGTGCGCCATTGTTTCCCATTGAGTGCCGGCTCGAAAATCGCTCGCAGCTGATAGTAGTCGACCTGCGAAATTGGGTCGTAACGATGGTCGTGGCACTCGGCGCAGCCCACGCTCAATCCCAAGAGCGACGTCGAAACGATCTTGATGGTATCGGAAATCGTTTGATTCTGAGCCTCCTTGGTGTTGGCTCCGCTACCAGTGCCGTCACCAGCCATCCTCAGGAATCCCGTGGCAACCAACTTCTCGATTTGCTCTTCGTTGAGATTCTTGTGCGGCAGTGGAACCAGCTCGTCGCCAGCCAGTTGCTCCTCAAGGAAGACATCGAATGGCTTGTCCGCGTTGAGCGACTTGATGACGTAGTCGCGATACTTGTAGACCCAGGGGCGATCGGCGTCGGCAGCAGTGTACCCCTCGGTGTCGGCATAGCCGGCCACATCGAGCCAGTGCCGAGCCCAACGTTCGCCGTAGCGCGGCGATGCGAGCAACGTATCAATCAGCTTTTCATATTTGTCGGGTGACTGGTCGGCGAGATACGCCTCAACCGCGGCGAGAGAAGGTGGCAAACCGAGCAGATCGAAATGAGCTCGCGTAAGTAGTGTCAGGTCGTCGGCGTCTGGCGAAAAGTCGAGCTCGACTGCTTGCAGCTTGGCAAGTAGGAAAGCGTCGATCGGCGTGCGCAGCCGCTTGCTCTGATCTAATTCAGGCAGCGGGGGACGCACGAGCGGCTGAAACGACCAGAACTCGCGTTCCTCGGGAGTAATGCTCAGTCCGGCATCGAGTTGCGCGGGTTCTTCTCGGGCGGTGACGGCGCCGGCGGCGACCCACTTTTCAATCGTCGCCATTTCTTCGGGAGACATTTTCTTGTCGCCCGGCGGCATCTCACCGTCTCGAATTCGCTGGAGTAACAGACTCGACTCGGTGTTGCCCGGTTCGATGGCCGGCCCACTCTCGCCACCCTCGAGCATCAACCTCCGCAGTCGCAGATCGAGTTGGCCTTCGACCTCAGAGGCCGCACCATGGCAATCGAAGCAATGAGCTTTCAATAGGGGGCGAATGTGACGCTCGAACGTCAGCGCCTCGTCGGCGCGGCCAACCGCTGCCAACGACAAGTAGCTTGCGATGATGACGGAGCGACGAATTCGCACGGCGTGAAGTTTAGCGGGGTTTTAGGTTGAAGCCGAAGGCCCGATGTGCAAAGCCCTAGTTTACCAGATTTCTGACCGGAGACCGAAAAACGGGCCACCCACAAGTTTGCGAAAAAGGGCGAAAAAGGCCACCCACAAGTTGGGCGGGTTGCCGATTGACACAAATTATTGTTAGCTCATGGGTTGCGGCGACTCGATTGATCGCTCGCGCCGCTAATGAGCTACCGCCGCATTCGATTATCGGTGGGAGATAGCGAGTTGCGGCGATGGCACAGGTTCGTTTGATGCGCAGCGATCCATTGTGCATGGGCATCCCCTTTTTCTGCCCTTTTTATCTTGCGATAGAACCAGTAGCCAGCCAGCGTAGTGGGAGTAGGGTCCCGATTCGAGCAACAGCTAGACAAAGTGAAGGCGACTAAATGAGCACTTCCGAGCAACACAAGGAAACGCAAATCGAAAGCCCGCGGGGCACACGCTGGTGGCCCGCGGTCGTAATCTTGATGATCGCCACGGGTGTGTGGGTCTTTATCTGGCAGTTTCAAGACGTCCATCGCCAAACGCAGAATCTGCAAACCACCTTGTTGATTCTCGCGACACTCGGTTTGTTGCTCGTTTGGGTGTTGTTGCTTTCTCGTCTCCGCTGGCGCCGGCGGTTGCTCCTAGGTGGTGCAGCGCTTGGTCTGGCAGGTCTCGTCGCGGTATCTTTAGAGATTCGCGGCGTCACCGGCGATCTCCTACCTGTACTCGAATGGCGCTGGACAAAGCGCACCTCGCAACTATTGTCGGCAGATCAGCCGACAGTCGAGCTGTCGAGCTTGCCACGCGATGTCGAGTTGACGGGATCTTACCCCCAGTTTTGTGGTCCAGAACGAAACGGAAAGTTGTCGGGGCTGCGGCTGGCTCGTGATTGGAAAGCTCAACCGCCGGAACTGTTGTGGCGTCAACCAATCGGCGCTGCCTGGTCGGGTTTCGCGATCGTCGGCCAGTACGCGGTCACGATGGAGCAACGGGGCGAGAGCGAGCTGGTCGCCTGTTACCACGTGCTTACCGGCGATTTGCTCTGGACCCATGCCGACGAGTCGCACTACGAGTCGGTCATCGCCGGCGAAGGGCCTCGCGCTGTGCCGACGATCGTTGACGACCGTGTGTTTACCTTGGGACCGACCGGTAGACTTAACTGTCTGAGCTTAAACAGCGGCAGCGTGATCTGGTCAAGAGATATCGTGGCGGAGAATGAAGCCTCTACTCCGGGATGGGGCGTGAGCTGTTCACCGCTCGTGATCGGAAGCAAGGTGATCGTTAGTGCTGGAGGGAAGGCAGGCCGATCGCTAGTCGCCTACGACGCTGGGTCCGGCGAACCGATTTGGTCTGGAGGCGACGATCGGGCCGGCTACAGTTCGCCAGCACCAATCACAATCGACGGCATCGAGCAGGTGCTGATTTTCAACAGCCCGGGAGTGAAGGCGCACGACTTGGATTCCGGTGAAGTCCTGTGGGGATACGATTGGGAAGGCAACGCCGCACGAATCGTCATGCCGATCGCGCTTCCCGCTGGGAGGGTGCTTATTTCCACTGGTTACGGGACCCGTAGCGAACTTATCCAAGCAAGCCAAGACCCTGCGGGAAGCTGGTCTGCCATACAGATCTGGGAGTCGAAACGGCTGAAATCGAAATTTGCCAATATCGTTGTACAAAACGGCTACATCTACGGCCTCGACGACGGAATTTTCGTCTGTCTCGACCTGGCCACTGGCGATCGACAATGGAAACGGGGTCGCTATGGACATGGGCAAATGATCCTGGTCGACGACCTGCTGCTGGTGATGGCGGAGAACGGTGAATTGATTCTGCTGGAGCCGTCTCCGGAAGAAAATCGCGAGCTAGCTCGCTTTGCTGTTCTGGACGGTAAAACCTGGAATCCGCCGGCCCTCGCCGGCGAGTACTTGCTCGTACGCAACGACAAAGAGGCAGCCTGTTACCGGCTGCCGACTGTGGCCCAGGATTGAGAGTTTTTGAAGCGATAAAGCATGCGTCGTGTGATGGCACCTTAACTCTAATGCATGGGTCGCCCCTTTTTCTTGCGGCTTCGGAGAGCCGTCGTACGTTCCAATGAAGTCGCTGCTACTTCCCGTCGTTTCGCCACCAACGCAATTCGTAACTACCGTGTTCGGCACAGGCTGCGATGTCTGGCCGGCCGTCGCCGTTGAGGTCGGCGATAATGACTTGATTGGCACTGCGCCAATTGTTTTTTAGCATGTGCCGAGTCCATTGGCCCTTGGTGTCGCCGTTATTCTCAAACCAGACCACGCGCCCTGGATTCCGCCACGAGGTAGCGGCCACATCAATGTCACCGTCGCCATCCAGGTCTCCTGCGACGGCCTCGAAGGCATCGTCGAAACGTGGTCCAATGACGTGCTTTTTCCACGGCCCTAAAGTCGGCTTGCCGTCGTTCTCATGCCAAACTACTTAAAGACATGTGCCAATGCGGCGGCGAGGTCGAGTCGCTGGAAAGGCCGGTTCGTCGTGCCATCGTGGACTGTCACACCAGACTTCTGCATGATGACAAGCATCGCCTCGACGACGTTCGATCCATCCTGTTGCCAATCGTAGCCGGTTTCGATAATCGCTTCTCGCAATACAATCGCAGCGCCGCAGGCGATCGCATTCGAGGAAGAAGTGGCGGCTGCCGGCACGACCAAATCGACTTTGGGGTGGCGGTCCAGATAGACTTCATCTTTGCCTTGACGTACGGCCCCGACTGCGATGCAATTGGGCTGACATGCGGGCCACGAGATGCCTGCGGTGAAGTTGTGATTGCCTGTCGGTGCGCTGACCCAAATGCCCAGTCTCCGAAGAGTGGTGAGTTTGTCGTCGATTGCGGTAGCGACGGGCGTGTCGTGCTCCTGGTCGTCCACCGGAGCCAGATTCACGGTTGTAATTCGGTACTGCTCATGGTGGTCGATGATCCACTGCAAGCCGGCCGCTACCGTTGTATCGTCACTGATGTTGCAGTGGCAGCATTCCAACGCACGAATCACGGCGACTTGGTCGTTGTAGGCCACACCCCACTTGCGGTCGTAATTGAGCGACGAAGGAATACCGATCGTTGAGCCATGATAACCGCGGCCTTCATGCGAAGGGTCGTCGTCCCCGTCAACGCTGTCGTAGGCGATGAGGACTTTCGGTTGGTCGCCATCGGCCTTCGACCACTCGGGCATCGACAGATTGCAGCCGTCATCGACCAGTGCCAACGTCTGGCCCTTGCCAAACGTCAGTTTATGCTGGTACGTCCTCCACGCCTCAATGACCCCCGCCCGTTCGAACGATTCCAATTGCACCGGCTCGTTCGCAATAAGCGCATCGGCAAACGTCAAGCTCAACAGCGGAACTAAACGTGCGATATTGGCGAGTGGAAACCGGCCGGAAGAATGTCGAGCATGTCGCATGGTCGTTTCTCAGTGGGTGATGACGTAAAAGTGACGTAAAAGGGGACGCAGCTCATTTCATTAAATGAGCTGCGTCCCCTTTTATCCCCAAAGTAAGCCCGGTTGCGGTTACTCCTCGACGTTAGCCAAGGGAACTCGACGGAGGACATCGTTGGGAATAGGTTCCTCAGCGAAACCTGGGCCTTTCCAAAACACGTTAAGGCCTCGATCACCGCCTGCTTGAAAATAATTCACAACAATGGGCTGCAACCCGGCACTTAATGGGACTTCTCCGGTAATGGTGCGTAAACCATGCTGCCCATCATTGGCGACCACTAGTTTATCGCCAATCGACAACTGACTACCGTCATTTGAGGTCGTCCCGAAAGTATAGTTACCCTCTTTAGGAACATTGATGAAACCGTCGAACGTCACCGCAAAGAATCGGTCACGCTCACGCACGTCCAACGTGAAATTCAGCGCGAAGTATTTTGCGACCAAAGCCGACTCCGTCACATCCCCAAACTCCAGCCACTCTCCATGATAATATCTATAGTTTAACCCCGGTTGCGTGTCGCCCGGGTTCACATTCCCCCCATAATCTTCAGGAGTCAGCAAAATATACTCCGCGGTGGCAAGATCGGTACACGCTTTGCCATCAATAAATCCACGCGCTGAAACCGTCGTGGTAGCGCTCAGCTTAATGCCATCGGTTGCCACCGGCGAATCGACCGTGGGACGCGACCCGTCCAACGTGTAATGGATCTTCGCAGCCTCAGGTTTCACCGTTAGCTGTAGATCCAATTCACCACTAAACCCGCGCACTTTACGATCAAAGCTCACCATGCCAATAGCACCATCATTATGTGTCATGGCAAAGCGCATCATATCCATCCTCGCTTTGATGTCGCTATGTTGTTGCTGACGTTTGAACGCATCTTCACCCGTCAGCGTAGCTGTATCGTCATACGACTCATCCAAGATCGTGCGATACACGCCGCGCGCGAACTCATAAGCTTCATGTGCCGCACGACGTTCCGTGTCGCGAATGTTACGCACCTTCTCCATCCACGTCTGATCAATACCATCCAAACACCAAGCTGCACTCAGCTGCGACGCCCGTACGGGCGCACCGCCCACAATCACCTTCACCGGGTTCGTGTGCGACGCCGCCAGAATCCGAATCGCTATCCAACTACTGCGATCAATGTCCGCCTTTAACCGAACCGTCTGCTCATCGCCATCCGCCAGAATATTCTGCGTCGCCACCACGTGACCATTCACGATCAGTTCTACCGGCACTGAGCGCGTATCATCGATCCGTGCCCGCTCGAGATGCCAATAAGGTTTCACCGTATACGTCAAGTCACGAATAGGAATCTCCTCACGCTTGCTCTTACGCAACTCGCCTTGCACCGCCGTATCCCAACTTTCTGCTCCCTGGAACACCGTGCGCGGAGTTTCATCCAACCACGCCGACACCGTCGCCGAGACTTCCACCGTCTGTGGCTCGTCGATAGCAAGAATACTGTTCTCGGCACCGCCCGGCTGCACGCCATTGACCTGAAACTCCTGCAAATGGCTATAGCCATCGGAGACATAGGAGCGACCCGCCGCAATTCCGCGTACCCACTGCTCAAAGCTAATCTTACTGGTGTCATCCACCTTGACATAACTGCGGCCCAAGCCGACACGCTCGTCATAGATACATGGGAAGTCGGTCTCACCACTGGCCTTAATATCAAAGCCGCAGTTCAGCAAGTGATACCACATGTTCAATTCCCACACATAGGGCGTGTCGACCGTAGAGATAAAGTCGACGGCATCGTAGGCCGCATGCACGATGAACTCTTGCGCACCAATGCCATTCATCGGCGGAATCACATAGTTCGGTAGGCGTTTTTCCGGCGACACATCTAGCCCCCAGCCCGAGTGGGCCACTCCGGTCACGCCCCCTTGCTCCTTGGCCCACTGCACAATCGGCAATCCCCAGCTGGGCCAATCCGATTTCTTGGCGGTGCCCGGATAATCATCTTCACTCAGACGCAACAAGCACAAGTGCCCCGTGTGATCGCTGGGGAACTGCGAAACTTCCACGTCGTAACGAATTACGTTGCGATCGGTAGATACCGCGTCATCCTTCCCGCAGAAGTTTTTCTTCTGATGTTCCCAACCTGGACCCCAAGTCAGCACATTCCCAATATTCAAGCCTTCGCCTTCGATGTGACGCATCATCACGGCAGGATTCACTCCCACTTCAGGACTTTGGAAGTGGGAACAACCGGAGGCGTGAATATGATGGTCGCCGGAGATCCAACCCTTGGCTTCGGGATTGCACCAACGAGACAACTTGATGTCCAAAGTTTGTGACGGAACATCGGCCACGGCCAACTTCATGCTCTCGCGGAGGTATTCCGGACCGCGGTTGTACAAGACTTCATAGTTTCCTGGAGGCAAAAGCAATGCTTCCCCACTCGCACGGTAGATTTGTTCTTGAAAGAAAAAGTCAGGCGGCTGACGGCGGGCAGGCAGGGGATAGAGCTGGCCTTTTTCATCCTGCACCACCAAGGAACAAGTGCTGGGGCTGCCGTCGTGATCCTGAATATTCAGAGTTACCTTCACCGCAGGTTCGCAGTTAAACAACACATAGAGATCATTGCGGAATCCAATATCTTGTGTGCCATGCCCAATATTAAAGGCAAAATGTCCTTCACGATCACCAGAATCACGACTGTAAATGGTAACGATGCGATATTCCAGCGGAAGTCCGCTCAAGGTTGGATTCAACGGTTTACCATCGGCCATCTCGACCTTCATCCAACGCTGACGCACATCGTCCGCCGAGATCGTCTCCTCACGACCAAAATCCATCGTGTCATCGGTGTTGTTACTTGTTACCGTCAGTCGCGCGGTCACGCGGGGTTCGTTGTGTACTCGCACCAAAAAGGCACGCCAACCTTGCTCCCGTAACAGAGCCTCGCATTCACCCCGTTTGAGTTTCACCCGTGCTTCGGGATTAATGCGTACATCGATTAACGTATAGCGATTGAGAATTGTTTGAGTTTCGGCGATGGCTCTTGCGTCGTCTTCCAGTTCCATAGCAACATTGAGTGCTTGCACATCCGCATCAGAGAAAGGACTGCCGACAAAATCGATGGCCTCAATAAGTCGTCGTGCCTGGGACACGAAAGCTTGTCGATCTACCGCGCCAATGAGTTGCAACGGTTCTTGTTTGCCAATGGTTTCCTTCAAGACCTCGACGGAACGAGACTCCGACGATTCCCCAGAAGAGTGTGACGTAGAGGGTGACGTTGGTTCAGCATTCTGACCGCAACCCGTCACCAGCAAGCTCAACAATGGGGCCCACACGATACCCGCTAGCCATGAACCGTTTGAGCAAAGTATGTTTCTCATCTCTTCTCCTCCTCGATCCTATTTGTCTTCATCGTGTCGAAAATGAATCATTAGTCTAAACACGAACTACTTTTCGTCACTGGCGCGAAGTCTGGCTGAGCGAGCTCTGCTCGATTTCATCGCGGGGAAGAACAATCGCCTCGTCACGTAGGTTGCCAAGCTGGCGAACGAGGTCTGCGGAGAGGTCTGAAGCCGCGATACGCTTGGCCACGATGGCGTCGAGCAGTTTTCCTGCGTACTCAGCGCGCGATGCAAGGGTGCTAAGTGCATCGAAACGCTCGTCGGCAGAAAAGGAATCGTAGTTGTCGAGAACAACGCTGGGGGTCTTCGCGTCGACATAAGCAGCCAGGCCTCGCAACACTTCCGGGCGGAGGCCTTTCTCCAAGATGAGAGTTTGCAGAATCGGGGCAAGTTCAGGGGCCTTAGCACCGAGGAGCGATTGCAGGGCAGATTTCCTCTCTTCGAGATTCGCGGTTGTATCTGTCAAGATTGCCTGCGTAGCGACGAGCGCCTGCGGGTCTCCAAATTTTACCGACAGACGACGAGCTGGAGCACTGACGGAGTCTGATTTGCTGTGAGAGAGCTTGGCATAAACCGCAGGCCAGCCTTGCGGCATGTCGAGACGGCGGACGCCCTGCCATGCTTCACTCATCGCTTTAAGAAAAGTTGCTTGCTCGGTCACGTCGTTGCTCGTAGCCAAGGCACCGACCAGCATGGCGACGGCTTCGTCAGAACCGAGCTCAGCCGCACGCCGCACCGTATATTCCAGCACGATCGGAATCTTTCCTCTCTGTGCGATGTCGAAAGCGAATTCCATGTCTTGCTGAAGTAATGGTTCCAGCGCGTACCAGACCATCAGGGGGAGGTTATGGTCGGCGGCATCTTCCCCGTGAGACAAGAGTGCGTGGCGGACGTACCAGTCGTTTTCGTTGAGCTGCAATTCAACGAGCTCAAGATCACTCTGCTTCTGAAGATCGACATGCACCGGGGGCTGGTGGTTGTAGGCAATTCGAAAAATACGGCCGTTGGCTCGATCGTGAGCCGACGGATCCGCGCGATGACACTGCTGCATGTCGTACCAATCGATGAAATAGACCTGTCCATCGGGGCCCCATAGAAAGGCATTGAGTGTTTCGTGGGTGTCGTCGTAGCGCCATCCGTCGAGCAAGATTTGTGGCTCGCTATCTGGCACATCGTCGAGGTCGCGATCGGGAATAAACATGAAATAGGGAGCCGCACCAACCCAAACGCCACCGAAGCCTACTTCCAAGCCGCTCACCAGATTCAGTCCTTCGGCAAAGACCGTTCGCTTGTCGAACTGGCAATCGCCGTCGGAGTCTTCAAAGATAAGAATCCGGTCGTGGCCCTCCCCATCTGGCGCGCGACGTGGGTATTCAAACGCCTCGGCCACCCAGATGCGTCCCCAATCGTCGATCGTCATGGCAATCGGCTGTTTGACGTCGGGTTCGCCGGCGAAAGCCTGGACAGAAAAGCCGGCGGGGACGGTCATGGCCGCAGCTGCGTCCTCAGGCGACAAACCGGAGTGTTGGAAGCCGTTATCCGGAGCTGAGGCTTTCGACGGCTCCTCTTTGAGCTGCGGATTGGTGGGGATTGGTTGAGCACGCCGCCACGCTTCGTGGTCGACCGGCTTAACATGATGAATCAGAGCAAAAGTCCCCTTCTTATTGCCAACGACCACGTCGGGCCACTCGTCGCCATTAAGGTCACCGACGGTTAGCTGTGAGAAAACAACGCCATAGTCGTTCTCGGCAGCCGTTGCGCCCATGATCTTATGCTCGCGAAAGGTAATCGTGTCCCCCTCTCGATCGTTCTCGAACCACGACAATCCATAGCCGTGGGCGGCCTTACTGTCGGCGCAGGACGCGCCTTCTGAGAAAAACCGGTCGGTGAGATGCCGTCGCTCAAAGCTGTGGACGAAGACCTGTTCCTCTGCTATTCCTTGCGAGGCACTGAGAATGAGAATCGTAAGAATTATCGCTGGGCGCCGGCTGATTTTCATTTGACATTGGTTCATGGAGAAGACTACAGAAATTGCGAGCCTACTATACTATACTGCCGTCATGAAATCGCTACGACCACTAATTTGCCCAATTGCGATAGGGATAGCCATCGTGATCTCAGGAACTGCTGACGCCGGGGAACGTCAATTGACCCTCGATCCCACACGGAATCACGAATTGGATAACAACGACAATTTTTCGCCCGACGACCAGTTCTTGGTCTTCGACACCCGCACCGTCGAAGGTGGCATCAAGGCTTCAACAATGGTGGGCAAAATAGAGATTGCCACCGGCGAGATTACTCCGCTTTACGAGACGAAAAAACCAAGCAAATATGGTCCAGGCGCTGGGGCTGCCTCTTATTCGCACACTCGCGACGAAGTGATTTTCATTCATGGGCCATTCCATCCGACCGGTCCAGAGAATCAGTACGATTTCGTTCGGCGTGTCGGTGTGATTGCTGCTGGCGATGGTAGCGGCAAACACCATTTGGCCGACGTTCGCGATATCGTAGCGCCTTATTCAGCTGGTGCGCTGCGAGGCGGAACCCACCGTCATGAATATTCAGGCGACGGCAACTGGGTTGGATTTACCTACAACGATGCGGTAGTGAAAGGCTATGGCGAGAAAATCGGCAAAGACCTTGACCTGCGGACCGTAGGCGTGACCCAACTAGGCAATCCGCAATCGGTATCTGCGAGCGAGCAATTTCCGAATCAGGCAGCTGGTTTTTCAGCGCTCGTCGTCGTTGTAGTTCCCCACCCGAAGTATGGCAGCGACGAAATTTCACGCGCCGCTGGGGATAGCTGGGTGGGACGAAACGGCTATCTCCGACCTGATGGCAAACGCCAAATGGCCCGAGCGTTTATTGGTACGGCTC